>Ga0209056_10006188_pt1 | contig 12379 bp, 10 predicted proteins | sample GraSoiAngelo_114_FD_185876 | JGI IMG/M metagenome (GOLD analysis project Ga0209056, IMG submission 185876) | Grasslands soil microbial communities from the Angelo Coastal Reserve, California, USA - 14_0903_13_40cm (SPAdes) (version 2) | ecosystem: Environmental > Terrestrial > Soil > Grasslands... | reverse complement strand
AGGCAAGTCAAGAGGAGGTCACGCGGCGTGGGCGCATTTGACCTGAAGGGCAGGGTGGCGGTGGTAACGGGGGGCAACGGCGGCATCGGGCTGGGCATGGCGCGCGGGCTTGCCGATGCGGGGGCGGCGCTCGTGGTCGCCGCGCGCAATCGCGACAAGAGCGCGCGCGCCGTGGCCGAGCTCAAGGCGCTCGGCGCCGACGCCGAGTCGGTGACCGTGGACGTGACAGAGGAGGCCTCGGTGGAGGCGATGGTCAAGGAGACGATGACGCGCTTCGGTCGGCTCGACATCCTCGTCAACAATGCCGGCACGAACATCCGGAAGCCCCCGCACGAGCTTTCCCTCGACGAATGGCGCCAGGTGCTCGACACCAATCTCACCAGCGCCTTCATGGCCAGCCACGCCGTGCATCCGGTCATGAAGCGGCAGGGCGGCGGCAAGATCATCAACATCGGCTCGATGATGTCCCTCTTCGGCGCCTCCTTCGCCCCCGCCTATGCCGCCTCCAAGGGCGGCATCGTGCAGTTCACCAAAGCCTGCGCGGCGGCGTGGGCGCTCGACAACATCCAGGTCAACGCCGTGCTCCCCGGCTGGATCGATACCGAGCTGACCCAGCGGGCCCGTCGGGAGGTGGAAGGGCTCCACGACAATGTCCTGCGCCGCACCCCCGCCAAGCGTTGGGGCACGGGCGCGGACATGGCGGGCGTGGCCGTGTTCCTGGCGAGCCCGGCCTCTGACTTCGTGACCGGATCGGCCATTCCCGTGGACGGAGGCTATTCCATCCAGGGCTGAGTGACGCTAGAATCGACGAAAGCGATGCGTCGACGCGCTCGGCATCCCTTTCTGCTATTTCTCGCCGTCGCCCTCACCGGGTGCGCCTCGGCGGGGCATCTCGAGGCCTCGATGGGCCGCCCCGCGCCCCTCCCCGTCCTCCGCTTCGGCGTCGACACCTTTGCCTTTCCCAACGAGAGCCGAACCAAGAATGCCGGTAAGCCCGATCTCTACGCCAACTACTGCTTCGTGATGGCCCGCGCCATCACGCAGTTCCACCACTTCGCGCGCTTCGCGCCGGAGGCGCCCAGGGTTACCTCGGCCGAGTACACCGAGCTGGTGCGCCGGGCGACGTCCCGGCCGCCGTGGCATGATCCGCTGCCCCTCGAGGAGCGCGTGGTCATTCCGGGCTTCGCCTCGCTCTACGAGCTCTCCAAGACGGAGGAGCAGGCGGTCAAGGCGGGGCTGCCTGGCCGCTTCTGGGGATGGGTGCACTGGACGAACTGGCGCGTCACCTTTCCCGTGACGGCAGCGGGACAGGAGCGCGTCGTCCTGGAGACCATGGCCGAGATCCAGGCGGGGCGGCCCGTGCAACTTCTCGTCACCAACTTCCCCATCGTCGAGCTCAACCACACCGTGATCGTCTATGACTACCGGGTCTACGAGGGGCGCTTTCTCGAGCTGCGCGTCTACGACCCCAACGATCCCTCCAAGCCCGGCTCCATTGCCTTTGACCGCGTGGCGCGCCGCTTCTTCGCGTCGGAAGTCTTCGACACCAATCCGGGCGATATACGGGCGTTCCGGATGTACCACACCCCTCTCCTTTAATATGGGCGCGGTCCAGGACCTGGCCGGGAGCTCGTCGGAAGGGCGGCCGACGCCAAGACTGGAGCGCATCGCGATTCTCGCCGGCGGCGTGTGCACGCCGATCGGCCAGGATGTCGACGCCTTCTGGTCTGCCCTGCTCACCGGTGCCGACGGCATCTCGCGCATCGAGCGCTTCCCGGTGGACGATCTCCGCGTGGGCAACGGCGGTGAGATCAAGAAGCTCACCCGTGCGATCGAGTGGTCTCGCGTGCCCGATTGCCGGGCCAGCCGACTGCTCGTCTCCGCCGCGGACGACCTCCTGAGTCAGGCGGGCGCGCGACCTCTTCCCGTGGCCCCGGAGCGTCTCGCCGTGGTGGTGGGCACGGCGCTGGGCGGTGTCGAGGAGGGCGAGCGAGCGCTCGCGGGCGAGGTTGGCCGTCTGCCCCGCGCCCTCTACGATGCGCCGGCGCATGCGCTCAAGCGCTGGCTGGGGGCCCGCGGCCCCGCCATCACCGTCGCCACCGCCTGCGCCTCGGGGGCCACGGCCATGGGCCTCGGAGCAGAGCTTCTGCGCCGAGGGGAGGCCGACATGGTGGTGGCGGGTGGCTATGACGGCCTCTGCCGCTTCGTCCTGCGGGGCTTCAACGGCCTCCGATCGCTCACCCGGGACAGGGTTCGTCCATTCGACGGGAGACGGAGCGGACTGCTCCTAGGCGAGGCGGCGGGGCTGGTCTTGCTGTGCCGCGAGCGTGACGCGGGCGCCAAGCGTCTGGGCACGCTGCTGGGCTATGGCAGCGCGAGCGATGCCGCGCACATCGCGGCGCCCGATCCGGAGGGTCGCGGGATCGAGCGAGCCATGCGGGGCGCGCTCACTCAAGCCGGCGTGGACGCGGGTGACGTGGATTTCGTGAGCGCGCATGGTACGGCGACCACGCTCAACGACGCCAGCGAGGCCAAGGCGCTGCGACGCGTGCTGGGCGCGCGCCGCGTCCCCGTCAATTCGATCAAGGGCGCCATCGGCCACACCATGGGGGCCGCCGCCACCCTCGAAGCCATCCTCTGCCTGCTCGCGGGCCGCCATGGGCAGGTCCCCGCCACCCTCGGCCTGGAGGAGCTCGACCCCGCCTGTGACCTCGATCTCATCCAGGGCGCGCCACGGGCGCTCCGGCCTCGCCTCTCGCTCAGCACGTCACTCGGCTTCGGCGGATGCAATGCGGCGCTGGTGCTGCAGGGGGCAGCGTGATGCGAGGGCCGGCGATCCGCGCCATCGGGCTCATCACGGGCTGGGGCGTGGGGGCGGGCGCCGTGCCTCCGGATGCTGTGGCCGCCGCGGGGGGACGTCGCGTGCTCAGCCTGGAGCGGCCCGCCCTCGATCCCGAGCGCTTCCGCCGCTCGCCCCGGGAATGCGTGCTTGGAGTTGCGGCCGTCGCCGCGATGCTCGAAGATGCGGAAGAGGGGCCCGAGGCCATTGCGGGTGAGGACACCGGGTTCGTGTTCGTGACGGCCGCGGCCTATGCGGCCTCGAACCGGCAGCACATCGAGCCTCGCGGCTCGAACGTGTATTTTCCGTACACCGCGCCGGCCGCGATATCCGGGGAAGTCGCCATCGAGTACGGGATCCGGGGACCCTACGGCATCCTGATCGGCGGGCCCACGGCGGGCGCGGACGCCATCGCTCACGCCGCCGAGATGCTCGAGGCGGGGACATGCCGACGGGTGCTCGTGCTCGGCGTCGAGATCTTCGAGGAATGCGCGGACCTCTATGATCGGGCGGGCGGACTTGACGGGCCCCTCGTCGAGGCCGCCTGCGGCCTCTGGCTCGAGCCGGGGGAGGGCGCGCTGACGCTCAGCAGGGGTCGGGGCCGGCGCGGTGGCTCCGGCGGCGCCCGGCGGCGATTGGGAGAAATGCTCGCTTGCGAGCCGCTCGCCGCCCTCGCCCTCCACCGGGCGTCGGGGCGACAGGGACCGGTAGAGATTCACGCGGCCTGGCGCGGGGAGACCACGAGCTTGCGGTGGAGTCATGCACCATACCGGGCGCGCCGACGCGCGGCCTGATCGGAGGCAGAGGGGATGACGCAGAAGGAAATCCTGGACGAGCTCAAGGCCATCATCGTCGAGCGGTTGAAGTTCGACCCGCGGCGGGCGGCCGAGATGACGCTTGACACCACCCTGCCCAAGGGCATCGAGGGCTCTCTCGGGCTCGACTCGCTGGATTTCATCGAGCTCTCCGTGGCCATGGAGGAGCGCTTCGGCATCGTCATCGACGAGGGCCAGGATCTGGCCGACGAGTTCCGCTCCTTCGACAGCCTTTCGCGCTGGATCCTCTCCAAGACCGCATGACCCGCGTGGTGGTCAGCGGGCTGGGCGTCGTCAGCCCCTACGGGACCGGCGCCAAGACCTTCTGGACCGGGCTCGCGAGCGGGACGTGCGCGATCCGCCCGCTGACCGCGATCGACACCGAAGGCTTTCGCTCCCGGATCGGCGCGGAGGTGCCCGCCGACGTACTCGCCTCGCTGGGCCCCTCGCGGAGGCGCGCCCGCGCCGATCGCTTGGCGATGGCGGCCGCGCGCGAGGCGCTCGCCGACGCCGACCTCTCGCCGACCGATCGCGCCTGCGCGGGGCTCTTCGTGGGCGCCGTGGGCGGCGGCATGCTCGAGGCGGAGGCGTGGTACTGGGAGGAGACGCGCACGGGTCGCCCCTCGCCGAGGATCGGGGCCCTCCGCGCCATCCTGCCCTCGACGCACGCGGAGACGTTGAGCTCTCGCCTCGGCCTGTGCGGGCCCAAGGAGACCGTGGTCATGGCCTGCGCCTCCGGCGCGGCCTCGCTCGCGCTGGGGCTCGATCTCATACGCTCCGGCGCAGCCCCCCTCGCCTTGTGCGGCGGCGTGGATGCGCTCACGCGCGTCTGCTTCATGGGCTTCAATGCCCTGCGCCTTCTCGACCTCGAGCCGTGCCGTCCCTTCGATCGCGACCGGAAAGGCATGTCGATCGGCGAGGGCGCAGCCTTTGTGGTCCTCGAAGAGGCCGGCCACTGTCGCGCGCGCGGCGGACGAGCCTACGCGGAGCTCCGGGGGGCGGGTATGACTACCGATGCCCACCATGTCACGTCGCCCGAGCCGAGCGCCGACGGAATGGTCCGCGCCATCGAGGAAGCGCTGACCGCGGCCGGGCGCGCCCCCGGCGACGTCGGCTATGTCAACGCCCACGGCACGGGCACGCCGCAGAACGACCGCGTGGAGGCGCTGGCCCTGGCGCGGGTCTTCGGCCCGGGCCGCGTGCTGCTCAGCTCGACCAAGTCACTTGTCGGCCACACCATGGCGGCCGCGGGCAGCCTGGAAGCGGTGGCGAGCGTGCTCACGCTTCAGCATGGACTCGTTCCCCCCACCGCCAATCTGCGCGTCACGGATCCGGAGGTGCCGTTCGACTGCGTACCCGAGACGGCTCGGGCGGTCGAGCTCGACGCGGTCCTGTCCAACTCCTTCGGCTTCGGCGGCCAGAACGTGAGCCTGGTCTTCGGCCGATGAGCGCCTCCCGCCGCGTGGTCGTCACCGGGATGGGCTCGGTCAGCGCGGGCGGAATCGGCGGCACCGCGGTGGTGGCCCAAATTCTCGCGGGCGCGACGAGCCCCATCCGTCCGGTCCGCGCTTTCGAGACCGCGGGCTGGCCGAGCCGGCTCGGGGCCGAGGTCGACGATGCCGCGCTCGAAGGTCTCCTCGATCCCGGCGCGGCGCGCCGGCTCTCGCGGATCTGCCGTCTGACCGTGGTCGCGTCTCGTCTCGCCGTCGAGGACTCCGGCGTGCCGCGGGGGCCTGCGCTCGGCCTCGTCGTGGGCACGGAGCATGGCGACTTCCGGTCGAGCGAGGAGTTCGTGACCGGCTATCTCAAGCGCGGCCCCTCGGGGCTCTCTCCGATGATCTTCCCCAGTACCGTGATGAACAGCATGGCCGCGGTGGCGGCCATCGAGATCGGCGCCCGCGGCCCGTCCATCACCGTCAACCAGGCCACTGTGGCGGGAGATCTGGCGGTGGCGCGCGCGGCTGCCCTCGTGAGAGACGGCCGCGCGCTCGCCGTGGTGGCGGGCGGCGTCGACGAGATGTTCGCGCACGTCTACCGGCGATTGAGCGAGATGGGCATGCTGTCGCCCGCGGCCGGCCGCGGCACGGAAGGCTGCCGGCCCTACGAGCCGGACCACAACGGCGTGGTGCTCGGCGAAGGGGCGACCTTTCTCGTCCTGGAGGACCTGGAATCGGCGCGCGCGCGCGGAGCGGTCGTCCACGCCGAGATCCGGTCGGCCGCGTGGGGGAATGTACCCGTGGCTCCACACACCGCGCCCCGCCGTCGTCGTGATCTCCATTCGCCGGCGCTCCGGGCCCTGGTCTCGGCGGGCGCTGCGCCGTCGGCCGTCGGGACGTGCTACGGTTCGGGCAACGGGGATCCTGCCCTCGACGACTGGGAGCTCGGCCTTCTCGCCGCCGATCGCCTTCCCGAACCCCGGTCGCTTGCCTCTCGCTTCGGCCAGCACGGCGGGCTCGGCGCTCTCCGAGTGGCCGCCGCCCTTGACCGCCTGAACAAGGTGGCTCTTTCCCCGACGACGCTCGTCATGGTTCATGGCCTCGCGCGGGGTGGCTGCCGCACCGCGCTCCTGATCGGCCGCGCGGCATGAGCGATCACGTCACCATCATTCCCGTCTTCAACGAGGCGGCCACCATCGGAGGACTCGTCGAGCGGGCGGCCCTCCACGGCCCCGTCATCGTGGTGGACGACGGGTCGTGGGACGGAAGCGACGAGACGGCCGCCGCCGCCGGCGCCGTCATCCTCAGGACGGGCGGGCGATTGGGCAAGGGCGCGGCCCTCCGCCTGGGTTTCGCCGGCGCCCTTGCCCGCACGGCGGAGCGCGTGGTCACGCTCGACGGCGATGGCCAGCACGATCCCGACGATATCCCGCGGCTGCTCGCGGCGTCCGAGCCCAAGCCCGACGCCCTCGTGATCGGAGGCCGCTTGAGCGGCGGCGGCAGCCTCATGGAGCCGGCGCGACTGCACGCCCTTCGAGTGGCGGGCTTCTTTATCGACTGGCTGACCGGCCAGCACGTCGCGGACACGCAGTCGGGCTTCCGCGTCTACCCGCGCGAGCTTCTCGAGCGCGTGTCGCCCCGTGGAGGCGGCTTCGTGTTCGAGACAGAGGTGCTCGTGCGTGCGGCGGCGGCGGGCTATGCGATCCGGGAAGTTTCCCTCAGCTCGCTCCCCCCCGCGAGCCGGCCGAGTCGCTTCCGCCCGTTTCGCGACGGAGTGGCCCTCACGGGCTATCTCGTCGTCCAGGGCTTGCGCCGATGGGCCCGCGACGCCGGCCTGGTCGCCCGCGCTCTCGTGCGCCCCTTCACGGCGGCGCGGCGGAGACCGCGCCACGCGGAGCTCGCGAGGTTCACCGCGCCGTACCGCCACAATCCAGGCGCCTTCGCCTCGGCGCTCGGCGTCTTCACGCTCAACCGGATCGCCGAGACGTGGCGACGCTGGTGGAGCGATCCGCGCGCGCGCGTGATGCGCCGAGCCGCCCTCGCGTCGGCCATGCTTCCCGTCCTGGGCCTGGCCGCCGCCGTCCAGTCCGCCCTCGCTCTCCGCCGGCTCGGCGTGGATCTCGTCGCTCCTCTCGTGCGCTCCGCCTATTCGCAGGAGCGTCTGGCCCGCGTGGCGACGACGCGGGAACCGGGGGCGCGCCGGTCTGGGCAGGGCGAGACGAGGGCATGATCGCCCGCTTCAATCGATGGGGACGCCGGCGCCGCCACCTGCCCATCGAGTCCCCGCTCGAGTGGTGAGGGCGAGAGGGCGACGTCGCGTGCGCGCGTGAGGCTTCGCGAGCTTCTTCCCCGCGGGTACACCTTCACGGTCGTGGGCATCGCGGTCGGGGTGGCGGGGCTGGTTGCCCTCGGCGCCATGGCCGAGCGCATCACCCGCTTCATCGATGGGGGCGACCGCTTCGTCCTCGGTCAGATCTCGGTGGCCGGGGAGGGCATGGGCATGGGCACGGGCTTCACGGCGGGTGGCCTGCTCTCGGCCGCCAAGATCGCCGAGATCGCCGCCGTGCCCGGTGTCTCGGGCGTCCAGGCCCAGGTCATGATGCCGCTCGTCACGAGCACGTCACAGTTCCTCACGCTCACCCAGGAGCTGGTCTTCGGCATGGACCTGGGCGTGCCCATTCCCAATCGCCACTATCGCGAGCTGCCCGTGCGGACCGGTCGCCCCCTTCGCGCCGCAGACCGGCGCGTGACCGTGCTCGGAGCCGATTTCGCGGCCTCGCGCAAGCTCGGGGTGGGCAGCTCCGTCTCCCTGGGGGGCCAGGACTTCGCCGTGGTCGGCATCCTCGACAAGACGTTCACGGCCCCGGATCGCTTCGCCCTTGTGGGGATCGACGATGCGCGCGATCTCTGGCTGCGCCGCGATCCTCTCCTCGTTCAGGCCTTCGGCGCGGGCAGCCTGCGGCGTAACGACCTCAACACAGGAGCGGCGGTGGGGTGGAAGGACGGTGAGGATCCCGACGCCGTGGCGCGACGCATCCAGGCGACAGTAGGCAAGGTCAATGTCACCATTCCCGGCGAGGTCAGCCGGCTCCTGCGTCAGTCGACGGCGTTCTTCTCCGCCCTTCTCCTGGGCATCGGGGTGCTGGGACTTCTCATCGGCGGACTGTCGCTGTCCAATACCGTGACGGCGGCCGTCTTCGAGCGCATTCGCGACTTCGGCGTCAAGCGCGCGCTGGGCGCCACCGACCTTCACCTCCTTCGCGAAGTCCTCGGAGAGGCGCTCGGCGTCAGCCTGTCGGGCGGCGTGGTGGGCGTGCTCCTGGCCCTCGGCATCGGCACCGCCGTCGATACGCGGGTCATCCGCGAGGGACAGCAGCTCTTCCTCTTTTCGCCTCGTCTGCTGGCATTTGCCGTCGTCTTCTCGGTCGTGCTGGGCGGGCTCGCCGCCGCGTACGCCACCCTTCGCATCGCGCGGCTCTCACCCGCCGAAGCCATCCGGCGGGGTACCTGAGCTCTGTCGTGGTGCTGAAGGCGAGGGGACTCCGCAAGACCTTCACGGGCCCGGGGGGCACGCCCGTCCCCGTGCTCCACGGGGTGGATCTCGAGGTCAAGGGCGGCGAGCTCGTCGCCGTCTCGGGCACGTCGGGCTCCGGCAAGTCCACACTCCTCAACCTGATCGGGTTGCTGGAGCCGCCCGACGCGGGAGAGATCTGGATCGGCGACGAGCGCGTGAGCCATCTGGGGCGGCGCGCCCAATGTCGCGTGCGCGGCGCCTCCATCGGCTACGTGTTCCAGTCCTTCCTGCTCCTCGCGGGCCTGACGGCGCTCGACAACGTGCTGCTTGCCGCGCGCTACATCGGCCGCGATCGCGACGACGCCCGCCGGGATGCCCTCGGGCTCATGGAGCGCTTGGGCGTCGCTCACCGGGCAGAGCATCTTCCCGCGCAGCTCTCGGGCGGCGAGCAGCAGCGCGTCGCTTATTGCCGGGCCGTGCTGAACCGCCCTTCCCTCGTCCTCGCGGACGAGCCGACGGGCAATCTCGACGACGATCATGCCCGCGTCATCCTGGACGAGCTCCACGCCCTCGCGGCCGACCGCGGCACGGCCGTGATGCTCGTCACCCACCGGACAGAGGCGAGCGCCCGGGCCGATCGCGTGCTGCGTCTCGATCAGGGGCGGCTCGTCGCCTCATGACGGCAAGACCAGCCCGTAACGCTCCTCGAGTCGCGTGAGCATTCTCCGCTCGCCCGTGGGTATTGCGGGCCTGATGGCGGTGCTCACCCTCGCCCTCCTGCTGCCGTGGCTGGGCGCGGCGCCATTCGATGATCCGGGCGAGGGGCAGCACGCGGAGATCGCCCGCGAGGTCGCGGTCTCGGGCGACTGGCTCACCCTCCGCCTCGCCGGTGTCCGCTACTTCGACAAGCCGCCCCTGCTCTACTGGCTGATCGCGGCGGGGTTCAAGGGCTTCGGCGTCTCGGAGCTGGTCGCCCGCCTTCCCGCCGTGCTGGGGGCGGCGGCGGCCGTTGCCGGAACGACGCTCCTCGGCGCCCGCCTTCTCGGCCCCGGGCCCGGCATCCTGGCCGGAGCAGCCCTGCTCTCGTGCGCGCTCTTTGCCGCCTTCGGCCGCTACGTCCGGCCCGAGACGCTCTTCGTCGCCGCCATTCAGTGGGGCTTCACCGGGCTTTTGTTGGGTCTGGGGGGGAGCGGCGCCGCTCGTCTTGGGGGTTGGCTCGGCTCGCCTTCGGCTGCGCCTCACACGGCAGCCCCAGGGCAGTTGGATCTGGGGGGGAGCGGCGCCGCTCGTCTTGGGGGTTGGCTCGGCTCGCCTTCGGCTGCGCCTCACACGGCATCCCCAGGGCCCTTATTGGGTCTGGGGGGGAGCGGCGTCGCTCCTCCCCCAGGCCCCCCCACCGAAACCTCAGGGCGGGGCGCCCGGTTCTGGGCGGTGGCCGGGTGCGCGGCGCTCGGCGTGGCCGCGCTCGCCAAGGATGTCATCGGGCTCGCGGGACCGCTCGCCGCCATCGCGCTCGCGCTCGCGCTGGCCGGGCGGCTGCGCCCGATCGGCCGCTGGCTGCCTGCGCCTGGCCTGGCCGCGCTCCTCGTCCTGGGGCTGGGCTGGTATGCGCTCGCCTCCATGCGCAATCCGGGCTTTCTCTGGTACACCGTCGTCGACAATCATCTCCTCAACGCGGTCCAGTTGCGCCGCTTCCCCGACGAGGACGTGTCGCTCTCGTCGCTCGAGTTCCTCCTCGTGGCCGGACTCGGAGCCCTTCCGTGGACGGTCACTGCCGTGCTCGAGGTCGGGCAGCTCGCCCGGCGCCGCGCCTGGAGAATCGCCGAAGACATCCCGTGGGTGGCGCTCGCCGTCTGGACGGTCGCTCTCGCTCTCGTCTTCACGCTCTCGGCCTTCAAGCTGCCGCACTACGGCCTGCCCGCCTATCCAGCCATCGCGCTCCTCGCTGCGCGATGGTGGTCGCGGCGAGACGGGCGAGACCGACGTCCCGCCCTCTGGCATCTGGCCATGTTCGCGCTGCTTGCCGCGGTCCTCGGAGCCGCCGCCCTCACCGACGGGCGCGCCTTCATGGAGACGATCTTCTCGGCCACCGACGTCTACTCGCGCAAGGAGGCGGTCGCGACTCAGGTCGCGCCGCTCCCCGCGTGGCCGGCCCTGCGTCCGCTCGTGGGGCGCACCGCCCTCGTGTTCGCCCTGGGAGCGGCGGCGCTGGCCGTGACGGCCGCGTGGCGGGCCGGCCGGCTTGCGGCCGTCGCCGTCGCCGCCACGATGCTCGCCGTCGTGCCGAGCGTAGGCCAGGCCCTGGCCCTCGTCTCCACGGCCCGGGCGGTTTCCGGCATGGCGGCGGAGATACGGCTCGGCTGGCAGCCTGACCTCGTGCTCGTCCACGAGGGGCCGCTCGAGAACTCCGGCGCGCTCGAGCTCTATTCGGGCGTGCGGCCGGTGCTCGTGGAGGGACGGCGCAGCGTGCTCGGAATCGGGTCGACCTTTCCAGAGGCCACCGAGACTTTCTGGGCGGCCGACCGGCTCAGGCGCGAGTGGCTCTCGAGCCGCCCCATCCTGCTCGTGACGACCCGCGAACCCGACAGGAGCCTCGTCGCGAGAATGCCGCGGGGGCGCGTGCATCTTCTGGCGTCCCGCCAGGGACGCTGGCTCTGGAGCAACGTTCCGCCGCGGGCGTAACCAGGGGGCTCGAAGCGGAACATTCTGCCTCGGAGGAATGGGCAATCTCGCGACTTCAGATTTCCCTGTAGAAGAGAAGGAGAAGCCCGATGAGGGCGAGGCAGGGCGCCCAGATCCTCCCGGCCATGGCGCCGTCCCGGCCCGGGAGCCTGAGCTCGAGCCATCGAGACCAACCGACGACGATGCCCACCACGGCCAGGGGCAGGTGAGTCACCTCCATCAAGTAGGCCTCCTTGGCGTTCTGCAGCGTATGGGCGTGGGCCAGGAGCAGCGCTCCCGCCGCCGCGCAGACGAATGGAAAGACGAGAGCAAGCCGCTCGTCTCGCAGCCGTCGCGTGCGCACGAGCCACTCGAAGACGCCGAAGATCGCGGGCAGCAAGCCGAGGAGGCGGTGCTGCAGCACCTCCGGATCCCACAAGCTCTGCCAGAAGCCCTGCGGGCCCAAGGGCCAGCTCTCGGGATCGCTGCGAAAGAGGAGAAAGGCTCCCAGCCCCACGAAGAGGAGCGGCCAGTTGCGCGCCCACGGCGCGTGGCCCGTGCGCTCCATCATGGCGAGGAGGCCCATGGCCAGCACGAAGAGCCCGGAGACGTTGTGGTTGTACTCGGACCAGAGGCTGTCCTGGGTGGTGCGGGGCGCCTCTCTGTTCGTGAGGTCCGATGCCTGGGCGAGCTCGGTGAAGGTCGGCGTCGAGAGCGTCGGCCACCTCGGCGTGAAGCGGAACGCCACCTCCGCGAGAGTCGCGCGGTCGGCGATCTGGTCCACAGCGGGAGGCGTGGAGCCCAGCGCCGCCGCCAGGAAGAGCACGGTCACCGCCCCGCCCACCTCCACCTCGACGAGCCGGCGGAGGGTGAGCGGCGGCACCTCCGCGTCGCGACGAAGGCGACGCACGGCGAAGAAATTGAGCGCGCCTAGGCCGAGGAGACCGAGAAAGAGCACGCCCTTGGTCAAGGTCATGGCGCCATACGCCGTCCCGAGAGCGGCGCCGGGTCCGCCGATGTACAGGAGCCACAGCCCGATGGCCGCGGCGGCCAGCGTCGCCACCGCGCCCTGGGCCAGCCGCGAGAATCGCTGGAGCGTTTCCGCTGGCCAGGG
>Ga0209056_10006183_pt1 | contig 12388 bp, 10 predicted proteins | sample GraSoiAngelo_114_FD_185876 | JGI IMG/M metagenome (GOLD analysis project Ga0209056, IMG submission 185876) | Grasslands soil microbial communities from the Angelo Coastal Reserve, California, USA - 14_0903_13_40cm (SPAdes) (version 2) | ecosystem: Environmental > Terrestrial > Soil > Grasslands... | reverse complement strand
CATACCTGCATGGAAGGCGGGTTCATCCCCGCTGTGCCAGATCACATTCACGCCTCCAACTGTCCCGGTGGCCCATCCCATGCCGTAGTTCGTGTCTGCTGTCTGGGACGGCGGACGCTCCATCTGGGCAATGCCATTTGCAGAGAGCAGTGCCCTGCCGTGGTACGTGCCACCACCGAGGTACATCGCCAGGTAGTGGGTCATGTCTTCGGCAGTGGAAATTAGGCCTCCCGCAGGGAGCGCAGCAGCCAAGTAGGGAGCATCAAATGCCACGGGCAAACCGAACCAGTACCGGTAGCCGGTCGCGAGGTCGGCACGCCTGGCCCGATCTTGAGACGTGAAGCTATGCGACATATCCAAAGGCCGAAAGATGTGCTGCTCGATGTAGTCGCCATAGGGCTCTTGCGAAATCGTCTGGACAAGAAGCCCGAGGATCATGTAGTTGGCGTTCGAGTAGTTGTAGGAGGTACCCACCGGACTCACGATGGCCTCTGTGCGTAGGTTACGAACTGCCTGCTCCAATGTCCCCGTCTCGGAGCCAACCAAGAGACTACGTCCTGTGTAGGTGGATAGGCCGCTTGTTTGATTGAGGAGCTGACGGACGGTGATCATGGCAGAGGCGGATGGATCGGCCACCCGAAACCAGGGGAGATACTTGTGGATCGGCGCGTCGAGCCTTATGCTCCCGGCCTCCACGAGTTGCATTACGGCCAGAGCCGTAAAGGACTTCGAGTTCGAGCCAATAAGAAAGGGTGTTTGCGGGGTGACTGCGCGCCCCGAGTCGTCAGCCTTGCCAAAGCCTTGAAGGTGAACGATCTGGTCTCCTTGGACTATGCCGAGGGCGAGACCTGGAATGCGGGACTCGTCAAGTTGAGCCCGGATAAACGAGTCGATCTTTGCGAGATCGGAGCTTGTGCTTGACGCCGCGTAGACGGGCTGCACCAAAAAGGCGAGCGCTATCCACGCTATGAGTGTCGCCGCCGACATGACGGAGGTCAGGCGCGTCTTCATGAGCACCCCGACGTTTACGCCACGGCTACCCATCAGTCGTGAGGCCGGACTCACGATTTCGCCACCGGAGTCCCAGTGCGCACCGAGGCGACGACATCAAGGATCGCTTGGCTTGCTTGCGCCGCGCCAGCCCTATCGTGGATGAGACCTGGATGATCGATTTCGGGCAGAACCCGATGAGCGCTGTTGCTCGAGAGACCTGCCATCTTGTCTTGCAGTGGAAGCCACCCGGCCTGAGCCCCTTTCGCAGCTGTAACAACGATCAGCGGGCGATCGCCGAGGGTGGTGAGCGCGGCAGCCTCTTTCAGGGTCACTGGCAATTCGGTAAATTCGTCGCGCTGAATCCGGTTGAGGCTCGCCGTCGATACCACGGCACGTTCTTCAACACGAGCTGGGACCGGCAGAGTGTCCGGAGCGAACTGATTGACCAGCCAAAACACTCCTAAGCGCGCCAGTGATGGGAAAAGTGCTGACGCTCGGCGGAGGGTGCTGTACTGGGACGGGAAGTCGGGCAGTCCTGTCAAGGCTTCGTTTGGCTGCGAGTCGAGGAAGACTATTCCGGCGACCTGGTCCGGGTAGCGGGCGGCGAAGACTCTGACGTAAGCACCGCCTGTCGAGTGACCGACCAGGACGTACGGACCCGGGATTTGTGCATGATCCAGCAGAGCGTGGAGGTCGGTGGCAACCGCTAGACCGTCCTGCGGACTCGCTGGTGGGTCGCTCCAGCCCTGGCCCGCACGGTCGTAAGCGCAGACGGTGGTGTTCTGCGCGACAGCTGGCGCGATCCAGCCCCCCCAATAGACGGAAGTTTCAGCTAAGCCGGATACCAGTACGACAGTCGGGCTGCCTGAGCCGGTGCAGTGCACATATAGGCGGCGCCCGCCGACGTCGACCAGGTGGCCAGGCATCGCAGTGGTGCTCCGGTCGACCCGTTCTTGAATCGTCTCGTAGCTGCCTCCGACCCCGGCAATTACGAGCGCGACGAACAGTGGATAAAGCACGAGCCGCCGCGTGAGGCTGCGTAGGTTTCGACGCGCCTGGACAGTCATCCAAACAGCAAGAGCGATCAGGGCCGGCGGCCATATCCACCCGAGCACGTTGAACGCGTTGGCGTCAGGCCTGAAAACCAGGAGGCTGGCGCCGGCGAGAGCCATCAGCGCCGCCGGCACGAGTGTCCACCGCTGGGGTTGGTCGGACCAACGTATCGAGAGCACCGCTAACAACGTCCAGCCGAGAGCCCATCCGAGCAGCGCCGTACCCATGATCACGTGCTCCTCAGCTCCTCCGAACGGGCCGATGACGAACACGAGGGCGACTACAAGGCCGGCGATCAGAGATCCCGCGACAATCAGACCGATGTGGCCTTTGCGCATTGGCCTGGCAGCATCACTCGTTTCAACTTCCAATGCGTTCGTGTTGGCAAGGACTTTTGTCATTGTTTTTCTCCCTATCCGTTGGGCTCATTTGCCCGAACGTGATTACTGCCTCTATGCGGTCTGCGCGCCGCGCGGCGACTCGAGGAGCCCGCGATCTCGAGCAAGTTGGCTAGCTGCTGCCCGGCTACCCTCCGCTCAGGCCGGCACCGAGCTGGGCCCCGAAGGGCCCCTCTCGGCGTGCCGTAGGCGTTTACGCCACGGCGTGAATGAGCTCGTCTGGCTTTGGGGCCTTTACGCCGACCACCAGCAGGTAAACGAGCATCGAAATTTCAGCGACTGCTGATGGGATGGTGTCGTAGCCATGAATAGCTCTGCCTAAGTCGGGGACGAGGAACGCTGCGAGCATGTCCACGATGTAGCAGGCGCCTCCGACGATCAGCACCACGCCCAACACCTTGGGGAACAACCCTGACTTGTAGGCGAGATAGCCCAACGGCACCAGCCACAGGCCCATGAAAATTGACGCGATGAGGAGTCCGTAGTGCTGAGCATCGATCAAGAGCACTGCCAGGGCACCCGAACTCGCATCGCCGACAGCTGCCAGGTTCACTGCTCCGGATGCGACCCGCATGCCTTCATATTCAAAAACATCGTTGAGCATCGTGATGCCCGCCCCGATCGCGGCAAAGACCACCATTGCGCCCGCCGCGCTCCGACTCACATGCCTGAGCAGCACGTAGAGGGTCATCGCGAGCGAGACCCAGACGGTCGCCTGGAAAAGATCCGAAACGACGCCAATACGCACCAGCTCGAAGTTCGCGAGTAGATTCCTGAGCGTATTTGCCGCATCACCCGCGACGAACACCTTCGGGTAGACGTAGCCCTGAGCAAAGCCTCCGAAGATACCGACGAGGAGGTAGAGAATTCCGGCGAATCTCGCGACGCGCTTGGGTGACATGACTCGATCGTGAGGCGCTGCCAGGCTGTCGATTTCATCCCCAGCCCTCGACTTGTGGATCCGGTGGTCATCCACAACGTCGGCGGAGCCGTTAATGCGACTGCCCTCCATCGTGACCGTCTTGCTTTCAACCTGCGTAACCGTTGACATGTGTCCTCCTTGACTTGTTGTTGTCCGCCGCATGTGCGGCAAGATCAGGTTGAAGGGGCAGGACTTGGTCAACATCGGCCCGAACTCGTAGTGAAGTACGTATCTTTCGAGTCTCGGTAGCGACTCGCGGCGTTCGACTGGCTTTCGATGGTACCCGCGAATGCTTGAGCGCTTTCAAACGCCCGCTTGAGCTCAGCTAGCAAATACGTACTCGCCTACGAGTCTGTGACGATTTCTACTGGCCTGTCCTTTCCTAGGCTGACCTCGATGTTGCTAAGCCGGTCACATAGGAAGGGGGCGATGGACGAGCTAAGCGTCGAAGGCGAGATCAGAGGCGACGACCCTTCGTCAGTCGCCTCCGGCCCAAAGGCTTCAGACGGTCAGCTCCGCTTCTTCCTGGTGGAACGTCGGCTGCCAGCCATCAGCAAGCGCGGTCTGGCGATGCTGCATGCCGCACTAATCGAGACCTGCCGGCGGTTTGCCGCCCGCGGCGAGCAGGTCGTTTATTTGCGCTCGACCTTTGTGCCTCGCCAGGGGCGGCTGCTTTCGCTCTTCGCCAGCGGGAGTCTTGACTTCGTTCGAGCGGCGAACGAAGCGACCCTTGCTCCGTACACCAGCATCGAGATGGCTTTCGATCTCCCCGACGAGACAGAACCAACGCCGGCGTAGTCTGCCCTGCAATGGGGACTAAGACCGCCAAGGCTCGGCCGTCGAACTTGCCCATTGAATTCACCAGCTTCGTCGGACGCCGGGCGGAGCTGCGCGAACTTAAGCGGCTGCTCGCGACGACAAAGCTACTGACGCTGACCGGCAGCGGCGGTGCGGGCAAGACTCGATTAGCGCTGCGGGCAGCCGCGGAAATGGCGCGTGGCTTTCCCGATGGAGCATGGGTCGTGTCGCTCGGTTCGATCCAAGACCCGCTGCTAATCAGCCAAGCGGTCTTAAATGCGCTCGGCGCCCACGATCAGTCAGCGAGCTGGTCGCTCTCCACGCTTACGGATTACCTGGCTAGCAGACGCTTGCTTCTGGTGATCGACAACTGCGAACACCTTCTAGATGGATGTGCGGTCCTGGCAAGTACTCTCCTCAATAGCTGCCCCTACGTGCGACTCCTGGCCACTAGCCGACAGGCGCTGGGAGTGACCGGCGAGGTCAGAATGCCAGTACCGCCGATGTCGCTTCCCGGCGAGGGTGATGATGCTTCGCTTGAACGTCTCATGAACTTTGAGGCCGTCAGGTTGCTGAGTGAACGGGCTGCGGCTGTTGTTCCCGGCTTCGTTGTGAATGCAGAGAATGCGGCTCCGGTGCTGCGGCTCTGTCGGCGGTTGGACGGGATTCCCCTTGCACTCGAATTGGCCGCCGTCCGCCTCGGCTCTTTGAGCCTCGACCAGCTCAACCAGGGCCTGGCAGGCGATCGATCAATGCTCGGTTCTGGAAACCGAGGCGTCGAGGGCCGCCAGCAGACACTAGAGGCAACCATTGGCTGGAGCTATGGTCTGCTGGAGGAAGTAGAACAACTTCTCTGGGCTCGACTCTCCGTGTTTGCCGGAGGATTCGACGCCGAGGCCGCTATCGAGGTCTGCTCCGATGAGCGACTGCCTTCAGATCAGATCGTGGAGATGCTTGGAGCGCTCGTCGAGAAGTCGATTGTGAAGCGCGACCTTACGGCCGGCAATGCGCCTCGCTACGCACTCCTGGAAACAATTCGACAGTTCGGCACTCGGTGCTTGCGCGAGATCGATGAAGAAAGAAACGGCCGAGAGCGGCATCTGGATTGGATCGCTGGACTGGCCAGATCCGTTGGAGCGTTTGACAGCCGTCAGATCGAGCTGTTCAAACGAATGGACGCGGAGCGGGACAATCTCTGGGCGGCACTGGAGTTCTGCTTGAGCGAGCCCGGTTTGGCACCGCGTGGTGGGGAGTTCGCGCAGCACCTCGTGGCGTACTGGACATGTCGCGGTTCGTTTGGTGACGTCCGCCGGGTGCTGACATCCCTGGCAGAGCGCGCACCAGAGGACTCTGCGCCTCGCGCCCAACTCCTTCTCGCAGCGGCCGTCATGGCCAATAGTCAAAACGACCTCGAAGCTAGCGCTTCGCTAGGCCGCGAAAGCCTTCGCATCGGAACCCACTTAAGAGACTCTGAGGTCATCGCCCTATCTCAAACCTGGCTCGCGATACCACTCTCGATCGATGGCAAGGTGGCAGAGGCTCTTGAGGCAGCGGAGTCTGCTGTGGCACTAGCTCGACGGATAGAGTCTCGACCGATCGAGCTGATTGCAACCACCGTTCTATGCAACATCTTGCCTGTCGTTGGTCAGCCAGAGAGGGCAATCGAGCTCGGTGAACAGGGACTGACGATCAGTCAAGAGTGCGGCGAGTTGTGGGCCCGTGGCTACTTACTCATGGCGACAGCACAAGCGCACTGGCAGCAGGGTGAGAGGCAGCTCGCGGAGGCCAAAGCTCTCGATGGCGCCGGTTGCAAGCATGCCCTTGACGATCGGTCGGGCCTACAAGCGCTCCTAGAAATTCTTGCGTGGATGGCAGTTGAGCGGGGAGCATTTCAGCGCGCGGCCACGCTCCTTGGCTGTGCCGAGCGTGTGAGGCAGTCGAGCGCCTTGCAGTTTCAAGAGGGATTTCGCAAGCAACACGAACATTCGATGGCACTCGCCCTCGAACGCTTAGGTAAGAGGCAATTTGACAGCCTGTATGAACGCGGACTCACGATGGCAGTCGATGCTGTGATGACCTTCGCGGCAGAGGACGAGCTACCAGCGCCGCCGGTTGCGGCCAAAATTGAAAGTAAGACTTCGCTCACAAAGAGGGAGTTGGAGATCGCGCACTTGATTGCAGACGACATGAGTAATCATGAGATCGCGATCAAACTCTTCCTCTCCGATCGGACCGTGGAGACCCATGTCACCCATATGTTCAACAAGCTGGGACTGAACTCCAGGGTTCAGCTAACCCGCTGGTTGGCCGGCATCAGTGGCGCAGGGACGTCTCTCGCCGCGAACGACCGTGAATCGTCCGTAACCGGAAAAATACGTACTTAACTACGCATCGGACCGGATGCTCGACCAAGGGCGCCTCCTCAAGCTGTTCTTTGCCGCACGCTCGCGGACAAATGAAGGCTAGGAGGAAGTCGTGTCGAGTACAGCGCAGACCGAAAATAGGACTGGCTTAAGCCAGACGGAGATCCGGGGCGCGGCTGGCCAAGCCGCATTCCTCGGCACGAGAGAACAGGAAGTCGGCGGCCTGCCCCTGTGGCTGAACTGGTTCCTCCGTAAGTTGACGAAGCAGGTCATCAACCCCATGACCCTCCGTCGGGCGGGGACCATCAAAAGTTCCCACGCAGCTCTTCACCATGTCGGTCGCAAGAGCGGTCGTCCCTTCGTGACACCTCTCGTTGCAGAGCCCGTTAAGGGGGGCTTCGTCATCCCGCTTCCGTATGGCGAGGGTACCGATTGGTGCCGCAACCTAGTCGCCGCTGGCAAGAGCACCCTCGACTTGAAGGGCGAGACAATTCTCATCCTCAATCCGAGGGTCGTGGACATGGCGAGTGTCCAGAACCAGGTGCGGGCGGCTCAGGTCAGGAACTGGACGAGGCTCGGTCTACGAGGCTTCTTGCGCGTGGATCGGCCAACAAGTTACGGATAGGGCGGCATTATCGAATGCTTGGCTTGTCCTCACCGCCGCGTCACCTGTTTCATCGAGCAGCGAGGCCACTGGAGCGTCCCAGTTTTGTTTATCAGCATCGGGTTGTCGCATTCCCGTCAGGCGGGTGTTCTCGGGACGTGAAGGAGGTCAACTGCCCTCGCCGCAGCAAGGCGGCGGACAGCCTGGTTCGATTGGCCAATGAGTCTCGAGACGAAGCTGTCAAACGAAGCTGTCAAATGCCACGGATGTGACGCGTCGCGACAGACTCACCACAACATGTGGGCAGCACGAACGGGAAGGCACAACATATTGGTGCTCGCGCAGGGAATCGAACCCTGAACCTTGGGATTAAGAGTCTTCCGACAGAGCGTCTCAGGGAGGATCAGGGAGGATCAGGACGTCTCAGCAGGGTTCGAAGCTTGACGCAATCGTCTCGGGACGTCTCACCGAGCGTCATGGAGTCTCACGGGTAAGCTGTCAAAGTCCTTGACGCCATCGGCGCGCTTCGTCAGCCAACTGGTCCACTGCGTCTCAGTGCCTCTCAGGCAGGATCCGCAAGCCGGGCCAGCATCAGTGAATCCGTTTGGTGATGGCCCGGACAATCGGAAAGGCGCCGATGGCACCCACGATCAAAGCAGTGATGAGAAAGGCATAGGTCAGCTCGACGCTTCCCCTCGGAGGGTTGCCCCGAAAGTAGTACGTATAGCCGCCGGCGAATAGGCTGATCACGTAGAAGGCGCCCTCAATCAGAGCCACCCAAAGGCTTGTCGCGATGGCGGTGACAACGCCTAGAGCCGCAAACCCTCGTCTCACGGCCAGCACAATCGTGGCCGTCAGGTTCACGACGATCAAAGTCGCTGTGAGCACGCCCATCAAAGTGCCACTCAGGTCAGGGCCGCTCAAATTCGATACGACTTGAATCAGTACGGCGGCAGCGATGTTGATCGCGAACCATCCTGCGAACCCGATCCAGAAATCCGTCCGCTTCTCCAGCGGGTCGTCGTAGGTGCGCCGCATCAGGCGGTGGCGACGCTGCTTGGGCGGCGACGGGCGCGTTTCGTGGGGGTGGTGAATGTGCCCTGTGTCATTGCCTTGTCAGCTCATCTGCTGGGGCACCGTGCCAAGGAAGTGCAAGTACGGGTCCGGACTGTCAGGCAGCGGCTTTGGAGCTGCCTGCGGCACGGCCGCCGACACGCCAGTGACTACGTCAAGAATGAATGACTTGTTCGTCTCGACCGTGAAATAGACCAGGTGCTCGTTGTCTAGCCAACCCTGGACAATTCCCCGCACCTCGAGTTCGGTGACCCCAGAGGCTGAGACCAAATCGAGGTGCCGGTCCGCGAGCTGGCCCAGGGTGCTGCCCGCCAACCGATTGCCGTCCGGGGTGAGCGCGAGGGGTTGCAGGTTTGAGTACGGCTGCGGGACGAACGAATGTCGGATCGCGTCCCAGCTCCGATAGCCCAGAACGTTCTGTGTGGGTTCATTAAATATGCAGGCGGCGCCGCCACGGACAACGGGCCCCTCGACACAGCCACCTACTGTTGCCAAACGGGCGCCCGTTGTGGCGTTCACAACGTGGTATTCGTCAGCGTAGTACGGGTTATTCGACGTGTACTGAACGAGTCCGCCAGGTCCAACCGCGATGATCAGGTGTCCATTGTTCCATCCGATCGGCCACTCGGTCACCGTGGTTGAGCTGAAGAGGTCGACTCGGTTGCCACCCGCGAGATCCTGAACGAATATGTTCAGCCTCACTCCCGGGTTGCCATAGGCGGTTGACCCCAGATAGTTGAAGGCTGCAACCGCTATGCGGGAGTCGTCGGGAGAGACAGCGACCGCATATCTAACACGGGGGTCCACCGGAAGATGCACGGCCGTTCCTGATCGCCCGTCCGGAGCCAGGAAGCCGACGTCGCTGTCGCCATCAAGGTAGTAAGCGCGAGTGTTCGACGACGTAACGAGGGGCGCTCGCGGCCGAAAGGGGATCTGGCATGTTGGCATCGGGCTCCCTCCGATTAGCGGACAGTTCTTGAAGGTCAGAGTCACTGCCGAGGGAGGGTGCGGACTGGCGCTGGCGGCGATTGAACCGTCGCCGGCGACTAGCGCGATGGTGTAACTCGTCCCATCGGCGAAGCCGGAGGTGGTCCACGCTGGTTGGTGGACCAGGACGGCAAATGGCGGGCCGTGCTGCGGCCGGGCCGAACCAGACGGGCTGGCCGTCACCTGCGTCGGGGCCGAAGACACCGTGGATGACGGCGTGACACCGACGCCCGTCGGAGTAGTTACTGAACCTGTGCCACGGGGGGCCTGCCCGCAGGCGTTCAGCGTGGTCAGTAGTGCGCAGGCTGCACCGATGACCAACCATCCGCGACGTGCATCTGGCATGTGGCTACGGGCCGACGCGGACCGACGTGCCGGCAAGGGGCCCATTGCCGACCATCGGGATGACAACGCTGCGACCGCTCGCGAGATCGACCGCGACCGCGTACGTGTCGGAGCTGCCCTCGACCCCTGATTGCCGGCTGATCACGACGCCCTTCCCATCCACGCGAAAGGCAAGTGTGGCGGACCTGTCCGAAGAGGGCGGAGCGGCCGGGAGCGCGATTGTGCGGCGTGCGCCGTTCGCGTCCCAGAGCTCCAGCCGGTCACCGTGGAAGAGGGGACGCCTACCTCCGCCGTCCCAGGGCGCCAGGCGACTGTGGCGACGTGCTCATCGCTGGTCGCGCGGAGTTCGACTCCACGCTCGTACGAATCCAGGGGCCAGACGCGCACAGCGTTGTTGGGGTCTCCGTGACCGAACACGTGCTTGCCATCTTGGTTGGACTGCAAAACGAATAGCCCATCCCTCGAATTCGTGCGCTTGAGCGTACCGCCTTCCGACACGACGTCGTACGGGCCGGCACCACTCTGGGTTGACTCGTAAGCCGAGATGAGATGCGCCTGGCGATCCCAGGCGACGGGCACCACGGCGGCGCCGGGGATGCTGATGACATCGCGCGGCGTTCCGCCCGCCGCGTCGACGACGCGCAGCTTGGTGTACGCGGGCAGCCCTTCGTTGACGGGTGCGAGCGGACCGTTCACACCGACGACGAGGTCGGTGCTGTCGCTTGACCACGCGAGGTACATTGCGCCCTCCTTGGCCGATAGGGCGAAGAGCGTCCGCGGCTGCGCACCAGAGGCGATGTCGATGACGCGCAGTTTGTGGTTCGCAAGATAGGCCAGGTGGCGGCCGTCGGGCGAGATCACGCCCGCGGTGTCGCTTGGAATATTCAGAACGAACAGGAGCTTGGCGTCGCTCTCCAGGCGCACCGAATTGCCGACGATGAAGCCGTAGTGGTCGTCGAGGATGGCGGCCGGGGTGGGACTTGTCGTAGCGACCGTCGACGGCCCGCTGCCGCAGGCTGTGGCAACCAGGAGCACCATTAGGAACCGAATGACGCCCCTCGTTCGTATTCTCATGACCCGGTAACGCGCCCGTGGCCGGGGCGTTACGGATTCCTTCTCGGCGTGCCAATGACGCGTCACGCCAGGAATCCAGATCGTTTATGACGCAGCCCATAACCGAAGTCATTCCGCGTCGTTCACAGGTCATGGCGACTCGATGAGGAGAGCACAGATCTTGTGTGCGGTGGCGCTGTTGGCGAGCGCATGCGGGTCGGACGCAACCACGGCAGCGCCAGAAGAAACGCCGTTGGTGGCCATTTCCCCGAGTCCGGCCGACACACCACCGGCGAACCCATCGGCCGCGGTGACTGCCACACTCAACTGCCGCCTCCCGGTCACGACGATTACGACCCCCGGTGAGTCGCCGGCTGGCTGGCTCACCTTTCCCGGCGGTCAGTTCGCGCGCGACCCTGCGAGCGGTCGCTTGCGCTCGTCTGGCCATCTGCCGAGCTACGACAAGGCGATCGGAGCATGGGTGCCGGTGGAGTACGAGTACGTCTCGCCAGACGGAGCGAGCTACGTGCTCTATCGCGACGAGACTACGGAAGTCCCAAACGCCTTCTACCTTGTTGATGCCAGGTCCGGGGCTCGACGGCTGATTCCATCCGCCCAAGCTCCAGATACTAAGTGGCAGTTCGTCCTCGACTATGCGAGCGAGGGCGTCTATCTGGGCGCTCCAGGTGACGGGATGGCGCCCCCTGTGCCCGGCCTGTGGTTGTTGGATCCGAAAACTGGCGGCATCCGCCTGATCGATGGCAGTCACGTTTGGGTCAAGGTTGCCGTGGGCGCCGCGTGGTCCATAGAACCCTTCGCGCCCGGGGCCGCGTCTTACAAGGTCTATCGACTTGACCTTCGCAGTGGTCAAGTGGCTACCTGGTACGAAACCAAGACAGCCATTCGACCGCTCTCGCCGACCCCAGAAGGCGGCCTGTTGATCGTCTACGGCGAGGTCGGTTCCATCCACTTGGCGGTGTTGACGGAGCCTAACGTTTATCTCCCCCTCAATGTGCCGTCAGATTTGAAGCTCGGTAATGCCCGCCTGGCGCGCCCGGGCGTGTGGCTCTCGCTGACCGATGGAATCGCGCTCTATACGAAGACCGAAGGGGTCAGGGTCATGGCGTCAAGCGCCGGCTACGTCCCAGGCGGCTTTGGCTATTACGACGCGGCGGGCGGATGCTGGTAGGCAGCGAAGAGATGACTGACGCAACTGGTGGGATGAGAATCCGACTCATCGCGTCGGTCTTCGGCCTGATTCTGGTCAGCTGCGGAACGTCACCGCAGAAACAAGGTGGTGTGGTAGCCAGCGCGTCGGCTTCGCCGTCCGGGGCCGCCAGGCCTTCATCCACGACTACAGCCTGGGCTGGCTGCGGCGGAGGCGGGTCAAGTCCGGCCTCAGGACCGACGCTCCAGGCGTCTCCAGCCACGACAAGCACGTCAGGAATAATCGCCGGAACCGCCGGCTTTCCGACGCCCAACGGAGTCGCTCCTCAGCTCATTTATGCCGTCAGCACAGCCGGCGCCGCACATGGCGTCTACTCGACCGAGATAGTCGCCGGCCAGTTTTCGTACGCGATCAAGGGGGTTGCTCCAGGCGAGTACTACGTGTTCTCGGCGGTGCGTCCTCTGGTCTGCAAGGGTCAGGGAACTGTGCTCGGTGCCGCGTATTCGGAGTTTGCGACTTCAGGAAATCCCTCTGCCTCTCACGCGCCCTTGCCCGTGATCGTCAAGGCGGGCGCAACGACGGATCGAGTCGATCCAGGCGATTGGTACACAACCGATAAGACAGTCCCTG
>Ga0209056_10006181_pt1 | contig 12388 bp, 15 predicted proteins | sample GraSoiAngelo_114_FD_185876 | JGI IMG/M metagenome (GOLD analysis project Ga0209056, IMG submission 185876) | Grasslands soil microbial communities from the Angelo Coastal Reserve, California, USA - 14_0903_13_40cm (SPAdes) (version 2) | ecosystem: Environmental > Terrestrial > Soil > Grasslands... | reverse complement strand
GGAATTGAACATTAGTCAGATCCTCCCGAGCCCGCATTCTGCAGTCAGATCCTCCCGAGCCCGCATTCTGCCAAGTTATTTTTGCGCGAGCCCTTAGCGCGTTCCTGATACGACCATTTGGTCAGTTCGTCGAGCCGTACCAAACCGTAACTGCTCAAAACGCATCGTCCTGATCGTCCTGTCACGTCCTTGACCGCCCCAGACCCGTCTGGTAACATTCGCGGCCAATGACATGATGAACCAGCTCGGAGGGTCATTCACAGGTGTTGCTGCTGTCCTGGCAATCGTTTGGCTCGCCGGTCTTCCGGCGGCAGCCCAGACTCCGGCGGCGGTCTCCACACCCCGACGGACTGCAGATGGGAAACCGGACTTGAATGGTATTTGGCAGGCATTGAACACCGCCGCTTGGGATATTCAAGATCACTCCGGGCAACTCGGTGTGCCACCTGGGCAAGGCGTCGTGGAAGGCAATGAAATCCCTTACCAGCCGTGGGCCGCGGCGAAAAAGCAACAGAACTTTGCGAACCGGATGACTGCGGACCCGACGGAAGCCAACTGTTATTTGCCCGGCGTACCGCGCGCGACCTATATGCCGTTTCCTTTTGAGATCGTTCAAGCGCGCAGTTATATGGCGATCTCTTATGAGTTTGCACATGCGCTGCGAACTATCGCATTGGACGGAAGTCCGCATCCGGACGGCTTGCCGGGCACATGGATGGGAGACTCGCGTGGCCGCTGGGAGGGCAATACGCTCGTGGTCGACGTTCGGAATTTCAACGACGAAACCTGGTTCGACCGGGCCGGCAATTTCCACAGCGATGAGTTGCATGTCGTCGAACGTTACACGCTCACCGATTCCGACCACATCCTCTATGAAGCCACCATCGAGGACCCGAAGGTGTTTACAGGACCCTGGAAAATCAGCATGCCGCTCTATCGTCGTGTCGAGAAAAACGCGAAATTGTTGGAATACGAATGCGTCTATTACCTGCAGGAAGAGAGATTCAAAAACGCTCCCTTCAAAAAATAAGAGGTGTCAGGTGAAACGTAGATTCTTAGCAGCGAGTACCGTGATCACCGTGATTGCGATTGTATCGCTCGCGGGATCCGTGCCGTCTCAGGCCCAGGCTCCTGCCGCAAGCGTGGCGAAGACGGCGGATACGGCCAAGTCGTGGACACCGCCGCGGACGGCGGACGGCCAACCGGATATACAGGGATTCTATGCGAGAAACGGCATTCAAGGTTTGGAGGCAAACGTACCCGACAATCCGATAGATCCCGGCGAAAAGAATCCTCTCTCCGTTTCGAATCGCCCGGACGGCCTCGGGCCATATCCGAGGATATTTGGCGAGGGAGCCGTACGTGGAACCCAACCGGCACAACGGCGCGCGTCAGGTATTGTCGATCCTCCGAACAAGATCCTTCCGTGGCGGCCGGGTGAGGACGGGAAAAGACGGGAATTCCTTTCAAAGATGAATCCGGCGGCGGATCTCGGGCACGTCGAACTGAATTCGCGCTGTGCCCTGCCCGGACTGTTTGTAAGCTATAACCCATATCAGATTCTGCAACGTCCCGGTTCAGTGGTGATTTTGTCGGAGTACAACCACTACACAAGGATCATCCATCTGGATGGCCGTCCCCATCTGGGAAAAAACATCCGCCTCTTCATGGGAGACTCGATAGGCCACTGGGAGGGAAACACTCTGATCGTCGACACCACGAATTTCGGCAAGACGGCGTACTCCCGGGAAATACCATATCTGAGCGACGCCTTGCACACCGTTGAACGTTTCACGATTGCCGATGCGAACACGATCGATTACGAAATCACCGTCGACGATCCGAAACTGTTTACGAAGCCCTGGAAAGTCGCTGGCAATTTCTCCCGCGCCGAAAAAGGAACGGAGATAATGGAGTTCGCGTGCGCTGAAGGCAGTCAAACGCTGGTAAACATTTTTGGCGAGCCACCACGCCGCTGACCGACGATAACGGGAGGCTAATCTGATGCGTACGAAGGTTTGTGTTGTGGTTGCCGGTTTGAGTCTGCTGCTGGCAGCAGTGCCAGTGGCCGCGCATCACGCATTCGCGGCGGAATTTGACGTCGACAAGCCGGTCAAAGTGCGCGGAACGGTCACGAAAGTCGAATGGGTGAATCCTCACGCATGGCTTTACGTTGACGTGAAAGACCCGGATGGCAGCGTCGCCAATTGGCGCTTCGAGCTCGGCGCACCGAATTCGCTGTTCAGGCTGGGCTGGAAGAAAGACACGATCCCGACTGGACTTCAAGTCGAAATCACGGGCTTTCGTGCGAAAGCTGGAGGGACCGTGGCAAACGGCCGCTCCATCATGCTGCCGGACGGGCGGGAATTGTTCAGTGGCGGTTCAGGTCCCGGTTCGACTCCCCAAAAATGAAAAATGAGGTGCGCCTAAAAAACTCCCCTCCTTAGATTAGCTGAGCGTGTCCCGCGAGTTTGTGCTGGACACGGGAGGTGAACCAACTGACCGGAAGGCGAAAAGATGAACTGCGAAAGCAGTTGAAGAGGCCGCACTCAGCCCTTGCCCGCCACTTACGGGGCGCTCGGTGGCGGCACACGACGTTTCGTAGCTTTTTCGAACGCGTAGGCGAGTTCGATGAGCCGCGGCTCGCTGCACGCCATGCCCGTGAAGCTGACGCCGAATGGCGCCGGCTTCGCATTGAAGCCTTCAGGAAACGGTGGCGTCGGAGCGTTGGGCACGAGGCCGAACGGGACGATCACGGTCGGATACCCGGGCTTCGCAGCAATCGCCGCGCCGCTTGCTCCAGGAAACAGGATCGCGTCCAGCCGGTTCGACGTCATCGCTTCATCGATACCGTGTGTGCCGGCAAGTGCGACATCCTTCGCCCGATCCGCTTCATACCGCGCCCGATCGGCCTCCAGGTCCATCTCGTCCGAGATGTCTAGATTCGACTGGCCGTATTTGACGGCGCCCGCCTTAGCGTGCTCGACATTCCAGTTGCGCAGCTCGGTGAGCGTCTTCACCGGGGCGGAGGCTCCCAGGGTCTCGAGCCAGCGATTGAAGTCGCGCTTCATGCCGTATTTGAAGACGATGGAGCAATCGGCATCTTTTCCTTTTCCGTTATTCACACCCGAGCAAGTGTTCCAGACCAGAAGATTATTTTTCGGATCCTTATCAACGACGCTTGGAATATCCGCTGGATCAATGACGATCGCGCCCTGATGTTTGAGGATATCGATCGCCTCGTCCATCACTTTCGCTTGTTCGGGGTTGAGGCCGCCGCGGGGCTCCTGCTCGCCGGGCGGCGTGGCGCGGTCGTAGTAGAAGGCGCGGGGAATACCGATGCGGGCGCCCTTCAGGCCGTCGGCCTTGAGGAATCGTGTGTAGTTGCGGCCGGGCGGCGGCATGCAGGTTTTCGTCGCCGGGTCGTTCGGATCCGGCAACGGGCTCTCCAGGGCGCCGAACATGATGGCCACATCGGCCACCGTTTTGGCCATCGGGCCCGCCGTGTCCTGATCGGCGGTAATCGGGATGATGCCGTAGCGGCTGATGCGGCCCACGGTCGGCTTGATTGCGGCCAGCATGTTCTGATTCGACGGGCTCAAGACGGATCCCGACGTCTCAGAGCCGACGTTCGCGGCCCAGAAGTTGGCCGAAGTGCCGATCCCCGAGCTCGACCCGCCGGTGCCAAGGGCAGGGCGTCCATCGAACGTCGCTTCGCGCGGATCGCGCCGCGGGTCGTAAGGATTCATGCCAAATCCGCCGACGGCGTTGTAATTGCCAGGCATCGGCGTCGGCGCGCCGGCGACCCAGTTGGCGAGCTCCGTCAGGCCTGTCTTCGCGATGATGATGGCACCGGCGTCCCGAAGGTTCTTGGTAAGCGTGGCCTCGTATGGCGGCACGAAACCGTCGAAGGCGAGTGCGCCGCCAGTCGTCGGCATTTGTGTTGTCTGGATGTTGTCCTTAAGCGCGATGGGAATTCCGTGCAGCGGTCCGCGCAGCTTGCCCCGTTTGCGCTCGCGATCGCGTTCTTCGGCCTCTTTCAGCGCGTTGGGATTCACCGTGATTACCGCCTTCAGCTTGTCTTCATAGATCGCGATACGAGTGAGATATTGCAAGACCAGTTCCCGTGACGTCACCTTTCCTTTCTTCATCGCCGCCTGCATCTCCGGAATCGTGGCCTCCACGACGGTAAACCCGGATCCACGCCGCCCCTGCGCCACAGCGCTGAGCACCGCAGTTTCAACCAGAATCAGAAGAACAATGATGTGTCGTTTCATGACAGGCGAATTCTAGTGAAAGGCAATGGGTCTTACAACAAAACGCTACAAAACCGTCTCCAGGATTGCATGCGGAAGATGCGCTAACGCGCGCCAAACGAGCAGACACGGAGAGCGCCGCTCGAATTCAGCGCCAACAACTCCTTGAACAAAACGGAGTAGCAGCAGCTCTGCAAGAGCGAGACCGGCTCATCCAGTCACTTCATGAACGCGTGGCGGAATTCACGAAACAGGTTCCGCGCCTGGGCACGCAATACGGGTGCGACGGGAGCCACATCTGCACCCTTCGCACAACCGCAGCCAGCATAAATTTCACCTATATCCCGGTCCTCCCGCCACCAAGGCTCGGATTGTTCTGCGTGAGTGGAATGTGTTGTTCAGTGTCCCGCCTGCGCCAGGGGATTTTCCTGAAGAACCTAGAACCCCTAAACGAGCGCGAGTTTTATTTCGACTATCAGGGCAGTCGTGGAGGTTGGTGCTGGCGCAACGAAGACGGCGGGACATTCCTCACCACACCGGAATTGGCAGATCATATCCTTAAGCTCATGATCGATTTGCATGACCGCGTTGAAAAAAAGCGAATGAGTGCACGAGACGATCCTTGGGCAGAGGAAGACGATGACTGACACCGCGCCTTCCGGGAAGGCCGCTCACCGGCCCCGCTCAGGTCCCTCCCGGAGGAAATCCAGAACCTTGACCACGCGGATTCCCTGGTACTCCTTCATCCGCAACAGGTCTTTGTCGTGGGTGACGATGGCCTCGGAGCCCGATTCAACGGCGCACTCCACGATGCGGTTGTCGTCGGGATCGGATTTCACAACATCAAGGGTTTGCTTCGGTTCGACCCGTTGCGTAAAACTTGAAATCAGCTTCAGGGTGTCGGCGACCTCGTCCGCCTGCCACTTGAACTTGACCCGCAGCACCCGCTCAATCTCGGCGATGATCGGATCGGAGATGGCCACTTCGACTTCACGAGCGACGGCCATGTCGAGCAGCCGTTTCGGGTTCCCACCGAAGTTCAGGGCGGATATAAAAACGTTCGTATCAAATGTGACCCGGCGCACCTAACGACTGCGGTTTTTTTGGCGGGATTCAGCGATCAGGCGATCAACGTCGGAGGGTGTGTAACCCAGCTCTTTTGCGCGGGCCTTCCCGTAGCGAACCAGCCTATCGAGCGCGTACCGGCGCACGGCTATGTCCGCCAGTTCGTCTATGGTCTTGCCTTCCGCTTCTGCGAGGCGGCCAGCCTGCTCCAGGACTTCCGGCGAGAGGGCGACGTTTTTCTCAATCTTGTGGGTGCTCATATACGGCCTGCGGTAATTATACGCTCAAGGAACGTCCGGGCTGTATTTGTGTCAACGGAGGTTTCTGGAGGGAAGGAGCCCCTTCCCTGTCTTCAGGCCGGTGGCATTCCGCCACCCATCCCAGCAGGGGTCTTGGCTGGCGCCGCCCCTGCAGCGACCCCAACATTATTAAGGCGTTTGAGACGACGGCTCTCCCTCCGAAGAGTCCGGTCTGGTTTTCATGGCTTCAATCAAGTCATGCGACTGGAAAAATTCTCGAAACGGTCTCGTTATGAACCCATACAGCAGATCCCCTTCCGACTTGCCGATTCGATGGGTTCCCCTCATCATGGACCGACGGCGTCCACCATTCGCATCAGAAGACTCGCAAACGAAATCATTTCCGCAGCTTCGTGCGGATCGCTTAAGGGAACATGGCGATGACTCGATGGATTCTTGAACAGGCCAATGGCCCCCATGAAAAGCAATAGCGTCGCCTTTCTTTCAGGGTCTGGCAAAGACATGTCGGTCAACGGTCCACTGTCCACCTTGAAGGCCTTGCTCATTAGGTCCACTCCGATATCCGTAGGCTGGAAGCCGCCAGCTGTTCGGACGGCGACCTCAACTTCCTTGAAGGCCTCAAATACTGCGATGTCGTGTTTGCCGATTATGAAGTTCGACCACACCGCAGCCGCGATCACAGGGTGCAGCGAATTCTTTGGGAGAATGTTTGAACGCCGGAATGAATCAAGGTCCTGTCGCCCTTTGACTTGTTGGCCGCGCTTTCCAATGAAGTACCAACCGTCTTTCTTCGGAATTAAGAGGCCTTCCCGAACCAGCCAAGCCCAGGCTTCCAGGACGGCTTCGTTAACCTTTTCGCTCTTGTAATGATTCCACATTCGCGATGTCAGGTTATTAGGATGCAGATCGGAAGGAAGACCGGCCTTGGGATTTGAGAGGCTTTCCATGATGTAGCCTCCGAGGACTTCAGGTTCCAACTGCAGCACCGCCTGTTCGTTCGGCAAACTCTGCGTGATATCCATGTTCGTTTCCCCGTGTTCGGTTATATCAAGCTGTGCCAATCGCCCGTCTCAGGAATTTGGGCGATAGCCCGTATAATTTCTTGCAGGAACCTAAACATGAGCAAGAGTGGCATCACGCTCAAGCAACTGCTAAGCAATTTTGTGACGATCGAACGATTTCGATTCGAACTTCACGACAACAACCGCTTCGCATTTACTCTCGGCAAGGTCCAGCGAAACCATGAGTTTCTCCTGATTATTCAGGAACGGTATGACGTGCTGGGAAAGGAGATGTCCGAACTCGAACGGAAGAAACACGCCATCTTTCAAAGGGATATCCAAGGACAGGAGAGAGGCTCGCGACAGTCTACTCCCGAAGAAAACGCAATGAGCAAACGGCTCATCGAATTGAACCTGAAAATCCATCTGGAAATCGAGACGTTCTATTCGAACGCGAAGATTCTTCTCGATCACATCGCACACGTGCAGAAAACAGAAGGAGCCCCCTCACGGTTGAGATCAATCCTTGCCGTTCGTCTTCCTCAGGCTCACGCGAAACTGTACGTCTCGACGGTTCTCGGTTATTGAAAAAATCCTTGTAGGTAGATTGTTCGTGGCGAATTCCAAAATCACGCGGCTATCGGAGTTTGGTACAACCCTCGACAATGCGTCGCCAGCGATGCAAAAGAACCTCGCACGTGAGCGACCGGCGCCAAGGCTCGGTTCTGCGCCCGTCCAAGGCGCCGTGCGTTCGACGCTCCTGAATTCGTTCTCGTGCTGACCACATATTTCTTTCAGGAAATGGGGTTGCATCATCAGAAGTTGAAAGATATACGAAGTTGAAAGATATACAATGGTTCATATGATGAAACTGTTTATCGACCACAAAGCAGCACTCCTCCAAGCACTCGTGGCCGGCGAAGGCTACGGCCTGGAGCTGATCGATCGGGTGAAGCAGCAGACGAACGGGGCAATCATGCTCGGGCAGGGCAGAGTGTATCCGGCATTGCGAGAACTCGAGCAGGAAGGCCTGGTGAAGAGCTACGAGTCCGATCCCTTACCGGAACGCGGCGGTCGGCCACGACGGTATTACAAACTCACAGCCGAGGGACGTCGTGCCGCAACAGCACAACGCAATGCAGTTAATGGCTTGTTCCAGTTGGGATGGGAGGCGCGATAGATGTACGATATGCTCACGGTCATGCTTTCGTTGATCGGTGCAGTTTTCGCCGTGTGGCAACTCAAACGAAGTCGAAACGACTTCGTCGCTCAGAGAAAGGCCGCAGAAAAACTAAGCATCTGGATACACAAAAGCGACGTCCACCTACAGGACCCCTCACAGGCACTATCGGTCACGTCAATCGGGACTGCCACCACTCCGTCCAGCACACCTGCTGATCCCAAGTCGAATGTGATTTTTATTGGCTACCAGCAATCCCACCCTGACAGTGACCATCAGCTGGGGCTGTTTCAGGAAGCGGCTGAGCTCGCGAAGGCTTACCGCGTCGAGGCGCAACGGTTGCAGACGAAACACCGCACCGACAAGGTCCTCCAAGTCTGGTCTGCAGTGCTCCCGGCACGGATTAACAACGAAGTCCTCGGCGATTACCTTGAAGACATTCACCAGCGCATTGCAGCAGGGCAATCACGGAGGATCATCTCCCTACGCATCGTCGCGGCGGTGTTCTGGACAGCGGCGGATACGATCGGATATTTGTTCAAGGCGATCGGTCGATCAAAATCCAGGAACTGATGGGAGGCCCATTGCCGACGAAGACCCGGAATTGAGTCTCCGTCGGCAGTGGTGAACAGCACGCCCTTGTTCGATGCTCGCAGGTCTTGTTGCTCGGCCTTGGGTGTTCCTGTCCAGCCGTCGACCCATCGTCCTGAGCCGCGTGTCTTAGTGGACCGCACCTGACCGAAAATGGTGCAAATATTAGGAAATGCCACTCGGAACATGCAAGCTCTGCCTCACGAAAGACAGCGATCTTCAGGACAGCCATTTGCAGGCAAAAGCCGGATACCGCCTGTTACGCGAGAGTCCCGGCATCGCACCAGTGGTCGTTCGAGAAGTCATGATGAAAGATGAGCAAGTGCGCGATTATGTCTTCTGCGCGGCCTGCGAAGACAGATTTAACAAGAACGGGGAAACGTGGATCTTGCAACATTGTTATCGGGAGATGAGCAATCGTTCGTATTGGCAATTTATTACTGGCGGCTCCGCCATTTATTCAAGATAAGGAAGTAACGGTCTTTACGACCGCCAACATTCCTTCGGCTGAGGTCGCAAAGTTGGTCTACTTTGCGTCGAGTATATTCTGGAAGGCGTCTGTGCATGAATGGAAGACTGGGAAAGAACTGCTGAACGCGCCTAAACTCGGCCGCCGATATGAAGAAGAGTTCAGCCTCATATCTTCTCGCTGGTTCGTTTCCGGCAAACGCGTGGCTTCACCTCGCCGTTATTACCGATTCGAGAATACTTGAATGTCTTCACCATGCCGTATCAGCTGTCTGGGGGTGGATTCACGCGGACATTGTTTTCGTATTTCGGATTGCAGTTCACGCTCTGGCTGGGGAATGTTGTGCCGCCCGAGATTCGGCGGACTGCGTTCTGCCCTTCTCAGATGAACCGCCTGCGCCGCTTCGGTGGCTTGGCGGCATTCTTTTGATGGCGTAGCCACCTCTCTTGTCTCAGGCTGTCTCAGGGTAACAATATACTTGGCTCAAATAGGCACCTTCCGTTACAATCGCCTCGATGTTGGGCCAATCAATCAATTCAGTCCGCAAGCGTGTTGTCGAAATCGTTTCACGCCACCCAATATTATGGCTCCTGTACTTCATTCTGTGGCCATTTCTTTCCGACAGGATATTTGCTTGGGCAAACAGAAGAATCGACGAGAGGGCCGGTGGGATGAGTGCACAATTGGTTCGATTTATCTTATGGTTCAACACGCCCTTAACGCTTTTCGGTTCTGTTGCGGTTCTTACTATTTGTGGAATATTGATGCACGCATATTTCACTGCCCGGTCGAAGGAAGCGAATTCAAAAATATTTCCACCGACAGTCACTCAGAGTCCAGCCACAGCAATCTAGTCCAGGCTGTTCAATTATATTTAAATCGTGACCAAAAGAACGAACGCTTCAGGATTTTGATGAAGAACGCGAGTGCGGTGTGGGTCGCCACGCATCAGGCAACAACACTGCGAGGAGAGCGTGAATGGTGGAACAAGATCGAGAGGCTCATCATCCTAGCCAAGGACGGATTCTCCGCCAATTTGCTCGGCACTGTTACGCATGAGACTACTTTCGAAACTATTAAAAACGACATCGTCTCCGCGCTGACAGATGCAATTAAAACGAAGATTGAGACGAAGGAACTCGATGCTTTTTTCAACTCGATAGTTATCGGAAATCCGAACTCAACTGATAGTTGGTTTGCGATTGAAGTTTACATTCCATGGGCACCTGCGCGATTACGCCCAAGTATCGTAATTACTCACCAACAGAATGCAGACGCACTAAAAAACATCACGATGTTTTTCGAGGCTATGTGGAAGCAGCAGCCATCACCGAATCCAGATGCTGCCCGCCTTAATCTTTACGAAAGGGAAATGAAGCTGCTCAAAGAGATATCGGATAAGCAAGCAGGTGAGATCGAACAATTACAAGCAAAGAAAAAGGAATTAGAGAATATCAAGAATGAGTTCCTCTCGTTTAAACAGCAACATGGACGGTGGTGGGTTATGCAATGCGGCAAAGACACTCACAGTCTCAATCTGTCCGTCGCGATCCAATTCATAGATCATCACGATGCGGATTTGGCGAAACAAATATACGCACTATTCTCGAGCGACTTTCCTGGATCACCATGGAAGACATCGCCGGTTGAGCATAGGCAGTGGCTTGATAACCCCAGTTCAAAATCACGAATTGTCATTTTTGCTGACCATAGCCATGCGGATGGCGTAAAGGCTGCAATTAATGATTGCGAATTGCTTCCAAAGAAAGTCGCTCGCCATCCAAGAATGGACGGTATGGCTGCCGACATTACAATTGTTATCTTCGATAAGGTTGGAAAAGAGAATTGGTGAAGGCACACTACTTTTTGCGTTTACCTGTCTTATCGCGAGATTTTTTATACTCCGCTTCGCGCTTGTCGATTTCCGCTTTCGGCACGGCGAGGACCTGTTTTACCAAGTCCTCGAACCGTTTAAACTCTTTCGGCTTTCTCATGTTTTCATCTTACGTTTCCCACGCTTCTGGCGCTCTAGACTGGTGCGTCCTCGACGCTTGGTGCTTCAACTTTGCCAGTCAATTCTTTGTACGTGACGCGCTTTCCAGAAATACCGGAGAGCGCAAGCATAAACCTATCCTGATCGTTTCCGAAGCGCTCATTAAAACGGAATGCCTCTTCGTCCAAGTAGCGGAACGTATGAAATGGTTCGATGCTGACATGCGTGCCTCTAATGCAGCGCTTGAGCAGCGTCCAGAAGTTCTCAATACCATTGGTATGAACAAGGCCGTCAACATAGAACTCGGCATGACGAACAAACCCATGCTGGAAACCCTCGGAATCAAGTTGGCGGTAGGCTCCATGTTCGTCCGAATAAATACTCGAACCCGGCTTCACTGTTTCTTTAATAATCTCGCGTACATCGTCGCCCCAGGATTCCGGAATCATTTGGACGCGCACCTTAGCCGTGTTGCGTTCAAGAAGACCGAAGAGGGCTTGCTTGCCAGCGCCGCCCGTCCGGCCAGTCCGACGGCTTTTGTGCATGTTCCGCGCTTTGCCACCGATATAGGTTTCGTCAACCTCGATGGTCTCACCCTCGCCGCCCATTTTCTCGATGGTGCCATTCTGCAGAGCAAGGCGAATCCTGTGCCCCAGGTGCCAAGCGGATTTCTGCGTGATGCCCAGCGCACGGTGGACCTCGTAGGAACTGATTCCGTTTTTGGCATTTGCAATCAACCAGAACGCAGCCAGCCACTTGTGCAGCGGGATCGGCGAGTCCTCGAATATTGTTCCTTGCTTAACGCTGTAATGCTTATTGCATTCACGGCAGCGCCACGTGAAACGCTGCGGCTGATACATAGCGTTCTTAGAACCGCAAGCCGGGCATTGTGGTTGTCCTTGAGGCCAGCGAAGTTTAGCTACGAACTGGACGCAAAGTTCCTCGTTCGAGAAATATTGAATCGCGATTTGCAACGTCTTCGGAAGTGCTTCGTTTGTCATGATGGAAAGATATTAGTAGCAGGTACGTCGATTTGAGTCAAGTATATTATTACCCTGTCTCAGGAGGGGAATCTGTGGCTCGGTGATTCATTCACAGGTTCTCCAGCCCGCGTTCCCGTCATGAAAACGCGTGTTTTCAGAACTGGAATTTGTCAATATATCCGCCATGCCGAACATCGTTAGATCTTCTGTTTTTTTCCTTTTCGCGCTTGCTGCTTGCAGTCCGCCGGCGGCCAAGCAACAACCCTCAAAGCCGGCGCCTACGATGGCGGGCACCGCGGCTTCCGCCAAGTGGACGGTCACGGAAGGCATCGATGCTCCGGAAAGCGTATACGTCGATCCCGATTCCGGCTTCATCTTCGTCTCGCAGGTCACGGGCCAGGCGGGCGAGCGCGACGGTACGGGACGCATTGTGAAATTGAGCTCCGATGGGAAGCTTGTCTCCGCATCGTGGGTCACCGGCCTTAACGCGCCCAAAGGGCTGCGCGGCTATAAGGGGACGCTGTGGACCGCAGATATTGACGAAGTCGTGGGCATGGAGATCTCGAGTGGCCGCATCGTCTCGCGCGTGA
>Ga0209056_10006180_pt1 | contig 12388 bp, 8 predicted proteins | sample GraSoiAngelo_114_FD_185876 | JGI IMG/M metagenome (GOLD analysis project Ga0209056, IMG submission 185876) | Grasslands soil microbial communities from the Angelo Coastal Reserve, California, USA - 14_0903_13_40cm (SPAdes) (version 2) | ecosystem: Environmental > Terrestrial > Soil > Grasslands ... | reverse complement strand
CAAAGTGACCAGCCATCCGAGTGATCATATCGCTCCGTGCATCGCGGTCGCCGAAGCCGAACGAGCGAGCGCCCATGACCTCATCACGGCGATCGCGCTCGCCTACGAGATCGATTGCCGGTTGGTGGACGCTCTCGACCTTACCGCGCGCGGCTGGGATTCACCGGTGTTCAGTCTTCCGGCCGTTGCGCTTGCGGCCGGCAAGCTGATGAAGCTTGACGCGGCGAAGCTGACCGAGGCCGTCAATCTTGCGATCAACGACCACATTGCGATGGGCCAGACGCGGGCGCAGGTGCTCTCCGACTGGAAAGGACTCGCTGATGGCGAAGCCTCGCGCAACGCGGTGTTCGCCGCGCTGCTGGCACGCGGCGGCTTGACCGGTCCGGCGCCGATCTTCGAGGGCCGGCTGGGCCTCTTCAAGCAGGTCTCGGGCGAGGCCAGTATCGATGTCGGGAAATTCGGCGGCCGCGGGAATTCTTTCCGAATCAACCGATGCGGCATCAAGGCCTATCCCGCGGTGGTCTAACGCAGACCGCGATCGTCGCGGCCACGGCGGTCGCCGACGAGGTAACAAAGGGTGCGCGCATCGGCCATGACAGGGGCCCCCGCGCTCGAACGAATTGCCTCCATCGAAATCGCCACGTCAAAGCGCGGGCTGCAGCAGACCGGCAGCGAGCGCGAGAAGTGGGCACCCGCGACGCGCGACACCGCCGATCATTCCATGCCCTACATTACAGCGCGCGCCATGTTCGACGGCGACATCACTAATGACAGCTACGCACCGGCGAAGTTGAAGGAACCGCGCATCCTCGCCTTCATGCAGAAGATTACGGTCGTGGAAGACCCGGAGCTCACCGCGCGCATCGGCGACGCCGTACCAACCCGCATCACCGCGATTTTGCCGGATGGGCAGCGCATCAGCCGCGAAATCAACGACATTCCCGGCTTCGCGGGTAAGCCGATGCAAAGGCCGGATATCGACCGCAAATTCCGCGGCAATATCGGCAAGCGCTGGCCTCGCCAGAAAACCGATGCGGTTCTCGAATCGCTCTGGGTGGTGGAGAACACTCAGAATATCGGTGCGTTGCTCGCTACGCTGACCGTTTGAGGAGCACCGATGATGAGGGCTTGCAACAACCATATCAAATAAAGGAGACTCGCGGCATTTACCGGAGTTTTGCGCGGGCGCTACGCAGAACCTTCTTAGCGGTTCTGCTGGCCTCTGACGAACTCCAAGCCTCATCCCGTCGTTCCGCTTCTTGACCCCAGATGAGTTCGTTCTCCTCTTCCGACAGATCCTCAAGACTTTCCAGGAGCCTTTCGGCCAGACGCGCTCGATCTTTAGGATGAAGTTTAAGAGCAGCCGTCTCGATTTCTTTGATACTCATGCCAGAATTGTACTCGAACCGATAAACGAACGCGGAGTCTCACGTCCGCCGTAAAGCAGAGGTTTCTCCAAAAAACGGACGTTTTTGAGCTTCGAAATCGGTTAGTAGAAGACTATGCGAGTTTGGCTCTTTCGATTGTTGCTGGGAATTAGCATCCTCTCGCCGACTCTCGCCTGCTTGGGCCAGGAGGCGAGCGCGCCGGAAAAACTCAGGTCCCCTGAAGCCGCACCCGAGACGCCCACGCTTGAAGCGCCCGCCGATGACAAGCGCACCGAGCTGAATCTGATTGGTAAAACCGAAGTACAGGCGGGCGAAAGCCGCCGCAACGAGAATGTCCAGTTCAATCTGATCGACAACAACGCTCTCAAAGAACTCAATGTCCGCCTTGGCAGCAGTGCCACCGTCACCCGCGTCTTCCAACCGGAATTCCGTTACTTCGGTACGGAGTTCGGCAACAGGCCGACCGGACCGATACACCTCAGCCCGGCCTCGCGCTCCCGAGACTTTTATGGCGGGATTTCCTTCACTCACAGCAACAGTATTTTCAGCGCGCGATCGTTCTTCCAGGTCGGCAGCGTGAAGCCCGCTCACGAAAACAACTACGGGTTTGTGGCGGGTCTTGGCCTGTGGCGCGGCGCGCATCTCACGCTGGATGGCTCCGGACAAAAACTTCGGGGCAGCGTGAACGGCAATGTGCTGGTGCCTCTCGCCTCTGAGCGCGTTCCGCTTACCACCGATCCCGCCGCCTACCGGCTGATCCAGCGATGGATCGACGCCTACCCAAAACTTGCGCCCAATCGCGTCGACGTCGATCCCCGAATGCTCAACACCAACTCGCCACAGTCCATCAACACCGACGCCTCCACGATCCACCTGGACCAGGATCTGGGCCCGCGCGACCGCCTATTCCTGCGGCACGCCTTCACCAATCAGCAAGTCCAGGCGTTCGAATTCGTGGCCGGCCAGAATCCCGACACGAACACCAAGTCGCATAATGCGCGTTTGACCTGGAACCACTTCTTCGATGCCCACTCGCTCATCGACTTCACCGCAGGTTTCGATCGCGTCCATTCGCTATTGGTTCCGGAGCCGAACGCAGTGGGACCGCAGGTCATCATCGGGACTTCCTACAAGAGCCTTGGGCCGGACGCAACTATCCCAGTCGATCGCCGCCTGAATCGCTTCCGCTACGCCGCCCTTTACCGCCGCCAGATCGGTAATCACTCCTTCGCTGCGGGTGCGGAGTGGGTTCGGGATCAGAATAACGGCCGTGAAGCGTCGAGCGACCGAGGCAATTATTACTTCCGCGCCGATTTCGGCCGCGACGCCATTACCAACTTTCGCCTGGGTATTCCCACCCGTTACAGTGTCGGCATTGGGGAAGGGTACAGGCATTTTCGCTGGTGGGAGCAGCAATACTTCGCGGGTGACGTCTGGAAAGTCCGCTCCAATTTCACTGTTAACTTCGGTCTCCGCTACCAGCCGGTCAGCGGTCCCAGCGAAGTGAACCACCTTACCGAAATCAACTTCAATTGCGACTGCACGGCGTTTGCGCCACAGTCCGGTTTCGCGTGGCAGCTCCCACGTGCCGGCGTCATTCGCGCCGCGTACGGACTTCAATTCGGCGATATCTACTACCAAACACTTCAGCAGGTCCGCTGGGATCCGCCAGGGTTTCTCAAAGTCGAGGTCCAGGCGCCGCCGCTCCTCAACCCGCTCGCGAATACATACCTGGGGCCGGGCGCGCGCCACACCCAGTTCGAGGTGCCGTCCAACTTGAAGTCGCCCTACACGCACGAATACAACTTCAGTTGGGATCCTTTGCCGGGCCGCGCCTGGAACATCCAACTCAGTTACATTGGCAGCCGCACCCACAAGCTCTTTATGATGTGGTTCACGAACCGGGCCGTGCATGTACCCGGCATCCCGCAGACCACGGCCACCGTTACCGACCGGCGCCCCGACCCGCGCTACTTCGAACTCCGCCGGGTTCAGAATGCCTCGAACGCATATTTCGATGCGGCGCGGATCGACATCAAAGCTCCCGCGTGGCGTGGCGTCACCTTGGACGCGTCCTACTGGTTCAGTAAGGCCATCGACACCGGTAGCGCCTATACCAACATGGCCGCGGGCGATGAGGCGCGCCAGGGCTACAGCCAATCACAAGAACCGGTCGCGCAGGATCTCAAAGGCCCGAGTGCGTTCGATCAGTCCCACGCGGCGACTGTGCGGTTGCAATACGCGATCCCCTCCTCCAGGAGCCACTTTCTCTGGCGCCTGGCCGGCGGATGGCGAATTTCCGGGATATTCCTCGCCAAAAGCGGACTCCCGTTCACGGTGATCTCCGGGTCCGACGGCCCCGGTTTTGGGAACGTCGACGGCAGCAATGGCGACCGTCCTAATATTCTCGATCGCACGATTCTCGGCCGCTCCATCGGCAACCCGGACACTTCACAGTCGCGCCTGCCGCGTTCGGCCTTCGCGCTGATTCAGGCGAACGATTCGCGCGGCAACCTCGGGTTCAACACCTTCCGGCGAGGAGGCATCCGCAACATGAACGCCGCTCTCGCCCGCTCGTGGCCGCTGCGCTCGGAGACGACCCTCACCTTTCGCGCCGAGTCGATTAACTTCTTCAACACGCCCCAATTTGCCGACCCTAACCCGGACTTGAGCTCTCCGGCATTCGGCAAGATCACCAACACGTTGAACGACGGTCGTAGCTTCCAATTTACTTTCCAACTCCAATTCTGACGGAACAGTTGTCCCGCGGAAAGGATAAGCGAAAACAAACGCCATCAGCGTCTCGATCTGATCGTCGAGCCGCTCCGCCAAGTGGTCTCTCCGCGGCCTGAATCAATTCAACTCCGCGATCGCCACTTTCCTCGCTCACATCAGTTTTGCTCTGCGATGGAAAAACTTTCTTGCTAAAAACGGAGAACTCACGGACAAAAGATCTATCCGCAAGAAAATGCTCGAAGCCGCTCTTGTGGCAAATTCATTTTTCGAAAGAGAGCTTTCAAAATGACCCACCTTCAGCAACGTGCGCGCAACCTCGCACTAAAATACCCAGGCGTCGTATATGCGCCACGTTTCCCGTTTGCCCGGCACTTCGACAGAGTTCAGTTGGGACATTGAAAATAGTTTGCACCTTCACACAAGCGGAAAGGTTGCGCAAGTTTTCAAAGACTTCTTCGCGGCGTTTTCGCACTTCCCACGTGCATGTGGACGTGCAAATAAACATGCGGCTCTGCACACATGCACAGACGCGTGCAGACGAACATGACGCTCTGCACCTATACACGGCCCTTTGCAAATAAACACGGCGCTTTGCACAAATGCACCGGGCTCATGCATATGTGCAGAGCCGCGTGTTCATGTGCACGAGCCGGATTTCATAAACACCTCGTGTTTTCAACGAAGTACAAGCCTGAAAGCGATGCTACTAGTTAGTTCAAGGCAGAGAAGGGTTCGCGCTGCCGTAGGATGCCGCTCAATATGGATGACAAATGACGATTGACGAATCGGTCAATGGTCAGATTTTTGCCGAACACTAAAAAAGGGCGGTCATAGACCGCCCCCTAGAGCAGAAAGTTCTGTTGCGGGCTTACGGTGTTGTCGAGAATACCCCCAAAACTTCCGGAGCCGGAGTGACGTCATTGGTGCCCGGCTGATCCGCCAGTACGGAGCACTGCGCCCAACTTCCCGAAATCAAAGTGACGAGGGCTTTTCCGGGAATCGGATTATTGCTGCTATCAAGCGCCGGACCGACTGAGCAGATGTTCGGAGTACCAGACGCGAACGAAACAGCAAATCCCGAAGTCGAAGTTGCGGTCACGATAATCGAAGTGAACCTGATGATCTGGCCGGTCTGCGTGATGACGATGGTCGCTGTAACAATACTTCCAGCATGGTTCGCGTCACCGAGATACGTGCCTGTTGCCGTACAGCTGCTGCCCTCCGCGACCGTCGTAGGAGCCACATTGCAACTTCCGCTGTAGCTGATCGAGACTGCCGTCGGATTAGTTAGCGTGGCGACCTGCGTGCTGGCCGACGCAGTCGCGGGATGCGCTTGGCCATCGTATACGTACGTTCCGCCTGTGATCGAAACCGAACTGCCGGCTTTGTTGATAACGTCGCTGAAGGCGCCGCTGGTAGAAACGTAATTCGTTCCTCCATCGTAGGTCCAACTGTCCGCATAGGTTCCAGCATTCGTGTGGGCGCTGGTAATCACGAGTCCTCCGCTCAGGTTTTCCCCTTTGACGCCTGTGGCGGTTCCGGAAGCAGAGTGTGGGGCCGTGTCGTAGGTCACGATATAGGGTGTAATGACGATCGTTGCACTTGCCTTATTGATCGTGAACGTTTGATTACCTGTCGTGCCGGCGTAACTCGGATCATTAATGGTTGCGCTTACTGTATACGCTCCAGCGTTGGTCTGAGGGAATCCGGTCACAGTGTAGGACAAGTTCGCCGGATTCGTGACGACTGTGGGCGAAAGGGGGTCGCCAGTGTAGGTTTGGGTCAGACTAGATTGTATGAAGGAGATTGTAGCTGCCATCGGTCCGACGGTCACTGAGTTGTCGCCATTGGCTCCAGAGTAGACAGGATCTCCAGCAAAACTAGCTTTGATGTATTGGTCTAGTTCGCCCGGAGAGAGCACGGGCAGAGTTGCATTGACTGTAGCCACGCCCGAGCTGTCGGTGGTTGCGCTTCCGGCTGACGCGGAACCTAGAGTAAAGCTAACTGTCTTTCCACCCAGCGCCAGGCCGTTGTTGTAGGTCAGCTTCGCAGTCAGAGTGACTGGTTGTGGGATTGAGCGATAGGGCACAATCAAAGGTGTAACCTCAAGACCCGTACCCGTCGCATTGACATTCAATTTGACGGGACCCGCTGTCGAACCTCCAAGATGTGGAACAATCGAAGTGTCTCCCGCAAATGTCGCGACGATATCATACACGCCGGACGTGAGCGGCGTATTGGGTGGGGCTTGCGGGTAGTAAGAGCAAGTCGCGACGCCAGTGACGTCTGTATAACTGGCGCCGCCAATGCACGAAATCGGGTTACCGCCGAGGAAAAACGTGATCGGTTCGTGATTCAGCGGCGTGTTGTCGGCCGCTTTCGTCAACTTCGACGTGAACGTGACCTGGGCCGCGGCGTTCGCCGTCATGATGGCGTCGGGGCTAATGGAGAGAGTCAGGTTCGTGAGCGTATCGCAGGTGACATTGACAGTCGGCGTGGACGCACCGGGCGTGGGCAAGTACTGGTTTCCTGTGCCGCCGCCCACGACCTGGCTCGCGTTAATACCCCAAACATAGGAGCCGCCGGGGCAGCCGGTCGCTGGAGCTAATGCGGGAACCGTGATCGTGACGCTCTGACCAGCCGTGACAGAGGCATCGGATGTGGAACCGCTCACGACGGTAATTTTGTTGCCGCTGACCGTAGCTTTCCACGGTAGCGGAGCGGTTGCGGGCGCCTGAACCGTAACTGTTCCTGAGATGGTGAACCCCGTTGGCACCGTCACGATGATTTGCCGCAAGAAGTGCGACGGGCCACTCAGGATGTTGTTCGTGACAATCAAATTAAAGTTCGTTGGAAGGCCGCCGGGCGCTACGTTCGAGGGCGAGATAAATGCCGTGTAATACCGGTCATTGGCAGCCCACACAACGCTTGACATCGCTATGCACATCAGAACCAGGGCCCGGGCTATAGAAATCCGTTTCATTGTGTTGCGTCTCCTATGCAAAAACTTCCTGCAGCTCCATTACACGGTCAACGTCTGCAGGGCCCGTGATTCTCGTTCGTGGTGAAACTTTCGACAATGGAGCAATGGTGGGTCTTGACTTTAGTGCGGGTAAGGGGCGTGGACTATCAGCGTCAATACTACTTTCGAACTATCGAGAGGACCAGCGTATCGACCGTTACAGCAGGCAACTGGTGATAAATGCTAACCGCCCACCGCTCCCTCAACTCGACGCTTCGAATGATTTGCACGAAGACGGGCTGGTATTTGCCGAATTCTTCGCCTTCCGGGACGACGCAGAGAATGTAGAAGAGATTCTGATGATAGAGACGGGTCACCACCCAAACGATTTCGGTCGGCTGCGTGACGCTCAGTCTCCCAATCAACACCGTTCGGAGCGCCAGCTCGGAACCCATCAACATTAGGATGCTGCTAAAAGAATTGTAAATTCTGATTGGTGCGAAGTTAGTCCGCAGACGCTCATGAAGCATCATGGCATGGCAGCAAGAGCGGTGAAGTCTGCCGACGTTGCAAGGGCTCGCCTACTGTAAGCCGACCGTAACATCCGACGAGAGTTCCCAGCGCTACAGGAATTGCGAAAGATTGGCGAGGAGCCTGAAAAAAGGACTTGCGTTCCGCGCCTAGAGTTGCTAGCGTGGCGAGCCATGGACATAGTGCTGAGGTACCGGGGTCGGGTGATTCGCGAACCCGATTTATCAGTGATCCGGGAACTAATCGAAAGGTATCCGACAGCGAGTCGGCGGAGACTGTCGCAGCAGCTATGCAAAATCTGGAACTGGGTTCAGCCCAATGGCGCGGCGTGCGACATGATATGCCGGGGCTTGATGCTGGCTCTGGACCGTGCGGGTCACATCGCGCTGCCGCCGGCAAGATCGAAACCGGTTAATCCGTTGGTGTCGCGGTCAAGGCCGCCGTTGATCGAGACGGATACCACGCCGATCACATGCGATCTGAAAGATTTGGGTCCGTTAGAGTTCCGCCTGGTGCGGCGGACGCCGGAAGAACCGCTGTTCAACTCCCTCATTGAGCACCATCATTATCTTCGTTATACGCATCCGGTCGGAGAGCAACTCAAATTCATGGTGTTTGCCCAACAGCGGCCGGTTGCCTGTCTAGCGTGGTCTTCGGCGGCGCGGCATTTGGGACCGCGCGACCGGTTCATTGAGTGGAGCCCTGAAGCGCGGCGGCGCAATATCCGTTTTCTGGCATATAACTCTCGTTTTCTGGTGATGCCCTGGGTTCGGGTCCCTTGTTTAGCGTCCCACATTCTGGGCCGCATGGCGGTGCTGGTCCCGCGCGATTGGGACCGCCTCTATGGACATCCGGTTTATTACCTGGAAACCTTTGTCCATTCTGATCGGAAGGGAACCTGTTATCGGGCGGCCAACTGGATCGCGCTGGGATGGACGACCGGCCGCGGAAAACAATCCAACGGTCACCGTCCCAATCGTCCGCTCAAGCAAGTGCTGGGATATCCGCTCGACAAGCGATTCCGGCGGTTACTGGAGGCATCCTGAGCGCCAGCATGAGCCGAGGGCTGGCGGGATGACCCTCTACACCGCCGACACGCTGGCGCTTTTCCTGGAAAAAGTGCGCGCCTCCAATCTGCCGTCAACCGCGAAGACTCAAGCAGGGCAATTGGTCGCCGGTGCCATCGCGCTCAGCGCCAAGGTCCAGGCCTTGGAGGCCGAACTGGCCAAGCTCCGGCAACAGCGCGTCAATGAAACCGTCAATCAGCCCTCCAGCAAAAAACCCGAATGGGATAAGGGAAACGGCGCAGACCCAGAAAAGCCGACCCGCAAGCGCAAGCTCGGCGGCCCTCGCCCGGGATCGGGCAACCGGCCCAAAACCAATCCTGAACCGGACCGTTCGGTCCACAATCCGCTCCAGCAATGTCCGAAATGTCAGGCGGATTTGACCGGCACGCCGCCCGCGGATGACGTCAACAAACGGATTGTCGAGGATATTGAGCCGCCCGCCGATAAGACTGTCGTGACCGAGGAAACCTCCGAGCGGAAATGGTGTCCGAATTGTCAGCAGATCGTCTCCGCTAAATCGGAGCTGGCGTTGCCCAGATCCGACATTGGACTTCACGCCACCGTCCGCATCGTCTACCTCTGGGTGGTGGCGGCGCTGTCGCTTCCCAATATCCAAAAGTATCTTTCCAGCTTCATGCGGCTCGGCGTCTCCACCTCCGGCATTTCCAACCTCCTGATCCGGGTGGCAGCAATCTTGGAACCCGTCGCAGAGGAAATCCTTCAGGACGTCCGCCAAGGTTTCCAAGTCTGGGCCGATGAAACCGGCTGGCGCGTCCGGGGAATCAACTGGTGGCTGTGGGCCTTCGCCAATGAAACTTCGGCCTACTTTTACGCCGCGCCCAATCGTGGCTCACCTGTCGTTGTCCACATTCTTGGAACTGTCTTCGCGGGTGTGCTCATCACGGATGCTTGGGGCGCTTACAATGCTGTGGACTGTCTGTTCCGGCAGACCTGCATGGCCCACGTGTTCCGCAAGATCCGCCGCCTGCTACAGGAGAACCCGGAGGCCCGCTCCATTCTCCGTTTCTATTCGCGGTTCAAACGCATCCTGCGCGATGGCGAACGGTTGCAGCAGCGCGCCGCCCAGCTCGATGATGGCGCTTTACTCCGTTCCTATGAACGTCTCGAAGACCGTCTCGATCAACTCTTGGCCTGGAAAAACCCCAATCCCATCCTCGCCGCAATCATCGCCTCCGTTCAGCGCCTGCGCGGCCGCATCCTGACCTTCTCGCTACTGCCAGGCTGCCCGAGCCATAATAACTACGGCGAGTACATCATTCGCAAAGGCGTCCTCAAGCGCAAGATCTCCGGCGGCAGCATGGCCCCCAGAGGCGCTCAAGCCTACGCCATCCTCATCTCCATTGCCCAGACTTGCCATCTCCGAAAAATATCATTCCCTTCGTTCCTTCTCGCTTCACTCCGTCACTATTGCCGCACCGGAAAGCCCCTTTTGCTATCCCAATACGCCTCTCTCATCGGCCAACTGACAGCCGCTGCCTAGTTCAGTTCTCTTCCTACGATCCGCCTATCAGTATCAGAACCGACTTTCCCGGCAACGCTGCGCCATTCCACCCTCTCACAACCTCCAAAAAGCCTGTGCGGACCAGCTTCGCACCGGTCAGAACTTACGTTGATTCTTTCGCACCAATTGGCTGACCTGAGGCTCTCGAATCATTTTGAAATTCAGCAATGATGCTCGGCGAGATGCTGCGCCACGCGGTCGCGTGCTTCGTTTGAGCGCATGCGGGCCCTTTCGGCGGCTTGGTGCAGTTGCAGATAGTCATCAAGTGAAGTTATGCCAATCCTGCGGCTCAGTTCGGCAACGGCAGCCGAATACAGATCTGTCACTTTGCGGTATTCGAGAAGGAGTCGGTCCTTCTCGTCACACTGACGGGCATTCATATACTCAGCATACCGGAAATCCACGACTCACTGCTTAGCCTTATGTTTTCTTGTTATTGGGGAAATCGGGGGCGAATGGATGCGAACGATCGACCTCCTGCTCCCAAGTCGGACTCAAGGCGCAAAGGCGAGAGTCTGTCTATTCAAAACGATAGCTCGGAGACCAGCGTCGGGTTTCAGCCTTATCACAACGTTACGCCGAGTGCGGTTGAGTTATCCCGAGATGCATTGAGTCAGCCGTGGGAACTCAGAGAGTGTCGGGTAGTCATTCATGCGTCTCTGTTCTGTCGATCGGTTCGTCTGATTTTCTATCCGTGGCTCTATTCAAGCGTCTGCTGGCTCTGCAAGCGGTGACTAATCGGAAAATCTACTTCAGTCACTTCCGGTCCGATCTGCATCTTCCTCGAAATCTTGCAACCAGTCGGGTTTGGGCTGAGGTCCCGGTTGCATTCCTGCCAAGTCTGGATCTTCATGCCCTGACCGTGCGGGAGTGTTGGCTCTGCGTTCACGAGCCTCTGCACGGCGCTGTTCCTTCTCTTTCTTACGTTCTGCTTGGGCCTTTTCACGCGCTCTCTTGTTCGAAGGAGGTTTTGCCATTTCAGAGACCTTTCCTAATGTCTATCATATAACACCGGAGATTTATAATGTTCTCCCGATTAACCTCACGCTCGTAAGCAATCGTTCATTTAACAACTTCGCCTACTTCACGGTCGACCGCCAGACATCATTGCTGTCGATATGGTCGCTCAAGTCCAGGCGTCCGATCCAGGTTATGGCGGCACTTGCAATTCCGCGCCGAGTTCTTCAATATTCTTGGCGGCCTTACCGTCCGCTGCCCGGCAGGGCGGAGGCGACCGGGCGGCGTTGGTCAAAGAAGCGGCCGCAAGACCCACACCGCGTATGAAGGATGGGCGCCCGGATCTGTCGGGGAATTGGTCGAATCCGCCTGTTCCAGTGGCTCCTGCGAACTTTGTCAATTTACCGCTAGTGAGGAGTGCCGACGGCAAGACTCTGACGGTTCTTGACCGGGACGCGCCTGAACTTGACGCAGCAAGACAATGCTTCTGTGGGAAGCCGATGTCCACGATCTACCTGACTATGCATGCGTAGAGCGAGACCGGGAGCACCAGGTGAACAACGACGGGTTCTGAGTTTACGATTGCGCCGTCGATGTTCCATTGCTATGCATCAATTCGGAGTCACTAGAAGCGTTCGACGACAGGATCATGCGGTGTTTACCCCGGATACATTCGTTCGTGCCGCATTGCCGGGAATGAGAAAGGCCGTTGCGATCGTCCACGCGGCGCCGGCCATCGGAGCAGCCTTCACGCAATATACGGCGGAGGTGGAAGCCGGTGGGTGTCTGGGCGAACTTCCAACATCATGCGAGCGATTTATTTACGTCATCGAGGGCAAAGTTACTGCCGATTTCTCGGGACAATCGCACGCTCTTAGCAAGAACGATTACGCATACACTCCTCAGCAGCTCCAACATTCCATCACTGCCGTTAATGAAAGCAAACTTGCGGTCATCGAGAAACGCTACATATCCCTCGACGGTGTGCGTCCGCCGGCCGCTTTCGCCGGCCGAACATCGGCCGTTCCCTCCGAGCCGCTGGAAGGGGATGAGTCGATTGCTGTCCGGCATCTGTTGCCGGATGACATGGCATTCGACTGTGCAGTGAACCTGATGACTTACCAACCCGGCGCGTCGCTTTCGATGGTTGAAATCCATGTGATGGAGCATGGTCTTCTCATGCTCGAAGGCCGGGGAATTTACAGGCTGGGTGGAGATTGGTATC
>Ga0209056_10006179_pt1 | contig 12389 bp, 8 predicted proteins | sample GraSoiAngelo_114_FD_185876 | JGI IMG/M metagenome (GOLD analysis project Ga0209056, IMG submission 185876) | Grasslands soil microbial communities from the Angelo Coastal Reserve, California, USA - 14_0903_13_40cm (SPAdes) (version 2) | ecosystem: Environmental > Terrestrial > Soil > Grasslands ... | reverse complement strand
CGACGGCAAGCTTGACCTAGCTGTCGCGTTCGGAGGCGACGGCGGCGTCAAGGTCTTTCATGGCGAAGGGGATGGAACTTTCCGGCCCACCCCCAGCATCGTGGCGGCGCCCCAACATATATGGTCGCTGACGCCTCGCGAATTGGAGGTCGCTCGGTTTGCCGCCAGCGGTTACACATGCATAGAAATAGCGAGCAAGCTAGGCATAAGCCGGCGGACGGCAGAGACACATGTCGCGGCGATTCGCTCGAAACTCCAGCTGAAGCACAAACGCGCACTCGTGCACATCGCCAGAGCCGCCCCCAAATGGGCTCGATGACCATCTCTATCAATAAGACCGAGGGCTCGCAACTCTAGCTCAAGGTGGCTGAATCGCCGTGAGTTTCTTGGAGAATTAGAGCTGTCCGAGCATCTCGTCTGTGAGCTTCAGCGTGGCTGGCGATGGCTTGTTGTCCCAGCACGGGCGATCCCTGGGCTCGTCGGCCCCGTCTTCCTCGTCGGTGCCATGAACAATCAAGACAAGAACCTTCGTGAAGACGAGTGTCGTCACCTAGAGCGAGTGATGGGAGGCGAACTTCCGTTTGTCCACCTTTCAGCTCGAGCTGGGGACGACGGTCGCCGGCGAGCTTCGAGCCCGCCTGACTCGCCTCCCCAAACTCTTGGCGCTCGGCTTGGCCATCCGGCTACCTCCTCTTTGTCTTGCCGCAAGTAACCCATCGCAGGGATCAAACGTCCTGCCACCGAAGACCGAGGTGTGGGGTGCATTTATTCGATCCCAATTCGCCAGCAGGAATCTGGCTAGGAGGATAGACGAGCCGTCTACTGCTCTAGACTGACCTTGGTTGAGACAGGTTGAGCTCAAGAGAAGGATTCAAAGTGCAGCAGGAGCTCGTCGCATCGCTTGGCAGCTGGTCAGGCAAGGTGGACGACACGAGGTGTGACAGTGCGGCAGCACAATATTCCTCGCCACCGCGAGATCAACGAGATCACTGCTCGGGCGATTCTCAAGACTCTTGAGGCCGAGCTCGGCCTTGGGTGGTGGCGGCGATGAAGCGTAAGACGTATACGGCTCGGTGCGAGCGGGCGGAGGGCTGGTGGGCAATCAGCGTGCCTGAGCTGCGAGGTGTCCAGACACAGGCTCGTCGACTGGACAAAGTCGAGGCGACGGTTCGAGATGCGATCGCCCTCTTCTTGGACGTGCCCGAGGACTCGTTCGATATCAGGATCGATCCCGTCCTGCCTCGCGACCTTCAGAAGAAAGTGGGGCGGGTCCGCAAAGTGCGAGACGAGGCAGAGGTCTTGCAGCGCCAGGCCGCAAGCGATAGCGCTGCGGTGGCCGCCGACCTGGTTCGAAAGGTCCACCTCACAGTGCGGGAAGCTGGTCGGGTGTTGGGGCTTTCCCACCAGCGTGTCGCGCAGCTGCTGAGGGCTGATGGCGCGGTTGCTAAGCCAGGCCATAGTCGTCAGGTCGGTAGTTCGCGCTACAACCGAGACGACGATCGCGCCGGATAAGCTCCGGCCACGCGGTCGGCATTTGTGTGTCGCGTTCGGCTTTGGGAGCTGATCGCCGTGTCACAGCCGTGTCACGCATTCGCGGAACCAGGAGGAAACGGGAGGACACGAGGGGACACGACGCTCCGCGAAATTGAGTACAGGAGGACACGAGAGGAACTGGCGGGACACGGGAGGACGGGTCTCCCTCGAATTCGGGACCGTGAGGCCCCGGGTTCAAATCCCGGGCCTCCGACCAGCACCAGGCATCGCTCGAACGCGGTTCATGCCCCCACAAAGCAGATACGGTGGCAATCGCACTCGCCACCGTATCGACAGTGAATCCCGTTACTTATCGTCGCTCAGGCCTGCCTCCGAGCGGTCGTGGGCGATTTGTTCGCCGCCGATCGACGCGGGCGCTTCGAAGCCCTGCTCGGATCGGTTGTGCGCAATCTGCTCGCCCTGGATCGCCAGCACTGACGGCGGTGAGATCGCAGTGTGACCCGGGCTGAGGGTCGCGACCTCCACGGAAACCGCTATAGCAAGGACGACGCCTGCCGCGAAGGCGAGCAGGCCAACGATCGCGGCTGTGCCCATCGAAACGCGACGTTTGACAAATGACGCTGACGTTACAGCCATGACATTTCACTCCAGTGACACTTCGCGGCGCGGGCCGCAAACGGGGCTTACGGCGGCACAGGGAAGAGTCCGCCCCGAAGCTTGCGGTCGTCGCGCAGTACGCTTGCAAGTCCCTTGCAAGCTGCGCGCGGAGCATTACGCCAGTTGAGCCAGGTCACAGCGGCCAGCCGTCCCACTCCAAGGCCGAGCGTCACGCGGCCGGCCATGGATTTCCTGGTGCTTGGGCCAGTCGCTGTGCTTGCAGCGGGTCAGCCGGTTCGTCTCGGTGGGCCCAAGCAGCGACTAGTGATGGCAGTGTTGATTCTGGGGGCCAATCGCGTGGTGTCGGCGGAGCGGCTCATCGAGCAGGTATGGGGGGACGCAGCACCTGAAACAGCGCGGGGTACCCTCCAGGCCTACATCTCACGGCTACGCAAGGCACTCGGCTCGGAAAGGATCGAGGCGCGAGCACCCGGGTACGTGCTTCAAGCGGAGCGCGATGAGGTCGACGCCGACCGTTTCGAACGCCTCGTCGTCGATTCGCAGCGGCGGCTAGAAAGCGATCCTCAGGCGGCGGTCAGGCTTCTCGATACGGCGCTCAGCATCTGGCGCGGTGCGGCCGTGGAGGACCTGGCCACGGAGCCTGCACTGCGGGCGCAAGCCGCGCGGCTCGATGAGCTGCGCCTCACGGCCATCGGCCGCCGCGTCGAGGCGAAGCTCGCCCTCGGCCGCCACCAGGACCTTGTGCCGGAACTCGAGCGTCTGGTGAGGGAGCACCCACTGCGCGAGCCGTTCTGGGCGGCGCTACTGCTGGCGCTCTATCGTTCGGACCGCAAGGCCGAGGCTCTCGCCACCTTCGAGCGCGCGCGCGGGACTGTGGGCGAGCAGCTCGGTGTCGACCCATCGGAGATGCTGCGCCGGCTGCACGAGCGGATCCTTCGTCAGGACCCGGAGCTCGACCAAAAAGGCCGGCGGCTACGCGGATACGAAGTCCAGGAGAGGATCGGTGAGGGTGCGAACGCCACGGTCTACCACGCGATACAGCCGACGCTGAAGCGCGAGGTGGCCGTCAAAGTCATTCACCGGAGACTCGCCAACCAACCTGAATTCGTCCGCCGGTTCGAACAGGAAGCGCAGATCATCGCGCGCCTCGAGCATCCACACATCGTTCCGCTCTACGACTACTGGCGCGAACCTGATAGCGCTTACCTGGCGATGCGTTATCTGCCAGGCGGCAGCCTTAAGCAGTATCTCGAAACGAAAGGGCCGCTCAATCCCGCCGAGGCGGTTCGCATTGTCGAACAGGTCGGCTCGGCGCTTGCCCTCGCCCACCGCCAGGGCGTCGTCCATCGTGACGTCCGCCCGGCCAACATTCTCTTTGACGACGACGGAAACGCATACTTGTCCGACTTCGGCATTGCCGTCGAGGTGTCTGCGGGCGGCGGTGCGAGGCGCCGGCCTGGCGACGATGCTCACTACATCGCCCCCGAGCAGGTCCGCGGCGAGTCCGCGACCCCTGCTACCGACATCTATTGCCTCGGCCTGGTCCTGCATGAGGCTCTGACCGGTCGCCTCACCTGGGGCGAGGTTCGCGCCGGGGAACTTGAGCCCGACTATGCAAATCCCGCAACTCCCGAGTCAGTTCGCGAGGTCGTAGCGCGCGCGACCGAGAAGGACCCCGCCGCTCGCTATCCGGACGTGGCGAGCCTTACCGCGGCTTTCAAGGCGGCAGTGGAAGGCGGGTGGGTGCGACCGACGCCTCCAACGAGCATCGCAAGGAATCCGTACAAAGGGCTTCGCCCTTTTGATGAGGCTGACGCATCGGACTTCTTCGGTCGTCAGCAATTGACCGCTCAACTCGTCAGTCACCTCAGCGAGACGGGCAACGCCGCGAGGTTCATAGCAGTGGTTGGGCCGTCTGGCTGTGGCAAGTCATCTGCAGTCCGGGCGGGGCTCGTGCCCGCAATCCGTTGCGGTGGAGTGCCCGGCTCGGAGCGCTGGTTCGTCGTGGAGATGCAGCCCGGCGTGCAGCCGTTCGACGAGCTCGAAGGGGCGCTGCTGCGCATCGCCGTCAGTCACCCACCGAGCTTGCTCGACGAGCTCGAGAGCGGCGGCCGTGGCCTCCTGCAAGCACTCGAGCAAGTGTTGCCGCGAGACGGCTCCGAGCTCCTCATTGTGGTCGACCAGTTTGAGGAGCTCTTCACTCTGGTCCCTGACGAGCGATGCCGCGATGCGTTCCTGGAGGCGATCGCCGTCGCCGTGTCCGATCCGGAAAGCCGCGTTCGGGTGGTGGTCACGTTGCGGGCAGACTTCTACGACCGCCCGCTCCTGCACCCGCGCTTCGGCGAGCTGCTGGCCAGGCGGACAGTAGCCGTGACGCCTATGCTCGGCGAGGAGCTCGAACTCGCTATCTCCGGGCCCCTCGAGTCCTCGGGGATCGCGTTCGAAAGCGGGCTCATCGGCGCCATCGTTAGTGATGTCCGCGCCCAGGCCGGGAGCATGCCGCTCCTGCAGTACGCCCTAACTGAGCTCTTCGACTTGCGCGCCGGCTCCACCCTGACACTGGACTCCTATCGACGCATCGGTGGGATCAGCGGCGCGCTTTCGGGTCGGGCTGAGGCTCTGTACCGACGCCTCGACGATTCGGCGAAAACGGCTGCACGTCAGGTCTTCCTACGGCTGGTCACCCTCGGCGAGCCGGGATCGGCCGACAGTCGCCGGCGCGCGCTGCGCAGCGAGTTCGCGGCCCTCGGCGTCGAGCGGACGGCGATCGACCTTGTGACCGATCAGTTCGGATCACATCGCCTGCTGACGTTCGATCGCGATCCTGCGACCCGAGAGCCCACGGTCGAAGTCGCTCATGAGGCACTGCTGCTGTCCTGGCGACGCCTGCGCGGTTGGATCGACGAGTACCGTGACGACCTTCGAACCCATCGCCGCCTCGCCGCCGATGCGCATGAGTGGAGCGCAGCCGGCCGGGACCCCAGTCACCTGTTGCGCGGATCACGGCTCGAGCAGTTCGACAGCTGGGTCAGGGCCACGAGCGTGGTCATGGCCGGCCTGGAACGCGAGTTCCTCGAAGCCAGCTTGACGGCGCGAGAGGCCGATCGCACGAGGGAGCGCGAACAGGTACGGCGGGAGGCCGTCCTGCGGAAGCGCTCCACCGACCGGCTGCGCAGCCTGGTCGCGGTCCTGCTCGTGGGCGTGCTGACTGCAGGCAGCCTTGCTCTAATCGCACAGGACCAGGGCGCGCGCGCCGAGCAGCAGGCTCGGTTGGCGACCGCACGCGAACTCGCCGCCGCGGCTGTCGCAAACGTCGGCGTCGACACGGAGAAGAGCCTGCTACTCGCCCTGCAAGCGGTGGAAACGACACGCCAGGTCGACGGCAGCGTCTTGAACGAGGCCCAGGAGGCACTGCATGCGGCCCTCCAGGCGCACCGGCTCGTGGTCACAGCTCCCGGCTACCGCGGGCGGTTCAGCGCCGACGGGGCCCGCCTCCTCATCGACGGATCAAATGGATCGTCGATATTCGCCGCTGAGGCCGACGTCCGCGATGCGGCGACGGGCCGGCTCCTGCTTTCCCAGGTTGTACGAGGCATTGACCAGGCCCGGTTCCTGTCGACCCAGCTTGTCTTTAGTCCGGACGGAACCCGGTTTGCGGATGCGTCCGACGGGAGCGGGGGCGGGAGCGACGACTATGAGGTCGCCGTCTACGACACGGCCACCGGCAATCGACTGTGGAAATGGGGCGCGTGTTGCGGCTGGTTCACCATCACGCCCGACGGCCGCTTGGTCATCACATCCGACGAAACGGCCACGTATGCGTTCGATCTCGAGACAGGTAGATTGGTGACCAGTTATCCCGCGGCACCCTGTCGTGGTCTCGGGTTTGAATCAGCTGAGGGTGTTTGTCCGATCTGGGAAGTTGCACCCGACGGACGGCGAACGTTGGTGACCGACGGCGCCTGGCACGAAGATCTGGGGGCGTTCGTCGCGGCCTTCGTACGCGATGGGACGCATGTCACGCGGCTTCTCGGCCAGGGCGACGTCAACGGCGCGGGCTGGAGCTCGGATGGCGCGACCGTGGCAACGTCCAACCAGGACAGCGTGGTCGTGTGGGACGCTCGGACCGGACAACCGAGGCTCAGCTTTTTCCCACCGACGGGTAGATTTACGACCCTCGCCTTCGGACACGACCCCACCTTGGTGGCCACGGGAATGAACGACGGCTCGGCAATTCTGTGGAGGCTGACAGCCGGCAGCGCCACGCCGATCTTGAAACTGGCCCGGCACGCGGGGGAGATCAGAAGCCTCGCGTTCAGCTCGGACGGGATGCGACTGATGACCGGCGGTGATGACGGGCGGATCAGGGTCTGGGACGTTACAGCCACTGGGGGCGGCGAATCCCTCAGCGTCGCAGGCGCCGGCGGTTTCGACTTCTCCCGCGGCGGACGCTTCCTCGCTGTCGGCGCAGACACCGGCCACGTGGATCTTTACGAGACGCGTGACGGCCGGCGTGTCCTCGATTTCAGGCCGCACACGCAGAACGTCGATGTCGTCGCCTTGGATGCACGCGGCTCCAGGCTCGCCACCGCGAGCTCCGACGGCTCGGTGAAGCTGTCAGACGCCCAATCTGGCAGCGTCATGTGGGCGCGTGCGCGTACTGGTCGGAACGGCGTTGCGATTAGCCCGGACGGCACCTTGGTGGCGATGGCAATTGAGGGCGCCGTCGACGTGATGGATGGGCGGACGGGAGATGTGCTCCGTGCGCTGGAGATCTCGGCCACCGACCAGTCTGCTGACCGGGTTGGCCAGACGATTGCTTTCAGCTCGAACGGCAAGTTCCTCGCCGCCGGGGGCAGCGACTGGGTGTACGTGTGGAGAGTTGGCGATTGGCAACGCGTCGAACTCGATCAAATCTTTGTTGAAGCTCTTAGCTTCAGCCCCGCCGGCCGCCGGATCGTCACCTCCGGCCCCCCAGGTCTGAGCGGGGCCGCGCCCGTGTGGGACACGCTGACCGGCACCCAGCTCGGCTGGCTCGTAGGCGTCCCGCGAGTAACAGGTGTTGCCTTCAGTCCAGACGGGTCCAGGATCGCGACCAGTTCGGCGGACGGAAGGCTGACCCTCTGGGATGCGGCCAACCTGCGGCAGCTCTACACCCTTGCCAGGGACGCGAACGGGCAGTTGGTGTTCACCGCTGACGGGACCGGACTTGCGTACGCGGCCGAGGGAGGGGTTGTACGCGTCCTTGCGCTCCGCATCGAGGGCTTGGTCAGGTTGGCGCACACCCGGCTCGGCCGGATGCTGACCACGAGTGAGTGCCGGCAGTACCTACATCTGGACAGCTGTCCGCCGAGTTCCGTTTTCGTGCCTGGCACTCCATGACTGGCGCATCGGCTGAGCACGATAGCGGCTCGAAGCTTCCAACGAGGTTCCTGGCGATTCTGGCGACCGCCGCGCTGGCCGCGTCCGCTTGCTTAGTGACGCCTGTGGGCAACGGGACCAGCAAAGGAATCATCAAGATCGGCTCCGACTTTCCAACGTGCACAGCCGGCGGCCAGGCGACTGAGAAAGGAGTGCGCTTTGCACTCCAGCAAATACAGTCCGCGGGTGGGATCCGTGGGTTCACCCTTCAGTACGAGCGCTTCGACGACTGTCGCCAGGGCGAGTTCAGCCCGGACGCCGGCACTGCCAACGTCCGCCGGATGCTTGCCGACGCCGCCTTTCTTGGCATGGTCGGGCCGTACAACTCAGGCGTCGCGCTGGACGAGATCCCGGTGGCGGCTCCGCAGCACTTCACCATGGTCAGCCCGTCGAACACGAACCCGTGCCTGACCAAGAACCTGGTCATATGCCCTGTCCACCCACAGAAACTGCGTGGCGGCAACCCGAACAACTACTTCCGCGTTGCGACGACCGACGACAACCAGAGTCCGTCAATGGCCGATTACGCGTTCCTGAAGATGAACCTGAGGAAGGTGGGCGTGCTCGACGACAGCACCGCCCGGGGTGTCAGTCACGCGACCGCCTTCGAGGCCGAGTTCACGAAGCTGGGGGGAACCACCATGCACGCCAGCTACAGGAAGGACAACACCCGCGACTGGACGCCGATCTTGCTCGCGTTCAGGGAGTCTGGAGCCGCAGGTGTCTACGCCGGCGGTGACGCCGACCAGAACATCTGCATGTCGAGAAGACAGATGAAGGACATCGGTTGGGTAGCGCCATTCCTGAGCTGGGAAGGCATCATCTTCACCCGCTGCATCGACGACGCGGCTACCAACTCGGTCGGGATGTATTTCACCAATGCAGTCCCTAACGCGGCACGCATCCCCGGCGCGGCGTCTGCGATCGCCGCCTTCCAGAAGGCGTTTCCAGGCCCCAGCGACTTCGGCTTTTTCACCATGGAAGCCTACGACGCAACAAACATGCTAGTTCGCGCGATCGAGCGTGCCATCGGCGACGCTGGAGGCAAGATGCCGAGCCGCGAGCAGGTCCGTGCCGAGATGGCGAAGACCAAAGACTTTGTCGGCGTGATGGGGACCTACAGCTTCGATCAAAACGGCGACACGACCCTTGAGATCATGTCCGTCTACATGAGCAAGCAAGTGAACGACCCATCGCTTTCGATCGGAGTTTGTGGCTCGAACGCAAAGAACATCTGTTACACGTGGTTCGACCAGTTCGACTTCGCCAAGACCAAAGCCTGAGCCCCCGGCCGGCGATCAGTTTCGGTGAACAGACGAAGTCTCTACATACGACCTTTGACTCAAACGAAGGGAGTCAGCGCGACCATGGGTCGCAGCTCGACCCCAAATGGGCACCGGGTCAGGGCAGCTGTGCGTAGGTCAGCACATTGCGGCTGCCGCGTTCGTCCTCGCATACCAAGGCGGCCCGGCCGCCGTTGCCGGCCTCGACATGACGGTCGACGGCGTTGTATGCGAGGTTGGTCTCGCCGCCGACGAACCACCGGAAGTACCGTCCGCGTTCGTCGGGGTGCTCCGGGTCCCACTCGAGCACGTGCTCCCAATGCCGGTGCCAGGGAAGGGTTGCAGCGGCTTGCGCCCAGAACCGTTCAGGGTCCTCTTTGGCCGCGCGTACGAAGGCGCCTACCTTCGGATTAATCGTCTCCATAGGCATCCCCTCTGGTGTATCGATACCTCGTTAGGCCGTAGTCTGCGCCTGGGGTTCCATACAGGCAACCGGCCTGGATGGCTGTCGTCGAATTCGGACCATGAGGATCAAAATCCCGGCCTGCGACCAGCTTTGAATCAAGGCTCGCCTTGACCTGACAAGCGAGACGCTCGGCCCCTCGTGCCATTCCGTCGCGAAGGCGGTCCGTGACGTCACGGTGAGTTCGTTTTAGTAGCGACAGTCACAGAATCGGCACGCCCGCTTCCAAGCGACCTCGCGCGAACCGCCGACGTCGTGGCAAACGACCTAAGTTGTCATGCCGCGCAGGCTGGCTCAAGATGGGAGCGACGGCGGCCACGAGATCAAGGGAGGACCACGCAATGCCGACAGTTCGCGCCAATGGGGTGAACCTGTATTACGAAAGCACAGGCCAGGGCGAGCCGTTGGTGCTGATCCCCTACTTGGCCGCAGATCAGGCTTGCTACGCATTCCAGGTCGCCGACTACGCCAAGCGCTTCACCTGCATCATGGTCGACCTTCGAGGCGCGGGCCAATCCGACAAGCCCAGAGGTCCTTACTCAACAGAACTCTTTGCCGACGACATCGCCGCCTTTCTGCAGGCGATCAACGTGGAGAAAGCACATATCGCGGGCCTGTCGCTCGGGGCGGCGGTAGGCATGCAACTGGCAGCTAAGCATCCCGAGAAGGTCAGGTCGTTATCACTGCATAGCAGTTGGCCCAAGACCGACCCGTTCCTCAAGACCGCGGTCCAAGGATGGCAGGTGATGGCCAAGGGGCTGGGCAGCGTGCCGGAGATGATCATCCTCGGCATCTTTCCCTGGTGTTTCACTCCCGGCCTGTATGCCGCAAAACCCGACTACATCAAGTCGCTGGCGGACTTCGTCCGCAGCCGTCCGGCGCAACCGCTCGACGCCTTCATGCTCTCGTCGGAGGCGGTCATCAACCACGACGCCTCGTCCGAACTGAGCCGGATCAAGGCGCCTACGCAGATCACATTCGGCCGATTCGACATGGTGACGTCGACTCGATTCGCCGATGCCCTCCATGGTCAGATCACAGGTTCAGAGTTGCATGTCTTCGAAGACTGTGCGCACGCACCGATCTACGAGAACGTGCAGGTCTTCAATGAAGTCACTCTTGCGTTCCTGAACAGGCATACCGGGTAAATGTCCAGTTTGTCAGCTGAGGAATGCTGCGCATAGACCAGCTGCTATCGCGAGCTTCTGCGATCGTCGGTAGTCGGCGCAGGGGACCTACTCGAACCCTCGGCCCATGTAAGTAGTTCATGTAGTAAACCGTCGAAAAAACGCTTCAAGTCTGGACGGAGCGGCTGGCTGCGTTAGAACTTTCGAGCTGAAACCGATCGTTTCAGCGATTCCTGGACGAGACCTCTCAGAGTTCGGGACCGTGAGGCCCCGGGTTCAAATCCCGGGCCCCCCGACCAGTTTGTGTGCCTCGCAGGCGCTGTTGCTGGTGCTGAAGTCGAAGCCAAGCCAAGCGGCGGGCTGAAAGTCACTGGGTGACAACAGAGTCGTTCGTTCTCGGGTATCTAAAGCTCCGTTGGCTTGAACACGGTTGCGACGAGCTGCCCGGGCAGCACGCTGGCGGCCAGCCTCAGCACGCCGACCACGCCGGTGGCGGGCGCGACGACTGAATCGATCTTTCGGAGGTTGAGATCGTAGATCGTGGCGACCAAATCGCCTTTCCTCACGCGAGCACCGATCTCCCGCTCAGCTCGCAGCAGCCCTCCGCTCGGGGCGAACATCTCGACGCGCTCGATGGCCTGCGGCTCGACGTGGCGAACGCTGCGGCCGCCCAGGATCGTCATGTGCTTGAGCAGGTTCAGCGTGCCTGCCTCATAGAGCGCCCTGCGGTCGGTCAGGGTTGTTGCTTGGCCGCCGATCTCGACCTCGATCACCGGTATGCCCATGCGCGACGCCTCGGTCAGCAAACGACCCGGGCCGGCCTCGAGCGGATTCACGAACTTCAACCCAAACGCGCGCGCCGCGCGCTCGCTCGCCTCGGCCACCGGGCCCGATCGCGGGAACTCGACGTAAGGCTCGACCAGGTACCCGGCCGACCAGCCATGCATTGAAAGGATGAGGTCCGATTCCGGCGCCAGCTGTCGGCACAGCGCATCGGCCAGCCGCTCGGTGATGGTTCCGTCGGGGCGCCCAGGGAAGATGCGGTTGATGTCCAGCCCATCCTCGTGACCGGTGCGACGCACCGCCTGGAACGCCGGCGGGTTGAGCACGGGCACCATCACCACCGAGCCGTGCATCGACGAAGGCTGCAGACGCTCCCACAGCGAGATGATCGCCGCCGGGCCTTCCTGCTCATCACCATGTTGCCCTGCCACCGCCAGCAATCGGGGATGCCGGCGCGAGCCGGTGAGGACGTTCACCGGGATGCTGAGGGTCGACCCATCCGGCATGGGCGAGATCTCGTGGCGGTAGGTCTCGCGCGTCACAGCCTGGGACCGGCTGACGCGCCCGAGTGCCCTATCACGACGACGCGGTTCACCAGCCGGCCGACGCCCTCGATCTCGGTTCCGGCGCCGAGGTTCACCGCGCAGGCCGGCGACATCGTCACCAAGGCTCGGGCGGCCAGGCGGAGACGGCCCTGAGACCAGAGCGCGAGTCCGCGGGACGTTCGGACGAGGCACCGATCCGCCGGCAGATCCTGGGCGTTCAGCTCTCGAGCCCGAATGGATAGTCGGTGAGCACGCGACCGCCGCTCGCCGTGACCACCATCAGATGTTCGGTGCGGCAGCCGATGCCGTGGCCGAATCCGGCAGGCTCCAGCGCGACTACCATCCCCTCCTCGAGCACCATGGTCGCGTCCGGCACGATTCGCGGTTCCTCGTGAAACGACACGCCTACTCCGTGTCCGGTGTGATGCGGATATTCGTAGCCTGCCTCGCGCATCGCACCGCGAACGCGCTGGTCGAGGTCACCGGCGACGGTGCCTGGCCGCGCCAGCTCGATTCCGGCCTGCAGCGTGCGCACGCACGCGTCGTGCAGCCTGCGCATCGCATCGGTGGGCTGGCCCAGGCAGATCGTGGTGCAGGAGTCGGCCCAGTAGCCGTCGACGCGGACCACGAGGTCGGCCAGCGCGAGGTCACCCGG
>Ga0209056_10006176_pt1 | contig 12394 bp, 16 predicted proteins | sample GraSoiAngelo_114_FD_185876 | JGI IMG/M metagenome (GOLD analysis project Ga0209056, IMG submission 185876) | Grasslands soil microbial communities from the Angelo Coastal Reserve, California, USA - 14_0903_13_40cm (SPAdes) (version 2) | ecosystem: Environmental > Terrestrial > Soil > Grasslands... | reverse complement strand
GCTTGCTGCAAGGACGGTCGGCGCAAGCGCGCCGTGAACGTGCACTGGCAACGATGGCGGGACTTGTCGGGGCACTGATCCTTTCGCGCGCGGTTGATGATTCCGAGTTGTCCGATCAAATCCTGGAGGCGTCTGCAAAGACGTTTGGGCGTCCCACAGCTTAAGGAGAGTTAAATGAGAGAACCCAGAGACCAGCAATATACGAGTTCACAGACATTGGAGCGTCTTCTTAATGAAGCCATTATTCACGCCGATATCGGCAAAGGCTTCGAAGAGTATATCGAGATCTTCGACACCTTTTATGCCGACGATATCGAAGTAAGTAGCGACGTGATAGAGGAACCCGTTCGTGGAAAGTCACGAGTGACGTCCCTTCTCTTCAATTTCCTGGTGCCGCTTCATGTAATGGCCGAAGTCGCAGGCTTGTCCATCTCCATTCGTGAAACTGCGCTTCCTGCCGATGCAGCGATCGAAACGCACTCGGCGTGGACACTGAATTTGGTTGGGGCATCCGGTAGGGCGTGCACGCTAACCTGGCGGACTCTGCGCGTATGGAACGGTGCACAAGTCGTTCACGAACGCCAGTACGATCACCAACAAACAGGCGGCCCGCTGACCGTTGACGATTTCGCCTCGAATGCCGTTCAGCAGGTACCTGCTTTTCGAAGGCCGTCATAACGACGGTTCTTAATGACCATACAATGTTGCCCTGTGCGCTCCAAACGAAGACGCGCTCTCATAGCGAGGGGACGAGGCTGCGGCGCACGCATCTGCGGTGTGCTGGAGCGAGGTGAATCGAGGCGCAGCGCAATTCGCGGTAGGCCTGGCCCACTAGCGTGGGCGCTACACGAATACCGATCACCTCGATGGCCCGCATGAGCTTCGCATGGGCAAACACCACGTTCATTTGAAAACTTTTCTGTGACAGTCCGCCGGCGTCTCATTGTGCTGATGAATTCTCGCGACCAGTTCGTGCGCAGGGCGCCTACTGAGCAGTCTGTGCTTGTTTCTCACGCAGCGTTTTCAACGCTCCGCCCCAAGCTGTGACCTGGTCGAGCATAGAGTTGACAGCCTTCTCTTGCATCGGAGCCGGCTTGAAGACGCTGAAGTTCTCGAAGTCTGTGAACATTGAAAGCCCGACCTGTGCCCGCACGGTGGCGACTTGCAATTCTCCCATCACCAGCCGCAGGTTCTCCACAGCGCGAGCCCCTGATACGCCGCCGTAGGCAATAAATCCGGCAACCTTGTTGACCCACTCACCGTAAAGGAAATCAATGGCATTCTTGAGAGCCCCCGAGGTTGCGTGGTTGTACTCGGGTGTCACGAAGACGTAGGCATCGAATGAGGCGATCTTTGCCGACCAGGTTTTGGTGTGATCGTGGGTGTACTGGCCCATGATCGGCGGCATTGGCTCGTCCAGTAGCGGCAGGTTGAAATCTTTGATATCCACAAGTTCAAACTCGGCGTCGCGACGCCTTTGCGCGATTTCGTAGGCCCATTTGGCGACGGCCTCGCCCTTGCGACCGGGCCGAGTGCTCCCGATAATGATGGCAATTCTAAGCATAGATGCTCCTCCGTAACGGAACGTATCTCCCTAATTTCGGTAGTCGAGGTCGCGATCGAGAAACTCTGACACATGACTGGTGAATGCGTCCGCGTGCTGAAACAACGCTCCATGTGTTGCTTGCTGTTTCTGTCGAACTCACGATTATTCTCCTGTTGAACACTTTCAGACGAGCAGCAATCGAACCGTTAGGCCGCTAACTGAGGACAAACTGATCCAGATCGATCGAGACGACCAAGGGTTCCGGTGCGGAATGGCCATCCGGTTGGCGGGGGAAGATTCTTCTCTTCGTCGGAAAGACGATGCCAGAGAACTCCCTGAGATCGGAGACGTAGTGTGCTGCCGGCGTACCGCCACTGATCTCGACGTCGTAGTCGTGCCTCTTCAGCAATCCTCGGTGATCGAAGTACAGTGTCTGCTCTGTACTGTGGGTCGCGATATCCGAGGGAAGGCGGACTTTCAGACGACGCCACGTTTCGCCTGCTTCTTGCCACGGCGCGACTTCTTCAGATTCAACGCCGGGTTTGACAAGGAGAAACGGAGTATTTAGATACGTCCACATCGCGCACCCAACGAAGTATGCGAGCTGCAAATCACTCCAGGGGGTTTCGAGAGTGTGCCCCTGGAACGATGTCCGGGGTTGAAGGAGTTCTTCAAGCACCTTGCCATCTTTCGCGTTCTCGAGCGCGACCAGTTGAGGTTCGAAGCGAGACCTTCGATCCGCAGAACCAAAAGGCCAGTGAGAAACCTTCTCGTTGCGAAGGTCTACTGTGATCGTCACGTCATCGAGGACTCCGGCTTTGCCCTTGGCACCCCAGAGCAGGCCACCATTGATTCCGTGGACTGAAAGCGTAGAGAAACGTTTCCAGCGATCAAGGCCGCCGTGGGCGTCGATTGCCAGCTTCGCGAGTTCATTCATGTTTGGTCTCCTTCCCGAAGACGGCTTCTTCCCGTGCTTCGCTTACCCTAGCGATGTGCTGTTCCATCATTAGCTTTTATGGACGACCTCGAATGAATATCCGTCTGGGTCGAATACATCAGCGGCGTAGTATCCCGGATAGTATTCCAGTCGTGCGCGGGGCGAAATGTTGTCTTTGGCGCCAGCGGACATTGCGGCTTTGTAGAATTCATCGACCTTATTCTCATTTGCTGCCACGAACCCCCAATGAATAGCCGCTGGATCGGGCTTCCCTTGCTTTATCCAGAAGAACGCCCTTTTGCCATCACCAAATCCCCACAGATCAGGATGACCGTCTTCGCCCTTATACGGCATGAAGAATTTGATATTAAGCGGCTTCAAGGTCGCCTCATAGAAGGCCAACGAACGTTCGACATCGCTGACAGTCAAAATCATGTGGTCGAGCATTGTTCTCTCCTTCAAATCACAAGAGCTTCAACGGCCTTCTCACCATGCATGGATCGGCTGCACCGGCGGAGGCGTCTCTGGCATGGATTCACGGAGCCTGAATAGGAAAACTCGCCTGTGCCCACGTCGAGAATTTCGTGGGTTGGCGTCCTGCGACCTCGTTCGCGAGCGCGATTCCGTCGGGCGAATTCGAACCGAGATAGGTATGAGCCTCGAAATACTTGAACATGGCTGCGATCTCGGCGGCCCCAGGGAAGAAAGTAGCGAAGACCTCCGCAGGAACCTGTGTGAATGAGAACGTGTGGCCCTGTCGATTCAGCGTGTCGACGATTTCGTTGAAGCTCATGAAATCACCGACCAGTGGCAACCACTCGCCGCGGCCAGCCGATCCGGCTGCGAGAAGGCGCCGGCGACGATGTTGCCGAGCTCGCGAATGTCGCCCATGTGTATGCAACGCACGCTCGGATCGAGCGGCAGCGCCCAGCCCAGGGATCCGTCTGCCTGCTTTTGCGGGGCAAGACTGCCCACCAGGTTCTGGTAGAAGAAAGGCGCAACCACGAAGGTATGATTCGCAAACCCCGCGTCCTTGACTATCCGATCGACCTTGGCCTTTCCGGTAAAGTGCGGAACGTGGAACTTGCCGCCGCTGATCGTTTCGACGTCAGGCAGCGTGGACCAGACTACGTGCTTGACGCCGGCATCCTTGGCAGCCTGTACCGCGGCGGTGCCCTGCTTGCGCTCGTCGGTTCCTTCTAACCAAGAAGTGGTGACGAGAAATACGCCACGTGCCCCTTTGAATGCAGCGACGATGGTTTCTGGACGGTTCAAATCTGCTTCGGTGACTTCGTCGGCGAGGTCGCGATGCTTGCCTGGATTACGGGTCAGCGCGCGCACCTTGAATTGGCCGCCGGCCTGGAGGGCGCGTACCACCCCTCCTCCCTGCTGTCCCGTCGCGCCGACGACGGCAATCAGTTTTTGTTCACTGGAGGACATGTTTACCCTTTGCTTTAGAGTCGGCCTTCGTTCTGCAGTGGATGGAGGTTCCTTTACTTCTTGAGCGAGGCCTCCAGGTTGCCCAGCACACCGAGCTGGGCGAGCATGATGGTTCCGGCGTAATAGCAGTCGAACGCGCTCACCTTCCCGGCCTCAAGATGGAAGACATCAACGCACGGGACGTGGAACTCCTTACCGGTAGCGGGGAGGGTTCCCAGACCCATGGGAAGGTCACCTCGGTGGGTTCCGTTCAGCGACAGTTGAACGACGACGACGTCACCGTCGACGTAGAGGTGGTCGAGTTCGCGGTGCATATCCGGAAATGCAGCGGAGTAGATGTCGGCCGCACGAGCGACTTCGTCGCCCTGGTATTTGACTCCGGCAGGGACGTCCCACCAGTAGCCGTTCTTGGTGAACAGTGACCGAAACCGCTTGGGTTCCTTCTCTGCGACCGCGTACAGATTGCGGATAATCTCTTCGTTTGAAGGCATCGTGGTCTCCTTTTCATTAATCATCGGCCAGGCCTTTCCGGCACTACGGGGTTGCCGCGAGGTTTGAACGTACGACCGCAACGATGAGGCGTGAGCGCGTACCGAGAACTTCGCACGGCCCTAACGTCCAGCGCGAGATCAGTGCTCGCTAACTGACTTGCGCAGCGACCGATCGCGATTCTAAGCACGAACTCCTCCACTGTCGGCGAGGCTCAAAGTCGGCCTTCGTTCCGCAGACGTCGTTGAATTTCACCCAGCCACCGTTCGCCTTCGCGGAGTGCTGCGGGGCTGGTGTGCACCGAATAGTTGCCGAGGGCCAAATCGTGCGCGTGAGGGACGGCAGAGCCCACTACGAACTCCGCATCAGCCTCTGCGGTGCAATCGACGGCAGCATTCGACGACTCGAAGATCGCCAGTTCGCCGGCGTCCAGCGGTTCAGGCACACGAAGGCGGCCATGGCTTACCGATATCCATCCCACGGTATGGTCGTGGGCCGGTTCGTAGCGCCACGACTCGCCGGCGCGCAAGCGCACCGCCAGATAATTCAGCGAGACCCCGGCGTTGAGACGGCTCATTGCGGTTCCGTGCGAGCCGACAATGACGCGTGCAGGACCGTCGCGCGCGACTGTATCGGGCGACAGGTAGATGTTCTCCACGGGGCCGAGTTCCAGTTCGGACGGCAGCGCCAGCCAGAGCTGGAAACCGCGCGCACGACCGGTGTCGCCTGGACCACCGGCGTGCCACGCGCCATGAGCCGCCTTGAACCATTCAACGCCGCCGGCCGGCACGACGCCTGTGGCTCCGTTTGAATCTTCGTAGCGGATTGAACCTTCGAACAGGTACGTCACTGTCGCTATTCCCGAATGGGGATGCAGTTCCGTTCCTCCTGCCGCGCCGTGCAAGTCGAAGTGATCCAAAAACACGAATGGCTTGAGCACCTGACCAAGTTCGCCAGGGCTCATGAGGCGCGTGATCTGGCCGTGACGGCTTCCTCGCGTTCGATGGACGATCTTTCTCGGAATCATCGTGTGCGTCACCGCATGAATGCTGGCGGCGGGACAAGTCCAGCCTTGACCTGAGCCGCCGTGTAGTCGACCCACATCGCCGAGGCGCCGCCATAGCGGGATAGGACCTCGGCGGTCGCGATTTTTTCGGGCGTCGTGTAATCCGGCGCCCACTCGCTTTGCACTGCCAGCCAACTCATGGGCCTGGCGCCTGCCATCGTCATCCGGACCTTGGCATCCTCGTGCGCTTCTCGGCTGCAACCCGCCGAGCAATCGCTGACGAAGTAGACCTCGTAGCCGTCTTTCAGAGCAGCGAGAACGGACTGAGCAAGACAAACCTCAGTGGATATTCCAGCCATAATCAGCTTCTTGCGACCTGTAGCTTCGACAGCCGCGCGAACCTCCGGGTGCGACCAGGCATGCGTCGACGTTCGGTCGATCGGCGTGATCTCTGGGAACACCTCGCTGATCTCTTTGAGTATGGGTCCGCAAGGACGCTCCCCTTCGCGCCCACCGTGGTCAGCACGACGGGCACGCCCAAAACCTTTGCAGTCCGGGCGAGACCCGCAACATTGTTGATCAGCAGGGCCTGGTCGATAGACGGTGTAAGGAGAAGGATGGCGGGCTGATGGTCGATCAGCACCAGGGCCGAATTCTCGATAGTGAGTTCATTCGGATTTTTCTTCATGGCTTTCGGATCGGTCCTTTCTTGATTGGTTCTAGACACCGATTACGCTACCCATACAATGACGATGACTCGCTCACTCAATTTCCGCTCATGTATGTTTCTTGACAGTGAAGCCGTGCGGCGTCTGGTACTCCGGCGCCCTTTGCAGCGCCGCGATCTCGTCGTAATAAGGAACGGCGACTTTCCTCCACTCATTGGCGACCGGTAGTTTCCAATCGAGGAACCACTCGGCGATCATTCCGACCGTTGTGTTTGGGATAGCTCCCGTATGGGCAAGTCTGAGTACGGCAGTATCGTGCTGTTGCCTGGAGCTGTCACCAACGGCGTCCTCGATGAATGCCACTTCGTAACCGTCCGCAAGCGCGCTGACAACGGGTAAGTCAGACAAGCCGAAGTCGAGATTCCACACATCACCAGTCGCTTGCGGCCGGTGGCCTTCACCGCCGCCACAAACTTGGGATCGTCCCAAGCGTTCATCGTCGATCGGTCAATGTCCTGGACCTTCGGCAGCACGGCTCGAAGTGAATCGATCGTCGGACCGTTCGCACCCATTTCAACGCCCACGGTGCTCAGGATCACAGGAATCTTAAAGGCGAGAGCCATCTTCGCGAGAGTGAGAACGTTGAGTTCAATGACCCTTCGATCCTGCGCGAAGATCACGTCGAGGACGTGGTCCTGATAGTCGATGAATATCAGCGCGCACTCCGACATATCCCACACCGCGTTTGATTTGGTCTCGTTCAATTAATGCGCTCCTTCAGCTCAATTAGTGCAACCGAGTACCCAACCTCATTTCACTGAAAACAAGGCTGGAAAGTGAAATTCAAGTGACGGGATTTAGGAAAATGACGAATTTCCGTCAGTGAAGACAGCGCGCTCAACCTCCAAGGAACGAACTTGACCGTCCACCGTGATAGTGATGAACTGTCTTCAACGATGGAATCAAAAGCAGCGGCGCTAACAAGTACGGTGAGTGCTCAGGAAGTTGAGAGCGAGGAACGCTTTCGTCTGATCGTGGACACCATTCCTGGGTTTGTGTGCACCCTCAATGCGGCAGGAGAAATCGAACTTCTGAATCGGCAAGTCCTGGAATATTTCGGCAAGACAACTGAGGAACTAAAGAACTGGGCTACCAGCGACGCCGTTCATCCGGAGGATCTTCCTCGCGTAATCGAAGCATGGCAGCGCTCGATCAACACCGGGGAATCGTATGAAATTGAATTTCGGCAGCGGCGCGCCGATGGAATGTACCGATGGTTCCAATCACGCGCTCTTCCCGCACACGACACCGATGGGCGCATTAATCGCTGGTACATGTTGTTGACCGACATTGACGACCGCAAGCGCGCTGAGGATGCACTCCGGTTGAACGAGCAGGGCCTACGCCAGATCGTCGATAGCATTCCTGGGTTCGTTGCCACATTGGGCGACCAGCGACGCCGTCCATCCAGATGACCTTCCTCTCCTGGTCGCGGCTTGGAAGCGCGGAATCGAAACCGGTCAGCCGATCGTGTCGGAGCATCGCAGCCGTCGATTTGATGGCGCCTATAGTTGGTGCCTACTAAGGGGGCATCCTCAGCGGGATGCCGAAGGCCGAATTGTTCGCTGGTACACCTTGGTGACGGACATCGACGACCGCAAACGCGCTGAGGGCGAACTGGAGAGGGCTTTCGACGAGATGGCCAAATCCGAAGTGGAACTTCGAACAATCATTGATGCAATACCTCAGCTCATCATCGGTATTAAGCCCGACGGAAAATTTCTCTCCGCGAATCAGGCAGTACTCGACTACAGCGGCCTGACGGAAGAAGACGTGAGGTCGGAAAGCTTTCGTGATGTCTTTCATCCGGAGGATTCCGAGAGATTGCGCGACGAACGCGATAGAGCAATCTCACGAGGGGTCCCATTCGAGTACGAACGACGAGTGCGCCGCAGGGATGGTCAGTACCGTTGGTTCCTGGTCCAATACAACCCGCTGCTGGGCGAACGAGGAGAGGTCATCCGCTGGTATGCGACGGGTACCGACATCCACGATCGCAAGCAGGCGGAGGAAAGAACCCGGCAAGAGAACGTCGCGTTGCGAGAGCAAATCGATCAGGCCTTCATGTTTGAAGAGATTGTCGGGTCCTCTCCCGCTCTAAAGTCAGTTCTTTCCAGCATCGTGAGCGTCGCTCCCACGGACTCGACAGTATTGATTACGGGCGAAACAGGCACCGGCAAGGAGTTGATAGCGCGCGCCGTCCACAAGCATTCGGAACGTGCTGGCCAACCATTCATCAGTGTGAATTGTGCCTCGATTCCTCCGTCCCTTATCGCTTCAGAATTGTTTGGCCACGAGAAAGGTGCTTTTACGGGTGCCGTACAACGCCGGCAGGGTCGTTTCGAACTGGCACACTCGGGCACGATTTTTCTCGACGAGATCGGTGAACTTCCTGCGGAAACACAGATTGCATTGCTTCGGGTGCTCCAGGAACGCCAATTCGAGCGCGTAGGCGGCAGCCGGGTTATCCGTACCGACGTTCGGGTTATCGCTGCTTCAAACCGGGACCTGGCGGCGGCCATTGAGTCCGGAGCATTTCGCTCGGACCTCTTCTACCGGCTGAACGTATTTCCCATCAATGTGCCGCCTCTCCGGCAACGGAAGGAAGACATTCCGATGTTGGTGGAATACTTCGTGAAACGCTACGCGGACAAAGCCAGGAAACAGATCCGCAAGATCGAGAAAAGTACCTTGAAGCTGTGCCAGTCTTATCGCTGGCCCGGCAATATTCGTGAGTTACAAAACATCGTTGAGCGATCGGTGATCCTTTGCAATGGCGATACTTTTCGGGTCGAGCCCGCATGGCTCTCGAGTCAGGGCGCGGCACGTGCCGGGTCGGGCACTCTCACACAGACGCTCCATAGTTATGAGAAGGAAATCATCGAAGCGGTCTTAGCGGAAACCAAGGGAAGAGTTGCCGGCGCAAACGGCGCAGCCGCCAAGCTTGGAATTCCGCGCTCGACTCTGGATACACGAATCAAACAGCTCAACATAAAGAAATACAAATACCGGTGAGGTTTTTCGCATCAAATGCCCAAAATCGGGCATTTTCACAAGCCTCCGTCAGCGCCCTTCCGTTTCGATGCCTGTTTTCAGCAAATCCAATTTGGATATTCCGTTGCATTCTCGTGTTCCGTGGCTTTCCGGATCGAAATTGCAATGCAAGGAAACGTCAAGGTGTTCATCCTCAGTGGCCAAATCCAAAAAGAGGCCCTAGCTGAGTTGACCAACCTCTTTGAACTCGAGACCGACTATCGCGGCATTGTTGTAGATCTGAAAGAGGTCAGTCTGGTTTCTCGCGAGGTGATGCGTTTCTTGGCACGATCCCAAACGGATGGCGTAAAGCTTGAGAACTGCCCTCCATATATTCGCGAATGGATGTCGAGGGAGAATGTGTAATTAGACATTGTCATTTTCTCCTTTCGTGAGAGCACTAGTAGGGTGCAAACGGAGAGTCGGAAGCGAGGCAAGCCCTTTTGGAAACGACACAGTTGGCAGTCGAGCGAGTGCCCGCAGAATCTGGGCTTGGATCAGCGGCGGTAATGCGCCAGGGCTTCGCCGAAATTGTCGGAACGACTCCACTTGCCTACCGACGCGCATTCTCGCACCGGGAAGGCCAGGGCCCCCCGGCGCCCATTCGTCAGAGGGCTTCTCGTTCGGTGCGTTCCTCGACCGCCTCGATGCCCACGCGCATGTAGCTTCTCCAAAGTAGTTTCACGATGGGAAATAGGACCATGCTTGCGCATCGCGGCGCGTCTTTCCTAGAGATACGCGGCCCCGCCTTAACGGGGGAGATGAGTGCTTGAAAGTATTGGGTGCCTGCGCCATTGTTTAGAAATGGAAGGTGACCCTCTGGCAGACATTCTAAGTTTGGCGAGCGCCCACTGCGTCCGCATTGGGTGCCTGAAGGCTGGCGGGTCCTGGGCGCTCAGATTCCCGCCACCGCAGAAGATCAAGCTGACCGCGGTCGTGAAGGGCGCATGCTGGCTTGCCGTCGATGGTGAGGGTGCGCCGCTCCGCCTTGAAACTGGAGATGTATTCGTGGTGCCCGCCGAGCGATCGTTCGCCGGGAAAGTCGGAGTTGGCAATGACTTCTTCGCCATTGGAGGGCACGTTGCCTTGGACCATGACCGCGGCGGCGTTGTCGCAGAAGTGTTGCCGCCCTTAATTCACGTCGATGGCAGCTCATCCGAAGCATCGACGATACGGTGGCTTCTCGACCAGCTCGTGAAGGAGGTCACCGCTAATCGTCCCGGTGCGGTTCTGGCATCTAAGCAACTCGCACAGTTGTTATTCGTTCAGATTATCCGGTTCTATCTTGCTGCCTCTGAACCTCTCACAACAGGGTGGCTGCGAGCTCTGAATGACGCACGCATCGCACCGGCGTTGCGCCTCATGCACGGTCAGCCAGGTCGGGCATGGCGGCTTGGCGAGCTCGCAAAGCAGGTTGGTATGTCACGAACCAGTTTTGCATTGCGCTTCAAAGCCAGCGCCGGTGTTGGCCCGCTCACTTACCTGCAGAACTTGCGCGTCAGCCTTGCGGAGCGTGGGCTTCGTGAAGGGGCGATGTCCGTCTCTGAGTTGGCCGAGTCCCTGGGCTATGCGACGGACAGCGCATTCAGCAATGCCTTCAAACGGAAGACCGGCATGGCACCCAAACACTACCAATCTGTATTTGCAAGAATGGATGAATCGACCTCACGCCGCCTGCGTTAACCCGCCGTCGGGTCAAGGCGGTCTTGTCCTCCTTTTGAGGTAGTGAATTTGATTTAGACTTGCGCAGTGGGACGGATAACGATCTCGTTCACATCAATGTCGGTCGGCTGCTCGATCGCGAACGCAATGGCGCGGGCAATCGCCACTGGCGGAATCGCCATCTTGTCCATCTGACCGGCAATTTGGGATTTAACCTCCGGATTTGTCATGGAATCCGCGAGGTGCGTCTGAACGAACCCCGGCGAAATGCCTGTCACGCGCAGCTTCTCTCCGGCTTCCTGCCGCAAACCTTCGGTGATGGTGCGCACGGCGTTCTTCGTGCCGGCATAGACCGCCATGGTCGGATTAATTTGAATTCCAGCTGTCGAAATGACGTTGACGAAATGTCCGAAACCCTGTCTACGGAAAATCGGTAACGCGGCAGCGATACCGTACAGAACACCTTTAAGATTGATGTCGATCATCTCCTCCCAATCCTCCACGCGCAGCTCGTCGAGAAGAGAAATTGGCGCAACTCCAGCGTTGTTGATGAGAACGTCGAGCTTGCCATACCGCTCAATTGCGAGCCCAACAAGCTTGGATAAGTCCTCGCGCCGTTTGACGTCGGTTTGTATGTAGGCGACCTCGCCACCCGATGCCGCGATACGGTCGGCGAGAGCCTTAAGGCGATCCGATCCGCGCGCGCCGAGTACGACTTTCGCACCGCGCTCAGCGAGGAGGAGTGCAGTCGCCTCGCCTATTCCGCTGCTCGCGCCCGTGATAACGACGACCCTTCCTTCGATTCCTTTCATACCGTTCTCCTTTTCAATCCTGATCTAAGAAAACGATATGCCGCGCGCACCAAACATGGAATGCTTGGGCGTTCATGAAATCTGCCAGATCGTTCACAATGTGCGACGGCGCTATGGCCGCAGCGAAGAGGATGTCTACCGCATCAGCACCTTGACTGGATCCTTCGCAGATTCCGGTGAAACGCTTCTGACCGCCGGAAGACGTCGCCGCTGTCCTCCTTTCTCTCATCTCACGAGAATCGACGTTTGTTTAACTCCGCGTGCCGGCCTCCTTCAGATCGCTAGATGGCCGCTCAGTTTTCTCGGACATCCTTTCCCGTAATTCCGCCCATTTCAGCAAGCCGTCCAGCGCTGGGCACAAAGCCTGTCCCCACTTCGTTAGGCGATATTCCACCTTTGGTGGAACCTGCTGGTAGACAGTGCGGCGAACCACGCCATCAGCTTCCATTTGCCGAAGTTGTTGGATAAGCATTTTTTGCGATATTGCCGGGATCGCCCGTTCAAGGTCGGAGAAGCGCAGCACTTTGCCGCCCAAGAGATGAAAAAGGATGATCAGCTTCCAGCGACCCTCCAGAACTTTGAGCGCATCCTCGACACCTTGAGCCGCGCTGATCGGTGTGTAGGGCTCACCTTTCGGTGTGTACCTTACTTTATCGTGCGTTCTTGTCATTTCGTAATCTTAGTCTGATATTTGAGTTTGTATCACCAAAGCCGGCCGACAGAGGTTGTGGCATGAAGAAC
>Ga0209056_10006172_pt1 | contig 12401 bp, 10 predicted proteins | sample GraSoiAngelo_114_FD_185876 | JGI IMG/M metagenome (GOLD analysis project Ga0209056, IMG submission 185876) | Grasslands soil microbial communities from the Angelo Coastal Reserve, California, USA - 14_0903_13_40cm (SPAdes) (version 2) | ecosystem: Environmental > Terrestrial > Soil > Grasslands... | reverse complement strand
GCCTCGGGCCCGTCGTGCGCCGTCAGCACGGTGTAGCCGTCCATCTCGAGCGCCGCCTGCTCCAGATACCGAAGGTCCGAATCGTCCTCGACCAGTAAGACCGTGATCGGCTCGGTCATCCCTACCATCGAGTGTAGGTCGGAAGGGAGCCCGGAGGTCACCTCTTTGCTGGTCGCGTTGGGATAGTCCCTCGGCAGGGCGCCTCGTGGAGCCCCCAACTATGCTCGACGGGTAGTCTTTTTCCGCGCCTCACCCCCACCGGTCAGCGCCCGGCAAGGGGCACGGCGGCGATCGCCGAATACCGGGCGCCGGCCGCCTCGAGGTCGCTCCGCATGAGCCAGACCGTGTCGACGCGGACCCTGCCGAAGTCGAGTCCGGCGCCGTCGGCCAGCGCCGCCTCGAGCCGCGGGTCCGGCCGGGGTGCCCGCACCCGTCCGAGGGGGACGTGGGGCGAGAAGGGCCGCGCCTCGGGCTCGAACCCGACGGGCGCGAGCGCGGCCTCCACCCGCCCGGCCAGGGCGCGCACCGCCTCCCCTCCGCCGGAGAGACCAGCCCAGACCACGCGGGCGCGCGCCGCCGTGGGGAACGCCCCGAGGCCGCCCACTGCCAGCTCGAAGGGGCGCGCCTCGGCGGCCAAAGCCTCGAGGGCACGGGTCACCCGCGGCAGCGTATCGGCCTCGACCCCGCCAAGGAACCTGAGCGTCAGGTGCAGGTTCTGGGCCGGCACCCAGGCCACGCGGGGGGCCGCCAGACGGAGGCGCTCGAGCTGGACCCCGAGGGCCGTCCGCACGGCCTCGTCGAGCTGGACCGCGACGAACGCACGCACCGGGCCCGGGGTCACGCCGGCTCGAGCACCGCCCGCCGCAGCAGGTCGAGAGCCATCTGCGTCGACTGCCACTTCACCGACTCGCGATCGCCCGCGAAGCGGAAGCGCCGGGCCCCGGTCTCGCCGGCGACCGAGAGGCCGACGAACACGGTGCCGACCGGCTTCCCCGGCGAGCCGCCGCCGGGGCCGGCGATCCCGGTGATCGCGAGCCCGCAGGGCGTCCCCGCGGCAGCGCAGATGCCGCGGGCCATGGCCTCCGCGCACTGGGCGCTCACGGCACCGTGGGCGCGCAGCAGGCTCTCGGGCACGCCCAGGAGCGCCTGCTTGGCCCGGTTCGAGTACACGAGCACGCCCTGCTCGAAGTAGGCCGACGACCCCGGGACGTTGGTGATCCGGTGACCGAGCAGCCCACCCGTGCACGACTCGGCGATCGCGAGGGTGAGCCGCCGATCGAGCAGGAGGCCCCCCACCACACCCTCGAGCGTGTCGGCGTCCCGGCCGTAGCAGTCGGCGCCGAGCCGGAGGGCGATCTCGGCGTCGGCGCGGGCGAGCGTCTCCCGCGCCAGCGCGGGGGTGGCCTCCCGCGCGCGGATCCGGACCCACACCTCGTCGTCCACGGGCAGGCAGGTCACGGCCGCCTCCCCGTCGCGCGGGAGGAACGACGCGAGTCGCTCCTCGACCTCCGCGGCCGTCACGCCGACTGTACGGAGCGTGCGGACCAGGACCGCCTCCTTCCCGCCTAGCCGGCCGTGCGCGTAGGGCAGGAGGTGACGCTCCAGGAGCTCGCCGAGCGCGGCCTCTCCGGCGGGCAGGACGGCCACGCCGGCGGTGGCGGTCTCGAGGAGCCAGGCCGGCTCGCCCGACGGGACGATCCAGGGCGTGGCGCCCTGCGGGAGGAGCGCCTGGCGCTCCGCGCGCCGGGGCATCGGCCGGTCGCGCTTCCGGAAGGCGGCCTCGATCGCGGTGAGGAGGCGCTCGTTCAGGACGAGCCGGGTCCCGCTCAGGCGCGCGAGCGCGCGCCGCACGAGCTCGCCGGCGGCGCCGCCGGCTCCAGCCAGCACGACGACCAGCGCGTAGGCGTCGAGCGCGTGCCGGAGCGCCGCCTCCACCGCGGCCTCGTCCTCGTCGACGGCCTGGCGGGAGGCGACGGGAAGCCCGGCCGCGATGAGGGTCACCGCCACCCGCCCGCCGGCCCGATCGGCGCCGACGAGCGGCGCGGCGCCGACCGTCAGGACGAGCGCCGCGATCACGCGGGAACGCCGAGCCAGGCCCGCACGCCGGCGAGGAGCGCGAGGGCGTAGGCGCCGGCGATCAGGTCATCCGCCATGACGCCGAAGCCGCCGGGCAGCGCCTGGGCCCGGTCGGCGGGAAAAGGCTTGACGACGTCGAAGACCCGGAACAGCAGGAACGCGCAGAGCAGCACGGCGGGCGTCAGCGGGAGCACGAGCACGGAGAGGATCATGCCCGCCACCTCGTCGATGACGATGCGCCCCGGGTCCTTCTCGCCGACCAGGCGCTCGACGCGTCCCGACGCCGCGACGCCGGCGACCGTCACGATCGCACAGGCCAGCCCGCGGCCGAGCGGCGAGACGGGGACGAGCCAGAGCAGGAGCGCCGTCGCCGCGCTGCCGGCGGTGCCGGGCGCGATCGGGGCGAGCCCGGCGCCGGCGGCGGTGGCGACGATCGTGGCCAGGCGGTCGAGGAGGCGGGAGGTCAGCTCGCTTCGCCGACGAGCTCGTAGCCTTCGACGTCGGTGATGCGCACCCGCTCAAACCGCGCCGGCGCGAGCCCTCCCCCGCGCAGGTAGACGACCCCGTCGATCTCCGGCGCCTGGCCGGCCAGGCGCCCCTCCCACTGGAAGGCGGGGTCCTGGCTCGGCCCGTCGACGAGCACCTCCTGGACGGTCCCCCGGAGCGACTGCAGGGCGTCGAAGGCGATCCGATCCTGGACCGTCTGGACGATCGCCGCGCGCTCCTCGGCCTGCTCCCGCGGCACCGGATCGGGCAGCGCGAGCGCGGGCGTCCCCTCCTCCGGCGAGTAGGCGAAGACGCCGAGCCGCTCGAAGCGCACCTCCTCCACGAAGTCGAGGAGCGCCTGGAAGGCGGCCTCGGTCTCGCCGGGGAAGCCGACCATGACGGTCGTCCGGAGGGTGAGGGCCGGGATCGCCGCGCGGAGGGCTCGGATCACCTCCCGCATCCGGCGCGCCGTCACCGCGCGCCGCATCGCGCGGAGGATCCCGTCGTCGACGTGCTGCACCGGCATGTCGAGGTACGGCACGATGCGGGCCCGCGCGAGCTTGTCGATCAGGCGGTCGTTCACGTGGGCGGGGTGCAGGTACATCGGGCGGATCCACGGCATGGGCGTCTCGCCGAGCGCCAGCAGGAGGTCGCCCACGTCGCCCTCGCCGTGGCGATCCTTGCCCCAGGCGAGGGTGTCCTGCGAGACGAGGATCGCCTCCTGCACGCCCCGGCGGGCGAGCGCCGCGACCTCGGCGACGATGTCGCCGAGCGGGCGGCTCCGGTGCCGGCCCCGGAACTGCGGGATCGCGCAGAACGTGCACCCCATGTCGCAGCCCTCGGCGATCTTCACGTAGGCGTACGGCACGCGCGCCTGGAGGAGCCGCGGCGTGGTGGCGTCGTAGAGGTAGCCCGGCGGAGCCGAGGTCGCCCAGTCGTGCCGGCCCGCCGCCTGGCCGACCAGGTCGACGATCCGGTCGAGCTCGGAGGTGCCGAGGATCGCGTCCACTTCCGGCAGCTCGGTCAGGATCTCCCCGCCGTAGCGCTGGGTCAGGCAGCCCGTGACGATCAGCGACCGGCAGCGGCCGCGCTCCTTCAGCTGGGCGAGCTCGAGGATCGTGTTCACCGATTCTTCGCGAGCGCGGTCGATGAAGGCGCACGTGTTGACGATCACGCACTCGGCGTCCTCGGCGCGCTCGACGAGCGGGAACCCGGCCGCGGCCAGCATGCCGAGCATGAGCTCGGAGTCGACCTGGTTCTTCGGGCAGCCGAGGGTGGTCAGGTGCACGCGCATGACGGTCACCAATTATAAGCGCGGGGCTCCCGCGGCGAGGGCGCCATCTGGGCGGCCGCCCCGGGGCGCCCTCGACGGCGGGCGGGCCGGCTCGCGCCCCGCCCGGGCGATGGCCGACCGGGGCCGGGGCCGGCGTCCCCGCGCCGGCGCGCGGGAGGGTGCGGGGCTCACGCGCGGCGGGAGCGGGGCCCGAGGTGTCGGAGCGTCGCCAGGACGGTCGGGCGACCGTCGCGGCTCGGGCCCGGCGGGGCCCCGGGCTAGTCGAGGTGCAGCTCGCCTCGCCGCGCGGCCGCCTGGGCCTTTTTGTAGACCTCCCGCTTGAGCTCCTCCCAGGGCTGTGCTGACACTACCGTCCCCAGGTGGAAGGCCTGGCCGCACGTGAGGCACTGGTTTCCGCTTTCCATCGCCGCCTTGGCGTCCTCCTTACACTGCGGGCAGATGGGGCTCCGAATGGCCGAGTTGAGGAGGGCCGGGGAGATCTCGTCCCCGCTGAGATATTCGTACGCGCCCCAGAAGTCGGGCCCGAGGACCCACTCGACGCCCCTCCAGAGGAAGGTCGGCGGCCGGCGTCGCCTCTCTTTCCCGTCGGCGGCCGGGGGGTCCCCCGTGGACGGCTTCGCCCCCGCGAAGTCGCCCTCGGTCTGCCAGTCCGCGCCCGACAGGTCGACGGCGCACCCCGCGGTCTCGAGTCGTCGCGCGAGCTCCTGGCGCGAGCGCGCGTCGTCGAGAAACCGCACGATGTGGCGGCCCGCGATGTCGCTGAAGGGGCGCACGGACTCCAGCTCGACCAGGATCGTGCGCGACGGCGCCCGCGCGAACGCCATCCCCGCCTCGAAGATCACGTTCATCCTCGGCTGGGGCGTCAGGCGCTTTTCCGCGACGGAGTCGTCCGCCTGCAGGAAGGGATCGCGAAGCTTGGCTTCGTCGTCGCCCGACAGGATGACGACGACCGCCTGCGCCGTCTCGAAGAGCCGGTCGAGGACCGCGCCAATGTAGGGCGCCCCTTCGTGGGCCAACCGGATCGCCTGAGTCCATTCGATCGGCTCGAGCCGGAGGACGCGCAGGAAGGCAAACATCGCGCGCCGGGCCGCCTCGTTTCGGCCGTAGATGACGAGCACCCGCTGCGGATGCGGCGGGGCGGACGGCTGACCGCTCCCCTCGGTGGGGGGAGCGGCCGCCGCCGCGGCTCCGACGACCTGCAGGAGCTCGAGGCAATAGTCGATGTCGTGCAGCAACTGCCGGAGCTTCACCATCTCGACCGAACCCCGCCCCTCGTGCTCGGCGGTTCGGCTCGTCGGATCCTCGCGGACCGGCAGATCCTCGAAGAGCGAGGGGAGGACGGCCTTGAGCGCATCGCGAACCGTGGCATAGCGCTCGAACAAGTCGAGGACGTACAGGGGGTCGAAGTGGCGGGCCTGGGTCGCCACGTGCTCGACCACGTTTTTGCGAATCGCTCGGAGCTTCGCGAGGACCTCTTGCCGTTCCACGCCGCTGCGCCTCACTTGGTGCCGCCTCACCCGCGCTCGCCCGCGCCGGGAGGACGGCGAATTCGACCGGCCGGCCTCGGCCCCGGGCGCGCCGGGCCCGCCCGGCCCGAGCCGCGGCACGTCCGGACGCGGACAGGACAGACCGCCCGGCCGTTCACGGTTCCGGCGGTTGCCACCTTCGGGGAGGGCCTCAGACTGCGGAGAACTTCCGGAAGCGCTTCGTCTGCGGTCGCCAGGTCTGCCTCGACGGCGGGGACGTCCCCCGCGTCAGGGGACGACGTCGGTCCTACTGCCTCGGGCGCTGGCCTCCCATCGGAATCTGTCCGACCTCATTCACCTTCCGTGCGAGCTCCCCGGGGATCACTCGCAGAGTAATCCCAAGAGTCCATGCATCAGGCGTGCCCGGGCTCGGACGGCATGATTTGCCAGCACCTTAGCCCGGCCTCGCCCGCCGCCCGGTGTCAGGATTCGGGAGGTCGAGTGTTCCCGCGCCGCCACCGCGCGGACCGCCAAGGGTCAGAACGGAAGGGCCCGCGCGGCCCCGCGAAGCAGGTACCCGGGCGCCCGGCCGAGCGTGGCGCGCCGGCTCGCGCGGCGTCCCCCCGGGGATCAGGCGCTTCGGAAGTTGGCGAACTGGAGCGCGACCCCGAGGTCTCGGTCCCTGAGCAGCGCGATGACGGCCTGGAGATCGTCGCGGTTCTTGCCGGACACGCGGACCTGGTCGGCCTGGATGGCGGCCTGGACCTTGAGCTTTGCGTCCTTGATGAGCCGCACGATCTCCTTGGCCTTGTCCTGCGGGATCCCCTGCTGGAGCGCGATCTTCTGGCGGAGGGCGCCGCCCGCGGCCGACTCGACCGTGCCGAAGCCGAGCGCCTTGAGCGGCACCCCCCGCTTGTGGAGCCGCGACTGGAGGATGTCGACGACGGCCCGGAGCTTCATGTCGTCGGGGGCGTGGACCGTGATGTCGGTCTTCTCGAGCGTGACCTCGCTCTTCGTCCCCTTGAGGTCGTAGCGCGTCTCGATCTCGCGCCGCGCCTGGTCCAGCGCGTTGGACACCTCCTGCAGGTCGATCTTGCAGACGATGTCGAACGAGTTCTCGGCCACGGTGCGATCCTAGTGCGCGTCGAGCGGGACCGTCGCCACGCCCTGGGGCGGCACGAAGGCGAACAGCCGGTCGGGCAGGCCCGCGTTCTCGACGATTCGCGTGAACCGCATCGTCACCGTGTTCTCGAACTGATCGTAGAGCTCGGCACTCCGCACGAGGTACTCGCGCGGATCGACCTCCAGCACGAGCCGGGTCAGGCTCGGCTGGGGCCGGCGCGGCCGGAGGTCGAGCATCCAGTGGCCGGCGTCGTTCGTCTTCCGGGCGGGGTTGAGGAAGCGCACGGTGAAGTGCTCGCGGAGGCGGCCGAGCCCGGCGAGGAAGCTCCCGGCGGGGCCCGCCAGGGCCCGCGGGGCCTCGCCGACGTTCACCTGGTTGAGCTCGGGCGTGTAGATCCAGATCGACTTGCCGTCGGACACGATCTGCTGGGGGGTCGGCGCCGTGTACTCCCAGCGCATCTTTCCCCCCTTCTTCAGGTAGACGACGCCCTCGGCGGGGATGGTCCGGTTCAGGCTCTTGTTGAACGCGGCCTGGGCGAAGGACGCCCGGAGGTCCTCGAGCGCGGTGTACCGCTCCTCGACGCGCCCGATGACCTCGTCGAGGGTCCTGTCCGCGGCGGACACCGCGGGATGCCCGAGGAGGGCCGCGGCCAGCAGCACGGCGAGCATGTCACTTCCCCCGCTTGGCGAGATACTCCGGTCCCACCAGGACCTCGCGCGGCTTGGCGCCGTCGCCCGGCCCGATGATCCGGTCCTGCTCCATCATATCGATGAATCGGGCCGCCTTGGGATAGCCGAGACGGAGGCGGCGTTGCAGGAAGGAGATCGACGCCTGCCGCTGGCCGATCACCAGCTGGACCGCGTCCCAGTAGACCTCGTCGCGCTCGGCGGCGCTCCCCTCGCCGTGCGGGCCGCCGTCGGCCGGGAGCGTGACCTCCTCGTACACCGCGGTGCCCTGGGTGCGGAGGAAGTCGCAGATCGCCTTGACCTCGTCGTCGGCGACCCAGGAGCCGTGCACGCGGGCCTGCCGATTGGCGCCCGGCGGCACGAAGATCATATCGCCCCGGCCCAGGAGCTGCTCGGCCCCGTTGCCGTCGAGCACCGTCCGCGAGTCGACCTTGGAGGCCACCTGGAAGGCGATGCGCGTCGGGAAGTTGGCTTTGATGAGTCCGGTCACCACGTCGACCGACGGCCGCTGGGTGGCGACGATCAGGTGGATCCCGACGGCGCGGGCGATCTGCGCGAGCCTGACGAGCGCGGTCTGCACCTCGCCCGCCGAGGCCATCATCAGGTCGGCCAGCTCGTCGACCACGACGACCCAGTACGGGAGCCGCTCGGCCGGCGACGCCACCCGGTTGAAGCCGTCGATGTTGCGCACCTGCCGGCCCTGGAGCAGCTTGTAGCGCTCGTCCATCTTCCCGACGATCCACCGCAGGCGCGTCGCGGCCTCCCGGGCGTCGGTGACGACCGGCGCCAGCAGGTGCGGGATGCCCTCGTAGACGCCGAGCTCCAGGCGCTTGGGGTCGATCATCAGGAAGCGGACGTCGGCGGGCGTCGACTTGTAGAGGACCGAGCAGATCATCGTGTTGAGCCCGACCGACTTGCCCGAGCCCGTCGCGCCGGCGATCAGGAGGTGCGGCATCGCGGCGAGGTCGGACACGACCGCCTGGCCGGTGACGTCCTTGCCCAGGGCCAGCGGCAGGCGGCCCTTGGCCGCGACGAAGTCCTGCGAGACGAGGATCTCCCGGAGGTAGACGATCGAGGGCTCCGGGTTCGGCACCTCGACGGCCACCGTGCCGCGCCCGGGGATCGGCCCGACGATCCGGACGCTCGCCGCCTTGAGCGACAGGGCGAGGTCGTCGGCCAGGTTCACGACCTGGCTGACCTTGACGCCGGCCGCGGGCTCGAACTCGTAGGAGGTGATGACGGGTCCGGGACTCACCTGGACGATGCGCCCCTCGACCTCGAAATCCTGGAGCTTCCGCCGGAGGACCTCGGCGTTGTCCTGGAGCACCTCCCGCGTCAGCCGGAGCTCGGCCGCGGGCGGGGCCTGCAGGAGGCCGACCGGCGGCAGCTGGAAGGACTGGGCCCCGCCGGTGCCGAAGTCGAACGTCTCCTGCCAGGCCAGCCCCTTCTCGACGAGGCCGCCGCGGGGCCGGGCCTGCTCGACGACGATCGGCGGCGGCGACGACAGAAACGTGTCCGGCCCGCCCTCGATCGCCAGCCGCGGCGGCTCGGGCTGGACGGGCGCGCGCCGGGCGCCGCGGCGCCACCGCGCGGCCAGGCGGCCGTGGAGGACCCGGGCGAGCGCCGCGTACGGCGTGTGCGTGACCAGCAGGAGTCCGATCGGGAAGGCGACGAGCAGGACGAGCCAGGTGCCGGCCGCACCGACCGATCGCCCGAGGAGCTCGACGACCGCCCAGCCGATCACCCCGCCGCGGTGGATCCGCGCCTCCACGAGCGCGTCCGAGGCGAGTGCCAGCACCCCGCTCGCGGCGACCGTCAGCACCGCGGCGCCCCCGAGGGCCGACGGGCGCCGCCGCGCGAGCGGTCGCACGAACGCCGAGACGCCGTAGAGGGCCAGGAGCGCGGGGAGCGCGTAGCCCGCGTCGCCGAGCGCGCCGAAGACGAACCAGCCGACCCATACGCCGACCGGTCCGACCGGGCCCGTCTGGTCCACGGGGGAGAGGCCCGGGTCGAACGCGCCGAGCGCCGTCAGGCCGAACGCCGCGAGCGCGAGCGCCAGGATTGCCTTCACCTCCCGCACCCACCGCCCGGACGGCTTCGGGGCGCTCCGGGCGCGCCGGCCCTGGACCACCGGAACTTTGTCGAGCGCCTTCGTCTCCGTCGGGGCCATCAGGGTGAGAGCATCGCGCGAGGCGCAGGGCTTCGGAAAGAAAATATCTCGTCGGGTCTCCGCGCGGCATGGAAGTGCCATTCTGTCCCGGACTCGAGAGCCGAGACACTTTGTCTTTCAGACAGTTGCACGTGGCACCGTCTGTGCTTGAACCATTGGCTCGTATGGCAATTCTGATCGTGGAGAACTCACCGCAGGACCGGGAGCACCTGACGTCGCTCCTGAGCGCCGAGGGCTACACGGAGGTGGTGACGGCGGGGTCCGCGCGCCACGCCTTCCAGTACCTCGGCCTCGAGGATCCGGCCCAGGCGGCGGCCGACGTCGACCTCATCCTGCTCGACATGGGCATCCCGGACAAGGGCGGCGTCGAGGCGTGCGCGCTCATCAGCGAGCGCGACCGGCTCCGCGACGTCCCGATCATCATGCTGGTGAGCGGCGCGGAGACGGACGAGCTCGAGGCCGCGTTCAAGGCCGGGGCCGTCGACTACGTCTCGAAACCCCCGAGGCGGGTCGAGCTCCTGGCGCGGGTGCGGGCGGGCCTCCGCATCAAGCGCGAGGTCGATCGGCGCCGGGCGTGCGAGAAGGAGTCGTTCGAGGTCACCCGGCTGCTCGACGCCGCCTACCAGCGGCTGCAGCGGATCTCCTTCCTCGACGGCCTGACCGAGATCGCCAACCGCCGCCGCTTCGACGAGTTCATCGACCACGAGTGGCGGCGCGCGCTCCGGAACTCGAGCCCGCTGTCGATGATCATGATCGACATCGACTTCTTCAAGGCCTTCAACGACACCTACGGCCACCAGCACGGCGACGACTGTCTCCGGCGGGTGGCCGGCGCCCTCAACGTCGGGCTCCACCGCCCCGGCGACCTGGCCGCCCGCTACGGCGGCGAGGAGTTCGCGGTGGTCCTCGCCGGCGCCAACCGGGCGGGCGCGGTCGTCGTCGCCGAGACGCTGCGCGCGAAGGTCGAGGCGCTCGCGATCCCGCACGCGGGCTCGCGGGTGAGCGACCGGATCACCATCAGCCTGGGTGTCGGCACGACGGTCCCCGCCGCCGAGTCCGCGCCGTCCGCGCTGATCGCGGTCGCCGACCGCGCCCTCTACCAGGCCAAGGCCGCGGGGCGGAATCGGGTCACGGCCGCCCAGGGCGCGTAGCCGTCAGCCGGGCGGCGGGACCTCGAGGATGATCGGCAGCACGATCGGCTTGCGCTGAAAGCGCTGGTGGATCAGCCGTCGCACGGCGCCCCGGACGAGGGCCGCGACGACCTCGCGGTCGAACGGCGCCGCCGGGTCCCGCTCCGCGAGCGCCTGGCTCACGGCGGCCTTGACCTCCGCGAGTAACTCCTCGGACTCCTTCACGTAGACGACCCCGCGCGAGGCGAGCTCGGGCCCCGCGACGACGGCGCCCGAGCGGTCGACGGCGAGGGACACGACGACCATCCCGCTCTCGGCGAGCAGCTGCCGATCCCGCAGGACCACGCTGCCGACGTCGCCGACGCCCGTGCCGTCGACGAGGACCCGCCCGGTCGGGAACCCGCCGAGCACGCGGGCGGAGGATCGGGTGAGCTCCACCCCGTCCCCGTCCTCGATCAGCAATACCCGCTCCGGAGGGAGCCCCGCGCTCGCCGCCAGCCGCGCGTGGCCGAGCAGATGACGGTACTCGCCGTGCACGGGGATGAAGTACCGCGGGCGCGTCAGGCTGAGCATCAGCTTCAGGTCCTCCTGGCTCGCGTGGCCGGAGACGTGGACGAAGGCGTTGTCCTCGTCGAGCACCTCGGCGCCCAGGCGGAAGAGCGCGTTGATGACCCGCCCCACCGTGCGCTCGTTGCCCGGGATCTTCCGCGCGGAGATGACGACGAGGTCGCCGCGCTCGATCCGGACGTGCTTGTGCTCGCCCGCCGCCAGCAGCGCGAGGGCCGAGTTCGGCTCGCCTTGGCTCCCGGTGGAGAGGATCACCTGCCGCCGGGCCGGCAGCGCGGCGACCTCCTCGAGCGGCAGCAGCACGCCGGCCGGGATCTGGAGATACCCGAGCTCGGCCGCGATCCGCACGTTCTTTTCCATGCTCATGCCGAGCAGCGCCGCCTTGCGGCCGACGCGCGCGGCCAGCTCGAGCACCTGCTGGATGCGGTGGATGTGGGAGGCGAAGGTCGCCAGGATGATCCGCCCGGTGGCCGCCGCGAATCGCGGGGCGAGCGCGGGACCGACCTCCGACTCGGATGGCGTGTGCCCGGGGCGGTCGACGTTGGTCGAGTCCGAGCAGAGGACCAGCACGCCCTGCTCCCCGAGTTCGGTGAACCGGGCGTAGTCCGGGGTCTGCCCGTCGATCGGGTGCGGATCGAGCCGAAAGTCCCCGGTGTGCACGATCGTGCCGGCCGGGGTCTCGATGGCGAGGCCGATGCCGTCGGCGATCGAGTGGGTGACGCGGATCGGCTCGATCCGGAACGGGCCCACCTCGAGCCGGTCGCGCGGCCTCACGGGCATGAGCCGCGCCTCCGCGCCGAGCCCGTGCTCGCGCAGTCGCTCGGCGGCGAGCGCCAGCGTCAGCGGCGTCCCGTAGACGGGGACCTTCGCCTGCCGGAGCAGGTAGGGCAGGGCGCCCACGTGGTCCTCGTGGCCGTGGGTGAGCAGGACCGCGAGGAAGCCCTGGCGCTTGGCGAGCGCGTAGGAGAAGTCGGGGATGACGTAGTCGATCCCCGGCATCTCGTCGTCGGGGAACATGAGGCCGCAGTCGATCGCGATGACCTGGTCGGCGTACTCGACGAGCATCATGTTGAGGCCGATCTCGCCGAGCCCGCCGAGCGGAATCAGGCGGACCGCCGGCCCGGCGCCACCCGCGGACGGTTGGTCGCTCGTCTCCACGAGCTCTTATATTAGCGGCGTCGGCTGCGGGCGCGCGCAGGGAGTGGCTCGGGGCGTCGCCCCGGCCCGGGCCGCGCGGCGCCGACGCGGGCCCCCGCCGCCGCTCCCGACGCCCGGCACGCCCGGGTGACCGCTCCCGGCCGGCAGGGTGTCCGCTCCTTCAGAAGCCCGACGCGGCGAGCCGCGCGAACTCCTCGAGCGAGAGCGTCTCGGCCCGACGGCCGCCGTCGATGCCGGCGGCCTGA
>Ga0209056_10006170_pt1 | contig 12404 bp, 8 predicted proteins | sample GraSoiAngelo_114_FD_185876 | JGI IMG/M metagenome (GOLD analysis project Ga0209056, IMG submission 185876) | Grasslands soil microbial communities from the Angelo Coastal Reserve, California, USA - 14_0903_13_40cm (SPAdes) (version 2) | ecosystem: Environmental > Terrestrial > Soil > Grasslands ... | reverse complement strand
TGCCCCGAATCAGCGACATCTATGCCGCCATGCCGGCGATCACAGGCAAGCTGGAGCTCGAGTACGAGGGCGAAATGAAAGGAGCGGACTACGTCGGCCGGGAATTGATCCGCGCCGCCATCGCCAAAACCTACGATGACTACTTCAACGGCGTGAATATGCAGCAGGTGGTGCAATGGTTTGACCTGGGTGGCGAGATTCAACTTACCGACACCGCCAGTGCCAGCGAAGTGCTGCAATCGCTAAGGGGCATCCAGGGGCTTATGGACAAACTGGTCAAGGTTGCGGTCGGGCCTAAGGAAAGCGCCGAAGTACAGGTATCCGCAGCAGAGTTCATTCTCGAAGGTCTGTATGCCCACAAGCGCATCGGGCGCAGCGAAGAGCGCGTGTTCACCGCTGGCGAGAAACAACCGAAGCGTCCGGAACCCGGGTTCGGCCGCGAAGAGCCGCCTGTACGTCCGCGCAGGCCGCTTAATTGAGTTCTCGGCCCAGGGGTCGGTTCTCACTAGAGAATGGAAGTACGGAATATCCAAGCATGGATCTAACCTCGAGACGCGTGCCACTCATGATCCGAATACTGAGAACTGGGAACTGAGAACTGCTCCATGAAACGCGTCCGCTACACCAAATACGTTCCCGATCCTGCCAGCGAGATGAGCATGGAGGACTTGCTCAGCGCGCTCTCGGACTACCTGCTTCAGAGCGGATTCCAGGACTACATGTTCTATGAGTTGCCGGAAGGCGAGAAAACCCTGGAAGAGCTTCGCCAGGCAATCGAGCGGGCACTGCTCGAAGGCGACCTCCTGGATGAAGAAATGCGCGAGCGACTGCAGCAGATGCAGATGGAAGGCGGCCTCGACGAACTCATTGAAAAACTGATCGAGCGCATGGAGCGGGAAGACTACATTTCGATTGACCGGCCCCACGATCCTTTGCGTCAGCCGAGCGTCGGGGGGCAGGTGGGGGAAGCCCAGCAGCAGGCAAGATTCGAGGTCACGGACAAGAGCCTGGATTTTCTCGGCTACAAAGCTCTGCGCAATCTTTTGGGATCACTCGGCAAGTCCAGCTTCGGCCGCCACGATACCCGCGACCTGGCGACGGGAATCGAGGCCAGCGGAGCTTCCAAGATCTACGAATTCGGCGATACGCTCAATCTCGACATCACCGGCACGCTCTCCAGTGCGATTCAGCGCGAGGGACTCAAGCTGCCGCTCAACATCGAATATTCGGATCTGCAAGTACACCAGTGCGAGTACCAGTCTTCCTGCGCCACTGTGCTCATGCTCGACTGCTCGCATTCCATGATTCTCTATGGAGAGGACCGCTTCACGCCGGCGAAGAAAGTCGCGATGGCACTTTCACACCTCATCCGCACGCAATATCCCGGCGACTCGCTTTCGCTGATTCTGTTTCATGATTCGGCGGAAGAGGTGCCTCTGTCGCAACTGGCTCGTGTGAAAGTTGGGCCGTACTACACCAACACGCGGGAAGGCCTGCGACTGGCGCAACGCATTTTGCAGCGGCAGCGCAAGGACATGAAGCAGATCGTAATGATCACCGATGGAAAGCCGTCAGCATTAACGCTTGAGGACGGCCGAATTTACAAAAATGCCTTCGGACTGGACCCTCTGGTGGTAAGCCAGACTTTGGAAGAGGTAGCGAAGTGCAAGCGTGCAGGCATTCTGATTAACACCTTCATGCTGGCATCCGATTATGGACTAGTGCAGTTCGTGCAGAAGGTCACCGAAATGTGCCGTGGCAAGGCCTATTTCACCACGCCATACACGCTCGGCCAGTACCTGCTGATGGATTACATGTCACGCAAGACGAAGACGATTCATTGAGCGAGCAGTTCTCATTTCTCAATTCCCAGTTCTCATTTCAGTTGGGCTTCACTTTATCGTCCTCGGCTGTATAGCCCCGGAATCCCTTAGCGGAATAGATCGAGTCCCGCAATGCTGCGCTCCCCCTTCCGAAGCATTCTCCTCGATGACAGGCGAATTCAGCCCTTCGCCGGGCTGCTCGCAGGAGGATCGTTTTCAACGGGCTTGCCATGCTGTTGCTGCTCCTCGGAGCGCACGGCCGCTTCGGCGGCTTGAAAGCCGATTCGACTATGGGTTCCATCGCAGAAGGGCTTGGTGGTCGAACCACCGCAACGACACAGAGAAAACGCCGGCTTCCCGGTCAGATCGTACTTGTTACCGTCGGCATCAACCAGTTCGATTGCCCCCTCGGGCGCTTCCACTCGATAAGGGCCATTCCTTCTGGCTGTGATCTTTACTTGTGCCATATCCTGCCTCCGCCATGATTATCGCAGCTTCGAAGGATTATGGTGGGGAGCGTTGGCTTCAGCGCTGAGCTGTCATCGACCTCGCGCTGGGCCACACAGCTATGTTGCAATGTCCTCAGAGGCCATTCTTACGAGGCTGGGAAGGTTGGGAATGGAGCTTATGGAGCTAGGAGCTTTATGGAGCTAGGAGCTAGGAGCTAGGAGCCAGAAGCCAACAGCTAACTACTACTCGTTACGCAGCCGCCGATTTCGAATACAGCAGGCTTCGGTAGAGCTCCAGATAATCATCGATCATGCGCTTGGCAGTGAAACGCTCACGCGCACGCTGGTACGCGCGGTTGGCATAGGTGCGGCGCAGGTCCCGATCCTCGCTCAATTGGCGGATGGCTTCAGCGAGGCTCTCGGCATCATTGGCGCGGAAATACATGGCAGCATCGCCCCAAATCTCGCGGAAGCTCGGAATATCATTGGCCACGATGGCGCAGCGCGAGAAGGCAGCCTCCAGCGGCGCCATGCCAAAAGGTTCGTAGCGCGACGTAGCAGCATAAATCGCGGCGCGGCTATAAAGCGTCCGAAGTTGAGCTTCAGTCTGCGGACCTTTGAGCGCGACGCACAGGTTATCGGTCGCGACCTTGACGTCGGCCCGGAGCGGAATACGCGACGCATGTACTGGCTGCTCGGAGGCGACAATGCAAACTGAGAGTGGGTGCCGATGCTGGGTCAGTAAAGAAACCTGCTTGCCCGCGTCCCAGAGGCGCCCCACCGCGAGGACGGAGTCGTCCTTGGTAACGTACGGATTGAAGAAAATCGGATTGCGCCCGTTGTAAATAACGAGATCACGAGCGGGCCTCGCATAACAGGAACGCAGAGTCTGCAACATCCAGCCGGAAGGCGCCACCACGGCAGTAGCGGCGGATAATCCACGGATTACAATTTTGCGATACGCCTCGAGCCAAGGCTTTTCTCCCGGTTCGTGATCGTGCACGGCTCTCCACCAACTGACCAGGTCCCCATGCGCCACTACTACGCGCGGCACATCCACTGGCAGGTCGCCGTGGCAGAACTGATTTAGGTGCAGCAGATCAGGCTTGACCTCGCGTACCAAGTCCGCCAGATAGTTCGAGGATGCTTCCAGGTCTTGCTCGCCTTCCTGCATCCACTCCAGGCGAAACGCAGTCGGACGATACTCGAGACCGTGCAGTCTCTCCATCCACGCCATCTGTCGCGGTAACGGAATCTCGCCCAAGCTGACCAGGGTTACACGCACTCCGCGGCCGACCAAACCTGTCACGAGTTCGCGAGTGTAAGTCCAAATGCCACTAATCGTGTCCGCGGTAACGAGAACGTGCACGGGTCCTCCCGGACGAACCGTTGACGAGCGCAGTGAGCAGCCATCTGCCGCTTCCTGCACGCTGCTATTCTAGTTTGAATAAGTGGATGGTCTGAAGGTTTTATTTGTAGCAGTCAGTCCAAAGGTTGCAAAACGTTGCATAGATTAGGGGAGTCGAAACGCAGCGCGTTCAAAAATTACATCGTCCGGAGTAGCACGCCAGAGCTTTTGCACTCTGGACACTCCCTGAGGTAATTGAATCTCCAGTCATTTCCGGGCCGACCGACGGGTGAAACGCACAGCTCTCCAACGATGTTCAATGGCCGCTACTTGGCCTGCGGCAACCAGTCCATGTCGTGCGCTGGGCAAACGACGCTTATAGGGCAATACCCAGACACCGGCGTAACTCGCGTGCGAGATCGTGAACCGTACGGATTTTCTCCCGAGCCAGTATGGGCAGGTTAGGCAATTCCAGCGCTAGCTCGCAGGAAAGCAACATCGCGGTGACCGCCCCGTTCAGGTCGCTTCGCAAGGCCAGCTCGGCAGCCTTCCGGGCGATCAACTGTTCGCATGTTCTGCGTCGCAATGCTGTCCGCAGCTCGCGCACCACACGTTCCTTCCCGCTAATGGCAAAGTTCACATAAATCGGGACAGCCGTTCCGACGTGCTGCAGAACCGTTTCGCTTTCATCTGGATCTGCTTCCAGCAGGGACTGATCAATTACCACCGCGGAATACTCCTCGGCATGCAGCCGAGTGGCAGCATCACTCAGGTTTTCAGCAACCTGTGTAGTTTCCGCTGTGGCTTCCTCCATTGCCTCGCTGCATTCTTGAGCTCGCGCATAAGGTGTGATGAGCAGAATCATGCTCTGCACAACAAGCACGTCTGGCACCATCTGCGAAGCATTGAAATGATGAGAGTTGCTGAACTCAAGCGACTTTGTGTTCTCGTTATGGCACGCTGGAAGCGCCTCTTTCTATGGTTGGGCTATGGTTGGGCTATGGCTGGGAAGCATACTCCTTTAATTTTCGGTACAGAGTGGTCTTGCCAATTCCAAGCATGCGCGCCGCCAGCAGCTTGTCGCCATTCACCTGAACTATAGTATTAAGTATCGTTTGCTTTTCCAGCTCCGACATGGGAACAATCTTCGCTTGAGCTCCGCCCAAGCCTGATTCGTCTTCAATCCGCACACTGTAGATGGTAGTCGGCAGATCACGAACGTTGATGGTGAGTGCGGTGGTCAGTGCGCACGCACGTTCCAGGCAGTTGTCCAGTTCTCGCACATTTCCCGGCCAATCATAGGCCAGCATCGCTTTGAGAGCCTCATCACTTAGAACACGTTCCTGCCCTGAATCGCGGGCTGCCCTTTCCAGAAAGTGTGCCGCCAGCAGCGGGATATCCTGCCTGCGCTCGCGGAGGGGTGGAATGCGAAGGGTCAGCACATTCAGCCGGAAATACAGGTCGCGGCGGAAGGTACCTTTCGACACCGCTTCTTCCAGCTCACCGTTAGTAGCCGCCAGAATGCGTATATTGATCTGGATACGCTTTGTGCTGCCGACCGGCCGGATTTCTTTTTCCTGGATCGCACGCAGCAGCTTGGCCTGCAGGTCGACCGGCAACTCACCGATCTCGTCCAGGAAAACGGTGCCGCCCTCGGCAATGGCCAGTAATCCATCTTTCGAATGCACCGCTCCTGTAAACGCGCCTTTGACATAGCCGAACAGCTCGCTTTCGATCAGCGTTGGGACCAGAGAACCGCAGTCCACGGGAACAAAGGGCTTGTCGTGAAAGGGTCCGGAAAAGTGAATTGACCGTGCGACCAGCTCCTTGCCTGTCCCGCTCTCGCCCAGTATCAGCACGGGATGCGTGCTGTGCGCAGCCTTGGCGATGATGCGATAGAGCCTTTCCATCTCTGGCGCTCGGCCCACGATCCCGCCAAAGCCCTGTTTGGACTTGATCTTCTCCCGCAGCGTGCGGTTTTCCGTTTTCAACTTCAGGTGATTGGCGACGCGGTCCAACAACAGTCTCAGCTCGTCAATGCTGAAGGGCTTGGTAAAATAGTCGTAGGCGCCATTTTTCATCGCCTGTACCGCCGACTGCACCGTGCCATAACCGGTAACGACCACTACGACAGCCTCGGGCCGGTGGTTTTTGATCTGATGCAGAGCCTGCAGACCGCCTGCTCCGGGCAGTTTCAAGTCGAGTAGTACAGCGTCGATGCCCTGCGTATCCAAAATGCGATAAGCCTGTTCCGCCGAGTCCGCCACCAGAGTGTTGAAACCGAGCGACTGAGCTACCTCGCGACATGCCTCGCGAATGGCACGGTCATCATCTACGATCAGCAAGTTCAAAAAGTTTGCTCCCTCAATTTGCGGAGTGCTTGGCAAAATGGCAGGTGCTGCTGCTGTCAACATCGTATTAACCTCTTTGAGTTTTGCGATTTTGGCAACGGATTCTGGTCCAGAGTCTTCCTCATCTTTCCTGCTTGTCGCACCGAAGGCAGGCCACACCGAATCGGAACTGTTTCGTACCTATATGGTCCCGATGGTGGCGTTTGCTCCCCATTTGGTACAAATCATAGGGGTCCAGAGGAATGCTGCTAAGTTCAGTCGTCACGCCCTTTGGTAGCGCGTCCTGTGGAAAACTCAGCTGAAATGGTCCGGGACGAGAAATGAAATACGAGTAATAAAAGATGGGAAATGAAAATGGGCGCGAGATTCGCGCCCAAAGAAAACGCCGTCGAAAGAACTCAACCGTGCACGGGGACTGCTTGTGCCACACGGAAAGTCAGACGACGTTCTGGCCCAAAACCTACATCCTTCTTGCCGGTGCCATAAGCTACTCCTGTGCCACCTGCGGCACCCACAGCACTGCCAATCAACGCGCCCTTGCCACCACCGGCCAGCGCCCCTATCAAAGCGCCAGCACCGGCGCCTCCGCCGATCATCTCCAGGTTGCGCTTCTCGTGCGAAGCGCCCTTTATGAATATGCTGGACGTTTGCACTGGCACGTCCTTTCCATTGATGGAGATGCTCGCCAAGGTCAACCGCAGGTAGCCGGGATCGTGCAGGCGGCCCGACGCTTTGGCAGCCACCACGCGACCCGTCGCGTTTGCTCCACGCGGAACTGCTGTCTGCCCTTGAATCACGATCGGTTCCTCGACAACGCCTTCAAACGTGTCGCCGGAATGCGATGAAGCGCTGGAGACGGCTGACTGAAGCCGAATCGTAATCGGAGTTCCAGCAGGCAAATTCTGCGGTGTCGGGACCAGCGTGCCACTCGGCGAGATCCCATTCTTTTTGGAGTCCCGGTCAAACGGCAGGGTCCGATCATCGCCCTTCGGCGCCGCAGAATTCTCGTCCGCGGCTTGGGGATTTGGCTGACGAGCACAACCCACACTCAACGCCAGCACCAGCATGAGAACTAGAATGATGAAGACTGAAACCTTTGTGGCCTTCCACGACTTCATGGAGCGACCCTCCTCATTACCTACCACAGTTTCTATGTCGCACGAGCGATGCCAAGCTTTATCTCTGAATCTACAGTGCTTAGCAGCAGTAAAGCGTTACCAGCTATGTACTTTTTGGGGGTAGTTTTTGCGGGGCGGATGGGCGGGCGTTCTTCTGCCGACGACGGGGCAATTTCACGATCTCGCGGTTTACAGATGCTATCCGGATTCGGGATAACCTCGAGCCACCAGGGTAACTCTCTTACCGGTGCACTGCCTGACTGGGCTACTCAGCCTGGCTGGCACTCAACTAGTTACTCGAACCCGAGCCTTCCGCCAATGCGCTCTGGGCTTCGTTTTCCGGCTGAATGATTACCCCGTCAAAGGGCGTGGCCGCCATGAACCGGCCATGCACCACGCTGATCCGGCGGAGCGGGAAACCTGAATCCGGACCGCGCTGCCAACTCCGCCCACCATTGGTGCTTTCGAAAATCACGCCGGTCGCGCCACTGGTTGCCAGCAAGCGCTTGTGGCTGTCGTCATAGGCAATGGAAGTGATGTCCTTGTCCGGAAGACCCGCGAGCACGCGTTGCCACGTCGTACCGGAATCTCCGCTGCAGAAAGCGCCCTCGCGCGATGCCACAAAGATCTGCCTATCCGGGGCTATCGTCACATTACGGACGTTCGGCTTGTAAGATGTCAGTCTGGCTTCCTTCCACGTCATCCCGCCGTCAGTCGAAACCACAACACCGGAGCGCGTGGCGGCCACGAGCAGATCATCGCTAGCACGTACGGAGATGAAATCCTGCTCACCCAATACCGGGCCACCTTTCCAGGTCTTGCCCTGGTCGGTACTGGTGAACAAACCGGACGAAGTTGCCGCAATCCAGCGATCGGGCGCAAGCTCGATATCGCTGACCCGCGCCTCGAGTACTGATCGAGTGCTCGTCTTGGTTGCCACTGTCCGCTTGCTTCCCTTTTTTATCGGGCGCATTAGGCTCTTCTCAGTGAGGACGGTATTAATCGGACGCCATTGGCTGGCATTCCGCTCGAGCATGAACACACCCCGGTTGGTCCCCGTGACCAGTGCACCGCTACTGGTCTGCTTCAGAGAGAACACGTCGCGGCCGTCCAGGCCCGCGCTTTTCTGCAGCCAGTGCGTCCCCCCATCACGGGAGTAGAACACTCCGCCCGCCTCCCGGTCGTTCACCACACCTGCATAAATGGTGTTCGGATCTTTCTGGTCGGCGAGGATCGAGGTCACGTAACGATGCGTGTAGCCGTGGTTCGAAACCGTGAAGCTCTGCGCGCCATCGTCGCTGGCCATCACCCCGCTGCGATCGGTCGCCAGCAGCACACGCTGCGAATTGCGAGGATCAATCAAAACATCATTCACCACAATTTCGGGATTGCTCACGCGTTTCCAGGTCTTGCCCTGATCTGCAGTCTTCCACAGACCTTCGGTGGTTCCGGCGTAGATGATGGAAGGGTTGCTGGGGTCTTCTTTGAGGACGCGCGTGCGGCGCGCCGAGAACGGAATACCCTGAATTTTCTGGAACAGCTCGCCTGCGGTGGTGCTCTTGTAAATTCCTGAGCAAGCACTGGCGAACACCACCGAAGGGTTCTTGGAATCGACAATGATGGAGAACACATCGGAGTCGTCGATCATTCCTTTGTTGATGTGGTGCCAGTTTGCTCCGCCGTCTTCCGTCTTCCAGGCCAGGTGCCACGTGCCGGCGTAGGTGACATTGGGATTACGCGGATCAACCGCAATCGACTCAATATTCTTGATCTCCGACTGGTTCGAGATTCGCTCCCAACTATTGCCGCCATCATTGCTGCGGTACACACCGTCGAGGGCTCCAGCTACAAGCACCTTTGAATCGGAAGCTGCGACCGCCATTGCGCGGATGGATTTTCCCCGAATGCCGAGCAGCGCCTCCCAAGTCTTTCCGCCATCCCGTGTGCGGAACAGATCACCGGCATGCTGGTTGGCCACGCTCCAGGCGGAGACAAACATGGTCTGCGCGTTTCGCGGGTCGATCGCAATGTGGTCGAGCACGTAGTCATCGCTACCTAGCCGGGCAAATCGCGACCAGCTATGCCCACCGTCATTGGAAACGAAAAGGCTCCCCGTGCTGGTCCCCAGAAATATCTGGTCCGGATTGTGTGGATTGTAGGCCAAGCTGCGGACATCGCCCCCGTCCGGCCCCAGAACCGTCCACTGACTCGCCCACAAAGTGGAGGCGCAAAACAACCCGACACACAATACAATCAATGATTTACGCGGAATAATCGGCATGGCACTCCACTTCATAAGCAACCTTTGCCCCCGGTGAAAGTTTGGCTTGCGTCGGCCAGAGTGACAGGCTGCCACGCCTCCTTCAAGTTACCTAAGGCCAGAGAAAAATGGGCCAGCCGGGTCTTGCCCCGAGCCAGCCCGAGCATTTCTTCTGATGCAGTTATTGAGCCTTTGGCTTAGCCCCCTTTTTCTTACCTGCCGGAGGCCGCGGGTGATCCGGAATTGGCTTCACCTGGTTCTCGTCTACCGGTTGAGTTCCTTCCTGGGTGAATGTTCCACCCGCCGGAACAACCCAATAGTCAGCAGTCTTGGTACCGCCACTTCCGGTCCGGACTTCGATACGGCTGGCGTCGATACCCTGCTTAGCTTCGCCACCCGAGAGGTAAGCCTTGGAGTTGACAGCACGCTCCGCTGCCAGGTTCTTGCGCTTCTCACTGGGGTCCGCATTACCGACAATCACCAGCTTGGAGTCAGGTTCATGTTGTAAGCGCTGAGCCACATCGTCCAGCACTGCCTTGCATGTGTTATCCACGCGCCACGGCTTCGTGGCGTTCGGGAAGTCGCACGAGCTCAGTTTACTGGCTTGCGGTGGCGGAGGAGGCGGAGCCTCGACAGTCACTGTAGATGAGGCCGAAGTACTTAGACCGCGAGAGTCGGAGCAGGTTGCATTTATAGTGATTGGACCGGGCGACGCGCCAGCGGTATTCAGCGTGGCGATGTTGCCGGTGCCTGAGATACTGCCGCCGCTGGCTGTCCAATTGCTTACGTTTACTTCTACATTGTCTGGGCTCTTGCAGTCGCAAGTGATGGTGGCCGGAGTTCCGGCTTGAACTGTGGTGGGGTTCGCCGAGCATGACATGGTCGGCGGATTCTTCGGCGGCTCTTTCACCGTGAAGTTTGCGTTGCAGGTTGCTTCCCCACCCTTCTTCATCTTGGGATCGGAAACGCGGGCAGTAACGGTATAGCTGCCGCCAGCCAAGCCAGTGGTGTCGATGGTTGCGGTAGTGTCCTTTCCGCTCACTTTTCCGCCGGTGGTGCTCCAGTTGTAAGTAAGTGTGTGCTTGGGATTAAAATTACTGGCAGTCACGGTCGCAGTAACCGGCTCGCCGACCATGACCTCACTGGGCTTCACCGAGCAGCTTGCTGCAACCGGTGCGGACGGTGCGCCGCCAAAATTGAATACCAAACCGGTCCGCAGCCGCGCACCTGACAAGTTCGGACGTGCCAGAGAACTTACCGGGGAGACCACGTCTGCGTAGTTGAAATGTCCCCACACCCAATCCGCCTCAATCAGACGCAAGCTGATGGCACGCGTAATCGGCAAGTCAATGCCTCCCCCAAGCACAGCTCCAAGGCCGTTTTTCGTATCAAAGGGGTGCGCCTCCAGACGATTCCAGCCGAACAGAGTGTTGGCGAACATATTCATTCCTTCTGTACGCCAGATGAAACGCGGACCCATCGTGAGGGTCTGTTCACTGCCGATATCGTGAAAGTTGCGGCCGAAGTCGAACGTGACCCCCCAGTGGTCACTAAAATTGTAAGTGCCGCTCACACCAAAGCCCTTCGGCATACTCGGCAGCCTTCCCACCGGTGGCGCAATGCTGCCGCCTGGATCTAACCACTGATAGCCGCCGAAAATTTCGGCCTTCGGCGGGTTCTCCTGCTGCGCCAGAAGGCGACCTGACATGAGGACCACAGCTGCGAGCAGCAGGGCACTGCTCAATATCGTACGGCCGCTGCGTCTATCGCGACAAACCGACATATAATCCTCCGAACTACGCTAGCCTTAATTTCCACCGAGATACAATCTTAGGAGCTGTACGGCTGTGACAAAGTAGGTATTTCTTTAATTTGCGAATTTTACAGCACAAAAAGCCGGAACTGAAGGATTGGCGCTGCTAATCTTTCCACATCGCGTACCACTTGTGGCAACAACAATTAGCTCGCATAGCGCTGATTTTCGTCTCACATTGATATTGCAGCGCAAACTGCGCTTTGGCCCGATTGCTCACCGCAGAGTTCGGTGGTGGCAAACCATGGTGTGGCCTTGCTTGAAACAGCAGAAAGCCGGAATAATAGTGGCCTGATGAATAATGAGAGAGTACTGATCATCGAAGACGAGGAAAACGAACGCACTGGTCTCGCCGAATTGATTTCCGCCTGGGGCTATCGTACAGAAACCGCCAAGGACGGAATGGAGGGTATGGATAAGGTCACTCACTGGTCGCCCGCGATCATCGTGACAGACCTGAAGATGCCTCGTATGAGCGGCATGGACTTGCTGGAGCGGCTGGCGGAACAAAATCAAACTATGGCCGTGATCGTGGTTACTGCCCAGGGGACTATTGACAGCGCTGTACAGGCGATGCGCATGGGCGCCTATGACTATGTCCAGAAGCCGATTGATACCAACCGGTTGCGAACCATCCTGCAGAATGCCTCTGCACTTCTAGGGACACGGACAGAGCTTGAGGTCACTAGGCGGAAGTTGCGCGATAGCGGCTCGCTGGGCGAGTTGGTTGGCGCCTCCAAAAAAATGCAGGAGATTTTTCATCTAATCGAGATGGTAGCTCCCAGCACTGCCTCCGTCCTCATCACTGGCGCTAGCGGAACCGGCAAAGAACTCGTCGCGCGCACAATTCACGATCTTAGCCCGCGAAGGAATAAACCGTTCCTTCCCATCAACTGCGCGGCTATCCCGGAAACTCTGATTGAAAGTGAAATCTTCGGCCATGAGAAGGGCGCATTCACTGGAGCTCTCGAGCGCCGTACCGGCTGCTTCGAGCTGGCGGAAGGGGGAACTTTGCTGCTGGACGAAATTGGCGAGATGCCCGTGGCAACGCAGGCCAAGCTGTTGCGCGTACTCGAGGACCGCAAGCTCCGCCGCCTCGGCAGCAAGGTGGAAACTACCGTTGATGTGCGCGTTCTCACTGCTACCAACAAAGTCCCCGAGGAGGCCGTCGCCAATGGTGAATTGCGTCATGATCTTTACTATCGGCTCAACGTTTTCAACGTCCACATGCCGCCACTTCGG
>Ga0209056_10006169_pt1 | contig 12405 bp, 14 predicted proteins | sample GraSoiAngelo_114_FD_185876 | JGI IMG/M metagenome (GOLD analysis project Ga0209056, IMG submission 185876) | Grasslands soil microbial communities from the Angelo Coastal Reserve, California, USA - 14_0903_13_40cm (SPAdes) (version 2) | ecosystem: Environmental > Terrestrial > Soil > Grasslands... | reverse complement strand
TCCTGGCCCTCCGCCCCGACGTCCTCGTCCTCGACGAGCCGACCACGGGCCTCGACTTCGCCGAGCAGCAGAAGATGATGGCGCTCCTCCGCGCGCTCCACGCCGGCGGCAGGACGATCGTCATCATCACGCACACGCCCTGGGTGATCGCCGAGTACGCCGAGCGCGTCGTGCTGCTCGCGGGGGGGCGGCTCCGCTTCGACGGGCCGCCGCGGCAGTTCTTCGCCGACGACGAGCTGCTCGCCGCGGCGGCGTTTCGCGCCCCCGACGTGACCCGGCTCGGGCGGCTCCTCGGCTGCACCCCGCTCTCGGTCGCGGAGCTGGTGTCGTGGATGCCGCCGAGGCAGGCGCCGTGCCCCTGACGCTCTACGTGCCGGCAGCGAGCCGGCTCCATCGCCTGCACCCGGTCACCAAGCTGGCCGGGCTGGCCGCCTTCATCGTGGCCGCCTTCGTCGTCGATCGCCCGCTCGCGCTCGCCCCGCTCGCGGCGGCCATCGCGGGGCTCCTCGTGCCGGCGGGCGGGCTGCCCAACGTCCGGCGGCTGCGCGTGATGTTCGTCCTGGTGTTCGTCTTCTCGCTCGTCGTGTGGACGCTCTTCTACGGCGGCCGGTTCGGGGCGACCTACGCGGGCTTCCTCTACGGGCTCTCGACCGCGATCCGTCTCGATACGTTCCTCGCCGCGGGCATCCTCTTCCTCACCACCACGCGCGTCGAGGAGGTGGCCTACGCGCTCGGTCGCCTGGGCGTGCCGTACACGGTCGGCTTTACGTTGACGCTTTCCTTCCGCCTCGTGCCGGTCTTCTTCGACGCGGCGCTCGCCGTCGTGCAGGCGCAGCGCTGCCGCGGGCTCGAGCTCGGTCGCGGCGGGATCGTGGCGCGGCTCCGGCGCTTCGTGCCCATCCTGGTGCCGGTGCTGATCGGGGCGCTCCGCCGCGCCGACCGCATGGCGATGGCGCTCGAGCTGCGCGGCTTCAACTCGGGCCGCCCGCGCACGACGTACCTGCGCGCGCGGGCGGGCGGGGCGGACGCGCTGGCCGGGGCGGTGCTGGCGACGACGACGATCGCGTACGTCGCCCTCTGGAGGTCGGGCCTGGGGCTGCTCTCGGGGTGAGTCTGCGGGCCACTGACGGAGGGGCCAACGTACCCTAAGGGGGTTATTGAGCCATCGCGCGTCCGGGGGTATCGGGGACGTATCGCCAGCTCGGCGTCTCGTGAACACCCGGTGATCGTGGGCCTCGGAATCCGTACGGTACATGAGCCGATCGCGGATGGGGTGTGGCGGCAGCGACGGTGTCTGCGGAAACCACTAGACCTCCCGCCCGGGCCGGCCTCCGCATGATCGAGGGCGGCCTTCCAGCGAGAAAACGACGCCAGGGCGAGCGTGCCGCGCCCGAGCACGGGAGCCTGCAACGGAGCAGCTCTCGCTCGCGTGCCGCGGCGGTCGAGGGCCCGGCACCGCCCGTACGCGTGCTGCTCGCCGATTCCCAGACCGTCGTGCGGCAGGGACTCCGACGCATCCTCGCGACGGACCAGGCGATCGAGATCGTGGGCGAGACCGGAGACGGGCGCAGCGCCGTCGAGATGGCGGAGCGGCTGCAACCCGACGTCGTCGTCATGGACGTGGCGCTCCCCGAGCTGAACGGCATCGACGCGACGCGCTGGATCGTGGAGCGCACCAAGCGCACCAAGGTGCTCATCCTCACCACGGTCACCGACGACATGGCCGTGCGCCGGGGCCTCAAGGCCGGGGCGTCCGGCTATCTCCTCAAAGCCGCGGAGGACCTGGACCTGCTGAAGGCGGTGAAGGCGATCGCGCGCGGCGCGTCCTCCTTCAGCCCCCTGGTCTCGCAGATGCTCCTCAGGGGCTACCTCGGAAACAAGGGCGGGCGATCGGTCGAGGACGATCTGGCGCTGCTCACGGACCGCGAGCGCCAGGTCCTGCAGCACATCGCCGAGGGCAAGGTCAACAAGGAGATCGCGGCCGCGCTCTCGATCAGCGCCAACACCGTCGAGACCCACCGCAAGCGCATCATGGAGAAGCTCGACCTGCACAACACCGCCGCGCTGGTCCGCTTCGCGATGCGGAAGCGGATCGTCACCTGAGGCACGCGAGCGGGCTGCTCGCGATCCTCGCGCTGGCGGGGATGCCCGGTCCCCTGGCTCGCGCGCTCGGCGGCGCGAGTCCGGCCCTCGGCGCGCCCCGGCCCAACATCGTGTTCATCCTCACCGACGACCAGCGCTGGGACACGATCAACAAGAAGCACTCGGTCGACGGCCAGACGCCGGTCATGCAGAAGGTGACCAGCCTGCTGGTGAACAAGGGCGTGCTCTTCCAGCAGAGCTTCGTCACCACCGCGCTCTGCTGCCCGAGCCGCTCGAGCATCCTCGCCGGGAAGTACGCCCACACCACCGGTGTGCACGACAACGGCGGCTCCGACGGCGGCGTGCAGGTGTTCGACGACTCCTCGACGCTGCCGGTGTGGCTCCACGCCGTCGGCTACCGCACGGGCATCTTCGGCAAGTACCTGAACGGCTACGCCGCCATCGCGCCCTACCAGGCGCCGGGGTGGGACGAGTGGCACGTGTTCAAGTCGCCCGGCTACTTCAACTACCACCTGATCGAGAACGGGGTGGACGTGGCCTACGGGTCGGCCACCACCGCCTACTCGGCCGACGTGCTGCGCGACAAGGTCGTGCAGTTCATCACCGAGTCCACGCCGCCGTTCTTCGTCGAGTTCACGCCCTACAACCCGCATGGGCCGGCCACGCCGGCGCCGCGGCACGTGGGGTCGTTCGCCGGCGTGCCCCTCTGGCGGCCGAAGAACTACGCCGAGCCCGACGCCTCCGACAAGCCGGCCTGGGTGCAGTCGATCACCTGGACGCAAACCGACCAGCAGACCACCGACGCCTTCCGGCAGAGCCAGCTCGAGTGCCTGCAGTCGGTCGACGAGGCCGTGGACGCCATCGTTCAGGCGCTCAAGGCCAAGGGCGTCTTGAACAACACCATCATCCTCTACGCCTCCGACAACGGCTACTCGTGGGGCTCGCACCGCTGGAAGCCCAAGCAGTGCGAGTACGAGGAGTGCATGCGTGTGCCGCTCGTCGTTCGCTACCCCCCGCTCGCACCGACGAGCCGCAAGGAGGACCGGATCGCGCTCAACATCGACTACGCGGAGACGTTCGCCGCGCTGGCGGGCGCCACCCCCGATCCGGGGGTCGAGGGCGTGAGCCTGGTGCCCCTCATCGCGAACAACGCGACCGGCTGGCGCACCGACATGCTGAACGAGCACTGGAACGGCAAGATTCCGACCTTCGCCCAGGTGCGGGGAGCGTTCACGAAGCCCGGCGACGCGGCGCACACCTGGAAGTACGTCGAGCTGGTGACCGGCGAGAAGGAGCTCTACAACGAGGACACCGATCCGTTCGAGCTCACCAACGTGGTCACCGACCCCTCGAACGCGGCCCTGGTGGCGATCATGGCGGCGCGGCTGCGGGAGCTCGACCCGGGCTGGACCGGCAGCGCGCAGGCGGCGCCGTCCCAGGGGGCTGCGGGGCCCGACTACATGGACGACGACGCGCTCGAGTAGCGGCGGGACAATCGTGGGCGAGCGTTCGCGCTCCGATCGCCCGTTGACCGACGGGACGTAGCCTCGCGCGCACTCCCGTGCTACGCAGCCATCCGTGGCGGAAGACCGGCAACCCACACGCTACAGCCGCGTACGCGACGTCCGCGCCCCGACCTTCCTCTACGGCACGGCGTGGAAGGAAGACGAGACCGCCCGCCTCACCCGCATGGCCATCGACGCCGGCTTTCGCGGCATCGACACCGCCAACCAACGCCGCCACTACGACGAAGCCGCCGTCGGCGAGGCACTGACTGACGCCCTCGCCTCCGGCCATCTTCACCGCGAGGACGTCTTCCTCCAGACGAAGTTCACCTACGTCGATGGCCAGGACCACCGCCTTCCCTACGACCCAGGCGCGCCCCTCGCCACGCAGGTCGAACAGTCCTGCGCGAGCTCGTTGCAGCACCTCGGCGTCGACTACCTGGACTCCTACGTCCTGCATGGGCCCTCGGTCCGTCACGGCCTGAGCGCCGACGACTGGGAAACCTGGGAGGCGATGGAGCGCCTGCACGGCGCCGGCAGGACGCGGCTCCTCGGCGTTTCCAACGTGAACGTCGAGCAGCTCGCGGAGCTCTACGCCGGGGCGTCCACGAAGCCGGCCATCGTGCAGAACAGGTGCTTCGCCGCGATGGGCTGGGATCGAGCCGTGCGGCAGTTCTGCGGCGAGCGGGACATCCTCTACCAGGGCTTCTCGCTGCTGACCGCCAACCGAGAGGTGCTGCGGCATCGCCGAGTGCACGAGATCGCCTCGAGGACCGGCCGGACCGTGCCGCAGGTGATCTTCCGCTTCGCGCTCCAGGTCGGCATGACGGCGCTCACCGGAACGACGTCTGCTCCGCACATGGCCGAGGACCTGAGCGTCTACGACTTCGAGCTCCAGCCGGGCGAGGTGCGAGCCATCGAGGAGCTCGTGGCTTAGGCTGACCTCCGCGGGCATCGCGCTACCGCTCCGCTTGCCCTTTGGTGGCGCGCCTGCAATCGTCCGGCAGATGGCGTCGGCCGTCGATGGAGGCACCCATGGGCGACAAGTCACCCAAGTCGAAAGAGCGCGGCCAAAAGCAGAAGAGCGCCGCAACCGCACAGAGCGCGGCGGCGGCGAAGTCGAAGCAAGACAGCCACAGCCAGGCCAAGCCTCCGGCGAAGGTCGGAAGATAAGCGCGAATCGAGAAGGAGCCCGCGATGGCGGCCGTCACCAACAAGACTGCGAAGCCCCTGAGCATCCCCCTGCCCCGCGGGAAGACGTTGCATCTGGGCCCCCGCAAGAGCGGACAGATATCTTCGCACGACCTCGAGCACCCGGCCCTCAGGAAGCTGGTCGACGGGGGCGCGATCGAGATCGTCGCGGAGAATTCGGGGTCGGGTGGAGGAGGGGGAGACGTCAAGCACGGCCGAGCCCCGATGGGCGGCGAGACGGCGGGCCGCGGCGGTCGGCGCAGCGGGGACCGCTGAGCCTCGACCTGGGAGACGACACATGGCGCGGAAGAAGAAGACGACGGCCCGCTTGCGCGCTTCGCTCAAGCGCAAGGTGCGCAAGCGGCAGGAGCGCAATTCCGGTCACAAACGCGTCCGGGGTACCCGGAAGCGGAAGTAGCGCCTACCCGTCGCTCGTGTACGCGTGAGAGGGCATCGCGATGGGCGCTGACGCGTCGTTCTGGAAACGGTGCTCCACCTGCAAGAAGGAGCTGCCGTTCGCCGGCACGTACTGGGCCTGCAACGTGTCGACCTGCAACCGTCCGCGCACCGCCCTGGTGTTCTGCTCGGTGCCCTGCTGGGACGCGCACGTGCCCATGCTTCGCCACCGTGATGCGTGGGCAGAGGAGCGACGATCGCCGACCGCGGCGGAGTGGGCCCGGGAGCAGCGGGAGGCGGAGCGGAAGGAGCGCCGGCGTGCGGATCGCGCTCGCCGCGGCTCCAGTTCGTGAGGGGACGCGCCGGACGAGCTACACGGCGCCGCTGCCCCGCGAGATCGAGACCGCTCCCAACTACGACACGATCCGCGCACGCCCGCGGCCGAGAGCCTGCGGCTCTGGGCCCGCGGTCACGCGGGGGCGTCTCTTCAAGGCGGCAAGTAGACGGAGGGCGCAGCGATTCGCCGCCACCAACCGCGAGATCATGATGCAGCACGTGGTCGACGCCGTGCGCGGCGTGCCGGCCCTGCCGCCGTTCGAGGCCCACCTCGAGGCGGTGAACTGTCATCACAACTACGTGGCGCAGGAGACTCACTTCGGGGCGCGGGTGTTCGTCACCCGAAAGGGTGCGGTACGGGCCGGCCGCGGCGATCTGGGCATCGTTCCGGGAAGCATGGGCGCGCGGTCGTACATCGTCCGCGGCAAGGGCAACCCCGAGAGCTTCGAGAGCTGCAGCCACGGTGCCGGCCGGACGATGTCCCGCACCGAGGCCAAGCGCCGCTTCACGGTGGCCGACCATGCGGCGGCGACCGCGGGGGTCGAGTGTCGCAAGGACGCGGGCGTGATCGACGAGACGCCGATGGCCTACAAGCCGATCGACGCCGTGATGGCGGCGCAGGAGGACCTGGTGGAGATCGTCCACACGCTGCGCCAGGTCGTGTGCGTGAAGGGCTAGGTCTCGAGCGTGCTCGTCATCGACGGCGCGGCCGGGGAGGGCGGCGGGCAGATCCTGCGCACCGCGCTCGGTCTCTCGCTCGCCACCGGCACGCCCTTCACGATCGAGCACATCCGCGGCGGGCGGCGCGAGCCGGGTCTCCTCCGCCAGCATCTGACGGCGATCGAGGCCGCGGCACGGGTCGGTGCGGCCGAGGTCGTGGGTGTGGCCATCGGCTCGCAGGCGCTCGTCTTCAGGCCGGGGCGCGTGCAGCCCGGACACTACACGTTCGCCGTCGGGACGGCGGGGAGCGCCACGCTCGTCCTCCAGACCGTCCTGCCCGCGCTCGTGACGGCGCGAGGAGAATCCACCCTCGAGCTCGAGGGTGGCACGCACAACCCGTGGGCGCCGCCCTACGATTTCCTGGAGCGGGCCTTCCTTCCCCTCCTCGGCCGCATGGGGCCCCGGGTCACGCCCGTGCTCGAGCGTCGCGGCTTCTATCCCGCGGGTGGAGGGCGGTTCACCGTAGGCATCGAGCCGGTCGAGCGCCTGACGCGCCTGGACCTGCCCGCACGCGGGGAGCTACGGGCGGTGGTGGCGCGCGCGATCGTCGCCTCGCTCCCGGCCTCGATCGGGGAGCGCGAGCTGGTCGTGCTCCGCGACCGGCTCGGGCTCGAGCGTGGGGCGACTCGTGTCGTCCAGGATCGCACCTCGCCGGGACCAGGGAACGTCATCATGGTGGATGTCGAGGCCGAGCACGCGACCGAGGTCTTCACCGGCTTCGGTGAACGGCGCATTCGCGCCGAGGCGGTGGCCGAGCGGGTGGCGAACGAGGTCAAGCGCCATCTCGGCGCGGAGGTGCCGGTAGGCGAGCACCTGGCCGATCAGCTGCTCGTCCCGCTCGCGCTCGCCGGCGGGGGTTCCTTCGTCACCCTCCCCCTCACATCGCACGCCCAGACGAACATCGACATCGTGCGGCGCTTTCTCGACCTGACGTTCGCCGTGGAACCAGTCGGCCACGGCGCGGTGCGGGTCGCGGTGAACGCCTAGCCGACCGCCGTCCGCTTCGTCATGACCGCACGCCGACGCCGCGCCGAAGCCGGTTGCTCCCGGGGTAACGACTGGCCACGAAGGCCCTCGTGTCAGTGCCCGGAGCCGTGCCCGCGTACGCGCGGCAACCACCGGGGAACGCGGCGGCAGTAGGCGGCGTACTCCTCGCCGAACTGCCCGCGGAGCGCCGGCTCCTCGTAGAGCACGACGAAGAGGTGGAAGCCGAGCGCCAGGCAGGCAGCATAGGCCAGGACCGCCTTGCTGCCGAGGAAGAGCCCCTGCCCGACGACCATCGAGACGACGGCGATGTAGCCGGGATTGCGCACGTAGCGGAACCCGCCGCTCACGACCAGCCGCTCGGGCGGCGCGATGGGCGCCGGGGTGCCGTGACCCCTGCGGACGAAACCGACGAGGAAATCCAGAAAGACGGGAAGCGCGAGCAGGAGCAGGACGAGCCCGATCCAGCGCACGGGCGCCCACGCGAAGAGCGGCGGCTGGATCCTCCATCCCGAGAGCAGGCGGGGCACCACCACGATCACCGTTCCCGGAACCAGGGCGACGAACACGACCGTGCCGAGGGTCGCGGCGAGCAGGGACCGCTCGCCTGGCCTCGTCACGCCGCGAGCCTGAACGCGCGCGCCGCGTTGTCCCACAGGATCTTCCGCTTGCTCGACTCCGGGATCGGCTGCGCGGCGAGCCGCTCGATCCCCCAGGGGAAGGTGCCGTCGGGGTGCGGGTAGTCGGTGTTGAAGACCAGGTTGTCGTCGCCCGCGAGCGCGAGCACGGAGGGAAGCGTCATCTCGTCGCCGCGGCAGGCGACGAAGACGTTCCGCCGGAAGTACTCGGTGGGGCGCATCTTCAGGTCCGGATGCTCGGCGTTGCCCGAGAACTCCCAGTGCTGCTCCATGCGCTGGAGGAGATACGGGACCCAGCCGGCGTCGGCCTCGACGTGCACCACGGTGAGGCGCGGGAAGGCCTCGAATACGCCGTACCAGATCAAGCTCATCATGGCGCCCATCGCCTCGAAGGGATGCGCCAGGATGTGCCCCGTGGTGTGCGTGTCCATGCGGTCGCCGTAGGAGGGGAGGTGGGGCGAGCCCGAGTCGTGGAGGCAGACGGGCTTCCCCAGGCGCTCGATCTCGGCCCAGAGCGGGAGGTGGTCGCGGTGGTAGAGGTTGCGGCCCCCGATCGGGTTCGGGCGGAGGTAGAAGCTGACCGCCCCCAGCGCCGCCGTGCGCCGCGCCTCGGCGCACGCGAGCTCGACGTCCTGGAAGGGCAGCATCGCCGCCCAGCGCAGGCGCTCGGGGGCGGTGGCCGAGTACTCCGCGCTCCAGTCGTTGTAGGCGCGGCAGCAGGCGGCGAGCAGCGCCGGGTCCTTGAACTCGCGCCCGAGGAGCTGTCCGCCGACGGTCGGGTAGAGGACCTGCACGTCGACCCCCTCGCGGTTCATGTCGGCGAGGCGGCTCTGCGGGCTGAAGCCCGCCTCGCGCGCCGCGAGGAAGCGCTGCATGCCCTTCATGAGGGCGGCGATGAAGTCGGGCGTGTGGAAGGGGTACTTCCCCTCGGCGGTCAGCGGCTCGCCCTCGACCAGGTTCTCGCGGCCGCCGGGCTGGAGCCGCGGGGCGCGCGCGCGGAACTCGGGCGCGATGTAGCGCTCCCACATGTCCGCGGGCTCCATCTGATGGGTGTCGGCGTCGAGGATCCTGCGGCCGTCGCGCATGAGCCACCTCCGGCTAGCGCAAGTATCGTTCAACCGCCGCGGCGAATTCCAGGGTGGTCGCCGTGCCGCCCTGATCGGGCGTGAGCGGACGGCCGTCGGCGTAGACGTGCTCGACGGCGGCCTCCAGACGCCGAGCCGCCTCCGCGCAGGCCAGGTAGTCGAGCATCAGGGCCGCCGAGAGGATGGTCGCCGTCGGGTTGATGATCCCTTTTCCGGCGATGTCGGGCGCCGAGCCGTGCGCCGGCTCGAAGTAGGCGTACCCGGCGCCGTGGCAGCCGCTCGGCGCGAGCCCGAGGCCGCCGATCACGCCTGCGGCCGCGTCGGAGAGGATGTCGCCGTAGAGGTTCGGGAGGACGACGACGTCGAGCGCCTGCGGCTCCGCCACCAGCCGGCGCGCGAAGTCGTCGACGATGAAGGTCTCGAAGCGGATGTCGGGGTACGCGGCGGCGAGGCGAGTCGCAACGTCGCGGAAGAGGCCGTCGGTGCCCGGCAGCATGTTGTGCTTGGTGGCGCAGGTGAGCTTGCCGGGCCGCCCGGCGGCCTTGCGGCGGCGGGCCAGCTCGAAGGCGAAGCGGACGACGCGCGCCGAGCCCTCCTCGGTGATGACCTTGAGGGCGAAGCGGCCGGGGCCGAGGTCGGCGACCGGGCGGCGCATCATCGGGCTCGAGAGCGCGAGCGGGCGGAGCGCGGCGAGCTCGCCCTCCACGCCGACGTAGAGATCCTCCAGGTTCTCGCGCACGATGACCAGGTCGATGCCCTCCGGGCGCGCGAGCGGGCTCCGGTAGCCCGGGAGCCAGCGCGCCGGGCGGACGTTGGCATACGTCGCCTTGCCCCAGCGGAGGTAGAAGAGCGCCGCCGCGCTCCGGCCGCTGGTTGCACCGAAGAGCGCGGCGTCGGAGGCGTCGATGGCGCGGCGGGTGGCGTCGTGGTCCTCCACCGCCGGACGCACCCAGTCGATGGGGAGGCCGAGGCGGTCGACGAGCGCGACCGTGGGGCGCACCGCCTCCGGCGCGGCGTCCTCGCCCTCGATGACGACCACGCGCGCGCGTCCGCTCATCGTCGGCTCTTCGCCGGCGGCTCGTTGGCCGCGAGCACCCGCAGCACGTTGCCGCCGAGGATCTTCTCGACGTCGGCCGGGCCGTAGCCGCGCCGGCGTAGCTCGGCGGTGAGGGCCGGGAGCTTGGAGGTGTCCTCCAGCCCCGCCGGCGTCGCCGGCACCCCGTCGAAGTCGCTCCCGAGGCAGACGTGATCGATGCCCGCCACCTTGGCGACGTGGTCGATGTGATCGACGAGTCGCGCGAGCGGCACGGGCGGCAGCCGGGCCGTCTCCTCGCGCACCGTGCGCCACAGCTCCCTCGGCGGGAGGCCGAGCCCGCGCACGCGCGCCCAGACGGCCTGCTCGCGCGCGTAGAAGTCCTGGTCGAGAAAGGCGGAGCCGTAGTTCACGCACACCGCGCCGCCGTTCCGCGCCACCGCCCGCAGCATGGCGTCGCTCATGTTGCGCGGAACGTTCGCCAGCTCCCGGGCCGAGGAGTGGGAGGCGATGACCGGCTTTCGCGCGTAGCGGATGACGTCCCAGAAGAGCGGATCGGAGACGTGCGAGACGTCGACCATCATGCCGAGACGCTCCATCTCGTCGATGATCCGGCGACCGACGTCGGTCAGCCCCCGGCCGTCGCTGTCGTCGCCCGAGGAGCCGCCGAGCGGGCTCGCGATGGACCAGGTGAGGGTCAGGTAGCGGGCGCCGCGCGCGTGAAACGTGCGCAGGTGCTCGAGCATCTCCGTCTCGCCCCCCGGCAGCAGGGCGTGCCCGCCTTCCACGCCGAAGAGGGCCGAGATGCGCTTGCGCTCGGCGTTGGCCCGGACGTCGGCGGCGGTCCTGGCCCATGCGATCGTGTCGGGGTTCGCCCGGATCATCGCGTGGACGGCGTCGAACTGCTTGAGCGCCTCGGCGTAGTAGCCCTCCGGCCCGGTCCGCCAGGGACCCACGAAGATCGAGAAGAACTGCGCGTCGAGGCCCCCGGCGCGCATCTTCGGGAGATCGACCTGCATGTCGGGTTGAGCCGTGGCGAAGTCGATCCCGTCGTAGGCGATGCGCTGGGTGCAGTCGGAGTGCGTGTCGATGACGATGGCGCGCCGGTGCAGCTCCAGGTCGGAGACGGCGGTCGCGGGTCGCGAGGGGCAGCCGGCCATGAGCAGCAGTGTGCCAGATGTGATGGCGGCGAGCCGCGGCCGGCTGCTCATCGTGGCTCCCGGCTATCACGGGTCGCGCGTCCAAAGCGACCTTGACTCCCCCGCGCGCGGCGCTAGCATTGCGCGCCTTGAGCGCGCCGAACGGCACACGCCGCCGCGTGGTGGTGACGGGGCTCGGCCTCGTGACCCCGCTCGGCACCGGCATCGAAGCGAACTGGGAGAGCCTGGTCGCCGGCCGCTCCGGCATCGGCCCGATCACCCGCTTCGACGCCTCGGCCCTCCCGGCGCGCGTCGCCGGCGAGGTGCGCGACTTCGAGCCCGAGCGCTTCATCGAGCGCAAGGACTTGAAGAAGATGGACATCTTCATCCAGTACACCGTGGGCGCCGCCGAGCTGGCCGTCGAGGACGCGGGCCTGCCGCTGCCGCTCGCCGCGCCGGAGCGGACGGGCGTCATCGTCGGCGTCGGCATGGGCGGCATCTCGAGCGTCGAGGAGATGTACTTGAGCCTGGCCGCGCATACCGTGCGCCGCGTCTCCCCGTTCCTGATCCCGCGCATCATCCCGAACATGGCCTCGGGACAGATCGCGATCCGCTACGGCGCGCGCGGTCCGAACTACGCCACCACCAGCGCGTGCGCCTCGGGCGCGCACGCGATCGGCGAGGCGCTGGTCCTGATCCGCGACGGCCGCCAGGACGTCATGCTGGCGGGCGGCGCGGAGGCGCCCATCTGCCTCCTCGGCGTGGGCGGCTTCAGCGCCATGCGCGCGCTCGCCACCAACTTCAACGACGAGCCCACGCGCGCAAGCCGCCCCTTCGATGCCAGGCGCGACGGCTTCGTGATCGCCGAGGGCGCCGGCGTCCTCGTCCTCGAAGAGCTGGAGCACGCGCGCCGGCGCGGCGCGCACGTCTACGCCGAGCTCGTCGGCTACGGCGCCACCTGCGATGCCTACCACATGACGCAGCCCGCGCCCGAGGGCGCGGGCGCGGCCGAGTGCATGCGCCACGCCCTCGACGACGCCGGCATCGAGCCCGGCGCGATCGGCTACATCAACGCGCACGGCACCGGCACGCCGTTCAACGACGAGGCCGAGACGCTCGCCGTGAAGCGCGTCTTCGGCGCGCACGCGGCGCGGCTCCCGATCAGCTCGACCAAGTCGATGACCGGGCACCTGCTCGGCGCGGCGGGCACGATCGAGGCGGCCTACACCGTGCTCGCGCTGGCGCGCGGCGTCCTGCCGCCGACCATCAACCTCG
>Ga0209056_10006168_pt1 | contig 12406 bp, 12 predicted proteins | sample GraSoiAngelo_114_FD_185876 | JGI IMG/M metagenome (GOLD analysis project Ga0209056, IMG submission 185876) | Grasslands soil microbial communities from the Angelo Coastal Reserve, California, USA - 14_0903_13_40cm (SPAdes) (version 2) | ecosystem: Environmental > Terrestrial > Soil > Grasslands... | reverse complement strand
GAAACAAGATCTTAGCTCGCGCATTGTCGATCTTTTCGAGGAATCACGCGGCGCTTCTCTCGGCCTTCTTTTGCGCGAGCTGGAGGCGTGGTTGAAAAAGACATTCAGCGGGGAATAAGACCGCCGGCTATTTGGGACGGTCCGCGGTTCCCGCCTCAAGCATGCGAACGCGTTTGTCCAGATAGGGCAATCGAATGGTCAGCGTGAGGCCTTTGCCTTGGCTGCTTTCGATCGACAATTCGCCGCCATGTTCGCGCACGATGCGGCGCACAATTAAGAGACCGAGGCCGGTGCCGGACGATTTCGTTGTGAAATAAGGTTCAAAAACGCGGCTCAGATTTTCTGGGGACATGCCGCCGCCGGTGTCGATGAAACTGATGAGGACGTGCGTGTCGTCCATGTCGGTGCGGATGCGCAGGATGCCACGGCGCTTCATCGCTTCGAAGCTGTTTTTGATCACGTTATAGAACGCCTGCTTGATTTGGTCGCGATCGAGCTGGAGCAGCGGCAGATCGGAACGCAGTTCCTGCTCGACCACGACGTCGCGATCCTGAATTTCTGGCGCGAAAAAGCGCACTGCTTCATTGACAATCGCGTTCACGCTTTCCGGATGCAGTTGCGGCTTGGAAGGCCGAATTGCGCGCAGGAATTGCGTGACGATGGAATCGAGCCGGCCTATCTCGGCGCGGGCGACGGCGATTGATTCTTGCAATTCCTGACGCGCTTCACCCTTTAGTTTGCGCACCTTGCGCTCCATCAACTGCAAATGGATGTGGAGTGAGTTCAGCGGGTTGCCAATCTCGTGCGCCACGCCGGCGGCGAGCAAGGTGAGCGCGTTTAATCGCTCGGACTCGAGCGTTTGCTGCGCGGAGCGCCGGCTCTCGGTGATGTCGCGCAAAATCATCGCGTGACCAACCTGCTCGCCTGTAGCCGCGATCGCCGACCGCGGCGTCCCGGGGAGAGCGTCCACGGCTGCGGAATCGCGGTGTTCGATCATCAGCGGCACGATGTAGAAATTAATAAACCGGTTCGCTGGATAAAAAATTTCCATGTCGCGGCTGACTGGTCCTCCGCTTTGCGTCAGTGATTCCCAATCAAGGCCGCGCATGCGTTCGTCGAGCCGTTTGCCGATGGCATCGCCAGCCTCGAGTCCGAATAATTCGCAGGCCGCATCGTTGAGATAGGTGATGCGCCCTTTCGAATCGGTTACGATGATCCCTTCCTGGATGGCGTTAAAGACGGTCTCGAGAAAACCTTTCTCCTGCGCCAGCCGCAGAAAATAATTCTGGACCTCCTCCGGCCCGATGCGGCCGAGTCGCTCGATCAGTTTCTCAAGGAACCCGGCTTTCATTATCCTGTAGCAGCGGTCTCTGACTGTCGCTAACTACAATAAGTCGACGCTCATAGAGCGGCGCTACAAATTGTTATTTGCCGGGCTACTCAGCCGCCGCAGCTTGTCCGGTCTCCGCTTCGGCGCGTTCTTTGAGCGCGGCTTTGCGCGAAAGCTTGACCCGGCCTTTGTCGTCGATGCCGATGCACTTGACCCAGATCATGTCGCCGACTTTTGCGACGTCCTCCGTTCGTTTGACGCGGAAATCCGCAAGCTCGGAAATGTGGACGAGGCCGTCCTTGCCGGGGAAAACTTCGACAAAGGCGCCGAACTCCTTCACGGAAACGACGCGGCCTTGATAAGTCTGGCCGATCTCGATTTCGCGCGTCATGCCGCCGATAATTTCTTTCGCGCGCGCCATGCTCTCGCCGCTGGTGGCGTAGATGTGCACGGAGCCGTCGTCTTCGATGTTAATTTCCGCGCCGGTCTCCGCGACGATGCCTTTGATGGTTTTGCCGCCAGGTCCGATGAGCGCACCGATTTTCTCCGGATTGATTTTGATCGTCTCGATGCGGGGCGCGTACTTCGACAATTCCGGCCGCGGTTTATCGAGAGCACCGCGCATGACCTCGAGAATTTTCGTGCGCGCTTCTTTCGCGCGGAGAATTGCCTCGGCTATGATTTTGTGGCTGATGCCGGGGAGTTTCAGATCGAGTTGGTAACCGGTGATGCCGGCATCTGTGCCGCAAAGTTTGAAATCCATGTCGCCGAAATGATCCTCAGAACCGATGATGTCGGTAAGCAATTCGTAGCGCTGCAATTGTCGATCTTCGCCGTATTCGGTAACCAGACCGATGGAAATTCCTGCGACCGGCGTTTTCACCGGCACACCGGCATCCATGAGCGCGAGCATGCCGCCGCACACGCTCGCCATCGATGTCGATCCGTTTGATTCCATGATCTCGCTGGAGATGCGGATGGCGTAACGAAAATCATTTTCGCTTGGCACAACCGGTTCGAGCGAACGCTCAGCCAGCGCGCCGTGACCGATCTCACGCCGCCCGGGCGCGCCGGTCCGCCCGGTCTCGCCCACGCTGAACGGCGGGAAGTTGTAATGCAAAATGAACCGCTTCGATTGTTCGCCACCGCCGTAAGCATCGATCATCTGCGCTTCTTCGATCGGCGCGAGCGTGGCGAGCGCGAGCGCCTGGGTTTCGCCGCGCTGGAAAATCGCCGAGCCATGTGCGCGCGGCAAAACGCCCACTTCGCAATTGATCGACCGCACATCCTGATACGCGCGGCCGTCCACGCGTCTCTTCTTGTCGAGAATGTTGATGCGAAATGCTTTCTTCTGGACGTGATCGAACGCTTGCGAGATGGCGAACTTATCAACCTCGGGATGTTTTTCCAGGATCGCCGCCTTTACTGCTTCGCGCAGCGCATCGACTGCTTTCGCGCGCGCGACTTTTCCTTCGCTGTAGAGCGCGCCTTCGATCCGATCGCCCGCCACCCGGTATGCGATTTCGAGCAAATCCTGATTTGCTTGCAGCAGCGGCATGTCGCGTTTCGGTTTGCCCACGTGCGTGGCGAGTTCCTTTTGAATGCGAATCATCTCGCGCGCATGTCCGTGCGCGAACTCGAGCGCTCTCACAAACTCGGCTTCCGGCACTTCCTTGGCTGCGCCTTCGATCATAATTACGTCGTTTTCCGTGCCGACGTAAACAAGATCGAGATCGCTTTGAGTGCGCTCCGTGTGCGTTGGGTTCGCGACGAACTGGCCATTCACACGACCGACACGCACGGCGCCAATCGGTCCAGCGAACGGAATGTCGGAAACACACAGCGCAGCCGACGCGCCGTTGAGCGCGAGAATGTCGGGGTCATTTTCCCCATCCGCGCTCAGGAGCAGGCTGATGACTTGGGTGTCGTAGAAATATCCCTGCGGAAAGAGCGGCCGGAGTGGCCGATCAGTCATACGTGAGGTGAGCGTTTCCTTTTCCGTTGGCCGGCCTTCGCGCCTGAAATAACCGCCCGGAAATTTTCCCGCCGCCGCCGCTTTTTCGCGATAATCGACCGTGAGCGGAAAAAAATCCTGACCTTCCTTGATGGTGGTGGCCGAGACGGCGCTGACCAGCACCATGGTGTCGCCGCATGAAACGATGACCGCGCCGTCGGCGAGCTTGGCGATTTTGCCGGTCTCGATGGAGATGTGAGTGGCCCCGATTTGGGCCGTGACCTTGTGTTGCATATAACTTCCTGGATGTGCGAGTTCCAGGCCGGTCACCTTGACTGTAGGTTTTAACCCCGAATGCTTTCGGGGTTAAAACCTAAAATCCAAGGTGGTTCGTGCGGCCCGGACTGCTGATTGTTGTGTTTCTAATTTACGTTTGGCTTCGAACGGGGAAACGATGAACGCGACTTCCCCCAAAGATCGGCACGATTACTTCCGCAGGTTTAACTTGTCGATCAACTTTTTGTAGCGATCGGCTTTCGCTTTGCTCAGGTAATCGAGCAAACTCCGGCGTTGCGCGACCATTTTAAGCAGGCCGCGGCGCGAGGAATGATCTTTGGCGTTGGTCTTCAGGTGTTCGGTCAGGTGCTCGATCCGGCGCGTGAGAAGTGCAACCTGCACATCCGCGCTGCCCGTATCTTTTTCATGCAGCTGGAACTCCGTGATGCTCAACGTTTCCGTGCTCTCCGCCATAAACGAAGCGCCTATTGTAGACGAAGAAGGCGTTTCCGCAAGTCGCGCTGTTGTGAACTCAGAACGGCAGCGGCAAACGGTCTGGCGGAATCCAGTTTTCGCGGGCGGCTTTGGATGCGATCAACTCGCGAGTGTAATGTGCTTGAATTGGGGCCGAGGTTCCCCAGCGCGCGATGATTAAATTGATGCGCTGGCAGAGTGGAAGATCGACATCGTACGTCTGGGCGACATGTTCGAGCAATCGCATCCAGAACGTGGTCAGCGTCTCATGGTAAAGATTGCCGGCGCCGTGATGTGCTGCGAACGCGCGAATTCTTTCGCGCATCCGCTCTCGCGCTTGGTTCGGCGCCAGGTTTTCGAGATAACTCAACGCCACCGCGATGTGCGCGACGTGAGTGAATTCGGATGCCGGGATGCTCCCAGTTTCAAAAGCTTCGACCAGCGCAGCAACTTCCGCGTCGCTGGTAAAGTTCGACGTTTTCAAATTATGCGGGCGTCGCCGCAAACTTCAGCCAGAGATAGAGCAACAAGATCGAACAGATGATCGACATGATGAAACCGGCCGGGTGAAACGCAGATCCGGGCGCTGGTTTCGACAAGAGTCGCGCGATCAAGCCGCCGATGATCGAACCGGCGATGCCCAACAACGCGCATTTCCAGAACCCGAGGCGCGCTCCCAGGGTTAACTCCGCAATCCAGCCAACGATGGCACCGACAATAATGGACCAGATGATGTGTAACATAGGTTTGTTTTGGTTAGGCCGGTGAGGATATCAGCTTAGCCAATTCGAAATCCACACTTTTTGTGGGCCAAAATCGACATCTTCTGTAGCGGCGGTCTATGACCGCCGTTCGAGTGCAGAGCGCCGCTACTGTTTCTTCTGCGCTTCTTCGTCAATCGCCAGATATTCGTCGCGCGGCGGGCTGAAGGTATCGAGCACGCGCGATTCATCGATTGTCTCCACGCCATGCGGCAGGTTGCTGGCCAGATAAAATGAATCGCCGGCGCTGAGCTCATGTGGCGTTCCATCGACGATCAATCGTATTTTGCCCTCGAGAATGTGCACGATCTGCTCCTGCGGATGCCGATGTTCCGGCATGCGGCTTCCCGCTTCGAGTTTAGCAAGCATTTGGTACATCGTGCGGCCACTCGTGATGGTTTGGCGCTTGATCCCGGGACAAATGTCGATCCACGGATTTCCTTTTTTCATTTTGACTGATCTCGGTCGATTCAATCGCATCATACATCACAGCGCAAGATGGACAATCGCTACAGCGAGCCGCGGTCTTCGCGTTTGCCGTCGTACCAAAGATCGAGTTTGTCGCGGGAGCGGGCGGCGCGCGTTCCTCTGATGACGACAGCAAGTGAGTTCCCAAAAATTTCGCGTGCGGAATACATCCGCAATTTGCGGCCGGAGGTGACAATGGGTTCAGGCAGAATTTTGAAGCGGCCCACTTTTCGCAGGGCCAGACTGAAATAAATTTCTTCACCGATAAAAAATTGCTCATCGAATCCGCCGATCGCATCGAAATTGCGGCGGGTTGTGAAGAGAAAGGCGCCCGCACCGAGGTTGAGCGCGAAGTAAATAGTGCAAAAGGCGCGCACGAAGATGCGCCCCCACAGCGGGATCACGCCATCGGTCATCACGCGGGCGCCGCCGCCCACACAACCGGCTTCGAGTGCCGCGATTGCATCGACAAGGTGTGTGGAGTTGATGCGTGTATCGGCATCGACGAAAAACAAGATTTGACCGTGCGCGGCGCGGGCGCCGGCGTTGCGGGCGGCGGCGATTTGGCGGCGATTGATCGAGACAACTTGCGTGTCAGCCTCTGCGGCGACTTTCGTCGTAGCATCCGTCGATGCGTCATCGACCACGATGACTTCGTACTCTTGATGCGCGCTTTCCGCCGCAGCCCGAATTGCCGCAATGGTCGATGGAAGCTCCAGCTCTTCGTTATACGCCGGAACGATAAATGAGATCATGATGAGTCTTTCTTCGGGATAGGAAGAGTAGCGCATTGCTTCCTAGAGTGTAGTCGCATGGGCATCTCGCATGTGACCCTCAACAAAGGCAAGCCGGAGGCTTGCTAAGGCTCATTTGTCTGTAGACGTCACTCTCTGAGCGACGCGATGCGTGCGCAGCGTTGTGCAGAGCAAAACGTCTACAACCTCATGGAGATGTGGGCCGCGAAGATGTGGGCGGCGGCGGACCGAGCCGATAAGCTTCCGCAAGCCCGACGCCAGTTGTGTTATTCTTTCCGCGAACGATCGCAGTATAGTTGCCGGGAGCCGGTGTCTCGAGGATGGCTGATTCCCTGGGATCGGTGGGGGCCAGCCCGGTGGCAGTGATCTCGGCAGTTCTTGTCGGATTGGGTGTGCCATCAGGTTCTTCCATCCAATTGTCATTGTGCGCGACCAGGTTTCCTTGCACGTCGTACAAGTCGAGCGTTGGATCCTGCAATGCATCCGTGACGCCTTTGGTGGCAAGCGATGGCCCCATGGCGCGGAAGAGAACTTGTTCGGGCGCATCGCCACGAACAATCACGCCGCCGATCAAGACATCGTCTCCGGTAGAAACAAAGGCGCGACCCGAGATGTTGGCCAGATGCGTGTCGCTGATCGGTTCCAGATCATAAACTTCCACCAACCCAATGCCGGTCGTGTTGTTCACGCCGCGCAGGATGGCAGTATAATTAGTGTCTGCGCGCAAAGTCATGAGGATGGCTGATTCAAGAGGATCGGTCGGCGCCAGGCCGCTGGCGATGATGTCAGCTTTCTCCGGTGAATCCATCCAGTTGTCGTTGCTCTCGATGAGCGTGCCGTTGATATCGTGCAGCTCGAGGAACGGATCAGCCAGGCGGCCGGGAACGGGTGTGCCGTTCACGTTGAGCGAAGGGCCAAGGCCGCGCACGATGACTCGCTTGGTTGGAAGTATGTCTTGCGGACTGACACGAGCCGTCGGGGGGGGCGGCTCGCTGTGGATAATGAATCCGGCGATTGCTACGTTGTCGCCTGTGCCGATGGACGCTCGCGTGGAAATATTTGCCAATTGGCGCTCGGCCGGCACCACGCTGATGCTGCCAAACAAGCCGTGGTCTTCGACCATCCCTCCCGGCCCCGGGATTCCCGCGGCAAAATACAATGTGTTCGGGTCACCGCCGCTACCACCATTGCCGAAGCGCAACCCCCAAAGTCCCTGGATCGTAATTGGATTGCCGGAACCATCCGTCAATTGCCCGAGGAAGGCGCCCGTGGCTGGATCGAAAGCGTTAATGCGGCCATCGCCAAAATTGCCGACCAAGAGGTCACCCCCGAACATGCCGAATCCGGCCGGCGCGAGCGCCATGCCCCATGGGGAATTCAGCGTTCCGTGCGAGGCAAAACGGCCGAGCAAGTTGCCGTTCAGGTCGAACTTATTGATAAATCCATTTCCCGGGCCGGGGACGTCATCGTGCCGGTCCGCGTCCTGCAGCGCGTAAGTGACATACAATACCCCGCCAATGTTCTGGACATTGAACGGCGCAAAGCCCATAGGGATCGTTGGATCGCTAAAACTGCCGGCAAGCGTGGCGGGCGCATAGGTGGCGTTAAAGACGTTGACCGCGTTCCCGTGGAAATCGGTGCCATAAAGGAAATTTGCTGTCCCGTTGTTACCGATCGCAAGTCCCTTATAGACCACGCCTGTGGCGCTAGTGTCCACCACTTTGATGACGGCAGTCGTTCCCGACGCCCAACCGGAAATAGTGCCGTCTTCCGTTGCGAAAATGAAACGCGCGGGCGATCCGGGAGAGACCTCAAAGTCGGTACTGCCATTAAAAACAATCCCGTCCGGGCTTCCTTCCATGCCGCCCGGTTCAGGCGGCACCGTCACCACCAGAGACTGTGGCGTGCCGCTGCTGTCATAGAGGGTCGCGACACCCGTGTGATTGTCGGCGACCCAGAAAAATGAGCTCCCACTCGAGGCAATGCCCCAGGGGTTCACCAAGTTGGAATCGGTATGAGCCGCCATCCCTGGCAAGTCTGAGACGAGATTGGCTTGCTGGTAAACCTGCGCCAAACCAGCGGGAGCCGCGAGCAGCGCCGCGGCCACAGCGAGCGCAATCGTCCGTGGCCGGCCGCGCTCAGCCGGCATCCGCGTTCGCGACATTCGAAAACGTGAGCTCTTGTTTTTGGGACACACCCCCGCCAAGGCAAAATTCGTCCGATCTCGGCTGGCCGACGCAGATTTAAATGAAAGCAGGTTCACGTCATTTCTTCGTCGCTCATGCGAACTTTGGATGGTTGAAATCCGCAGATGGCTGCTGCTGAAAAGTAACAGACCCGTTACTTTGGGCGTTTCGCGCTTTTCACCGCCAGCGCGATGTGGGTGATACCGTAGGCGTTGATCATTTATTGTAACTATTGCAACTCTAGTGAGTTCACTGAGTTCAATTCAGTGCTTCGTTTGACTCGTGCGCATAAAAGATCGACATAGCGAAAATGTTTGGCCGCCTATTTGCTTCATCATCATTGCCTCTTCATCGCTTCTCTGCGGTTGCGCGAATGCGAAGCCGGCTCGACAGGCGGATTCGAAGTCCATCATTCCGCAACCGGAGAGCGACTATGAAATCCAGGGCGAAGCCGGTGTCATGTACGGGGCCAGCGCGAGCCGACATTGAGCGCTCAAGCGGCGCGCTGGATTGAAATTACAAAATCAGGTTTAAATCGCCGAACTCGTGCCAAAGATAGCGGCGCTCAATTGCCTCCTCATAAGCGGCGCGAATTTGTTCCGCCGGCAAAAATGCGCTCAACAAATCGAGATGACTCGCTTCCGGCTCATGCAAGCCGGTGAGCAAGCCATCAACGGCTTTCAATCGATGCTTATTGTCGATCCGCAATCGCGTGTAGCCGTGTTGAGCCCGGACGTGTCCAGATTCGTCGACGGCTGATTCAAGCGCCCGTACGGCGGTGGTGCCGACCGCGATCATGCGACCGCCACTTTTCCGCGCACGATTAATTTTTTCCGCAGTCGTCGCGCTGACAAAATATTCCTCTTCGGAAGCGGGATGCGCGCGATCGAGCTCGTCATCCATGTACGAAGAAAGTCCGGTGTGCAGGACAATGTAGGCGCTTTCGATCCCGCGCCGTTTTAGATCGAGCAACAATTTCCAAGTGAACGCGCGACCGGCCGACGGCATCTCGGCCGAGCCCGGTTCTTTCGCGTAAACGGTTTGGTAATAATCGAGGTCCCAGGGCGCGGAGACGTATTCGTAACGGATCGGCTTCCCTAGCCGGTAAATAAGATCGACAAGTTGCGTTCCGGAAATCGAGAAACGCAATTGCCAAAGGCGCGGAATGTTTTCGTCGCGTTCGAGTACGGTCGCGGTGAGTCCTTCTGCAAACTCGATTTGCATCCCCGCGCGCAATCCGCAGCCGAACGGATCGCCTTGTTCGCAAAGCAAAAGCGCCAGCCATGAATCGTCTGGCAAGCGCTCGGCCAGGCGGACTTCCATGCATGGCCCATGCGTCGCGCAACAACCGCGAAGCGACGCCGGCAACGTGCGGCTGGAATTGAAAACGAGCAGATCACCCGCCCGCAGGTAATTGTCGATCTTATCGAAACGCGAGTGCTCGATGCGCCCGGTCGCGCGCTCGATCACAAGCAAGCGCACTTGATCGCGACGGATCCCGCGGCGCTCCGGGGGCTCTTTCGCGCTCAATTCCGGCGGCAGCGTGAAGGTAAAAGGCGAAGCCATCAGAAGAATTTTCGCACCAAGTCCACAACGGTCACAAAGAAATTTGAAGGATTTAATTTTCTATTCCTTCGTGTCCTTTGTGCTCGTTGTCCGAGAGCTCCACCTTCCAATCCTCCTGCGCTTGAAAGCGTTTGCCAGTCACATCTCTCGATTCATCCGAGGCCAAGAAAACAAAAACATCTGTAACTTCGGCGGGATTCGCCCATTCGCTTGGATCTTCCTCTGGCTCCGCGGCGCGATGCATCGCCGTGTTCATGTTTCCCGGATCGACCCAGTTCACCCGCAGGCCGGTCTCTTCGAGTTCCGATGCCCACGTTTGCGACATCCCTTCCAGACCAAATTTTGAAATGCCGTAGGCGCCCCAGCCGGGATAGCCGACTTGGCCGGCATCGCTCGTCACGTTGATGATTGAACCGCCGCGCTCGATCATCGCCGGCAGCGCATTCTTGATGAGCAGAAACGGTCCGATCAAATTTGTGTCGATTACTTCGCGAAAATTTTCCACCGGATAGTCGAGCAAGTTCGGCATCGGGGATGGGCCGATGGTGGATGCATTGTTCACCAGCACATCGAGATGGCCTTTGAACTGCGCGAGCGTGGTGGCGACCATTCGCTCGATGTCGCGCGATTTACTCACGTCGGCTTCGATGACGACGATGTCGATCTTCGGCGCGATCTTGCGAATCTCATCGCGCACTTTGTTTAGCTGATTGGCATGCCGCGCGACCAGCGAAAGTCCAGCCGCGCCTTCGCGCGCGAACCGCAGCGCCATCTCGCGCCCGAGTCCCTGTGATGCGCCGGTGATAAGAATATTTTTGCCCGCGAGTTTACTCATGCGTGTAAATGTAGGGTTAGAAAATTACTCGCACAAAAGGCACAACGGACACGAAGCAAGGACGAAGCCATTTTCTCTGTGCCGTTTGCGGCCTTGGTGCGGGACTCTTATTTCTCCGCGAACTTGATCCCCGCTTTCTGCACCTCGCGGTAAGGAAGAAGCCAAATGAGCGATTCATCGTGAAGATCGACAACCTGGATGCGGTTGCCCCACGGATCGCGAAAATCGCACCGAAACGGCGGCTCAAGTCTGAGTTTATATTTGCCGGTGATTTTCTTGCGCACCTGCGCCAGCTGTTGTTCGTCCCGCACCATGATGCCGAAATGCCGCATCCGATCGGGTTGTAATTTCTCCACCTCGAAGATGGCGAGAAATTGATGTTCGCCGAGCTTGAAAAACGCGTCGCCTTCACCGCTGTCGAGTTTTTCCAAATTAAACACATCTTTGTAAAAGGCGATCGCCTTCTTGATGTCGTCCACTTCGATCACGAGATGATTACAACCGTAAACTTGCACGCTCATTTCACAATTTACTTAACTGCCGAGACCGCGCGCTTCCTAATTTCTTGTGGGGTAAAGCTGAGACCCGCCGCTACAGCAAAAATCTCGATCGGCAAGGCCAGGTTCCTGCTTTGGTTTTCTTATGTGGATCGAAAATCGGTGCTCGGCCAATTTGAAACGCTGCTTCCACTCGCAGCGGAATGGGCCGCTGAGGAGGAGGCGCGAATTTTGCGCGAAGGTGTGCCACTTGCTGAACAAGAAATTATCGATGCAAAGGCAATCGGAGTTCGGGAGCCCGAGCGTGTTCGCCTGTTACAAGTGGATACGATCCCGACGCCTCGCCATCCAATTTTAAAAGCCGCGACGGGAGCAATTCGATTTCTCACGCCTGCTCCACGGGGGCTGACTTTAGGTCACGGCATCTTTGTTCGCTCAGATTGCTGGCGCGATCGCTCGCTCGTAGCGCACGAGCTCGTTCACACCGCGCAATACGAGCGGCTCGGCGGAATTCTGCCTTTCCTGCGCAAGTATCTTTTCGAATGCGTCACGATCGGTTATCCGGAAGCGCCGCTGGAGCAGGAAGCGATTGCGGTAGTAACCCGCATCTGCGTTGATTGAAGGAAGCGATCGTGGGAGTGTGGACTTGACCGCTGTTGGGTTCCGCAAGTAAAACGGAAGGCTCGAGGCCAATTCTTTATGCCAAAATTTGTAATTGAACGCGAGATTCCCAATGCCGGGAAGCTAACGCCGGAAGAACTGCGAGGTATCTCACAGAAATCCTGCGGAGTGCTGCGCAATCTCGGACCGCAGATCCAGTGGGTGCAAAGTTATGTTACCGACGACAAAGTTTACTGCGTTTACATCGCGCCGAACAAGGAGATGGTCCAGGAACACGCAAAGCAAGGCGGGTTTCCGGCTAATCGAATCTCAGAGATCAAGTCGGTAATCGATCCAACCACCGCCGAGCGATAACAATCCTCGGCTACCTCTTTCTGTGCCCGACCATTTCGCTGTGGGTGGTGCGCGGATCGACGCGGGTGAGGCGCTTTTCCATCGCCGGTGTGAGCAGCGAGATGTGCGGGATTTCGCAAAGATGTTCGGCGATGAACCAGATCGGTTTTTCGGAACTCATCCAGTGCAGACGGTCAAAGCGGGCGAGGTTGACCGGGCGTGAATAGCGGCGCAGCGTGCGTTCCCAGCGCAGATTGAAGTAAATGTTGAAATAGCTCATGGCCAGTTCGCGTAGGCTTCGGTAAACTGGTTCGCGATAACGGCAGCCCGTGAAGTTCGATTTGGCGACT
>Ga0209056_10006163_pt1 | contig 12412 bp, 11 predicted proteins | sample GraSoiAngelo_114_FD_185876 | JGI IMG/M metagenome (GOLD analysis project Ga0209056, IMG submission 185876) | Grasslands soil microbial communities from the Angelo Coastal Reserve, California, USA - 14_0903_13_40cm (SPAdes) (version 2) | ecosystem: Environmental > Terrestrial > Soil > Grasslands... | reverse complement strand
GCGGATCTCCTGGAGCCTCTTGGCCGCTTCGGACTTCGCCTCGTTCTCGAGGTTCGTGATGAGCTGCTGCTTCGCCTCGTCGGCGGTCATGCCGCTGATGCGCTGCAGCCGGGCGTTCTGCTCGACCAGGACCCGCGAGAGCTCCTTGTCCCGTTCCTCGAGCTGCCCTCCCTTCACGTCCAGCTCGCGCTCCAGACGTTTCTGGTCGCGCTCCTTCTTGTCCAGGACCTCGGCGCGGCGGTTCAGATTTCCTTCCTGCTCCTGGAGCTTCCGCTCCGACTGCATCATCTCGCTCTTGATCGCCTGGGTCTCGCGGTCCAGCTTCGCCTTCTCGCGGAACCACTCGTCCTTGGCTTCGAGGAGGGCGCTCTTCTTCTGCGTCTCGGCCTCGCGTTCCGCCTCACGGACGATCTTCTCGGCCAGCTCCTCGGCACGGAGCACCTTTCCCTCTCCGATGCGCCGGTGCGCGGTCCAGCCGAGGAAGAACGCCACGAGGGCGGCGGCGAGCGAGACCAGGATGGTTGCCAGCGGGGATAGCAGCATGTTAGGTCGGTCCTCCTTATATAAAAAAAGCCCCGCCCATGCCGTTCACACGAGGCTTTTGAACCTGGAACCTCCAGGTGGGCGCCCCAGCTCCGGGTTTGCGCTGCCCGCATGAGGCCGGGCTACCGCTACGCCGAAGATTCGGGCTCCCGCATTTTGAGTTGTGGCTCAAAAATGCCTGGCGTGTCACGTGCATGGCAGGGCGCTCTGATGTCGCGTTCTTCGTTCTTGCTAGACGAACCCTCCTCCAGGTCTGGAACGCGTCGCCATACGGGTCAATCCTCTCGCAAGCTGGCATCGAGGGCCTGGCCCAGGGTCTTGGCCTTGCCCTTCAGATCCGTGACGAGCCGATCTTTCTCCTTCCGTTCCCGGAAGAGTTCGTCGGCGATGTTGAGCGAGGTGAGGATCGCGATCTTGGCGGGGGATCCGGAGGAGAGGCGGCGTTCCAATTCGCGCATTTTCGCGTCCACGTAGGCCGCGACCTCTCCGATGTACTCGGGGTCAGCCCCTTTGATTTTATATTCGCTACCGAAGATCGTCACGCTGAGCGTGTCCGGCTCTGTTGCCATTGCGATCCCCTCGGATCGTTACGTGTTGGCGACGGTCCTGGGCCGGGAGGCGAGCCGGACCACAGGGAAAACTAGGCGTGTACCGCCTTTTCGAGCACCGACAGTTTCACCAGCATCTCTTCCACACGCCGCGCCATCGCGCGGCGCTCATCGAGCAGCGAGCTCTTCTCCTGCTCGAGCGCTTGAAGCCGCGGCTTCCAATCCGACGACTTCTCCTTTCCAACCGAGTTTTCCAGGGCCCGGACCCGATCCTTCAGCTCGCGGTTCTGGCGTTCCAGGTCGCGCTTCTCCTCGCGGAAACGGTCCAGGAGCTTCGAGGCGGCCTGAATCTTGCGTTCCAGCTGGTCGAGTTCGGCGATCATCGTCATGGTCGTCCCGCGGCGGTCGATTCCACGCCGCCCCTTAGAGTAGCACCCAAGGTCGAAGCCAGAGCGCGAACCAGGTCGTGCACGGCCTCGTCGACTTCCCGATCTTGAAGTGTGCGTTCCGGTGAGCGGAACTCGAGCGCGTACGCCAGGCTCTTCTTGCCCGATCCGAGCTGCTCTCCCTCGAACACGTCGAATAGACGGACGCTTTCAAGGAGCCTTCCGCCGCTACGCCGGATCGTCTCTTCCACCTCCGACTGGGAGACCGCGCGATCCACCACGACCGCCACGTCCCGCTTCACGGAGGGATACTTCGGCAGCGGCGTGAACCGCCTCCGGTGCGGAACGAGCTCCGCGATCACGGAGACGTCAAGAACGGCCGCCCAAGCGGGCCGCTCCAGGCCGGTTGCCGCTGCAAGTCCAGGTGCGACTTGGCCGAGCCTCGCAAGCCGCTTGCCGTTCGATTCCACGGCGGCCCCGGATCCGTGAGCCCAGCAACTCTCATGGTATGGGCCGCTTTTGCGTGAGTCAATTCCCAAAGCCCGGAGGCAGGATTCGACCGCTCCCTTCAGCTCGAGATACCGATCCGCCGCGGCGCCGGGCTCTTGCCAGGGATCGGTGGCTCCCACGAGCGCAAGCGCTACCTCCATGCGCTCGGTTCCGAGCGGAGGGGGTGACGCGCGGAACACGGTTCCCGCTTCCAGGAGACGGACGCCGTTCACGCCGTGCCGAAGATTTCTCGCGGCGGTCTGGAGCACTCCTGGGAGGAGGCTCGTCCGGAGATGCTTCAGCTCCCGGCTCTTCGGATTCTGGATCTCCCAGAGATCCTCCGCGCCACCCGGAGGGAGCACCTCCGGTGGGATCGCGCCCACGAGCGCGGTGCTGATCACCTCGTCGAATCCAAGCCCGCAACCTATCTGTACGATGCGTGTTACGAGCGCCGACTCCAGGCCCTCGGCGGTTCCCAGGACCGAGACGTCGCGCAGGACCGATGGAATCTTGTCGTAGCCGATGACGCGCGCGACCTCCTCGATCAGATCCTCCTCGATTTCGAGGTCCTTGCGATAGGAGGGGGGCTCGAAGCTCGCCGCCTCATCTCCCTTGCTCCAGTCCCCCGATTGCTTGATCTCGAGACTCAGGAGTGAGTCCGTGATCTGGGCCCGGGGTACCTCCAGGCCCAGGAGCTTCACCAGACGCTCCCGCCGCAGACGCAGCTTCTTCGGCGGCTCCTTGCCGGGCCAGTGGTCCACGACAGGATTCAGGACCTGCCCGGAGGCGACCTCGGCGAGAAGCCGTGCGGTCTCATCCAGCGCGATCGCGACCCCGCCCGGATCGACGCCCTGCGTGAATCGCTGCGAAGCATCGGTCTCGATGCCGAGGCTCCGGGCCGCATCGCGTGTGAGCTCGGGTGAGAACTCGGCGGACTCCAGGATGACCCGCTTCGTCGCGTCGGTGACGCCGGTCTCGAGCCCGCCCATGATGCCCGCGAGCGCCATGGGCCGCGAGCGGCCGGCGATCACGAGCACGCCGGGATTCAGCGCCACGTCGCGGCCGTCGAGCAGCGTGAGCCGCTCCCCCGGCCGGGCCCGGCGCACCACGATCTCCTGCCCTTCCACCTTCTCCGCGTCGAACGCGTGGATCGGCTGGCCGTGGGTGCGAAGGACGTAGTTCGTGACGTCCACGACGTTGTTGATGCTGCGGGAGCCGGTCGCCTCGAGCCGTTTCCGGAGCCAGTCCGGAGAGGGCGCAATCCGGATGCCCTCGACCACCCGCGCCATGTAGCGCCTGCAGTCCTTGGGATCCTCGATCGTGACGCGCGGGACCGCGCCCTTCCCCGAGGCCTTGAGCGCCGGGACCGGCTTCACGTGCTTCCGCGCGGTGGATGCGATCTCCCGCGCCAGCCCGCGCACGGCCATGCAGTCGGTCCGATTGGAGGTGATCTCGACGTCCAGGATCGCGTCGCCGGACCCCAGGAGCTCGTGTACGGGGCTCCCGACGCGCGGCGTCCCGGGGAGAACCCAGATTCCCTGCGCCTCCTCCGAGAGTCCCAGCTCGCGCTCGGAGCAGATCATGCCCTCCGACTCCACGCCCCGGATCTTGCTCTTCCGGAGCTTCGTCCCGTCGGGAAGCTTGGCGCCGATCTGCGCGACCGCGACCGACTGCCCCGCGGCGACGTTGGGCGCGCCGCACACCACCGAGAGCTTCGTCCCACCGCCGATCTCCACGACGCAGAGCCTCAGCCGGTCGGCGTTGGGGTGAGGCGCCACATCCAGCACGCGTCCCACCACGATGGAGGGATCCAGCGCGACCCCCTTCTCGATCGAGGCGACCGGAAAGCCGCGCATCGCAAGCGCGTGCGCCAGCTCCTCGGGCCTGCGCGGGAGCTCCACCCAGTCTTGCAACCACGACCAAGTAATCTTCATCGCGGCCCTCTAGAACTGGTGGAGAAAACGGACGTCGTTTTCATAGAAGAGGCGAAGGTCCGGGACGCCGTGACGGAGCATGACCAGCCGCTCGATCCCCGCCCCGAACGCGAACCCGGTCCATCGCTCCGGATCGTAGCTCACCGCCCGGAAGACGTTCGGGTGGACCATGCCGGCCCCGAGCACCTCCAGCCAGCCCCCGGAGAGCGGACCGCAGACCGGGCACCCCTTCCCGCCGCAGAAGAAACACCGGATCTCGACCTGGGCGCCGGGCTCGACGAAGGGAAAGTACGAGGGCGAGAAGCGCATCTCGGTCGCGGGCCCAAAGAAGGATTTCAGGAACCGGTCGAGCGTTCCCTTGAGGTCCCCCAGCGTCACGTTCTCGTCGACGTAGAGCCCTTCCAGCTGGTGGAACTCGAAATGGTGCGTCGCGTCCACGGCTTCGTTCCGGTACACGCGCCCGGGACAGATGATCCGCACGGGCGGCTGCTGCTTCTCCATGACGCGGATCTGCACCGAGGAGGTGTGCGTGCGAAGGAGGATGTCCGGACGGAGATAGAAGGTGTCCGTCTCGGCCCGGGCGGGATGGCCCTTCGGGATGTTCAGCGCCCCGAAGTTGTGCCAGTCGTCCTCGACCTGAGGCCCTTCGGCGAGGGCGAACCCCATGCCGTGGAAGATCTCGCGGACTTCGCGCAGGACCTGGGAGAGAAGGTGCTCGTGTCCGCGCGGTATCGAGCGCCCCGGAAGGGTGACGTCGCGGAGCGCCGGGGCGGACGCGGACCCTGAGGGTGCGCCCGCGGAGGCGAGGCTCGAGCGCGCCTCTTCGTAGCGCGATTCGAGATTTTCGCGGATGCGGTTCGCGCGTGCGCCGACGGCGGCGCGCTGCTCCGGGGAGAGATCCTTCAGCCCCCGGAGGAGCCCGGTGAGCTCGCTCTTCCGGCCGAGCCAGCGGACGCGCGCCTCTTCGAGCGCGCCTTGATCTTTCGCGGCCTCGAACGCTCGTGCCGCCTCGGCCTCCAGGGCGTCGAGCCGTTCGGTCACGGGGAGGGACGCCTAGGCTGCGGCTTGGGCCTGTTTCGCGACCTCGGCCAGACGCGCGAACGCCTGTTCGTCACGAACGGCGAGGTCGGCCAGGATCTTCCGGTCGATGTCGATCTGCGCGACTTTCAGGCCGCGGATGAAGGTGCTGTAGGAGAGCCCGTGGAGACGGGCCGCCGCGTTGATGCGGACGATCCAGAGTCTGCGGAAATCGCGCTTCTTCGCTCTGCGGTCGCGATAGGCGAACTGAAGGCTCCGCATGAGCGTCTCGCGCGCGGTCTGGTAGAGCTTGCGCCTTCCTCCGCGGTTTCCCTTCACCGCGGTCATCACCTTGCGGCGGCGCTTCCGTCCCGGGACGACGGTCTTTGTGCGTGGCATGGGTCGTTACCTCATGAGGCGCGTGTCCGGTACCCGGATCACTCGCCGTAAGGGAGTAGCTTTCGCATGTGCCGGCGTTCGGTCGGCTCGACGAGGGCCGGCTCGTGCAGGCGGCGCTTCCGCTTGCGCGACTTCGAGCCCAGATTGTGGCGGGCGTACGCTTTCGCCCGTTTCAGCTTCCCGGTGGCCGTCCGCTTGAACCGCTTCGAAGACGCCCGGTTGGTTCTCATTTTCGGCATCGCGTCCTCCTAGCTCCTGGAAACCGGCGGCTTCGTGGCCGTGGCCCGCGGCGTGGACGGCGCCTTGGTAGCGCCGGTGGACTGCGCCTTGGCGGCCCCGGTCGTTGGCGCTTTCGCGCCTCCGGCCGACGCTTTCGCGGCTCCGGCCGTGGCCTTCCCCGCTGCCGGCGCGGGTTTTCGTTCCGCCGGCTTCGCGGCGGTCGATCGCGGCACCATCAGGAGGACCAGGTTCCTTCCCTCCAGGCGCGCCGCGTTCTCGACCTGCCCGACCTCCTCGAGGTCCTTCACGACCTTTTCCAGTAGACGGAAGCCCGCGTCCGTGTGGGCCATCTCACGTCCACGGAACGTCACCGTGAACTTCACCTTGTCGTGCAGCTCGAGGAAGCGGCGTCCGTTGTTCACCTTGAACCGGTAATCGTGCTCTTCGATTTTCGGGCGCAACTTGACTTCCTTGAGATGCGTGACGTGCTGCTTCTTCCGCGCCTTCTGGAGCTTCTTGTTCTGCTCGTACTTGTACTTCCCGAAGTCCATCACGCGGCATACGGGCGGGCGCGCCGTCGGGGAGACTTCCACGAGATCGAGCTGACGTTCCTGGGCGTAGGCCAGCGCCTCGCGGATTCCCAGGATTCCTACCTGTTCCCCATCCGGTCCGATGACCCGGACGGTTGGGATGCGGATACGATCGTTGACACGGACCTCTTTGGTTGCGGCGATAGCTCGTTCCTCCTCTCAGCACGGGGACGGTTGTCGAAGGTGGGGACCAGCCGGAGAGAAAAGAGCGCGGGCGAACGACGCTTCTTATGCGTCATGCGCCCGTCGGCACTGCCTCCCTCCGCGATCGCGGAAGGAATCTCTTTTCGAGAACCCCGGTAGCTTGTCGCCTCGGGGTGAGAAGCCGGCGGCTCCTGCTTCGAGTTGTGCGGCGGATTCTACGACCTGACCTTGGATTCGGCAACCACTTTCTCCACGAACTCCCGGAGCTTCATGACGTCCTGGCTCTGCTTGTGGTGGGTGCGCACCGAGACCGTGCGCTCCTCCACTTCACGTTTGCCGAGCACGAGCATGTAGGGGATCTTGAGGAGCTCGGCGTCACGGATCTTCGCGTTGATCTTCTCTTCGCGCAGATCCGCCTCGACGCGGATTCCGCGATCCAGCAAGAGCTGCCGGATCTCCTCGGCGTACGAGACCTGTGCGCCCGCGATCGTGATGAGGCGGACCTGGACGGGGGCGAGCCAGACCGGGAAATCGCCGCCGTAGTGCTCGATCAGGGTCGCGAAGAAGCGCTCCATGGAGCCCAGAAGCGCGCGGTGGATCATGTAGACTTGGTGCTCCTGGCCGTCCGAGCCCACGTACTTCACGTCGAACCGGCGCGGCAGGTTGAAATCGAACTGGATGGTGGAGCACTGCCAGCTCCGGCCGATCGCGTCGGTGAGCTTGATGTCGATCTTCGGCCCATAGAAGACCGCTTCCCCCACCGCGACGTGATAGGAGAGCCCCGCGGACTTCACCACCCGCTCCAGCGCTCCCTCGGCGAGCGCCCAGTCCTCATCCGAGCCCATGTAGTCCTGCTTCCGGCTCGCATCGCGCACGCTCAGGTCCACCTGGTAATGCGTGAAGCCGAAGGTGTCCAGCATGTAGCGCGTGAAGTCGAGCACCTGCACGAGCTCGGTTTCGACCTGCTCCCCCGTGCAGAAGAGATGCGCGTCGTCCTGGGTGAAGCCCCTCACGCGCGCGAGGCCGTGGAGCACTCCCGACTTCTCGAGGCGATAGACCGTCCCCAGCTCCGCGATCCGGATCGGAAGGTCGCGATACGAGCTCTTCCGGCGTTTGAAGATCAGGATGTGGAACGGACAGTTCATGGGCTTCAGCACGTACTCCTTCTCGTCCACGTTCATGAAGTACATGTTCTGACGATAGAAGCCGGTGTGCCCCGATTGCTCCCAGAGGTCCACCTGGGCGATGTGCGGCGTGTTCACCAGCTGATAGCCGCGGCGGAGATGCTCGTCCTTCCAGAAGTCCTCGATCACGCGGCGCATCGCGGCGCCATGCGGATGCCAGAAGATGAGACCGCCACCGGCCTCCTCGTGCACGCTGAAGAGATCGAGGTCGTGCCCCAGCTTCCGGTGGTCGCGCTTCTTCGCCTCCTCGATCCGGGCGAGGTGCTCTTTGAGGCGGTCCTTCGAGGCGAACGCGGTGCCGTAGATCCGCTGGAGCATCGGCCGGTTGGAATCCCCGCGCCAGTACGCGCCGGCGACGCTCAGCAGCTTGAAGCTCTTGAGCACGCGGGTGCGCGGCACGTGAGGGCCGCGGCAAAGATCGGTGAAGAAGGAATGGGTGTAGGTGCTCACCGTGTCGTCTGGGATCCCCTCCGCGAGCTCCAGCTTGAAGGTATCGTGCTTCTCCCGGAACTCGCGGATCGCGTCGGTTCGCTTCATCTCCCCGCGCACGAAGGGATGGTTCTCCTCGGCGATCTCATGCATCAGCTTCTCGATCTTCTCGAGATCCTCGGGCTGGAACGGACGGTCCACCTGGAAGTCGTAGTAGAAGCCCTCCTCGATGGCGGGCCCGATGGCGAGCTTGGCCTCCGGGAAGAGCTTCACCACGGCCGAAGCCATGAGATGGGCCGTGGAGTGCCGGAGTACTTGCAGCCCCTCCGGTGAATCCAGGGAGAGCAGGTCCACGCGGCCCGATTCGTGGATCGGGGTGTGGAAGTCCACGACCCGGCCGTTCAGCTTGGCCGCGACGCCGCGCTCGAAGCCCTCAGGGTATTGAGCGCGCATAAGCTGTCCCAGCGTCGCGCCGTCGTCCCCCTCGAGGGAACGGCTGTCGATATCGAGTCGGATCGTTTTTTCCGCGGTCTTGGCCATTGGGATTCGGGGTGGAGTGGTGGGCGATAGAGGACTTGAACCTCTGACCTCCTGCATGTCAAGCAGGCACTCTAGCCAGCTGAGCTAATCGCCCTCCATCGCAGGCTTTTGACGCCCCCAGAACGAATAAGTCTAGCGGAAGTATGCGGTAAGTCAAGGATTAGGGGCGCGGACGAGGCGCCGGAGCCACGCCACCGGGGCTTTCTGAGGGAGCTCCCGGCGCAGGCGCCGTGGCGGAGCTGTCCGGAAGCACTTCGTAGACGAGGGCACCCTGGCTCTCGAACACGCGGCGAAATCCGGGAATCCGTGCGTCCGGCTCCGCGAAGGGGCGGAGGGCCGCCCGGAGTCCCACCTCCGCTCCCGAGACGAGAAGATACCGGGCATGCGCCTGCCGCGCGGTCTCGTGGAGCGCCTGCGGAGAGTCGACCTGGGGAATGGGAGCGAACCTGAGCCCCGAGACGAACGCGACGTGAGGCTTTCGCGCGAGGAGGGTCTCCCCTCGCGCGTGCTCGCGCAGATAGGCGGCCGCCTCCAGGGTCTCGTAAGGCCCGGCCTGGATCGATTCGGGATTCCGGAGATCGTCCGCGAAGGCGTATGCGGAGAGCGCGCCCGGGACCCAGCTCAGGAGAAACACGAAGATGCGCACCGGGAACTGACGCTCCATGCCGGACACCCACGAAGCAACCTTCTCCCATTGAAAGACCGCCACCGCGAGCGAAGCGTAGAAAGGAATCATGGGGAGACCGAAGCGGGTCCCGTAGAAGACCGGTACGAGGCTGATGAAGTAGAGCCCGCCAAAGAGCAGATAGGCACCCCAGAGCCGGGTTCTCCACCGGAGCGCCACGAGAAGGAGGCCCGCGACGGTGAAGATCCCCCACGGGAGCGGCATGAGCTCCGTCAGGTTGCGTTTCAGATGGATCACGACGTTCGTCAACATGACCCTGGCGAAGCGGGCGGGATCGAGCAGGATCACGTCGGCCAGGGAATGGATCTTCCGGTCGCTGCCGTAGAAGAAGCGCTCCCAGTTCCCCTCCCCGAAGACCGCGAATCCCACGTTGGTGTAGTTGCTGTTCGTGAGTGGGTTCCCGGTGTGCGCCCAGTTCACGTAGAGCCAGGGGGCCGCCGCGACGAGGAATCCCGCGGTCCAGAACGCGGCCCGCCGAAGGCGCATCCCGAACGGGCGCTCCGGGTCGAGGAGCCGGAGGAGCGCGATCACGGACGCGGGCAAGAGCAGGAGTCCGTTGTAGCGGGTGGTGAATGCCCATCCCGCGAGAAGCCCCGATGCAGCGATCGCCCTCCAGCCGGGATGCGCGGGCCCGAGCAGGAGGGCGATCGAGGCCGTCAGGATCGCGAAGAAGAACATGTCCGTCCCCACTTCGTAGGTGCTCGAGAGGAACGTGTAGTTCGAGAGCAGGAGAAGGAGCGAGAGCAGGGCGAGCGCGGATCCAAGAAGACGGCGATGGATCCGAAAGACGCAGAAGGACCCGACACACGCGGACAGGAGGGCGATGATCTGGCCCGCGCGAAAGAGGTCGAGCCCCAGCCGGGAGACACCGGCCACGACGAGGGGATATCCCCAACCCTTCGAGTCGAAGTGCTCGATGAGGACGCGCCCTTCCTTGAGCGCTGCCGCCGCGGGCCCGTACTTCCAGTAGAAGTCGGTCTCCACCGCGTAGTTTCCAAGGAGGTGGACCGTGAAGGCGCGGATCCCCCAGTAGATTCCGTAGAGGAGGATCAGCGCCATGGCGACCCGCTCCACGAGCACGTCGGCCCGCCGGGAGGTCCCGACCGAGGCGGGTGTCCAGGCCCCGGGAAGTCCGAGGGGGCCGGACCCGGAAGTGCCGCCGCGTCCGTCGCGCGAGCCCGAGGCGCCCCCGCGCTTCTCGCGCGAGGGGGACGTTCGCTTCGAGGACCGGCTCAAAGCGTGCGGTCCACGGCCCCCGCGATCTGTCGGAGTTGATTCGCGAGCGCCTGGAACTGCTCGGGGTACAGCGACTGCTGGCCGTCGCAGATGGCGTTCTCGGGATCGTAGTGGACCTCGATCAGGAGCCCGTCCGCCCCCGCGGCGATGGCGGCGCGCGCGAGCGGGATCACCTTGTCGCGGACCCCGGAGGCGTGGCTGGGATCCACGATCACCGGAAGGTGGCTGAGCGACTTGGCGACCGCGACGGCGTTCAGGTCGAGGGTATTCCGCGTGTAGGTCTCGTAGGCGCGGATCCCGCGCTCGCACACGATGACGCGGTCGTTCCCGCCGGAGATGACGTACTCGGCGCTCATGAGCCACTCGTCCACCGTCGCCGAGAGCCCGCGCTTCACGAGCACCGTCTTCTCGGTCTTCCCCAGCTCCCGCAGCAGCGAGAAATTCTGCATGTTGCGCGCCCCGACCTGGAGGATGTCGACGTAGCGCTCCATGAGGCCGATCTGGCTCTTGTCCATGATCTCGGAGATCACGAGAAGCCCGTTCTCATCGGCGACCCGGCGGATCAGCTTGAGCCCCTCTTCCCCGAGCCCCTGGAAGGAGTAGGGGGACGTCCGCGGCTTGAAGGCGCCCCCGCGGAGCACGCGCGCGCCCGCCGCCCGGACCGCCGCGGCGGTCCGGACCATCTGCTCCTCGGATTCGATCGTGCACGGGCCGGCCATGAGCACCACCGAAGAGCCGCCGATCTCGACGTCGCCGATCCGGATCACGCTCGTCTCGTGCCGGAAGCTCCGGCTCGCGAGCTTGAAGGGCTCGGGGATGCCTACCGCCTCCGCGACGCCGGCCATCCGGCCCACCTCCTCGACGGGCGGGAGCGCTCCGTCCCCCACGGCCGCGAGCACGACGGGTCCCGGCGTGGGCGCGCGCACGACCTGGAAGCCCAGATCGCGGAGCTTCGCCTCCACGGCGTGGAGCTCTTCGTCGGTCGCGTTCGCGTGAAACGTGATGACCATTCGACCCCCGGAAATAGAAACGCCCACTGTCTTGCTTTCGACAGTGGGCGGGGCCTCAGGGCTCACCGGGTACCCTCATCCCGGCCGGCGCTCAGGCCCCCGCTGCCAGGTCCACCCGTAGCGGAACTCGTTGACAGAAACGCGCATGGCTTGGCTTCCTCGCGGCCGTACATTCGGAAAATCGGCTGCAGCCTAGCACCCGCCCCGGCGAGGGTCAAATCATCTCGGGCTTGGGATCCTGCTCGACCGGGTAGACCGAGAACACGATCCACCTGCCGCCCGGCGCGCGAAGAAGACGTAGAAGTTGTTCCCGATCCACGGGGTGCGGACCGACCACGGGCCCCGCGTACCGGAAGCGTGCCCGCACCGCCCGGGTCTCCAGCGTGGAGTCGCTCGGGACCGTGACACCAGGCGCGGAGAGGGCCACCGCGCGCACGGCGTTCCGGTAGGTGGCGGCCACGTCGGAAAAGTGGCGGGTCCTCGTGAAGAGCGAGTCGGCGGTGGCTTCCGTGGCGAGCGCCCAGAGGGAATCGGCGGTCTTCTGCCAGGCGAATGACTCGCGCATCAGCGTGTCGAGAACCGCCATTCGGACCCGATGCGTGGGCAGGATCTGGAGCACCCGGGCCCCGGCAAAGGAATTCGTCGAGGTGAGGCAGGTGGCGCAGTCGGCGATCGCCTTCACGTCCCGTTTCTCGAGCGCCTTGAAGTACTCCTCGGCGGTCTTCCGGACCTCGCGGATCTCGGGCGCCTCTCGAGCGCAGCCCGCGAGGAGCATCAGCCCGGCGAGCGCGACCGCGAGGAGCCTCGCGGCGCTACGTGCGCTTGATCGCATGCGTGTTCTTGCGACCCGGCGTCTTGATCCCCTTCGCTTGGTTGTAGAGCCGCCGCATGTTCAGGAAGTGGACTTCGCTGTAGAACTCCAAACCGTCGTAGGCCCCGAGGTATCCCCAGTCCTTGACCTGGTCGAGCCGGCTTCCCCACGAAGCGCCCTGCGCTGCTTTCGCGCGCGCGTCGAGGAGGTAGTGGTTCGTGAAGGCGATCCCCGCCTGCCCGGGTCTC
>Ga0209056_10006159_pt1 | contig 12416 bp, 13 predicted proteins | sample GraSoiAngelo_114_FD_185876 | JGI IMG/M metagenome (GOLD analysis project Ga0209056, IMG submission 185876) | Grasslands soil microbial communities from the Angelo Coastal Reserve, California, USA - 14_0903_13_40cm (SPAdes) (version 2) | ecosystem: Environmental > Terrestrial > Soil > Grasslands... | reverse complement strand
CCATCGAGATAAACCACATCGTGGACTTCGGTGCAGGTGACGCCCAGAATGACTTTGGTCGTGTGCGTCACGATGAAATCGTTGTGAACGAAACCGTCCTTTGTGTGCCCTTCGTAAACGAAGGTTTGGCCAGGCGGCAACGGGAAGAACGGATTGGTCACGTGCCGCACGAAATTGGCCGGGTCGATGACCGGGTCGTATCGGGCAGGACCAAACTTCTGACAGGCGGCCTGGCGCGACGCATATCCGTCCTGACAGGTTTGGAGCGCGTCCTGAAAGTCCGCTGTTGCTTGTTTTCGGCAATCGGTCCGGGCCGCAGGGTCGGAAACGTTTTCGCATTTGCCCAGCGCAACTGAGCGAGCGCTTTCCGCAGCATCCTGGCAAGCGTCAAGAGCACGTTGTGCGGTTTCCTGGCAGAAATCGGTCGCGGCTTCGGCAAACCCGAGCAATCCGATGCCGGCGATCGCGACACCAACTAGAACGCGCAACTTTTTTGCGCCGTTAACGAGACGATAAAACAAATTTGCCATGAGATTGGGGTACGTCGTCATGTCTGGAGTTTATTGCAGCTACGAGATTATGCGAGTGTTGTGCAAAGCTAAAAACTGAAATGCTGCCTCTCACAGAGACGCTGGAATTAGAGATCAGAGGGCAGAAATCAGAAGTCAGAGATCGGGGGCTCGGAGCGAAGATGGGAATTCCCCAGTCGCTTTGATCCCTTCGGCGACAAGTACGTGATGGAGCTTGTCGCCGCTTATGTCTGTTATTGTCGCGAAAACGTCACACGACATTTCGCGGTTTCCGATAGGTTCGGAAGATACAAATGCCGGTAACGCTTGATCCCAGGACGGTGGAGACGTCATCCAGGATCTCTTCGAACGCGTTGCTCGAATCGCAGCGAAGTTTGTGTCCGAAGGTGCTATTGACCAGCGCCTACTTATTGGCCATTGCCAGACCGTCAGTGCTTCCGACAGCGTCGAGCATGTCTTCGAAATCTTTCGCCACAACGGCCTCGAATTCCTCGCCATCGTTGATGGCGAGCGCTTGATAGGGATGTGCTCGCGACACGCGATTGATTCACTTCTCGGAGGCCGCTACGGTTTTTCGCTTTGGGCGCGCAAGCCTATCGCAGAACATGTTGCAGCTAACGAGACCCGGATTGTGGTTACCAGCGCGATCACCGACGTGTTAAGGGAGGTCTTCGCCCGGGATCCGGAAAACTTTTACGACGATGTGCTGCTCGTTGACGAAGACGGACGGCTGCTTGGGCTCATTTCCACAGAGACCCTGTTCAAAGTCCAGAATGCGCTGCTTCTGGCCAACATCTGCCAATTGGAGAAAAAGGAGCGCGAGATTCGTGAGAAGAATGAGCAGATGGAATCGGAATTGCGCATGGCGATGGAACTACAACACGCGATGATGCCCAAGACGGAGCCGCTCACTCAGCGGAAGACGGGCGGCAACTTACCGCACTTCGACCACCGTTACGTCGCGGCCGGCCTCGTCGGCGGCGACTTTTTCCACATCGTCCGGCTGTCCGGTTCCGCCGCGAGTATCTTTATTTGTGACATGTGGGACACGGAGTCAGCTCTGCGCTCATTACCGCGATGTTGCGCGCGCTCATCGAAGGCTGCGGGACTGATGCCGCTGATCCCAGCGTGCTCATGACCCACCTAAATGCTGAATTTACCAAGATCCTCAGGCAAACCGGGACCGTTCTTTTCGCAACTGCCTTTTATTCTGTGCTCGATTCGGATCAGGGCGAACTTCGGTACGCACGAGCCGGACATCCGTATCCTTTCCATGTGCAAAGACGCGCCGGCACCGTTGCGCCGCTCCCCGGCATCGAAGGTGCGACCGGTCCTGCTCTTGGGCTGCTCGATTCTGCGAGCTATGGTAATTCGCGGCTCCTACTCGAGCCGGGCGATTGGGTCTTGCTCTTCACCGACGGCTGGATCGGTTGCTGGCCGAGGTTAACCGGTTTACGGGCGGCAAACCCTTTGTGGACGACGTCTGTTTGGTCGCCGCCGAGCTGCCGGTGTGGGCTACGGCTGACCTGCGACTGACGATGTAAGGATCGAAGGGATCACATCAATACTGTTCGCCTTCGTCCTTCTCCGATGGAACGACGCGATCTTTAATGGCGTAGGCGTGCATGGCAACGCCCACCCAGTAGAAGACGGCGAGCCCGAACCCGAATCCAGCGCTTGCGATCGCGGCAAGACCTGAGAACCCGAGCACAATCAACGTACCGATGGCAAAAAGAAGTCCGATGCCGCGATAACCTTTGTAAACATGACCGAGCCCGGGGACGATACTGAGCAGGGCGGCCATCGCGTCGCTCGCCGTGCCCTCCGCAGTCTCGGTGGGATTTTCCCGTTTCCAATCGCACCGATCGCAGGCCTGCGCGTCTTTCGGCAGACGCTGCCCGCAATTTGGGCAAAGCATTGTATCCGCGGTTTGAGTGGAAGGAGCGTCCGTGTATTCCATCAATCAAATAAGACTCACAAGAGTTGTGGCAGCGTCAAGCAAACTCGCTTCCAAAATTTGCGCGCCTTGGCAAAGTCATGGTGTGGCTGCTCTGAACGAGATCGTCAGTTATTGCGATTCTTATTTGAAGCTGAGCGAAATTCAGGATTACGAGAATGCGCTCAACGGCCTGCAAGTGGAGAATTCCGGCAAGGTAAAGAAAATTGCAGCGGCAGTGGATGTCTCCAGCCGCGCCTTCCAGGAATGCGCAAAGTGCGGCGCCAACCTGCTCATTGTCCATCACGGGATGTTTTGGCCGGGCCTGCGTCCCGTGACTAGAGCATTGCGCCGGCAGCTGAAGTTCGCGTTCGAAAATGATCTCGCGATTTACAGCGCCCATCTCCCGCTCGATCTGCATCGGGAAATTGGAAACAACGTTCTGCTCATGCGTGCGCTCGGCTTTGAAGAATCAGAGCCGTTTTTCGAAGAGAAAGGATTATTGCTCGGACAACGCGCATCGGCCGACGTTGCACTGAGCGAATTAGTCGCACGTTTGAAAAAGGCTGTGGCTGGTCCTGTAAAAACCATCGCGTCGGGCCCGAAAAACGTTCGGGCCGTCGGCATCATCACTGGCGCCGCTGGCAGTGAGATCGAGCGCATTGCTGCCGAAGGAGTCGACACCTTTATTACCGGCGAAGCGCCGCATTGGGCCGCGATCGCCGCCGAAGAGTTAGGCATCAATCTCTTACTGGCCGGTCATTACGCCACTGAAACCTTCGGCGTCCAAGCGCTGGCAGCGCATCTCGCCAATGAATTCAAGCTCGGCTGGGAATTCATCAATCTGCCAACGGGACTATGAAAGCTCGCTGAATGGTTGCGCCTGAGCACAAACGCTTGAGCACGCGCGCCACTGGCGTGGTCGGCATAGCGATCTTGTCGAGCCGTACTCTTGGGCTGATTCGCGAGCAGATTTTCGCTGGCTTGTTCGGCGCGGGAAAATATCTCGATGCCTTTTTGATGGCCTTTCGGTTGCCGAATTTGTTGCGCGATTTATTTGCCGAAGGCGCCCTTTCCACCGCTTTCATCACCACTTTCTCAGGAAAAATTGCCACCGAAGGCGACGAGCCGGCCTGGCGACTAGCCAATAAGGTAGCGACGCTTACTGCCGTTTTCATGAGCGTCGTCACGCTCCTCGGCATCGTTTTCGCGCCGCAACTGGTCGATCTGCTGACATGGTGGAGCTGGCCAGCCGACAAAACTGAACTCACCATTTTGCTAACGAGAATTATGTGGCCGTTCATGTTGCTGGTCTCGCTCGCGGCGTTGGTGATGGGAATGCTCAACGCGAAACATGTCTTCGGCCCGCCTGCGATGGCGTCGAGTTACTTCAATCTCGGCTCAATCATCGGCGGCGTCGGCATCGGTTGGTGGCTCGATCCGCATTTCGGTGTGCAATCGCTAACCGGCCTGGCCGTTGGGACCCTCATCGGCGGAATGTGGCAATTAACCGCGCAGTTTCCATCGCTCCGGCGCGTGGGTTACAAGTATCGCGCCGATTTTCAATGGCGCGACCAAGGCGTCCGTGCCGTTCTCATCTTGATGGCTCCGGCGATCATCGCCGCCAGCGCGGTGCAGGTGAATGTCCTCATCAACAGCGGATTTGCCGCGAGTCTTGGCAATGGCCCTGTCAGTTGGCTAAACATCGCTTTTCGTTTGATGCAATTGCCACTTGGAATTTTTGGCGTCGCCATCGGCACCGTCACCCTGCCGCTGGTTTCGAAAAGCGCGGCCGTCGGAAACATCGATGAATTTCGCAGTATTCTCGCCAGCGGAATGCGGCTGGCCTTTTTGCTCACCATTCCATCGGCGATTGGATTGGCCATGCTCGCGTCGCCGATCATCAGCGTGATTTATCAACATGGCCGGTTCACCGCCGAGATGACACGGCAGACGGGAGGGGCGCTGCAGTTTTATGCCATCGGCCTCGTCGCCTATTCCGCCTTAAAAGTGCTGACGCCGGCCTTTTACGCGATCGGCAAACGCAACACTCCAATGATCGTTAGCTTCTTCGCGATCGGAACGAATCTTTTTCTGAACTGGCTTTTCACTTTCCGGCTCGGGTGGGGACATCGTGGCCTGGCCTTCTCCACCAGCATTGTGGCGACAATCAATTTTCTTTTGCTTTACGCGCTGATGTGGCGGCAGACGCGGGGACTCGAAAGCCGTCGCCTGTTTGCGGGTCTGGCCAAGATTTGCCTGGCCGGTTTACTGCTCGCGTTAATTTGCTGGCTGGCAAATTACTGGTGGCTGGATGGCTGGGAACATTTGCGTTTCTTCAAAAAACTCTTCGGGCTCTTCGCCACAATTCTCGTTAGCGCCGCGGTCTTTTTCGGCGTGGCATTTTTGTTGCGGGTGGACGAAGTGCGCGATGTTTTCGACCTGGTGAAACGAAAAACTCGCAGAAGCGGCGTTTGACCATCAAGGAGCGGCGCCTTCCAGTCGCCGTTTAAAATTAGAGGGACGCGCTCGTCGCGTCCTTAACATAAAGCACGGCGGTTCGGAGACCGCCGCTCCTTGTTAACTCAGCGCTTGATCCAGATCTTCGATTAAATCGTCCGGATGCTCCAGACCGATCGAGCAACGCAACAAACTTTCCGGCGAGGTTGTGCCCGGTCCTTCGATCGATGCGCGATGCTCAATCAAGCTTTCCACACCGCCCAGACTGGTCGCGCGCGTGAAAATTTTCGTCTTCGCCGCCACCGCCATCGCCGCTTCCCGTCCGCCTTTTGTTTCAAACGAAAGCATTCCGCCAAACATCGACATCTGTCGCTTCGCAATCTCGTAACCGGGATGCGATTTAAGCCCCGGATAATGCACACGCTCAACATTTCGATTCTGCGCGAGAAACTCCGCCACTTTGGCCCCATTTTCGCAGTGCGCTCGCATCCGCCAGGGTAATGTTTTCATTCCACGCAGAATTAGCCAGCAATCGAAGGGCGAGGGGACCGCGCCGCCGGAATATTGAATCGAGCGAACACCGTGAAAAAATTCGTCGTCGCGTTTTGCGATAACGATTCCACCGAGCACATCACAGTGACCGCCAAAATATTTGGTGGTGGAATGGAGAATGAAATCGGCGTCGGCTTCGAACGGCCGCTGAATAATGGGTGCCCAGGTATTATCACACACGCAAACCGCCCCAGCTTCGTGCGTGATCTCTGCCACCGCTGCCAGATCGACAATTTTCAGAAGCGGGTTCGACGGCGTTTCCATCCACACGAGTTTTGTATTTGGTCGCAGCGCTTTTTTCACCGCCGGCAAATCGCTCATGTCGGCGAAGTCCGCTTCCAGTTTCCAGCGCAGAAACAGATCGCGCAGCAATCGGCTCGTACCGTAATAGGCATCGACGTGGGCGAGAACATGATCGCCGGGTGCGAGTGCGCCGAGCAAACCCATTGCCGCCGCCATTCCGCTGCCAAAAGCTGCCGCGGCTGCGCCGTCTTCAAGCGCGCTCACTCCTTCCTCCAGCGCTTTGCGATTCGGGTTATCGTTGCGCGTGTACATGAACCCGCGGGAATACGTTCCCTCGACATCGCGCTCGAAAGTGGTGGAGAGATGAATCGGCGCCGCCACCGCGCCGGTGGCCGCATCGATCTCATGACCAGCATGAACCGCGAGGGTTTCCAGGCGAACTTTACGCCAATCTTTCATAACGAGCGCCAATCTAGGCGGCACGATCCTCGGTTGCCAGCTTTTCAAGAGCCGTCGGCTCGTGAGCGTGAGGCGTTGCATTTTGGATATTGGAGGGTGAGCTCTGCGATGCCGAAAAATAGATAAAGGCTCGCCGGAGCTCGCCCCTCCAAAAGAGCTACGGCTTGCAGCGCCAATCAGGCCGGCGGATTCGATTTGACGACACGCGGCAGCAAGCGCAAATACCAGACTTCGGTGCGCCTTCTTCGGCGCCTGCAAACCTATGAGTTCAGCGCTGGGCATCTATCAAGACGACGTTTTCAAAATGGCGTGCGAACAATTTCGCGTCATCGCCGATTACCTCGAAATCGACGAAAACCATCGTGAACGCTTAATGCTGCCGAAGCGTGCCATCGCCGTCACCCTGCCGGTGCACATGGACGACGGCAGCACCAAGACCTTTCAAGGCTACCGCGTGCAGCACCACCTCACACTTGGTCCAACCAAAGGCGGCACTCGTTTTGCGCCTGATCTCTCGATGGGGGAGACGGCGGCGCTGGCGATGTGGATGAGCTGGAAATGCGCACTCAATGGTTTGCCCTACGGCGGCGCAAAAGGCGGCATCGCCTGTGATCCGACCAAACTTTCACGGAGTGAATTGGAAGCGGTCTCGCGCCGTTACATGCAGGAAATGATTCCGTTCGTCGGGCCACACACTGACATCATGGGCCCGGACATGGGAACGAACGAACAGGTGATGGCGTGGTTCATGGACACCTATTCGGTATATCAGGGTTATGCGGTAAGCGAAATCGTCACTGGCAAACCGGTTTCAATCGGTGGCACCGAAGGACGTCGCGAATCCACCGGGCGCGGCGTTGTTTATCTGGTCGAACGCGCCATGGACTTGTTGAAGATGGATCCGACGGAGTGCACGGCGATCATCCAGGGATTCGGAAATGTCGGGTCAGTTGCGGCATTATCGCTCGCCCTAAAGACCGGAATCAAAGTCGTGGGTATCAGCGACGCGACCACTGCCGTTTACAATCCCAAGGGAATCGACGTGAAAGCAGCGGAGCAGCACGTTTTGAAAAAAGGACATTTACGCGCATTCGATCAAGGCGATCGCATCGATCCTAACGAAATGCTGGTCCAGAAATGCGATGTCCTGGCGCCTTGCGCGGTTGATCGCGTGATCACAGAAAAAAACGCTGCGAAGTTGCAATGTCGCATTCTGGCTGAAGGCGCTAATGGGCCGACCACACCGGAAGCAGACAAAATTCTCGATCAACGTTGGACCGAAGTTTTCGTTATTCCTGACATCCTGTGCAATGCCGGCGGCGTCATCGTTTCCTATTTCGAATGGGTGCAAGGTTTGCAGGCTTTCAGCTGGAGCGAAACGGAGGTGACGGACAAACTTTTCCGCATTCTGGAACATTCCTTTTCTCAGGTGATCCGCCGTGCAAAGGCACACAAGATTTCACATCGCATGTCGGCCATGGCCACCGGAGTCGAGCGCGTGATGAAAGCAAAACGGACGCGCGGTTTGTTTCCATAACCCAGCACATGGCGGAGATCGCCGCTTCACTGCGCGCCTTACTGGCGCGCTCAATTGATTACGCGGGAATGTTTCCGCCGTGCCAGCTTGAGCTCGAGCCGGCGCTGAAAAATCAGGCGCAATATTTGCACGATCCGGATGCGTGGATGCTGAGCGCGTTCGTCCTCTCGGTCGAGCAGTTCGGTGCCGCCAAACAATTGCTGACGGAGTTCGATCCTCTTCATCCGCTCCAAGTTTCCGCGCTTGGGCCAAGAACCGAAAACGCAGCTGCCTTTCGTGCAGCGTTGGCGAAGACCAACGCAGCCATTCGTTCGCTATCGACGTACAATGTCGATCTCGTATCGGTCAGCCAGCTCGAAATGTTTTTGCCTCAGGACGTCGATTCGCAGTTGCTAAACGAAGCCCGGTCCATCCTCGGAACGTTGTCCGCGTTCTGGGAAGCGCCGCCAGACAGAGCGGAACAAACCATCGCGTTGGTGGCCGAACTTAATTCCAATGCTGATGCGCCCACGTTCGGCTACAAGTTACGTACCGGCGGTGTCACGGCCGACGCTTTTCCGACGTCGGTGCAAATCGCCCAGTCGTTGGTTACGCCTGCTACCCACCAGGTTCCGATCAAGTTCACCGCCGGGTTACATCATCCGCTCCGCATGTTTCGGGATGAAGTGAAAGCGAAGATGCACGGATTTCTCAATGTGCTCGGCGCAGCTGTGCTGGCGGCCGAATACAGATGGGACTCGCGGCAGGCCGCGCTCATGTTGGAAGATGAAAATGCGGATTCGTTTTCCTTTACCGACGAATTTTTCGCGTGGCGTGAATGGAAGATCGACATCAAAAGGCTGCAAGATCGGCGAAAATTCGTCACTTCCTTCGGCAGCTGTAGCTTCGACGAACCGCGCGAAGATTTGCGCGCGTTAGGATTCCTGTAATGAAACACGGGCCTGCGGTCTCGAATTCTCGTCATCCCGAGCGAAGTCGAGGGATCCCGCAAAGATACCTTAAAGATTTCGCATCGGGATCCCTCGACTTTCGCTCGGGATGACGGTTGGCGTTTCGCAGAAACGCCCTACAATCACGGCCCATGGCTTTGCGCTCATTCATCGACGTTGCGCCCGATTCGGCTTTCCCGATTCAAAATCTGCCGTACGGAATTTTCAAACCACGCGACGGCACGGCGCGCGCGGGTGTTGCCATTGGCGAGTTGATTCTTGATCTCTCGGTTCTGGAAGAGCTCGGTCATCTTCGCGATGTAACCGAGCAACAGATCTTTTCGGGTGGTTCGCTCAACGCCTTCATGGCGACGGGTCGTCCGGCATGGAAAAGAACGCGCGCGATCCTGCAGAACTTTTTGTCTGCCGACAATGGCGCTTTGCGCGACAACAGCGAATTACGCGAGCACGCGTTTCACAAACAAAGCGAGGTGACGATGCAACTCCCGGCGTGCATTGGGGATTACACCGATTTTTATTCTTCGTATCATCACGCTCACAATGTCGGCACGATGTTGCGCGGTCCGGAGAACGCGCTCATGCCAAATTGGAAATGGTTGCCGGTGGCCTACCACGGTCGTGCCAGTTCAATTGTCGTTAGCGGAACGGAGGTAAAGCGACCACACGGACAAACCAAGCCGGCGGATGCGAGCGCGCCGGTTTTCGGCTCGAGCAAAAGCCTCGACTTCGAATTGGAAACAGCATTTTTTATTGGTCCGGGAAATCCGCTCGGCCAGCCCGTTTCAATCGATCATGCGGAAGAGCACATTTTTGGGATCGTGCTGATGAACGACTGGAGCGCGCGCGATATTCAGACATGGGAATACCAGCCGCTTGGTCCGTTCCTGGCGAAAAACTTCTGCACCAGTATTTCGCCGTGGGTGGTAACCTTGGAAGCCCTCGAGCCGTTTCGCAAAAATCTGTCGGCACAAGATCCAGCACCGCTGCCCTATTTGAAACGCGCAAACGATTTCACTTTTAACATCCAATTGGAAGCGCGCTTGCAGACTGCCAGGATGCGCGAACCCCAAACAATCATGCGCACCAATTTCCAAAATCTTTACTGGAGCATCGCGCAACAACTGGCGCACCACACCGTCAATGGTTGCAACCTTCAACCTGGCGACCTGCTTGCAAGCGGCACGATCAGTGGACCAACCCGGGAGTCTCGTGGTTGCATGCTGGAATTGACCTGGCGCGGGCAAAATCCGCTGAAGTTACCAGACGCTGAAGCCCGCAAATGGCTTGAAGATGGCGATACCCTTTCGATTACGGGCTGGTGTCAGGGCGAGGGCTATCGTGTTGGCTTTGGCGAAGTGAGCGGGCGCATTGTTGGCGCGTGACGACATTCGCGCGTCTCGTTTCCTGGATTGGTCATCCGCTGATATTTGTCTCGGCTTCGGTCGCCGTCGTCGTGGGCACACAACTTGGCCCGCGCATCGGTTTACCTATACTCCTCGCCTTACTCCTCAGCACCTTGGTGCCGACCGCCATCTTGCTCCTTTCAGGAGTTCGCTCCGGCCGCTGGAGTGATGCGGATGTATCCGTCCGAAAAGAAAGGCAGCGCTTTTTTCCGTGGGCGGTTCCGTTCTCGTTAGCAGGTGTGATTGCAATGTGGTGGTTGCAAGCGCCGAGTTACATCATCCGCGGTGGAATGGTCACGCTCGGCCTCTTCCTCATCTCCTGGTTGGTGAATTTCCGTTTGAAACTTTCACTCCACGCTCTCTTTGCCTTTTACTGCGCGATAATTCTTTTTCGAATCGGTCTGATCTGGGGCGCTATTGCGTTGGTGCTCGCGGTCCTCGTGGCATGGTCGCGATTATTTCTGCGGCGCCACACTCACATCGAACTAATCACCGGAATTGCGCTCGGTCTGATGGGAGGATTTGTCGCCGGCTGGTGGCACTAGGCACCAAACCTCAAGTCATCTGGTAACCCCCCGAGTTAACATTCCGGTGTAGCATATGCGACATCCAAATGTTAACTCGCCGTTGGACAGCGCTTGAGCCTTTCAATAGAGCTGGGCTAGGTTGGAATCGCATGGAACCTTACAAGCCGCGCGCTTTTCGCTTCATCGAGCTTTGTCGATTTGGTAAATGGCAGATGAAACTCTATGGGATCGCGTGCCAAGGCGAATTTCCACGAAGTGAGTTACTGGCTGCGGCCAAAAAAATCGCGGTGACTGAGCTCGCGAAATTTGAGTCGAACGATTTTTACCTCGGATTTATTGGCGCACACGATGGACGCAATGCTGCGCTTATCTTTATCTCGCCGAAGAAGTGGCGGAGGTGAATCCCGGTCTGGTGACTCACGATGCCAGGGGTGAGCTCTCTACCGTGCGTTACGAAGCAGTCAACGCGATGCTGCTAAACGAGTTTTGAAAGAGCATCGAAAGGTGGAGAAATTGGAATGCACGGTCGCGACCCAAGAGAAAGACTTCAAGGCGACTATCGCGCAGCAGCAGAAGCAGATCGAAGCTCTAACTGCCACTGTGCAGAAGGTGAGTGAAAAGATCGAGCTAAACAAAACGACACTGCAACTGGTCGCTGTTCATCGCTAGCCTGCAGGGCTGGTCGTGGGGCTATTGCGGCGCCGTAACGCGGCAGGCAGGCGGTGGATTGTTGACGCCGGTTCCTAACGCATTGGACTAAAGTCCCATATACCGCTCTCGGGAGTGCGGGTAAAAGTGCCCTTGATTACGTCAACCGACGTTTCAACGCATCTTCGGCCGGACTGAAAAATCCGTGGGGCTGCACCTTCGCTGAGACACCGCTTTACGCGATCTCCAGATCCAACTGGAGCCCAGAGTCAGTCTGAAGTGAGCCGGACTTTTTCGGAAAGCCTCATTAGGATTGGTTCCTAGTTCCAGGCGGGAATGGATTGCAGTTAATGCAGCTCAACAATTTAGCCTCAACAAAATATGAAAACAAAAAATGTGACAATTGTACCTTCAAGAAATTCAATCCCGTTGTTTCTCATCCCGCTCGCTCTTGGCGTCTTTGCGCTTTCGCCGGCGGCGAAAGCTGACCAGCCTATCGTGGGTTTATGGGTTGTCACTTATACCAGTGACAATCCCAACAACCCGCCGTTTGAAACGTACCAGCAATGGCATAGTGATGGGCTGGAAATCGAAAGCCCCAGTTTCTCACCGGGGCAATGCCAGGGCACTTGGAAACAGATCGCAGCCAGAGGCGTCAAGCTCTTCCACGTAGGATGGACCATCGGCAGCCCTCCTGGGACCGTACGCTTCGAGTTGACCGAACCAAACACCGTCGTCAGCACCGACCGCAACAGTTTCGACGGTACCTATGATCAGAAGTTCTTCGACGCGGGTGGAAGCCTCGTCTTTGAGGACACAGGCACAGTCCATGCGACGCGCCTTTCTGTGAACTGATCGGCACAAGCTGCTGTAATCTCTTCCCCCGGGGGATAACGGCCAGTCAGCTGCGAGAGGGAACGGAAGTTTGATTGAGCGCCCGCTTCTTACCAGGGCTGGTGTGAAAAGGGAATCGCGTACGCGCCCAACTAAAAACCATGTTGCGAATCTCACACCACTGCGGTTTCTCCGGTACTTCAACAGCGACGATTCCAAGTTTATCTCCGGTCGCATCTTGAAGCGCGATATGAATGTCACCGTCAGTTTCAACTTTTAGAACAACTACCGGCCTGTAAGCGCGAACCATTTATTTTCAATCCCGGTGCGTTCTAAT
>Ga0209056_10006155_pt1 | contig 12419 bp, 8 predicted proteins | sample GraSoiAngelo_114_FD_185876 | JGI IMG/M metagenome (GOLD analysis project Ga0209056, IMG submission 185876) | Grasslands soil microbial communities from the Angelo Coastal Reserve, California, USA - 14_0903_13_40cm (SPAdes) (version 2) | ecosystem: Environmental > Terrestrial > Soil > Grasslands ... | reverse complement strand
TGAACGGATGGTCGGGATTGGCGCTGTAGTTCTCCGGTGAGCCGATCGGGGCGTCGCTCGCGCGGTCGAACAACCCCCAGCTGTTGTTGACGACCCATCGCCCCGGCGCAGCGTTCACCCGCTCCACCAGATCTGCGAACGCGGCGATGGCGTCCGAAAGGAACGCGGCCCAGGTCCCCGCGTGGGACGTGAGGAGCGCGTAGTCGAAGATCTGCGCGTCGGGAGCCGCTATCCGGACATCGTACGCGACCATGCTGCCGTGGTTCGGCGCGCTCGAGCCCGGCACGTAACCCGGGGTCGGCGCCCAGCCGCCGGCGACCGGAATGCGCGAGCCGTCGATCCCCGTGTCGACGACGGCGACGTGGACACCACTGCCGGTCAGCCCCGCCCGGGAGAGCGTCGGGACACCGAGCCTTCGGGCCACGTCCGCAGTGGCTCCGATCGCGGCGGCGCCGCAGTAGGCGGAGGGGAACGGCGACACGGCAGGGTCGGCGAACACACCGACAATCTCGGGCTGGCGGTCGCGTCGCAGCCGCTGGATGGCGTCCTCGTCCTCGGCTTCCACCCGCACGGCGTAGGTGGCTGCCGGTGCGACGCCACCGTAGTTGAAGCCGCTCGCGACGGGAGGGTCGTCCCCCCCACCAACGCGGCGCCACACTTGGACCGGGTGGTAGGTCTCGTCAAACCTCAGGCCGGCGACTCTGACCCGGTCATCGAGCAGGGGACCGGCGGGCCCGAACGAGCGCTTGCGCCATCCCTCTTGCAGAGGTTCGTGGCTGCGGATCAATACGATGCAACGTGGCATAGGCGCCTCTCATCCTTCGAGGGGGATGCGGGCGCCCGTGTGTATACCCCCCAGGGCCCTTGCAGGGGTCTTCAAGATCCTCGACCGCGACCTGCAGGGGCGGTGTATAAACCGCGATGACAAGACCCGCTATGGCCGTCCCGATCGCCCTGCTCGTGAGCGCCCTCACGGCCTGCCGCCGCGACGAGCCGCGACCGCCGGCCGCGCGCGCGAGCGCCGCCGCAGCGGTGGCGTCGGGGCCGCAAGACACCGCGTTCGCCGGCACGACGACGCCGGTGCACCGAGCACGACCGACCAGGCCCGGCGTCCCGCTCGCGATGCTCCGCGCGGTCGAGACCGGCTCGAGTCCCGGCTATGATCGCGTCGTGTTCAAGTTCACGGGCGATAGCGCGCCGGGCTATCACGTGGAGTACGCGAGCGCCCCGGTGCGCCGCTGCGGCTCAGGAGATCCCGTCTCACTGGTGGGCGCGCACCATCTCGTGGTGCGATTCGAGCCCGCCCGCGCGCACGACGAGCACGGCAATCCCGCTCCCGTGGTGCGCGACCGCGCGCTCGGGCTCCCGGCCGTCAAGGAGATGAAGCTCGTGTGCGATTTCGAGGGACAGGTGGAGTGGGTGCTCGGCGTCGCCGCAGCGTCGCCGTTTCGGGTGTCGGAGCTCACAGGGCCGGCGCGTGTGGTGGTTGACATACGGCGCCGCCCATGACGACGCGGCTCAAGCCGGCGCTCATCGTTCTCGTCGCTGCCTGCCACGAAGCGCCCGTCGAGTCCTGTCCCTCACCGCGCGTGGCCGGGATCTCGGCGGAGCGGGCAGCGCCCGTCGCCCGGCCGTCGCCGTTCGACTCCGTGTTCCAGGCTGCCGGCACCGAGTTTGACGTGTCGCCGGCGCTGCTCAAGGCGATCGGCTGGGTGGAGACGCGTTGGCAAATGGTCGAGGGTCGGGAAGAGTTCGCCGGGCGTCCGCCGGTATTCGGGGTGATGGCGCTCGGTGGGACGGCGCTCGAGCGCGGCGCGGCGCTCGCCGGGGTCTCGGTCGAGGCCGGTCGCCGCGACGCCGCGGCGAACATCCGGGCTGCGGCGGCGTTGCTCCGCGCGTACGCGGCGGAGGCCGGCGGAGATTGGGACGCGGCCGCGGCACGGTTCAGCGGGATCGACCTTCCCGCGGGTCGCGCGGCCTACACGCGTGCCATCACGCAGGCGCAAGGTCGAGCTGGGCCGGCCGCCGCGGCGGCGGGGTGCCCGCCCAATCCCGGCGGCGCACCGGACTATGCGCCCGCCGTGTGGCGGGCATCACCGAACGTCGACCAGCGACCGGCCGACCAGACGGGCACGCTCCACATGGTGATCATCCACACCTGCGAGAGCGACTACGCGAGCTGCTGGAGCTGGCTCGTCAATCCCGCGTCGCAGGCGAGCGCGCATTACGTCGTCGACGAGGAAGGCGGCGAAATCTCGCAGCTGGTGCGCGAGCCCGACCGGGCGTGGCACATCGCGGCGCTGTACGACTGCGCGCTCAACCGCCGGCACGACTGCGGGCTGAACGGCGTGCAGAGCAACGATTTCACCGTGGGGATCGAGCACGCGGGGTTCGCGTCACAGGCCGGCTTTCCCGCATCCCAGATCGAGGCGTCGGCGACGCTGGTGTGCGACGTCACGCGCGACCGCGGGATCCCGCGCGATTGGCAGCACATCGTCGGCCACGGGCAGCTGCAGCCCGCGAACCGCACCGACCCGGGGCCCAATTGGCCCTGGATCCCGTACCTCCACCGGGTGCAGGCGCTGTGCGGCGAGGTCGTGGTGGACGACTCGGCGCAGTTCAACGATCCTGCGGTCGCCATGGTGTCCGTCCCAGCTGCGTGGACCGCTGCGGACACCACGCCCGATTACTACGGTGGGGGCTATCGTTGGGCACCCACACAGCCGGCGGCGGGGGACGGCGCCGTCTTCTCGTTCCTCGTCGCCGCAGCGGGCTCCCGCACGCTCGACGCCCGCTGGACCAGCGGGACGAACCGCTCACCGCAGGCGCAGTATGCGGTGATCACGTCCACAGGCGACACGCTCCGGATCGTGCCTGTGGATCAGCGGACCGGCGGAGGGACCTGGCACACGCTGGGTACGTGGACGTTCCCGGCCGGCTGGAATCAGGTCGTGCTGCTGCGGCGCGCCGCGAGCGGCTCGGTGGTGGTGGCGGACGCCGTGCGGGTGCGGCAGTAGCCGGACCGGGTCCTCGGGCGGTGTCGAGCGGTTACTGCTTGTAGAGCGCGGGGAACTGCTGCTGCAGCCGCTGCACCTTCGGCAGGTCGTTGAAGACGATGTACGGCTGGTCGGGGTGGCGGGCGAGATAGTTCTGGTGATACTCCTCCGCGGGATAGAAGTGCTCGAACGGCGCCACCTGGGTGACGATCGGACGAGAGAAGACGTGGGCCTTGTTCAGCTGATCGATATAGGCCTGTGCGGTCTCTTTCTCGGCCTCGTTCGCGTAGAAGATCGCCGAACGGTACTGGCTCCCGACGTCGGGGCCCTGGCGGTTCAACTGGGTGGGATCGTGCGCCACCGAAAAGAAGATCCGCAACAGCTCGCCATATGAAATCTGCGACGGATCGTAGGTGATCTGCACCGACTCGGCATGCCCGGTCATGCCGGTGCTCACGACGCCGTAGCGCGCGGTGGCCGCACCTCCGCCCGAGTAGCCGGACACCACGCCCGACACGCCCTTCACGTGCTTGAACACGGCGTCCACTCCCCAAAAGCATCCGCCCGCGAGCACGGCGATCTGCTCACCCTTGGCCGGCGGGACCCGGGACGTGGCCGCGAAGGCCGGGATCTGCGCTCGAGCGACGCTGACACAGGCGAGGAGGGGCACGAGGCTACGGAACAGGGTCATGCCCTAATCTAATCGATGCCGCAATGGACGCCCTCGCCACTGGGACGAGCGTTCTGCATGTTACCGCCGCGGTAGTGGTTACCCTCGCAGGGGAGGTCCATCGTGGAGCCAGCGCCGTTCAGCGCCTGGGAAAGCTTCTACGTGATCATCGGCTCGTCGGCCGCGGCGCTGACGGGTCTGCAATTCGTGGTGGTCGTGCTCGGCGCCGAGGCGCGCTCGATCGGGCCGGAGGTGGGCGCCTTTGGCACCCCCACCGTCGTACACTTCTGCGCGGTGCTGCTCATGTCGGCGATCCTGAGCGTGCCGTGGCGCGCGGTCTCGCACGCCGGGCTCTCGCTCGCGGCCGTGGGTGTGGCGGGAATCGTGTACATGGCGGTCGTCATCCGGCGGGCCCGCCGGCAGACGCGCTACGTGCCGGTGCTGGAAGACTGGCTGTGGCACTGCGCCTTTCCGCTCATCGCGTACGTGACGCTGTTGGTGGCGGCGCTCGCTCTCCAGCAGGACCCTCCGATGTGCCTCTTATGGATTGGCGCGACGGCGCTGCTCTTGCTGTTCATCGGGATTCACAACGCCTGGGACGCCGTCACCTACATCGCCACGCAACAGCCGCAGCACCGGGAGGGTGAAAAGAAATAACGCGGCTACGCGTGAGTAGCCTCGAGCAGCACCCTCACCTGCGCCAACAGCTCGCTCGCGGTCCACGGCTTGGTGACGAACGCCACGTTGGGATCCTGCCCGACGGTTTTCCGGAAGTTCGGCGCGGGAAAGCCGCTCATGAACAGTACTCGCGCGCCGCGCGACTCTCCCCGGATGACCTCGTACATGTCGAATCCGCTGAGCTTGGGCATCACGACGTCGGTGATCACGAGCTGAAGGTCCGCACGGTGGGCGCGGAACGCGTCGAGTCCCTGCTGGCCGTCGACGGCGGTGAAGACCCGGTAGCCGACCTTCGACAGGAGCTGCTGCGCGGCCAAACGCATGGTTTGATCGTCCTCCACCAGCAGGATCGCTTCCGTCCCGCCGGGGAGGCTTTCGTCGGCGACGGACTCGAGCTCCGACATCCCCCGATCGCGCACGGCGGGGAGGTACACCTTGGCCGTCGTGCCCTGCCCGACCTCACTGTAGATGTGCAGGTAGCCGCGGTGCTGCTTCACGAGGCCGTACGCCATGGACATGCCGAGGCCGGTGCCGACGCCCACGGGCTTGGTGGTGAAGAACGGCTCGAACACTCGAGCCAGGGTCTCCGCGTCCATCCCGACGCCGGTGTCGCTCAGCGCGACGCTGACGTAGGACCCGGGCTCGACCCAGGCGTGCAGCGGCCGATCGGCCGCCCCGAGCCGCGCGCGCCGCACTTCGACGTGCAGCGTGCCGCCGTTCCGCATGGCGTCCCGGGCGTTGGTCACGAGGTGCAGCAGGACCTGCTTCACTGCGGCGGGATCGGCTTCGACGACGCCGCCGTCCTCGTCCGCCTCGAACTGCACCTCGATGTTGGCCGGAAGCTGGCGCCGCAGCGAGTCGAGCGCGTCGCGCACGAACTCGGTGAGGATCAGCGGCTGCAGGTCGAGCACGTGGTGGCGGCTGAAGCCGAGGAGCCGCTGCACCAGCTCGGCCCCGCGCTGGGCCGTGACTTTCAGCTCGTCGAGGTCGCGGTTGGGAGGCAGCGATTGAGCCAGCGCCGCGGTGCGCGTCAGGATCGCGGTGAGGAGCTCGTTGAACTGTTGCGCGATGGCGCCCGTCAGCCGGCCGATCGTCTCCATCTTATCGGCCTGCCTCAATGCCCGCTCGCGCGCGAGCTGCGCGGCGACGTCTTCGGCGGTCATTCGGCCCCCTTTATATGCGGCCGCGTGGGCGGCGTCAAGCGGGCCGGACCCGTGTCACGCGCGGCGTAAGTCTTTCAAACAGCACGCGGGTAGAACTCGCCCGTTACCTGTGCTCAGGGGCGTGGCGTCTTCACCTCACACCCTAACGGAGGCGCCTCCATATGCGCGACTCCGCACCGCACAGATTGACCGAGCGACGTCAAGCCATCCTGCGCCAGACGAGCGCCGCCCTACGGGGGCGAGTGGTCACATTGTGGCGCGTGGCGAGGGGGTTCGCGGTGGCCGAGGTTGCCAGCCGCCCGAATCTGCCGCGGGACGCAAACGAATTCGACGTGGCCGCGGCTCTGCGAACGTGGGTCGGGGCGGTGGGCGACAAGAGTCTCTGGGTGGCATGCCGCTTTGACCCGAGCCGCTTGCATGTGGCCCGCGTGCGGAGCGAGGTGCCCGCGCCGCCACCTGCCGGTATCGAGCGCCGCAGCCCGGAGCGGTTGGTTCTCGAGTTGGCCGGTCTCTCGCTCGGCGCACTCGAGCGGATCTGGGCGGTCGCCGACGAAGCGACCGGGTATCTCTGCGGCGCACTCGCCCTGCTCGACGCTTGTTTCGAACGCGTGCGCCGACTGGAAAGCCTGACGCCGAGCGCCCGCGCGCACCTGCTCGCCGATCTCGCGGTCGTCGAGGACGCAATCGAGGGCGCGCTCGACGCCGCATAGACGATCGACCAAGGTGCTGCTAGCAAACCGGTGTAGATGTGCCATATTGGAACGCAACTCAGATGCTGTGAACCTCGAGGCGCGTCATCGTGCGGATCGCCCATGCCTCGAGGGGAGCGAATCGCGAGACCGGCTGAGTGGGGTCACCCACGCAGCCGGTCGTCGTTTTCAAACCAGGGAGTGGGGGGGCCCGGCTTCCCTCGTTGATCCAAGCAAGGAGGCGTTCATGCGCCCGTTCCCTCTCGCTGTGCTCCTGGCATCCACAGGCACCCTGCTCTCTGCATGCACGGATCGCTCCCCTGCGGCGCCAGCCGACCAGCCGCCGTTCGCGCTAAGCGCACGAGTGGGCTTAGGCACGCCAAGCGTAACGATCGACTTCAGCTCGTTCGGCTCGAGCAGGTTCTTCGTGCCCGACTTCTATCGCCTGGACGGGATTCTCTTTCCACGCGAGCAGTGTGGGGCGTCGGGGTGTGACGCGTGGTTCGTCCAATTCATACAGGGGGATGCCGCCCTCGTGGGGCCGGTGACCGCGACCTTTGCGCGGCCGATCTCGGAGCTTTCTGTTCGCGTCGCGCCGGCACTGCAGGGCACCGCCCTGTACCTGCTGAACGCATTCGCCGAGTCCGGCGCGCTCCTCGCCACAACATCCGTCACTGTGACGCAGGATGAGGGCGATCCCGCCAACTCCGGGTCCGGTTACTTCACGATGAGCCTTACGAACCTGCCGGGCCCGGCCGGGAGCTTTGCCCTCGACAACGTGTTCGTGCGTAGCTCATTCCCGCAGAATGTGGCGATTCCCTTCGGGGTGAGCTCCATCACCTACACCCACTGGGGCAACCAACCCCAATGAAGAACGTGTCGCGGGCGCAGGGCATCAAGACTGGTCGAGAGAGCGGAAACCCTTAGGCGGCGTGCGGCGCTCCCCGCGCGCGCGCCGCTGGGGGCTCGCGCGGCGATTGGTGCCGCTCCGGCGCTCGACCTGGACCTCGAGCGTTTCGCGTCGCCGGTCGCGCACCATGCGGCGGCCAAGATCCCGTCGGCGGTCCCAGGGGCGCCGCCGCGGTAGCTCCTGCGGTCTCGTTTCGGTAGCCATGTGGTCGTGTCCCTCGGCGAGGCGTTGCATACCCGAGGCCACTCCAGGGCGTCCGATCTTAGTGGCTACGCCGTTGTTTCCTCTGGAGATGCTCGTGTGCAAAGCCTGCCGCCAGAGTGCAGCACCCGCCGCCTGTCGCGGGAGCCGCCACTAGTGGTGCGGCGACGCGACACGATGGCTTTCGGATACAGCGATCGCTCAGATGGGCTCGGGCACAAAGTAGCCGACCAAGGCGGGCGAAACACCGCTAAATTGCTACGTCCTCCGCCGGAGCTCCCCGTGCGTCGCCCACCCTCGTACCGACGTCTGACCCTGCCGCTGCTCGCACTCGCCAGCATGATCTCAGGCACAGCCGCTGCGCAGGGCGCCCGGCCCGCCCGACCCGTTCGCCAGTACACGATCGAGCAGTTCATGAACACCACCGCCATGTTCGGCGCCTCCTTCTCGCCAGACGAGCGCTCGATTCTCGTGACCAGCGACCAGTCGGGGGTGTTCAACGCGTACGAGATCCCTGCGGGCGGTGGCAAGCCGCAGGCGCGCACCCGTTCCACGACGGATGGCATTTTCACCGTCGGGTATCTGCCACACGACCGGCGCGTGCTCTATCTCCAAGGTCCGGGCGGCAATGAGAACGATCACCTCTTTCTACTGGATACCACCGGCACGGCGCGTGATCTCACGCCGGGCGACAGCCTGAAAGCCGTGTTCGTCGACTGGGCCGGAGACGACAGCTCGTTCTTCTACGCCACGAACGGCCGCGACCGGCGCTTTTTCGACGTGTTCGAGATGCCCGTCACGACTCTCGCGCCGCGCCTGGTGTTCCGGGACACGGTTGGCTATCAGGTCGCAGCGATCTCTCCCGACCGGCGTTGGCTGGCGCTGCAGCGCGCGCTGACCACCCAGAACAGCGAGATGTATCTCCGGGATATGCACACGGGCGAGATGCGGCATCTGAGCCCGCACGAAGGCGACGTGCAGTACAATCCGCAGGCGTTCAGCCCGGATGGGAAATACCTCTACTACACGACCGATGAGGGTAGCGAATTCGCCTGGCTCGCGCGCTACGACCTGGCGACCGGGCGGCGGGACACCGTGGAGCGGCCGAGCTGGGACGTCGATTTCGCGTATTTCTCGAAGCACGGCAAATACCTGGTGGCCGGCATCAACGCCGACGCCCGCACCGAGATCCGGGTGTACGAGGCTGCGACGCACCGGCGAATCGCGTTACCGAGCGTTCCCGTGGGCGAGATCCGGGGCGTGCAGATCTCGCCGAGCGAGCGGTGGATGGCGCTGTACGTGAACGGCAGCCGGGCACCGAGCAACCTCTATGTCCTCGACCTTGGGACGGGCAAGTTGCGCCGGCTGACGCAGAACCTGAGCGCCGACGTCGATCCCGCGAACCTGGTCGAGGCGCAGGTGGTCCGCTTCCCGTCGTACGACGGAGTCGCGGTCCCGAGTCTGCTCTACCGGCCGCTTCAGGTCGCGGCGGCGGACCGAGCGCCCTCGGTGCTGTGGATCCACGGCGGCCCGGGCGGCCAGTCGCGCGTCGGGTACAGTGCGTTTCTCCAGTACCTTGCGAATCATGGCTACGTGGTCCTGGCGGTCAACAACCGCGGCTCGGGCGGCTACGGCAAGTCATTCGACAAGCTGGACGATCAGCGACACGGGGAAGCCGACCTCGACGATCTCGTATGGGCGAAGCGCTACCTCGCGACGCTGGGCTACGTGGATACGACTCGCGTGGTGGTGGCGGGGGGCAGCTACGGCGGCTATCTCACGCTCGCGGCGGTCACCTTTCGGCCCGAGGCGTTCGCAGCGGGCGTCGACTTCTTCGGCATCTCGAACTGGGTGCGCACGATCCGCAGCATTCCGCCGTGGTGGGAGTCGTTCCGCAAGGCCCTCTATGCCGAGATGGGCGACCCGAACGGGGCGGACTCGGTGCGGCTGTACCGGATCTCGCCCCTGTTCCACGCGGACGCGATCCGGAAGCCGTTGCTCGTGCTTCAGGGAGCGAATGATCCGCGGGTGTTGAAGGTCGAGTCCGACCAGATCGTGGAGGCGGTGCGGCGCCGCGGCGGCGTGGCGGAGTACGTGGTGTTTCCCGACGAGGGCCACGGGTTCATCAAGAAGGAGAACAACACCAAGGCGTACCGCACGGCGCTCGAGTTCCTCGACAAGTACGTGAAGGAATCGCCGCAGGCCGCCGGGAATTAGGACTGGCAGTTCAAGCGTGCGCGCGATCGTGGCGGCCGGTCCGCGATCTAGATTCCTAGCATGGATTTCGACCCGCTTCCCCAGCAACGCCTCGCCATCGAAGCGCCGCTCGGTCCCGTCCTCGTGGTGGCAGGACCCGGCGCCGGGAAGACGTTCTGCCTCATCGCCCGGATCAACCATCTCATCAACACCCGAGGGCTAGCGCCCGAGCGCATCTGCGCCGTCACGTTCACCAATCGGGCGGCCGAAGAGATCGCCGTCCGGCTGAAGCACACGCTCGGAGACCGCGCGGAGGGGGTCACGCGCGGCACGATCCACGCGTTGTGTCTTGCCTTGCTGCGCGAGCACGCGGAGGCGGCGGGCCTGCGGAAGGGCTTCGGCGTGGCCGACGAGCAGTACCAGAAGGTCATCCTGGGCCGGCTGCACGTGCCGCTCGAGCAGCGGGGATCGCTCCTGAACCGATTCAGCCGGCACCGCGTCCAGGACTACCGCCTGACGGATGACGACGCACGCCTGTATCGGGAGTACGCCGTCTGGCTGGCACACCGCAACATGCTGGACTTCGACGACCTCGTGGTGAAGGCCGAGGAGCTGGTGCGCACCCACGGGGACATCGCCGATGCGATCGCCGCGCGCTGGGATTATCTCCTGGTGGACGAGTTCCAGGACGTGAACGCCGTCCAGTACGACCTCTTGAAACGCCTGGCGGCGCCGCACGGCAACTTCTTCGTGGTCGGCGACGACGAGCAGTCGATCTTCACCTGGACGGGGGCGGACCCCTACGTGCTCGTCCGCTTCAGCCGCGACTACGAGATCGACCGGCCCATCGTGCTGGACAAGAACTGCCGCTGCTCGCGCCAGATCTTCGAGACCGCGCGGCGGGTGCTGGCGCAGAATCCCCAGCTGTTCGCAAAGCAGCTCAGCGCGGAGCAGGAGTCGGCGTACGAGGTAGGCGCGTTCGGCTTCCGAGATGAGGAAGAGGAAGCCGCGTGGCTGCTCGAGGACATCCTCGCCGACCGCGCGGTGGCCGGCCTGGGATGGAGCGACTATGCGATTTTGTACCGCCGGCACAAGGTCGGCGAGTACCTCGAGGGACGCCTCGTCCGCGCGGGGATTCCCTGCCGGTTGGCGCGCGGCCGCTCGCTGGTCGAGGACGACGTCATCAAGTACGTGATCGCCGCCCTGGGAATCGTGCGCGATCCGGGCGACCCCGTCGCGCTCGAGGCGTTCGCGCGCTGCGTGCTCTCGCCGCATTTCCTGCAGGAGGTCGAGGCGGCGATCGGGAGCTCCGGTGATTTCCTCGCTTCCGTGCGCACGCTCGCCCGGCGCCGGCCGGCGCAGGACCCCGACACCAAGAAGCTCTGGCGCCTCGTGTTTCAGGTGGAGAACCTCCGCGCCCTGACGCGGTCGCACCGCGCGTTGGTTCCGCTGGTCGACGAGATCCTGTCGCAGAGCGTCGGGCCGTACCGCAACGCCCTCGAGGAGCGGCACGACGAGCTGACCGATCCCGCCGCGATCCCCGAGGCCGAGCGGCTCGCGGCGGCGATTGCGGCGGAGCAGGAAATCGTGATCGCGCCGCAGGAAGGGCTGGAGATTGCGTTGCGGGGAATGCTGATTGCGGCCGGTCTGCGTCACGTGCCAACCTCGACAACCTCCCGAACCTCCCCAACCTCGATAACCTCCGCCCTCACGCTGTTCAAGGCGCTCCAGCTGCTGCACGCCGAAGGGCTCGATACCGCGCTCGAGCGCTACGTGACGTTCGACCTGGAGACCACCGACAAGGACGTGGAGGTCTGCGAGGTTGTCGAGATCGGCGCGGTACGCGTGGTGGGCGGCGAGATCGTGGACCGGTTCCACTCGCTAGTCCGGCCCTACCGTCCGATTACGCCGGGCGCAACCAAGGTGCACGGATACACCGATGGCGACGTCCGGAAGGCACGACCGCTTGCCGAGGTGTGGCCCGAGTTTCGCGCCTTCATCGGCGACGATGTGCTCATCGCGCACAACGGCCAGCATTTCGACATTCCCGTGCTGCGCCGGCTCGCGGCCGGATGGGAAGGCGTGGACACGCTGGTGTTCTACGACACCCTGCCGCTCGTTCGCTCGCTCTCCCGCGACAGCGCCAAGCTCGAGGACCTGGCGCTGCGGTTCGGCATCGACGCGGGCCGGGCGCATCATGCGTTGGACGACGCGGTCACGCTGGCCCGGGTGTATCGCGAGCTCGAGCGCCTGCGGGCGGTTCGGGCGCGCAAGGCGCTGCTGGTCAACCTGCTTGACTACCTGGGGCTGGCGTTCGCTTTGGAGCCTGAGAGCGAGCAGGGAGCCCTAAAGGAGTCCCTGACGGTCCCGGGGGGCAGGGAGCGGGAATTGCTCTTCAAGGTCGCGAAGTTTTACACGTTGGGTCGATACAGTGATGCCCTGGCGTTCTACGAGATGGAGCGCGAGCGATCCGGTGGAGACTCAGGCCCCCCAGTCGACGAAGTGATCCGGCGGCTCGGTGGGCGCGCGCTCATGACGCGGCTCCGCGCCGAACCCGATCCGGCGCAGCGCTATCCCGCGGCGGTGGCCCGGCTGCGGGCGCTGATCGACGAGCCTTCACCCGCAGGAACTCTCAAGGAGAGCATCGACCGCCTGCTCGACCGCGTGGCGCTCTCCACGTCTGAGGGCATCGAGGTCGCGCCCGATCGCGTCAACCTCCTCACGCTGCATTCGACCAAGGGCTTGGAGTTCTCGCGCGTGTATATCGTGGGCGTGGAGGATTACCAGATTCCCGGGTTGCGGGAGGCGAAGGAGAATCGGCAGGCCGAGATCCAGGAGGCGCGGCGCCTCTTGTACGTGGGGATGACGCGGACGCGGGAGCGGCTGGTGCTGACGCGGGTGGAGCGGCGGTTCGGG
>Ga0209056_10006152_pt1 | contig 12421 bp, 8 predicted proteins | sample GraSoiAngelo_114_FD_185876 | JGI IMG/M metagenome (GOLD analysis project Ga0209056, IMG submission 185876) | Grasslands soil microbial communities from the Angelo Coastal Reserve, California, USA - 14_0903_13_40cm (SPAdes) (version 2) | ecosystem: Environmental > Terrestrial > Soil > Grasslands ... | reverse complement strand
ACGCGGGCCCTCGGCATTCCCGACGAGGAGCTGCGCGCCTACGTGCCGATGCCGGAGACGATCGGCTCGGTCTACACGCTCCTCTACTATGCCCGCCGCTCCTACGAGGAGGCGCTCGGCGCGCTCGGCTACGCGCGCGAGCGCGTCGCCGGGATGAGCGGCTACGCGAAGACGCTCTACGACGGCCTGGCGACGCACTACGGCGTGCGCGTCCGGGACCTGGAGGTGCACGCCTACGCCGAGCAGGAGCACGGCGACAAGGCCCTCGAGCTGATGCAGCGGGTGTGCCTCAGCGGCTACGTCCAGCGCCGCGTGCGCCAGGCGGTCGAGCACACGATCCTCACCAATGAATGGCGGGCCCGGGCGCTCAACCGCTGGCTCGAGTGACGGGGCGGCTCGCGGGCCGGGTGGCGATCGTCACCGGCGCCGGCCAGGGCATCGGACGCGCGGTCGCGCTCGCCTTCGCGCGCGAGGGTGTGCGTGTCTGCATCGCCGAGCTGAAGCCGCACCGCGGGATGCGCACCGTCGAGGAGGTCACCGCCGCGGGCGGCGAGGCGTTCGCCTGCCCGACCGACGTCGGGCGGCAGGCCGACGTCGAGGCGATGGTGGCCGAGACCGTCCGCCGCTTCGGGCGCGTCGACGTGCTGGTCAACAACGCCCACAGCTTCGGTCCGCGCGCGCCGCTCGCGGACATCCCCGACGCACAGTTCGACCGCTCCTGGGTCTCCGGCGTCAAGGGCGCGTGGTGGACGATGTGCGCCGTCCGCCCGCACATGGCGGCGCTCGGCGCGGGCCGCATCATCAACGTCGTCTCGCTCGCCGCCGAGCGCGGCGACGCGGGGCTCGGCGACTACGGCGCGGCCAAGGCCGGCATCGTCGGGCTGTCGCGCACCGCCGCCCGCGAATGGGGACCGGAGGGCATCACGGTCAACTGCATCGCGCCGGCGGCGGCGACCAAGCGCGGCCAGGACTGGTCGGCGCGGGACCCCGACGCCTTCCGGCGCGCGATGGAGGGGCGGCCGATCGGGCGGCTCGGGGATCCCGAGACGGACATCGCCCCCGTCTTCGTCTTCCTCGCCAGCGACGACGCACGGTTCGTCACCGGCCACGTGCTCCACGTGGATGGCGGCGCGTTCCTCGGCTGAATCGGTCTCAGCGAAGCCGCGCCGTGACCGCGACGTCCGTTCCCCGATCGGCCGCGTCCGCGGCCGTGAGGAAGCGGCCGAAGCTCGGCTCGCGTGCCAGGTAGCGCTTCATGAACGCCGTCGCGTAGCGCGCGACGAGCGCCTGCTGTCGCGCGAGCGCCGCGGGCGCGAGATGGCCGTCCACGTCGGTGAAGCCGCTGTGCGTGCCGCCGACGATCTTGACCAGGACGCTCTTCCCCGTGCGCCGCGCGCGCGACAACCGTATAGTGGGCGCGTGCAGCCTCCCGGGCACGACTGGGCCTGGTGCCCGACGTGTCGTGGCCGGCTCGTCCCCGTCTCACGCGGCGGGCGGCCGCGACCGACCTGCGCCGCCTGCGGCTTCATCTTCTTCGCCAACCCGGGCCTCGGCGCGGCGGCCGTCGTCCGCGACGCCGTCGGGCGCGTGCTCCTCGTCCAGCGTCGGCCGGGCCAGCACGGCGCCGGCGCCTGGTCCTTCCCCTGCGGCTTCGTCGAGTGGGGTGAGGACGTCCGCGCCGCCGCGGTGCGCGAGGCGCGCGAGGAAGCGGGCATCGAGGTGACGGTCGGCGAGGTCCTCCACGTCGCTTCCAACTTCCACGAGCCCGAGAAGCCGACCGTCGGCATCTGGTTCGCTGCCCGGCTGGTCGACCGGCATGCCACGCCGGTGGCCGGCGACGACGCGGTGGCCGTCGGCTGGTTCGATCCCGCCGCGCCGCCGCCGCTCGCCTTTCCGACCGACGCGACTCTCCTCGCGCGGCTGGCGGGCGGCAGCTGAGCAGCGTTGCCGCAGGCTCGCGGCGCGAGGCGAGGTGCCCTCGCGGGTCCCCGCCTCGCGCCTGCCTTGCGCGTCTGGGTCGCGCTACGGCTGGAACGGGCTCAGGCGGAGGAAGGTCCCGAGCGGCGTCCCCGCACCGCCGGCGCCGATGGCCGGAATGTTCGGGCCGTTCGGGACGTTGAGCGACGGATGGTCGAACGGCGCTCTCTGGAAGCGGACACGGTCATCCGTGAGCGCGAGCAGGAAGGCCACGAGCGCGTCCTTCTCCGCCGCGGCCAAGCCGAGAGGCCGGATCTGCGAGTCCGTGAACTGATTCGGGAAGTCGCCGCCCCGGTCATAGAAGTCGACCACCTGGCGCAGGGTCGCCTTGTCGCCATTGTGGAAGTACGGGCCGGTCAGCTCGACGTTGCGGAGCCCGGGCGTCTTGAACTTGGCTTGCCCCGGCTGGAGGATGTCGCCGCCGTCGTCGGCGACCGGTCGGACTCCCGTGTTGATGAAGCCCCTCTTCGAATCGGAGGGGATGGTCGAGTCGGAGGACTCGACCGTGGCGCGCGTGAGTGGGCCGCCGTCATGGCACGCGGTACACCGGCCCTTGCCCCGGAAGACGTCCAGCCCCTGCTGCTCCTGCGAGTTGAGCGCGAGGAGGTTCCCGTCCATGAACCGGTCGAAGCGCGTGTCGTCGGAGACCTGCGTGGAATTGTAGAGCATGACCGAGAGGCCCCAGTAGAGGGAGAAGTTGTTCTCCATCACGCTGAAGCCGTTGACGATCGCGCTCGAGTTCCACCACTCCGGCCTGAACGCCGCCTGGATCAGGGCCGCGTAGCTCGTGTTGAGCCCTGGGCCGGGGAAGTTGGAGAGGCCGCCGAGGGCGCTGTCCGCCGGGTCCACCATCTGCTGCCCGAGCGGGGGGAGGCCGAGGAGCTTCCGGCCGAGCTGCGGGAAGTTGCGACCGTCGCAGGACATCTCGACGCGGTTGTTGGGTGGTCCGACGGCCTGCGAGGCGAGGCTCGCGTTCTTCAGGCTGATGGCGACCGGCGTCGGCACGCCGTTGATCACCTTCAGGACGCGGGCGTTGGGGTCGGTCGGCCCCGCCGGGTTCACGCCGTTGAAGACGTTGTTCGCGCGGCCGTCCCAGAAGCTCCGGAAGTTGAAGATCGCGTTGAGGTTGAGCGGCGTGTTCCGGCCCGTCACCTGCCGCAGGCCCGGGAACACCGCGTCCGCCAGCGGCGTGCAGCTGTCCACCGGGCCACCGCTGAGGCCGACGAACAGGCTCTTCATGATGCCCTGGGAGCCGACGACGTCCCCGTTGTTGATCGGGAAGTTCCCGGCGTTCAGGGTGGCGCCCGCGGGGGCGGTGTCGAAGACGCCGTTCGCACCCGGGTTGAGCGTGTTCGTCACCCGGACGTCGGCGCCGGCCTGGAAGTGGCACTGGGCGCAGGCCTGCACGCCGTCGCCGCCGGCCTGCGTATCCCAGAAGAGCGCCTTGCCGAGCTTGATGGCCGCGCTCCGGTCCGCGACGAAGTCACCCAGGTTGGGCGGCAAGGGGATCGGCACCCTCTTCAGCGACTTCAGGCCTGCCCATGCGGGAGGGCTGCCCGTCGCGATCATCAGGCACGCCAGCATCATGGCGGTGCGTGACGCTGTGCTGTTCATTCGCTGCCCGACGGCCACGAGGGGTCTGGCCGTCCGCGGCAGCCTGGCGGGGCGGAAACGGACTACGGTGTGCATGTCGAATCCTCCACTGGCTGGGGTTAGTGGACGGCTCGTCATGCCACCGCATGTCAGCTTGCCAGCTTGCAAGCTAATGACGCGAGGTCGAACGTTCCGCATGGCGAGCGCTTGGTATCCCTGCAAGGAGGACGCTACGGCGCGTGCAGCAGCAGCGTAATTGGGAGTTTCCCGCATGCGGAACGGGGTTCCCCGCGGGGCCCGAGGACCCCGCGGGGTGGATGGGTGATCCGGCCTACGCGGGCGGCCTGGCTACGGCGCCACCTGGAGGAGCACGGCGGGCCGCTGCCCGCTGCTCTCGCGGGAGTTGTACTTCACCCCGTTGATCGACGTGCTGTCCAGGGCGAAGCAGTAGACCCCGTCCCCGGTGATCGCCGAGGTCACGTCGAAGGTCACGACCTGGCCCGGCTGCACCGGCCCCACCGTGGAGAGGACGGCGCCGTCGATCACGGGGCGGTTCCGCCAGGTCGTCGTGAGCTCGCTCCAGCCGCAGGCGCTGATCCGATGGATGCGGCCGCCCGAATCGCCCCCGGCGTTGAAAGCGCTCGCCACCTGCAGCTGCAGGCGGGCGGACACCACGGGGCGCGTTCCGACGCCGCTGACCCTCACCCGGAAGTACGTCTGCTCCCGCTTCGTCGCCTGACCGCTCGCGTCGAGCACCGCGTTGCTGCCGAAGCTGACGTCCGGATTCTGCTCGTGCACCTTCACGTCGGCCTCGACCGTCTCCACCGCCCCGGCCTGCGCCACGGTGCTCGTGGTGGTCGAGGTCGTCGTGGTGGTGCTGGTCGTCGACGAGCTCGTCGTCGGCACGGTGCTGGTCGAGGACGAGGTGCTGCTCGTCGGGGTCGTGGGCGCCGTGCTGCTGGTCGACGTCGACGTCGTCGGCACCGTGCTGGTCGAGGAGCTGGTGCTGCTCGTCGGGGTCGTGGGTGCCGTGCTGCTGGTCGACGTCGACGTCGTCGGCACCGTGCTGGTCGAGGAGGTGGTGCTGCTCGTCGGGGTCGTGGGCGCCGTGCTGCTGGTCGACGTCGACGTCGTCGGCACCGTGCTGGTCGAGGAGGTGGTGCTGCTCGTCGAGGTCGTGGGCGCCGTGCTGCTGGTGGACGTCGTCGTCGTGGACGTGGTGCTCGTCGTGGTCGTCGGAGCCTGCAGCTCGATCTCCAGCTCGGGCCGTTCCACCTGGTTCAGATCCTCGCGTGAGGCGTACGTCGCCCCTGCGGTCGTGTCGTTCCTGATCGCCAAGGTGTAGACGCCGGGGCCAGCCTGCAGCGCGGCCGTCACGTCCACGCTCACGTCCTGCCCGACGAGCACGCCGCCGAGCCACGCGATCGGCCGCGTGTAGTCCGGGACGAACGGGGAGGCATCGTGCGCGTCGACCTTCCCGTCGAGGTTGGTATCGACGTCCGACCATTTGAGACCGGGGCCGCTCGCGCTGCCGACGCCGCTCCCCTCCGCCCAGCTCGAATTCGGCACCGGGTAGATCGTCCCGCCGTCGCTCGAGGCGTTGGTGCAGTGAAGCTTGAGCTTCGCCGCGACGACGGGTCGGGTCACGGCGGAGAGGTCGAACTTGAGGTAGGCGATATCGGCCGGCGCCAGGTCCACGTCGACGTGGTCGGACGCGCCGTGATCCGCCGTCGCCTGGGCGCCCGCCTGGATGTAGGTGTCCGCGACGGGAGCGAGGCGCAGGACCTGCGACGAATCGCCGCAGCGGCAGTCCGTAAGGCAGAGGCCGGGGCAGCCGGCGTCGTCGTGGCCGTCGCACGCCTCGGTGGTCTGGTCGAGGCGGTCGTCGCCGCAGACCGGCGCGCAGGTGCAGTCCGCGGCGCACGGCCCCGGACACGCCACGTGGTCGAGGCCGTCGCACTGCTCGCCGGGCTGGTCGACCAGGTCGTCGCCGCAGCGGGGCGGCGGCGCGGTGCCCTTGACGAGCGTGATGGCGTCACGGATGGCGCCGTCCTCGCGCACCATCTGCTCGATCAGCCGGCCGCCGTCGACCGTCACCCGGGTGAAGTGGAAGGCCGACTCGGCGTAGGCGGTGAAGCTGCTCGCGCCGACGGGGCGGAGCTGGTCGCCGCCGCCGCCCGTGGTGACGTACACCGTGCCGGCGCCCGGCTGGACCGCGACGTTGTTCCGCAGCGGCTTGGTGCGCTCGTAGTCGTGATCGTCGCCCATGAACACCATGTCGACGCCGTACTTGTCGAAGAGCGGGACGAGGTTCGCCCGCACGGTGAGGTCGCTGCCGTGGCTGCCGCTCGAATAGATGGTGTCGTGGAAGGCGACGAACTTCCAGGTGGCCGTGCTGGTGCGCAGGTCGTTGTCGAGGAACGTGTGCTCGGCGCTGCCCGGGCTGGTGCTGGCATTCGTGTCCAGCACCACGACGTGCGCGTTGCCGAAGTCGAAGGAATAGTAGTTCTCGGACCGGGCCGGGTTGTTGGCCGGCGTGTAGAAGGTGCTCCGCCAGGCGGCGCCCCCGTCGGCGCGGACGTCATGGTTGTCGATGGCGGGCCAGATGACGAGCCGGCGGAGCAGCGTGCGGTATGGCGTGAAGAAATCGGGGTCGTAGTTGGCGCCGAGGCCGCCGCCGATCATGCCGCCCGTGTGCAGGACGAAGTCGACGGGCGTCGCATACATGGCGTTACGCAGGGCCAGCCCGGGCAGGCAACCGCCGCAGCCCGACTCTCCCATCACGAGGAAGGTGAAGGGCAGGGTCGGGTGGTCGGTCTCGAAGACCTCCTCGCCCGCGAGCGCCACGCCGTCGGCCTGCGGGGCATAGGCGTATCGCGTGCCCGGCACCAGGCCGTCGGCGCGGATCGCGCAGACGGTCCCCGTGCTTCCCGCGATGACCGTCGGCTGCCCGCCCTCCGGCCGGACGTCGAGGGAGCAGGCCGCGGGCGCGTCCGTGTCCCAGACGACGGTGACGCCGTGCGTGCTCTCGAGCTGCAGATATGGTCCGCGGGTCAACGTCACCGCGCCGGCCGGGGCCGCCATCAGCAGCGCCGCGGCGACGAGGCCGCGGAAGCTTCCGCGGGTGATCCTGCCCTCATGTCGGAACGTCATCTTGCGCATCTCCTTCGGGCGGCGTCGGCCGCTGCGGCTACAGCAACCCCGGTGCCGCCCCCGCACCGCCGTCCGCGCGAGCGTTTCACGCTCGGCCACCGCGCGCGGCTGGGTGATGCGACGCAGCAGGCTGGGTGGTTTCAACCGCGGCGGGGCGGCGTCGGCGACCGGCTGGGGAAACGCCTAGGGGGTTTTCCCAAATTGCGGTGATGGCACCCGGGCGAGTAGAGAACGCCGCAGCGAGTGCTGCAGATGCCTACCATGTTCGTCATCGAGGACGAGCCCGTCCTCGCCCGAAATCTCGTGAGAGCCTTCTCGCGCGACGACTTCCACGTCCTGCATGCGGGCGGCATCGCCGAGGCGCGCGGCATCGCGGCCGACACGCCGCCCGACGTCGCGCTGCTCGACCTGCGGCTCCCCGACGGCAGCGGCCTCGACATGCTAGATTTCCTCCTGACGCAGGACCCGGAGCTCCCGGTGATCATGATGACGGGCTACGGATCCGTCTCCGAGGCCGTGCGGGCGATGCAGCGGGGCGCGCGGGACTACGTGCAGAAGCCGCTCGACCTCGAAGAGCTCCGGCTGCGGGTCGATCGCGCCCTGCGGGGCGCACGGCAGCGCCGCGAGATCTCCTATCACCGGGAGCGGCAGGCCGCCGCGTGCAAGATCCTGGGGCAGTCGGCCGCCATCGAGCGCCTGCGCGGCATGGTCGAGCGGGTCATGCGCATGACGGGCGGGCCCGGCGCGCCGGCCCCCACGGTGCTCCTCCTCGGCGAGACGGGCAGCGGCAAGGGACACGTCGCCCGCGCCCTGCATGCCGGCGGCGGGCGGCGCGAGGGGCCGTTCATCGAGGTGAACTGCACCGCGCTGCCCGAGAACCTGGTGGAGGCGGAGCTCTTCGGCCACGAGAAGGGCGCGTTCACCGACGCGAAGGCGGCGCGCGCCGGCCTGTTCGAGACGGCGCACGGGGGCACCATCCTCCTCGACGAGATCGGCCACATCTCGCCGTCGCTCCAGTCGAAGTTCCTGAAGGTGATCGAGGAGAAGGCCGTCCGCCGGATCGGCGCGACCACGCAACGCCGCGTCGACGTGCAGGTGATCGCGGCGACCAGCCGCGACCTCGAGGCCGCGACGCGGATGGGCGAGTTCCGGGAGGACCTCTACCAGCGGCTCTCCGTGGCCGTGATCCGCATCCCGCCGCTGCGGGAACGGGACCAGGACGCGGTGCTGATCGCCCGTGACCTGCTGGAGGACGCGGCGCGCCGCTACGGGCTGCCGGCGCGCAGGCTCTCGCCGGAAGCGGAGGCCGCGCTCCGCCACTACTCATGGCCGGGCAACGTCCGGGAGCTCGCCAACACGATGGAGCGCGTGGTGCTCTTCTCGGACGCCGAGCTGGTGCCCGCCGAGGACCTCGCGCTGCCCGCCGGCGCCTCCGCCGGCTCGGCGGTGAGCGTCGAGGTCTCGGGTGGCATCCGCATCGAGTTCCCCGAAGCCGGACTCTCCCTCGAAGCGGTGGAGCGCGCCGTGCTGGTCGCGGCGCTCGAGAAGGCGGGCGGCAACCAGAGCGAGGCGGCCCGGCTGCTCGGCATCTCGCGCGACACCCTTCGCTACCGGATCGGCAAGTTCGGCCTCGGAGAGTGACGTCGATGCGATCGCAGAGGTGGCGCCGGCGCGGTCTCCTGGTCGCCCTCGCGCTCGTGACGGCGGTGCCCGCCAGGCTGCGGGCCTCGGGTACGAGCCCCGCGCTCGTGCTTTCGGCCGCCGCCGGCGCGGCCGTCGGTGACCAACGCTCCGTTGCGCTCGAGGGGTCGTTCGACTTCGCCAACGCGGTGCAGGTCGCCTACCCGCTCAACCTCGTCGTGTTCCAGGGCTCGCGGTTCGTGCGCTACCGCGTGCCCGGAGCCGCCGTGGCCGGCGACAGTCCGGAGCTGGCCGACGGCCAGCTCACCGCGGACGAGCTCGACGCCTTCGGCCAGGAGGGCTCCGCGGCGGCCGCGGGCGTTCGCATCGTCACGCTGGTCACCGATCGGATCCGCATCGCGCTGCCGGCCGGCTTCGCGGCGGGCCCGACGACCGCGATCCTCTACGCCGTCCTCCCCGACAGCCCCGTGCTGTCCAACCCGATCGACTTCACCCTTCCCTGAGATGCGCGCCCTGCGAGCACGAGCCCGGGTGGCAGCCGCCGTCCTTCTTGCGGGCCTCGCGGCACCAGCCGGGGCGTCGAGCTTCCCGGTCTTCGACAACGACCCGGTGGACTCGTCCAGCGGACGGCCCTACCCGATCCTTCCCGGCACGCCCCTGATCCTTCCCCAGCCCAACGGGAAGTTCAATCCGCCCATCGTCGACTCGTCCACCGTCGGCGACGTCGACCTCGTGGTGCGGGCGGGGACGATCATGGTCGGCCCCTCGATCCCCCCGCCCTCCGCCTCGCCAACCACCGCCGTCGCGGGCGGCGCCGCGATGGCCGGCGGAAGCGGCATCCCGTTCACGGTCGTGGTCTCCGACGGCAACGGCACACCGGCTTCGGGGAACCCGCTGCTCGGCCCCGAGATGGACGGCATCCCGGTCCTCGTCGCGGCCTTCGCCGATCTCGACGGCGACGGCGTCGTCGGCCCGACGAACGCGGATGACGGAGGCGCCGACGACGATGCGCGGGAGCTGCAGGAGTCCGACTACCTCGTCGGCCGGCAGATCGCCATCTTCCACAACGGCGTGGCGCAGGGAACGCTCTTCGTCTGGAAGGGCGCGCCGGCGTCGGCGGGCGGCCTGCACGTCGTGCTGACGGCGCTCGCCTACGTGGGGCCCTTCAGCCCGAGCTTCTTCTTCGGCAGCGTGCCGGACGGGCCGCCCGTCGCGACCCGGCTCCCCTTCTTCCCGCGCTACGACCCGGACCACGTCGTGGAGGCCAACGGCCGCGGCGGGCTCGCCGAGCCCGGGCACCGGCTCGGCATCGAGCTCGAGCCGGCCTTCGAGCCCCCGGTGGACGACCCCGACCTGGGGACGCCCTTCGCGCTCGCCACCGACGGCTCGAGCCCCACCATCGACCGCGTCGCGGTCTACGGCGGGCCGCTCTCGCGCCTGCGCTTCGTCCGTCCGTCCTCGGCGACGGGGTTCCCGGTGGGCGCCGAGGTCCCGCTCCATCGCGGTGCCGGCGGCGCGTTGTACGAGGACCTGTCGTCGGTGGACGTTCCGGACAACGGCCCGGGCTCGGCCGTCCCCGTCCGGCTCGTCCCGGTCGACGCGCTCGACAACGTGACCGACCCGCCCGCCGGCGCGCGGGCGACGCTCATCGCCGGGCCGGGTCTCGTCATCTCCGCCCCGGACACCGACGGGGATCCCACGCGCGAGACGGTCCCCGTGGCCGGTGCCGACGGCGTCGACGTGACGCTCGACGACGCGGGCGGCATGGGCGACTCGGGGACAGGCTCGACCGTCACCGTCGCCCTCGACGGCGTACCCGTCGAGACCCTGGCGGTCCGCTTCGTCCCGGGCGCCGCGGCAGCCGAGCGGCCCACCATCACACACGCCGAGCTCGCCGGCCACCCCGACTCGGCCGTCGCCGGCCATCCGCTGCACGATACCGTGGTCGCCGTGGTCGACGACCCGCAGGCCGATGCGGCGAGCGTCACCGGTGCGATCACCCTGAACGGCAGTCCCCTGGGCACGCTGCTGCTGCAGGAGGGACCGCCGCCGCCGGGGCTCGACCTGCCGCCCGGACAGGTCTTCACGGGCCCGATCGACGTGACGCCCTCGGAGACCGGAGTCCTCGAGATCTCGCTCACCGCGCGCGACGTCGCCGATCACGTCTCCGACCCGCTCCGGCTCTCCTTGCCGGTGTTCGCCGACGGGTCGGCCGCGGTGTCGGACCTGTCCGTCTCGCCCGATACGGCCACGGCCGGCAGCTTGATCCTCACGGTCACGGCACGCATCGCAGCCGGCGAGCCCGTGACGCGGGTCACGGCCCAGATGGACAGAGGGCACGGTTTCCGGCGCATCGCCATGCTGAACGACAAGGGCCTGCTGGGCGACGCGGCCGCAGCCGACGGCGTGTTCTCGAGGCGGCGCACGATCCGGATGCCGGCGCCCGGGTCGTTCCCGGTGCGCGTGGTGGTGACCGACCGCCTGCACGGCGCCGTCGCCAGCGCGCCCGTGGAGCTGCACGTCGTTGCACCGTAGGAGCGCCCGGCGAAGCCTACGCTCGGGGGAGTGGGGGCGCCGGCTCGGCCTCCCCGCCGGGCTCACGCCGCCGGCAGCTCGACGACGAAGCGCGCGCCGCGCCGCTCGGCGGCTTCCACCGTGATGGTTCCGCCGTGGCGCTCGATGATCTTCCGCACGACGGCCAGTCCGACGCCCGTCCCCGTCGACTTGGTGGTCATGAAGAGCTGGAAGATCCGCTGGCGCATCTCGGGCGCCACGCCAGGACCCGTGTCGGTCACGCCGAGGCGTACGCGTCCGAGTCCGTTGCCCGACGCCGCTGCGCTGATCGTGATCCGGCCACCTGCTCCCGTCGCCTCGATCGCATTCACGACCAGCTCCTGGAGCGCCTGGCCGAGGTGCGAGGGATCGGCCCGCACGAGCGGCAGGTCGGCGGGCACGTCGAGCTCGACGGTCACGCCCCCCGCCTCCAGGCGGGGCGCCAGCGTGCGCAGCAGCCCGTCGATCAGCGCCGGCAGGTGGGTCGGCTCCACCCTGGGCTCGAACGGTCGCGTGAAGTCGAGGATGCCCCGCACGTGCGCCTCGAGCTTGTCCACCTCGAGGAGGACGTCCTGCAGGTTCTCGTGCACGGGGCTCTCGGGAGCGGTGTGCTCGAGCGCGAGCTGGGCGGCGAGGCGGATGCCCGCCAGGGGGTTGCGAATGCCGTGCGCCACCGCCGCCGACAGCTCGCCGACGGCGGCCAGACGCTCCGCCCGGGCGAGGCTCTCCTGAGCCTCGCGCAGCTCCTCGAGCGCCGCCGCATTGGCGAGCGCGATCGCCGTCTGGTTGGCGAGCGTGCCGAGCACGTCCATATCGTCGGCGGAGAAGGGCCGGCCGGAGGCCTTGCCGCCGACGGCGAGCAGTCCCGCGGGACGGCCCTGGCGAAGCAGGGGAACGAGGAGTGTGGCGCCGAGCGCATCGAAGAGCGCCCGCAGGGCGTCCCGGTGCCGCCACAGCCGCGCGGACTCCTCCACCTCGTCGCGCGAGAGGACGCCGCCCCTCGCCTCGAAGACCGCGAGCCCCGGCGCCCCGGCCGCAATGCGCCGGACGCCGGCCGACCCACCGCGCCGCACGAGGGCGTCGTCCTCGCGCTCCCAGAGCGTCGCCCCCTCGATGAAGAGGACCTCGCGGAGCGCGGTGAGCAGGTGCTGCACGATCGCGTCGCGGTCGAGGAGCGTCGTCATGCGCTCGCTCGCCCGGGCGACGGTGTCCTTGTAGTCGACGCGGCCACGGTAGAAGAGGCGGTCCACCGCGCGCTGCACACGGTCGCGCAGCGGGACGACCGTCGCCAGCGCGACGAGCACGAACGCGATCGGAAAGACCGCGCTGCGCGACGACACGAACCCTGCGGCCAGGCCGTCGGCGACCAGCAGCGCCCCCGCGTATGCCAGCGAGACGAGCGCCGTGATCACCGCATAGACGAGCGCCTGCTTCACGAACCGGTCGGCCTCGAACAGGTCGTGGCGCGCGATGGCGTAGCCGATGGAGAGCGGGAAGAGGAAGC
>Ga0209056_10006147_pt1 | contig 12423 bp, 13 predicted proteins | sample GraSoiAngelo_114_FD_185876 | JGI IMG/M metagenome (GOLD analysis project Ga0209056, IMG submission 185876) | Grasslands soil microbial communities from the Angelo Coastal Reserve, California, USA - 14_0903_13_40cm (SPAdes) (version 2) | ecosystem: Environmental > Terrestrial > Soil > Grasslands... | reverse complement strand
TCGGCCTCGCGCTCGCGGGGGCGCTGCTCGCGATCCCGATCTGGGCATTCGCGCCCGCGACCCCGCTGCTCGTGCTGGGCGCGTTCGTGATGCAGTTCTTCGTCCAGGGCGCCTGGGGAGTGATTCCGGCGCACATCAACGAGCTGGCGCCGGACGGCGTGCGCGGCTTCCTGCCGGGCTTCGGATATCAGTGTGGCGTGGCGGTCGCAAGCCAAATCCCTCACGTCCAGGCGCTGTTCGCTGCGCACACGACCTACGCGCAGACCATGGCATTCTCGGCGGCGCTGGTATTCATCGTGTGCGCGGTGGTGGCGCTGCTGGGACCGGAGCGCCGGGGGGTGACGTTCGGGCGGCGCGTCGCTTGACGACGAGACCCCGGCTCGCCATCGTTCCGACGCGCTCGGGGCGCACGCGGGTCCGCGCGAAGGACTGAGTCCACCCTACCGATCGAATCATTGCTCGGTTGTCTCCCTGCTGGCCGGCTTGCGGACCGCCGGCGTTCAGCATGGAGGCTTTATGGCTGCCAAGCAGCTCCCCCCACGTCCAAATCTCGACCAGCTCAAACGCCAGGCGAAGGAGCTTCTCCAGGCGGGCAAGGCGCATGCCCTGCACGATGCGCAAACCATGATCGCACGCGAGTACGGTTTCCCCTCCTGGAACGCGTTGCACGACCACGTCGAAGCGGTCACGCTCGAGTTCGACGCCGCGCTGAACGAGTTCCTCGAAGCGGCGACGGACGGCCGCCACGATCGCGCCGAGCGGATGCTCGCACTGTACCCGAGGATCGCGAACGCGAATTTCCACACGACGCTGGTCTTGGGCGACGCATCCGGCGTGGATGCTCGGCTGGAGAAGGATCCGTCACTCGCCACGAAGCCGGGTGGGCCGCGTGGCTGGGAGCCGATCCACTACGTCTGCTACACGTCGATGGCACACGATTCGCCGGTGCGCGCCACGGGGCTCGCCGCGATCGCTCGGCGGCTCATTGCCAGCGGCGCCGATCCGAACACGCGGTTTCCGTGGCAGCATCACAACGTGCGCCGGCCGGTGCTGTGGGGAGCGTCGCGCGTCGCGGAGTCGCTGCCGCTCGTCGCAGCGCTGCTCGATGCCGGAGCCGATCCCAACGACGGTGTCACACTCCCCCTCGCCGCCAGCGCCGGCGACATCCCGGTACTGGAGGCGTTGCGCGCCCGCGGCGCCAACGTCGATCAGGCGTGGGCCACCGACGGGGCGACGTCGCTGTACGCGATTCTCCATTGGAGCCGCATCCCCGAGGGGGTGATGTGGTTGCTCGAGCACGGCGCCGACCCGAACGCGGTGTTCGCGGAGAACGGCGAGACGCCGCTACACGTGGCGGCGCGGGCGTGGGATGTTCCGCTCGTCGAGGCGATGGTGGCGCGAGGGGCGGACATCGAGCGCAGGCGGGCCGACGAGCGGACGCCCTACGCCGTCGCCGAGCTGAACGGGAATCGCGCGGTGGCAGACTGGCTGGTCGCGCACGGCGCGTCGCCGGAGCTGGCGGAGGTCGACCGGCTCGTCGCGGCGTGCAGTCGCGCCGATCGCGCCGCGGCGGAGGCGCTGCTCGCCAAAAACCCCGGCTTGCGGAATGAGATCACTGACGACCACTACATCGCGTTTCATCAGGCGGCCGAGCGCGGGGACGTGCGGGCGCTCGAGGTGATGCTGGCGTGCGGGTTCGACCCGAACCGTCCCGACGCGGGGATTGGCAAGACGGCGCTGCATACGGCGGCGATGGAGGGGTGGCCGGACGCGGTTGGGGTTCTCCTCGCGCACGGCGCGTCGGTGCACGTGCGCGATCGGGAGTTCAAGGGGCAGCCACTGGTCTGGGCCGCGGAGGGATCGCGCCAGGGGCGGGAGGGGCGCGATTTCGCGGCGGTGGGACACCTGCTGCTGGACGCGGGCTCGCCCGTGGCATGGGAGACCGGGGCCGAGCCGGCGGAGGGGATTCTCGAGATCGTCGCGGCGTGGCGGCGCGGGGGGGCCACCTGATCGGGTCGTGTTCAGGCGGGGGCTCGAGCGTGATGGCGGCGCGGTCATGTTGGGACCCCCTACTTCCTTAAATAGCTGTCGGTCTTCTTGAGCCAGTCCTCGCGCGGCGGATAGAAGACATCCACGTCGAGCGTGTCCTCGAGCGCGTGGGCCGCGTGGGGCACGTTGCCCGGCAAATGGAGCACCTCTCCCGCACGCACCACGATTTCCTCGCGGTCGTCGTCACCAACAAAGAATTGGAGCGCACCTTCCAGGATGTAGGTGAGCTGCTCGTTCATGTGCGAGTGCTTCGGGACGACGCAGCCCTTCTTCAGGTACACGTGCGCGAGCATCAGCTGGTCACCGGTGATCAGGCGACGCGACAGCTTCTCGTGCAGCTCCTCGCGGGGCATATCGTCCCAGCGATACCACGTGGCGGCTCGTTTGGCGCTCACGACGGTTCTCCCCGTTGGGGTCGTCAGAGACTTGGGTGAAAAACGGCCTATGGCCTCCATTATCTGTGGTCGAAGTTTTAGATCGACACGAGCGGGTAGACGAAGCCGGGCACGACGTCTTCGCCCTGAAGGGTCTGTTCGGCAGTGACGATTTCCTCGCCGCCGTCGGCGCGATAGGTACGGGCCAGGCGGCGCTCCGGATCGATGACCCACACGAGCCTGGTGCCGGCGGACAACCAGTCGCCCACCCTGCCGAGCACCTCCCCCGGCCGATCGCCGGGTGAAAGGATCTCGACAACGAGATCGGGCGCGAGCGCGGGGTAGCCAACGGGCTCCGGCTCGGGAAGACGGCTCTGGCTGACGAAGGCGACATCGGGGCCGCGAACGGTATCGGGATTCGACATCAGCTTGAAGCCACTCTCCACATAGACGCGGCCGAGCTGATGTGCGCGTGCGTGGGCCGCGAGGGCCGCGCCGATCTCCATCGCAATCCGGCCGTGCCGAAGACCGGGTGGCTCGCGGACGACCAGCGCCCCGCGCACGAGCTCGGCGTGCTTGTCGGGAACGTGCAGCAGCTCATCGGCGGTCATGCCGGCGGCCGGGAACATGCCGAGAACGTAGGCAGGCTCGGTAGACATGGCAAGCAATGGTGGCACGAGTGCGTCAACGGGGCATCAACGATGAGAGTCGCACGCACCTCGGTTCTCGCGCGATGTCCCCAGGAGTCGCGGCGGATCCGACGGCGATGCGGCACTCGACGCTGGCATCAGCATGACGCGCGACGGCCCTCCAGCCGTCGCGGCCAGCGTCGATGACCTCCACGCTGACGCCGGGGGGCGTGTAATACGTGAGTGCGCCAAGCGAGCTGGTGTAGGACCCGTGGTCGGCGAAGTACATCTCCTGGGCCGTGACGAGGTTTCGGAGGGTCGACCGCATCTCCGCTTCGTACGCGCGCTCCTGCCTCCGCCCCAACGACGCCTGCAGATACGGCCCGAGGTCCTCGAGGCCGACCACACGCCAGCGCCCGGCGGCGCGCTCCATCCGCAGATGTACGACGAACGCCGAATCGGCATCTACCGCGCGGATGCGAACGCCGACCCGGGCGACGCCGCCGCGCTCCTCTACACCAGCGAGGCCCTGGTAGCGGCCTTCAAGAGTCGGCAGCGAGTCGAGCAACGCGGTCCAGATGCTCTGCTGCACCGCAATGATCAGCGAGGGCTTCAGGGACGGATCTGCGTCCAGCGCGCCGGCGGTGGAGTTCGCCTCGTCCACGACGGACTCGGCGGTGCGGCCGACATCGAGGTAACGCTCGATCGCGGCACGGTCCCTGGCGCGTGCGGCGTCAGCAAGCTGGCGGAGCGAGTACACAGGCGAGCCGCGCCGCTGCAGGCGCAACGTGACGACCGCCGCACCGGCAAGCGCGAGGGCGACCGCAGCGAGCAACACGAGTCGAAAGCGAGACATGGCTGATTGCTCCTCGAAGCAGAATATTATGGCTCCCTCACGCCCGCGGAGGTAAGCCCGTGTTCACTCGTGCTGCCAGCATCGCCGGGGTCGTCGTACTGCTCTCCGCGTGTGGCGGTCCGGCCACGTCCCCCCTCGTGCTGTGGTGGGATACGGACGAATTCTGGAGGCCAATCGGTGGTATCCGGACCGGCATGCCGCTCGACAGCCTGGAGCAGTTCTGGATTGAGCATGACGGGCTGCGGGATAGCGCGAAGGTCTGGGATCGGTGCGTTCCCGTGGACGCCGGCGCGAAGCGTTGCGCGCGGGAGACTGCAAGGCCTCCCGGCCGATTCGACATGGTCGCCTCTGCCGACGGCCGCGTGGTGTATCTCGCGTTCGCCCCGGCAACACGAGACATCGTCTTCGACCTTGCCCTCACCCGGATGCAGGGCGCTTGGATTCGCAAGCGTGGCGCGCGGCTCGACCCCCACGGGGTCAGTGAGGAGAATCCGTATGGCGTCGCGGAGCTGCGGGTCGGCCGCTGGCGGGCATTCAATACCTTCGACGGCAAGCGGTGCGAGAACACGGATCACCCCCTCCCCTGCCCCAGTTTGATCCAGCTCGTCGATTGGCGCGACGGCCGACAGTACGCGGACACGTCCGTGCCGCGGTGAACCATGTCGATTTCGGGGTGGTTGATTCGACGCTTCGGTGAACCCTAAACGGACAGTCCCATGCGAAGGCTCAAGCTGCAAGTGCAAATGACGGTCGATGGCTTCGTGGCAGGTCCCGAAGGCCAGCTCGACTGGATGACGCGCAATCTCGACGAGGGGGCGATCGCGCGGATCGTCGAGATCACCGACTCGAGCGATACCATCCTGCTCGGCAGAAAGATGACCGACGGCTTCATCAAATATTGGGAGGCCGTGCAACCCGAGAGCCCCGAATACGTTTTCGCGCGCAGGATGGTGGACACGCCGAAAGTCGTGTTCAGCAAAACGCTGAAGCGTGTCGAAGGCAAGAATGTGCGCGTGGAAGGCGGCGATCTGGTCCAGGCGGTGAACCGGCTCAAGGGGCAGTCCGGGAAGGACATCGTCGTCTACGGTGGAGCGACGTTTGTGAGCGCCTTGATTGACCACGATCTCATCGACGAGCTCAACATCTTCGTGAACCCGGTCGCGATCGGGCGCGGGATGCGGATTTTCACGGACCGGAAGGCGCTGCGGTTGACCCATTCGAACGAGTATGCGAGCGGCATTATCGTAAACACGTACGAACCGGCGACAAAAAAGTAGTTGCCTTTCGCGTATCGGCGCAGCAGTCTTTCGAGATGCGCCCTCCACGTGTAGCTCTCGTCGCCGTTTTGCTTTGCAACATCCTCCCCTCCGCCGCGCGGCCGCAGGCACGACGCGCGCTGACCGCGGACGACTACGCCCGTGCCGAGCGCGCCCTCGGCCCCGCCACCGGCCCGCTGGTGAGTGGAATGCCCGGCCGGCCGAGCTGGCTGGCGGACGGACGGGCATCCTACCGGGTCTCGACCGCCACCGGGTGGCAGTTTGTGCTGGTGGATCCACGGCGCCGGACGCGGACAGCGGCGTTCGATCATGCACGGCTCGCGGAGGGCGTGTCGTCGGCCCTGGGTCGACGGGTGACAGGCGACAGCCTGCCGTTCTCCTCCTTTGATCTCTCGCCTAATGGCCAGCTCATCTTCGAAATCGAGAAGCGCTGGCGCTGCGATCTCACCACCTATCGCTGCTCGGTGGTCGATACCACGCGCCGCGCGCCGCCGCCCAATTCGATCCTGTCGCCCGACAGCACGCGTGCCGTGTTCATTCGCGACAACAATCTCTGGCTCACGGACCTCACGAGCGGGGCCGAGACGGCGCTGACGACGGACGGCATCGAGGACTTCGGCTACGGAACGAACAACGCCGGCTGGGTCAAGAGCGACGAGCCGGTCGTCACGTGGTCTCCCGACTCGCGCAAGATCGCCACGTTCCAGCACGACGGGCGCGGGGTGAGTCGCATGTACCTGGTTCGCACGAAGGTCGGCGCGCCCGAGTTGCAAGCGTGGCGATACCCGCTCCCCGGCGACAGCGTGATCTTCCGGATTCAGCGCGTGGTGATCGACGTGAGCGGTCCGACACCACAGTTGGTGCGGCTCCAGATGCCGCCCGACGCCCATCGCTCGATGGTCAGCGACCACGTCGCCTGCGGCGGAAGGATCTGCGACCTCCTCTGGTATCCCGACGCTTCGGCGATCGCATTCGTCTCGAGCTCGCGCGATCACAAGCACGCGTGGGTGCGCGTGGCCGATGCGCGCACGGGCGCCGTGCGCACGCTGCTCGAGGAGCAAGCGAAGACGCAGGTGGGCGAGGTCGGCATCGCGCAGAACTGGCGCGTGCTGCCCCGCTCGAACGAGCTGATCTGGTGGTCGGAACGCGACGGTTGGGTTCACCTCTACCTGTACGATCTCACCACCGGGCAGCTCAAGAATCGCGTCACGAGTAGCGATGGCAATGTCGAATCCATCGTCTACGTCGACGAGCGGGCACGGACGATCTATTTCAGCGGACAGGGAATAGAAAAGGGCCGCGACCCCTATTACCGCTTCCTCTATCGCATCGGCTTCGACGGGCGGGGGCAGACGCTCCTCACCCCCGAGGATGCCGATCATCAGGTCGCGATGGCGCCAGACGGCGGGTCATTCATCGACTCCTACTCGACGCCGGTCACGCCGCCCGTGACCGTGTTACGCGACCGGAACGGCCGCGTCGTGGTCCCGCTCGAGCGCGCCGACATCTCGCGCCTCGTCGCCGCCGGCTGGCGTCCCCCGACGCAGATCACGATGAAGGCGCGGGACGGCACGACGGACATCTACGGCCTGATGTTCACCCCGTCGCGGCTCGACTCGACCGCCAAGTACCCGCTCGTGGACTACATCTATCCGATGCCGAGCGGGAGCGTGGGGCCGCGCAGCTTCGTGGCCGCGCGCGGCGATCATCAGGCCCTCGCCGAGCTGGGATTCGTGGTCGTCGTGATCGACGGCATGGGAACGCGGGGCGGACGGTCGAAGACGTTCCGCGACGCGGCGTACGGCAAGATGGAAGAGAACACCCTCCCCGATCAGGTTGCCGCGATCCAGCAGCTCGCCGCGCGATATCCGTGGATCGATCGCGATCGGGTCGGGATCTGGGGGCACTCGGGCGGCGGGTTCGCCACCGCGGCCGCGATGTTCAACTATCCGGACGTGTTCAAGGTCGGCATCTCGGAGTCGGGCAACCACGACAACCGGAACTACGAGGACGACTGGGGCGAGCGATACCAGGGACTCCTGGTCAAGAACGGCGAGAGCGACAACTACGCCGCGGAAGCCAATCAGATGCACGCCGCGAATCTGCGCGGCAAGCTGCTGCTGGTCCACGGCGGGATGGACGACAATGTCCCGCCCTACAACACGTATCTCGTGGCCGATGCGTTGATCAAGGCGAATAAGGATTTCGATTTGTTGATTCTGCCCAACGCGCGTCACGGCTACGGACGTGATGGGCTCTACATGATGCGGCGGCGCTGGGACTACTTCGTCCGGAACCTGCTCGGGGCAGAGCCGCCGCATGAATACGAGATCGGCAAGAGGACCTCGGCCGCGCCGTGAGTCATGATGTAGGGGCGCAGCATGCTGCGCCCCTACCCGGCCCTGCACCACGGGCCCAGTCCTGTCGAAAACTCATCCCTCCTCCACAAACGCTTTCAGCCGTGCGGCCGCCGCGTCCCACTGCGCCGCGACGCGATCGAGGTACGCTCTCGCCTTGTCCAGGCGCTTGCGCTCCAGCTCCCAGACCCGCTCGCGCCCACGACGCGCGTAGCGCACCAAGCCCACGTTGCCGAGCGTGTTCAGGTGCTTCGTTATCGCCTGTCGCGTCACCCCGGTGCCCTCGCTGAGCCGCGTAATCGAGAGCGGTCCGTCGACAGAGAGGCGCCTGAGCAGGCTGAGCCGAGTCGCGTCTCCGAGCGCGGCGAACAGCACCGCCGCACTGCGGCTACGAGACATACGCCGCGAGGTTCTTGATCTGCCCGCCCCACCCCTCGGTGTTCATGCGGAACGCCTCGGCCCGGCGCGCGAGCGGGATCCGATCGAACCCCGATTCGACGATCGTGAGCGCCGTACCGCCCTCAGCCTCCTGGAGCGTGAATTCGACCAGCGTCATGGGCTCGGCCGAGTAGTCCATCGCGGGGTCCTTCGGGTACGGGTGCCAGCGGTACGAGAAATACCGTTCGGGCTCGATCCGCTCGACCTGCATTTCGACTTTCAAATGCTCGTGGCCCGGAATGGCGACCCTGCCCCGCACCGTCTTGCCCTCGGCGAACGCGCCGTCGAGGGTGATCCGGAACCACGTGCCGAACTCTTTCGCATCGCTGATCGCGCGCCACACCCGCGCGCGCGGGGCGCGGAGCACGACGCGCTTCTCGATCCGGTCAGTACTCATCGTGGTACTTCAGCCAGTGCATGATGCCCTCCTCTTCCCGACGGCCGAGCGGCGCGAGATCGAGCAAGTTGTACGTGTTGAGCAAATGGTCGAGGCCGCGCTGGTAGGTCGAGTAGGTATGGAAGACGCGCTTGCCGTCGCGCAAGAACACGCTCAAGCCTTCCCGCTCGCCTTCGTGCGGGCGGCCCTCGGGTTGGGCGGAGACCGGCGCGTAGTTGTAGACGGTGTGCTGCTTGTCGAGCGTCACACCAAAGTCAGCGTTGAAATCGGTCCCGAACGAGGACAGCCAGGGAAATGTCCATCCCATGCGCTGCTTGAAGGGTTTGATTTTTGCGAATGGCGCGCGCGAGACAGCAGCGAACGCCGTGTCGCGCGCGGCGAGATGTACGAGGCTGCCGGACAGGTTGTCGACTACATACGAGCAGGAGGGACAACCCTCGTCCTCCCAATCGGGAGGGAGACCGAACATGAAGTGATAGACGATGAGCTGAGCTTTCTTGCCGAATAAATCGGCGAGCGTGCGGCGTCCGTCCGGCCCCTCGAACACGTATTCCTTCTCGATCGCCACCATCGGCAGCTTGCGACGCTCGGCGCTCAGCGCGTCGCGCTGACGGGTCAACTCCTTCTCCTTGACGAGCAGGCGCTTGCGGGCGGCAGTCCATTCGTCTCTCGATACGATCGTCGGTTTCGGCATGTCGTGTCTTTCGAATTGTGTGTGTTTGAATTAGGAGGGGCGCAGCATGCGGCGCCCGTACGTTTTTTACATCTGTGGCATGAGGCCTGGAACGGCCCCGGGCGCAGCGATGATCAGGATTCCAAGCGCGACGATCGCGAGGGCGAGCGGCACATCGATGGCGGCTTTGGCGGGCAGCAGCTTCTGCACGAACACTAGGCCGGCGATCGCGACCATCCAGGGAATGCTCATGACGCCCAGCGCCACCAGCATGACCATCAGTCCGACGCTGGAGCCGACGCAGTAGAGCCCGAATTCAAATCCCCCCCCCGAGCGGGTGCGTGCCCGGCAGCAGTGGCGGCAGTGCTGTTTGAGCCGTGTGAGCTCGTACAGACCGGCCGCGATCACGACGAGACCAGCGGTGCTCGTGCCGTGCGGACGATACAGCGCGTAGACGACGGCGCCGACGAGCGTCCAGACGACGAGGTAGGACGCGACGAACGGCACCGCGGCGCGCACGGCACCACTGGTGCGCGCGCGACTCAACACGGCCGGGGCCAGGCCGGGCAGCATCATCGCCGCCATCATGACCGCCCACAGGGCGAGGAAGAACGCGAATGAGCCGAGCGGGGTGGCGACGCCCATGTCCATCCCGTGCATCTGGCCGACCGTGACGACCCAGGCCGCGGCGGCGAGGCCGAGGGTCGCCGCGAGCGCCGTCCGTGCGTGATATGCAACTGTCATGTTGCGTATCTTAACCGGGGGGCCGAGTGATACGCAACCCCCGTGTTGCGCATTGCACGGGCTACTTGAGCGTCGCTCCGGTGAGACCGGCGAGCGCCGCGAGCGTCGTCTGCGCGGCGTTCAGCCCGAGCCGAAAGTCCGCGTCGTTATAGGTCGCGTAGAGATCGGTGGGCTGGTGCCAGTTCGGGTCCCACCCTGCCCCGATTTGCGTGCCGCGCTCGTTTTCGCGCAGGCTGATGGCCGGCACGTAATCCTGGAACGGCGCGGAGTCGGTGTTCGTCATGTGCGAGCCGACCGACGCCGGGTAATCGGTCGCATACTTCTCGTTGGCGACTTGGAAGACCCAGGCGAGCTGTTGTGCCTGCACCGCAAACTTCGAGCTGGTCTGGAACTCGATGTTGACGTCCGCTTCCGGCCGCTGCGTGCCCGTGAGCGTCCCGTCGGCGCGCGGCATGCCATGGTCGAACAGCATCATGTCGTGCTGGATCATGCCGAGCCATTTGGGCTCGTCCTTGGTGCCCTGGAGCGCGCGGCGTTGCTCGACGTAGGCGCGTGAGCCGTTGAGTCCCGTCTCCTCGTTGTTCCAGAGGACGAACCGGATCGAGCGATCGGTGCGGACGTCGGTGCTCGAGAAGACGCGGGCCAGCTCCATGACGAGCGCCGTACCCGAGCCGTCGTCATTTGCCGCCTCGCCCCAGCCGATCCCGTCCATGTGGCCGCCGACGATGTACATCTCGTCCGCGTGCGTCGTGCCGATCTTCGTGCAGTAGACCTCTTCGCGCGCGCCCGCGGTGGAAGGTTGGGCGTCGAGTGCGCGCACACGCGCATCGGGCTGCTTGAGCGAATCGCTGTTGACGCCGGTCCGCGCGCGGATCCCGCGGTAGCGGCCGCCGCCTGAGGCGCGGCTGGTATCTCGTGGCGGCGGGTTGCCCGTCCGCGTCACCGGCGGCTGGTAGTCGTACTTCAACCTTGAGACATTGCTACAACCGTAGGCCCGTAGTTGAGCCTCGATCCAGTCCACGGCCGCGCGGTTGCGGTCGGTGCCCTGGCGCCGATCGCCGAAGGCCGTGAGTGCCTTGATGGTGGCCTTGTAGCGCTCGAGGTCGAGTCGGGCGACCAGCTGGGGAATGACGTCCGCCGCCTTGGCCGAGTCGGCCTGCGCCAGCGCAGGGGCCGGGGCCGGAATGGCAAGAGTGACGACGAGCATGACGAACTGTTTGCGCATGGACTATCTCCCGACGATCGATTTGGGAATCATGACATGCACCCCGACATTCCCATCCACCAACTCTGTTACGCGCACGTCGCACGCCACGCTGACCAATCGATAGGCTTCCATCTTCGACCAGTCGCGCCGGGCAGCGATAAAGTCGATCGCGTTCTGGACGGCGATCTGCGTCGCGGTCTTCAAGTCCTTATCCATTCCCATCGCGATGAAGTGCGTCGGCGTCTCGGCGCGCGGCCAGGTGAGGTGCATGTCCTTGTGGACGATGAGCTGCAGGCGGCCCGTGAGCGAGGTCTCGATCGCGGTCTGGTCCACTTCTCCGTCGCCCTGCGCCGCATGACCATCACCGACCTCGAACAGGGCGCCCGCGGTCTGGATCGGAATGAACAGAGTCGTCCCGGCGACCAGCTCCTTGTTGTCCATATTCCCGGCGTGGATACCGGGCGGGTTCGAGCTCACTCGGCCCGAATCGCGCGGCGGCGCCACGCCCATGCTGCCGAAGAAGGGATGCAGCGGGATCTCCATCCCCGGCGCGAACTGCGCCACCATGCGGTGGCGGTCGAGCGGGACGATCCGCGTGCGGTGGGTACTGTCGCAGTTCGCCGGCAGAAACCCACTGCAGCCGTTGTACCCGTACGGGATCGCGAGGTCGATCTGGAGAATGCGCACCTCGAGCACGTCGCCCGAGTCGGCTCCTTCTATATAGATGGGACCGGTGAGGATGTGTCCGCCGGGCCCTTTGTCGGTCACCTGGGTGACGATATCGCGCAGCGACTGTTGCACGTCGGCCGGCGCGACGCCCGCGGCCTCGAGGCGGTCGGGCCGATTGGTGATGAGCGTCTCGACCTCCACGGTGTCACCCGAGGCGATGCGCAGCACCGGCGTCGCCGCGGCGCTGTAATAGCCGTAGGCGACGGTCCGCGGTGTGGCGCGAAGCCGGTGGAAATGCTGGGCTGCGAGCGGGCCACAGGGGACGGCGAGCAGCAGGATGGCGAGAGCGGATTTCATGTGGGATGAAGATATCGCACCGAGAAGGTAAAGTTGGGCAGTGACCACCAGCTTGGCATCCGGCACCGAAACGGCGGTCGTCCAGCGCCGCACCCTGCGGCTCTTGTTTGCGACCCAGATCGTCAGCGGGATGGGCGTGGCGATCGGGTCGTCCGTTGGCGCGCTGCTCGCTGCTGACCTGGCCGGCGTTGGGTTGTCGGGTCTCGCGCAAAGCGCAGCTGTCATCGGAGGGGCGCTCGCCGCGATCCCAGCCACCGCGATCGTGCATCGCCACGGCCGGAGACCGAGCCTCGCGGCCGCCTATGGCGTCGCCGCGGTCGGGGCGCTGCTCGTGGTGCTCGCGGCGGTACACGACTCCCTTCCGCTTCTATTTCTTGGCTTCTTCCTGTTCGGTGG
>Ga0209056_10006146_pt1 | contig 12423 bp, 10 predicted proteins | sample GraSoiAngelo_114_FD_185876 | JGI IMG/M metagenome (GOLD analysis project Ga0209056, IMG submission 185876) | Grasslands soil microbial communities from the Angelo Coastal Reserve, California, USA - 14_0903_13_40cm (SPAdes) (version 2) | ecosystem: Environmental > Terrestrial > Soil > Grasslands... | reverse complement strand
CGCAGGAAGCAGGGCTCTCTCTCAAAGGCAGCGCTATCGCCAGCGATGCATTTTTTCCATTCGCGGATGGTCTCATTGCCGCCGCCGATGCCGGTGCCACCTGCGCTGTTCAACCAGGCGGATCAATGCGCGATGAAGAAGTGATTGCGGCTGCCGATGAGCGCGAGATGGCGATGATGTTCACCGGCGTCCGTCATTTTCGACACTGAATTTGCCCAAACATCTCCGCATTCGTCATCCTGAGTCGCGAAGACGACGAAGGACCTCACATAAAGGCATTCGTTAGACATACCTTACTTGTGTGACGCTTTCAGATTAGGCGAGGTCCCTCACTTCGTTCGGGATGACAGCGATTAGCCGCCATCTTTCCATCGTGAGTAACAATTGCAGGCGAGGCGCGGCTCTCTCCGAAGAAATTCGGCACACGACAGCGCGTCTCCCTCCAAATGCATCACCCACCGGAGGGTATTTTTGGGTATTCCTCAGTTTGTTTGGAGCTTGGGATTTGGGTTTTGGGATTTCCGCGGGGCCTTCCCCGCGGCTCTATGGTTTAAACGTGATCGGTACCACAAGACTCCATTCTCGCCCTGGTTCCGAACGCCATTCATGAAGCGCAGCAACGGCTGCTTGGTCGAGTGATGGATTGCCGGTGGAGCGCATAGTTTGGACCGCAACGGCATTCCCATTTGTGTCGAACAAAACGCGGAAACTGCCCGAGCTTTGTCCTGCTCCACGGGACTGTCTTGCCTCTGTGGGATAACGTGGCGCCGGTGCGTAAATCAGTTTTGACCCGCGAACCGGAATCTTCGCCGGTGTTGGACTTCGGGTTGCCGTTGGGGTCGTTAAATGTGACGACGTCGTCAGGTTTTCCCAGGTCGCAATCATGTTCGATGAAACTTGTGCCAGCAGAGTGCCAGCGATAGCGGCCGGCCTCATCGCGCACGAATTGTTTCCGGCGCGAAAAGTAACAATACCAATGACCTCGCCTCGCTGATCGATGACGGGTGCACCTGCGCTCGTTTTCGGCAGAACGGGCGCCAGGTCAAACCATTCACCCGCTTCGTCGGAAAAGCGTCCGCTGATTTTTTCCTCGAGCACCCCCGAGTTTGCGCGTTCAACGTGACTGAGAACGACTGCGACGTTGCCGCCGATATCCGGCAATGCCTTCGCACTCGCCGCAAGAAATGGTAACGTCCGCGTCGCGTCAGCTTTCAAAAGCACAAGATTTTGTGCCGCCGCTTGAGCAAGGGCGCCCGACACATTGTAAATCGCGCCATCAGCCGCTTTCGCGACTGCATTAACACCGCCCGCTATCACACTGCGATCGGCAATGAATTTTCCGTCGTCGGAAACGAAGAAGCCGTGGCCGTTTGCAGTTAGGTGTCCTGTTTCGTCGAAAACGGATACGATTATCACGGCTGGGCGAATCGATTGCGCGATCTGCGCGAAATCGCTTGTCGGCGTTTGCGAAGGCTGTGCCGAAGGTGCGGCGATTGATTGGATCGGGGTGGGAGATGCCGGCGACGAAGACGGTTCAGTTACGCGGGCCGCGGGATGCTTGCGCTCACATGAAACGAGCGCGCACAGAGTGAGAATAAAATAGAGCGGAACGCGTCGCATGCGCCTTAACGACATCCCGTGCGTGCCGCTGACTCAAGGAAAATCAGCGATTTGCCTGCCGTCATCCCAGGTGAAAGCCTGCGTTTGGCCATGGCTGGCAGCGACAGGCCAGTGCTCTTCTCATTAACACCGGGCTTTAGTCCGGTGCACATTTTCTCATCCTGCCAACGCAAATTACATAAGCCGTTAAAACGGCTCGTTTTCATCTCACGCGGAAAATCACCGGCCTGAAGGCCGGCGTTAATGAGGTCGCAGCTCACAGCCGGCGTTGCAGGAGGGCTAAGCCGGCACCCGGCCCTTCCTTCGCATCGACGCTGCCTGAATGAGAAAGCCGAGAAGCACGAGCGCCGTAAATAACAGCACTTCGCCTGTCGGTGGCAAAGAGATCGCGCTCGTGATCAGATGTGCGCCGATCAGTGAGGAAATAAAAATTAGAGCCCAGTCGAACAACATCAGGAGCAAGATGGCACCGATTAAGCCGCCGATAATAAAAGTAAGCCAGTAATGTGATGCATATTGCGCCAGAAATGTCGCCACCAAACCAACGGCAAAGCGGCCGCCGGCGAGGAAACCAGCCAGCCCGATTGCAAGTTTTTGCAGAAACAGTGCCAGTAATGCGCCGATGAAGCCGAGCAGGATCGCGAAGGTTAGTTGCAACAACGCGGATGGCTCACTCACGATGTGCGAAGCGAGCGTCACGCCCGCGGCAAACCCTATCGCCGCCACGCAAAGCCAGAAAAGTTTGCGCCCAAACAGTAGCACGACCGCTCCAATCACTGCGCTAAGGATGGGGATGGAAGCGTTCATGAATGTGTTGTTGCCTCGCTCCCCGGTGATCAGCGACTATCTTGATTCTGCCTGCGTTTTATCATTCCGAGCGGAGTCGAGGAAGCTCTAACTATTGGTCTGCAAAAAAATAGCAAGAGATGTCTCGCTCCCGAGCCGGACTGATACATTCGCTCGAAATGACAAAAAATTTCAGCGTGAGGCGATCGCGTTATTGCTTCAGCACACCCTTCAGATGTGGCCAAAAGATAATCGCGCCAATCACTGATGACGCGACGGCAGTGATGAGCACCGCCCCGGCAGCTACATCCTTGGCGTTGCGCACAACGGGATGAAAATTCGGCGACGTCGCGTCGGCCAAGAATTCGAATGCTGTATTCAAAGCTTCCGCGGTCCAAACCGTCGAGGCTGCGAGCACGATCCAGCACCATTCCGAACCCGAGAGCTGAAAGAAAAATCCGGCTGCGATCACTACGCCCGTGGCAATCGTATGAATCCAGGCATTGTGTTGGCAGCGCACCATTCGGATTATGCCCGCTATCGCGTAACGAAAGCTGCGGATGCGTCCGGTAAATTGAAACGGACGAGTCTCCATAAGATTCAGCTATTAGTGTTACGGCTTCTTCATCATCGCATCGCGCTTCGGTTTAAACTCGTTGCCGGGTTTCCATTCCGGGAATTTGGCGCCGTTCGCGACTTCGTCGCCGACTACGAAGAGAAGCTGCGTGTCCTGCACCGCGCCGGACAAATCCCAATCCGGTTTCACTTCATCGGAAACCTGATGGTAGTCGTGGAGATCGAACTCATCGGCCCGCAGTGGAGCGTCGGGCGCACGCGCGAGTAGATGCTCCTTGTCGCCGATGTAGAGCGACGGCACACCCGCTTTGGCAAATTCAAAATTATCCGCGCGATAAATGTTGCCTTTCTCCGGACGCGGATTGGGAATGGCGGTGCGTCCCTCTGCTACTTGTGCCACTCGCGCCAGTGCATCATCCAGGGTGGACATGCCGAAACTGGTATCCTCGATGTCGCGTGCTTTCCCCCAGACGTTCATGCTGTCGATGTTGATATCAGCCAGCGTTTTCTCGAGTGGGTAAAGGGGATGCATGGCATAGTATTTTGCACCTAGTAATCCCGCTTCCTCCGCCGTGGTCGCCAGAAAAAGCAAAGTGCGTTTCGGCGGCGGATTCACTTTGGTAAATGCGCGTCCGAGCGAGATCACCGCTGCGACGCCGGAAGCGTTATCCACCGCTCCGTTGAAAATCTGATCGCCTTGTAGCTCAGGATGTTTGCCCAGGTGATCCCAATGCGCGCTAAAAATGACGTATTCCTTCGTTAACTTTCGATCGCCCCCTTCTAGCTTGCCGATAACATTGTGCGATTCAACCGAGCGAACTTGCTGTTTGATATCGAAGCTCGCTTTCACCCCGAGCGAGACCGGTCGGAAATCTTTGCTGAGCGCAGATTTCTTCAATGAGTCAAAGTCGTGTCCGGAATCGGCGAGTAATTTCTTGGCGACGTCGACCGTAATCCAGGACCGCACCGAAACTGCGCCTGCGTTCTTGTCCGGCGCGTCGAGTTCGAAATTTTCCTTCGACCAACTCGTGCGCACGACCGAATACGGATATGCCGCTGGGCCGGTCTCATGAATAATGATGGCCGCGGCTGCGCCTTTCTGCGCCGCAATTTCGTACTTGTACGTCCAGCGCCCGTAATAGGTCATGGCGCTGCCGCCAAACATTTTCTCGTCGAGCTTTGCCGAATCATTCGGATCGGGAATGGGAGGATCGTTAATCAACATCAGGAGCGTTTTCCCGCGGACATCGACATCTTTGTAATCGTTCCAGCCGTATTCACGAGCGACGATGCCGTATCCGACAAACACGATGTCCGAGTTCTCAACTTTGATTTCGTTTTGCAATCGTGCCGACGATGCGACGTAATCATCCGGATAACTCAAGGTCGTTGTCTTTCCGCCGACGGCAAAGGACGCGCTCGGCGTCGTTTTGATTCCGGCGAGTGGAACTTCCTGAAAGTAAGTGCCGTCTGGATTTCCCGGGCTCAATCCGATCTGCTTGAATTGGTCGCTGATGTATTTGATCGAAAGTTCTTCGCCTTTCGATCCCGGGGCGCGGCCTTCGAATTCATCCGAGGCCAGCATTTTGATATGGGCGAGCAATCCATCCGGTGTGATCGCATCCAGCGCAGGCTTGAGCCGTTCCGTTTCAGGATCATCAGCGAAAGCGGTGGCGAAAAGAGTCAAGGTAATGAGGCAAACGAAGAGTTTCATGTGAGCTCCAGTTGATCTTTCTGTAACGGCGGGCCGCGCGTGTGCAACTCGAGGGCTCGTTGGTAGTCGCGAGCGATCACGCACGCTTGTCAGACCGAGTCCGGCAGCTGCCGGATCGAGGGATCCCGGTGCGTTCCCTTAAAGCTTTCGCCACGGGATCCTTCGACCTCGCTCGGGATGACGGCTTACTGCGACAGCGCAGCCGGGGCGCTCGCATCGCCAATCCCGATTTTCTTCAAGAATGGCTGCACCGATTGTTTGCGGCCCAGGAATTTCTCAATCGAATCGTTGACATCCCGCGAATCGCCCATGGCGTAAATTTCGTTGCGCAATCGAACTCCGGCTTGCTGATCAAAGTACCCATCCGGCGCACTTTCAAAAACGGTAGCCATGTCTGCGGCGATGGCATCGGCCCAGGCGTACCCGTAATAGCCAGCATCGTAGCCGTTGAGATGACCGAAGTAGGAAACGAAGGTAGTGCTTGGATCAATCGGCAGGAAAACTTTTTCCAGAATTGGATTGGAGATGGCGACGCAATCATACGGCGCGTTCTCTGCGTGCGGTCCATGCAACGCGAGGTCTAGCGAAGCAAAGGCAAATTGTCGCCGGTAAAACACCCCTGCGGTCGCAAGCTTGGCGTCTTTCATTTTTTGGATGGTCTCGGCCGGAATTTTCTTCGAAGGATCACGGTAATCCGCGGCGAAAGAATCGAGCACGTTCTTATCCCAGACCCAGTTTTGCAGCATTTGCGAGGGGGCCTCGACGAAATCGGTCGGAACATGTGTGCCGGCGAAGCGCGCATATTTGGCGTGCGTCGTGATGGTATGCAGGACGTGACCAAATTCGTGGAATAGCGTCTCCACTTCGTTATGGCTTAACAATGATGGCTTGTCCGCAGTCGCAGGTGGGAAGTTGCAGAGCAGCGTCACTGTTGGTCGCTGATATTTTCCATCCGGCAAAAGCTTGCCGCCGATAATTTCGAATTCGGCAAAGTGATTAAACTTTCCGTCGCGCGGAAACATATCGAGGTAGAACAAGCCCAGTGGTTCACCACTGGCCGCGTCGCTCACGGCCCAGAGTTGGAGATCGTCGATCCATTTGTAGGGGACGGCGACTTGTTCGAACTTCAGATCAAAAATCCGCTGGTAGATGGCAAACATTCCATCGAGCACTTTCTGGAGCGGGAAGAAATTCCGCAGCGCCTGGGCATCGACGGCGAATTTCTGTTTCTTGAGTTGGTTTTGGTAATAGCGCCAATCCCAAATGTTGATCCGCGGCGCGGTGAAAACCCCGTTACCATGCGGTTGGACATCAAGCTGTTTCATTTTCTGAAGTTCACTCAATTCCGCCGCAAACTTCGGTTCAATTCCCGCCACCAGATCGTCGATATATTTCTGTGCCGCGGCGGCGGTTTTCGCCATGCGCGGTTCGGTTTGGAAATCATCCCACGATTTGTAGCCGAGGCGGAGCGCGATTTCATTGCGCAAGGTCAGCATCTGATTTAGCAACGGCACATTCTTCTCCTTCGCCAGTGTCTCGCGCGCGATGTAAAGTTTCTTCCGAGTCGCTTCACTCTTCGCGTTTTCTTCCACGGTATTGTACTGCCAGGTGACGTTGGCCAGCACGCTGTAGGCATCGTTACCAGTTTTGATTCCGGGCTTGGTGAAAAAATCCTCCGGCATTCCCTCAAGCTCGGCTTTGGTGAAAACGACCGGGCGCTTGGCGTTGGCGATGTTGCTGTTAAAATCGGTGCCGAGTCGGGCCAATTGCTTGCGTAATTGCTCGACCTCCTTCCGCTTCGCTGCCGGTAAGGCGAGACCGGCTCGGCGATAATCGCGCATCGTTTCGTCGAGCAATTTTTTGTCCTCGCCAGTAAGTTGCGGATTGGTGTCGGCGAAAGCCTTGATCGATTTGTAAACGTCCTCGCGATAATCAATCCCGACAAACCAATCGTTCAGTGTTTTGACCGCGTTCTCCGCCGCCGCGCGCATCTTCGGATCGGTATTCGCTTCCTTAATGATGGTGGCTTTGTTTTCGACGTTGTTGACTTCGTAAGCGAGGTCGTCGAGAGCGACGACGCTATTTTGAAATGTCACCTTTTTGCGATCGAGCTTGCCGATTGCATCCAACACCGCGTTGCCCTTTTTGATTGCCTCCCTGGCTGATGTTTCAACCGCTTCGGGCGTTTGCGGCCAATCGGGAATGGTCAGTTGTGCGTTTGCCTTGGCGCCCGCATCGCGATAGCTATCGATCGATTTCAAATCCTCAGCCCGCGCGCCAAATGCGAGCCCGAGAACCAATAAGAGGGTATAACGGAAATTCATAGACGTTGTATCGGCTAAATGAATTGTGTAGAAGCGCGACGTTAAATCCAAATGCGCGATCTCGCCGAGAAATTTTTCCTCGCCTTCATTCCGATCTTTGTCGCGATTGACCCCATCGGTTTGGTTGCACTTTTTATCGGGCTCGGGACGAGCGCGTCACCCGAGAATCGCAAACAACAGGCTTTTCTCGGAATTTTCACCGGCCTGTGTGTTGCCATCGGTTTTATCTTTCTCGGCAAAATCATCTTTGCCGCGCTCGGAATCACGGTCGCCGATTTCCAAATTGCCGGCGGTCTCATTCTCCTCATCCTAGCCGCGCGTGAACTCGTGACGTTCGGACCGCCCGATCGCGGTGGTGGCGATGAATTTGGGATCGTCCCGCTGGGAATGCCGTTAATTGCGGGGCCCGCGTTGCTTACGGCCCTCCTTATTCTGATCGACACCGTCGGGCTTGTTTTCACACTTCTGTCATTGCTGGTGAACCTCGCCCTCGTCGCCGTCGCACTCTGCAATGCTGATCGCTTCAGCCGCTGGATGGGAACGCAAGGTTTGCGCGGTGTTTCGAAAATCATTGCGCTTTTGCTGGCCGCGATCGCCGTCAGCTTAATACGGCGCGGTTGGCACGGGGTCTGACGGCGGCTCAGACAAAGCTCTGAGCTCCGACTCTGTTGTCGGTTCGCATCGCTCCGGTATCACCCGAAGTTCGACGCTGCGTTATAAAGATTCTACACGGCTGCCGCTGGCAATGTGCCGCCGGACGTCGGGCCAGAATTGAATCAGTTCCGCGGTTTTGTCACCGGCCTGATAGCGCCGATTCAACTCCGCCTCGATGGCCTTGATCTCATCCTGCTGCGGAAGCGGTTGTCCGTGATAAATGTAGGCAGGCACACCATTGCGGGTCTGGGTTAGCGTGACCATTCCGTACAGATCCAGACGGCGTTTCTGCAGTTGTTCCGTAGTCCAGCTCCGGTAAACCGGGTTTGGGTGGCCCCACACCTCGGCGGTCCTTGCATACCGATCATACGGGTAATTGGCTGTCTGCACCGGTGCCGGAGGTTGTTCTGCGCAGCCGATAAGGCTGGCGGCAAATACTGCCAACAATAATTGTTTCATAGTCTGTCAGTTAAGCTTTGATTTGTTTGAACCTTTTGTACTCATTCAACCCCACTTCAATATAACCGATTCGGCAAAAAAGCACGCGGTCTATCGGTTGACACTGGTAACGCTGCCGTTACCGTCCGTTTTCAATGAGGTTTCCTTTGGCGTTAACCAGCAAGATCGCTGCGTACATCATCGGCCATAAGATTCGTGGCACGAAGAAGTTCGCCACCGTATTGCAGCTGGAGCCTCTGCACACTTGTAACCTGACCTGCACCGGCTGTGGCCGGATTCGCGAATATTCGACTTCGCTCAAAGACATGATGCCGCTGGAGGATTGCCTCGGCGCGGCCCAGGAATGTAACGCGCCGATGGTTTCAATCTGTGGAGGTGAGCCGCTAATTTATCCCCACATCGAAGCGCTGATTAATGGTTTATTGGGGCAGGGGCGGATCGTTTACGTCTGTACCAACGCCATGTTCATGCGCAAAAAAATGCGCGAATTGCTCACAGAAGAATTGCGGAATGCGAACAACGCCAGTCCGGCTCGGACCGGATTGCGGAAGAATTTGGAGAACAAACTGAATGGATTGATTTCGGAAGGCTTGGTTTCAACAAAAGATGCCGAGGCAATTCGTAACCCCAAGCCCGCGACTGGCAAACCGGTCATCGCGCCGTCGCGCTGGATGTATTGGAACGTGCACCTCGACGGGCTCGAACGGACGCACGATCTCATCGTCGAACGCGAAGGCGTATTCAAGGAATGCATTCTCGCGATAAAAATGGCGAAACGCCTGGGCTACCAGGTCGCCACTAATACTACCATCTACAAGGAAACCGACATGGACGAGGTCGAGCAAATGTTCGACTTCCTCGCTGATCTCGGCGTTGACGGCCATACTATCACGCCTGGCTACGATTACGATGCAGCCAAAAAAGACATGGTGAAACGGCTCAATTTGCAGCCCGAGAATTTCTTCCTCACCCGCAAAGCGACAGTCGAGAAATTCGCCCGGATGGAAGAGTGGATGAACCGCTACACTTTTTTTGGCACGCCGATCTATTTTGAGTTTCTTGCCGGCCATCGCGATTTGACTTGCTCGGCCTGGGCCATTCCGACTCGCAACCTGATGGGTTGGAAAGCGCCATGCTATTTCATGACCGACACCATCGGCACGGAAGGCCATTACAAGACCTATGCAGAGTTGCTGGAAAAAGTGGAGTGGGACAACTACGGGGTGGTGGATGGAGTGGCGCGCGATCCGCGCTGTGAGAATTGCATGACCCATTGCGGCTACGAACCAACGGCAAGCCTCGGTCTCCACGCCAAACGGGGTGACACTTGGAAAACATTGAAGTTTAATTTCGGGCCGAGACCGAAAAGTGCGGGTCGAGGCAACGAAATCGCAGCTTATAACGGCGTAAACTCAGGCAACGGTCATCTGACCGGCAAGCGTCCCGCTGCGCTCGAAGCAAAAGTTTCCTGATCTCTTATGGCGACGAATTCGCCCAACCTGATTTCTTTACCAAGCGCGCGTCCCGAGACCGGCATATCCTACACTGCTAACGATTCTCAGATTGCTTCGGCCATTTTCCAGGCGCAGGAAAATTTGTTGCGCCAGCAAAAGCCGGACGGCCACTGGTGCGGCGAGTTATTTGTCGATAGCACACTGTGCTCTGATTACGTGCTATATCTGCATTGGCTGGGCGAGGTCGATCGCGATCTTCAGGAGCGTTGCACCCAACATATCCTGCAGCGGCAATTGCCCGATGGCGGCTGGAACATTTATTTTGGCGGGCCCAGTGAAATTAACGCTTCCGTCAAAGCTTACTTCGCTCTGAAACTTGCCGGCTATTCAGCCGATCTGCCATTCATGCGCGAAGCGCGCGCCAACATTTTGCGACTCGGCGGCGTCCCCCGCGTAAACACCTTCAGCAAGCTTTATCTAGCGCTCCTGGGCCAGTTTCCGTGGAAATATCTGCCAACGATACCGGTGGAAATGATTCTGTTGCCAACCTGGGCGCCGTTTCACATTTACAAAATGTCATCGTGGAGCCGCGCCATGCTGGTGCCGCTCGCCATCATCAATCATTTCAAGCCGACGCGCGAGTTGCCCGGCGAAAAACAACTGCACGAGTTGTATCCGCTTGGGACCGAGCATAAGGATTTCCGGCTGCCGCGCGACGAACGGACCTTTACCTGGCGCAATTTATTTCTCCGCGGAGACGACGCGCTCAAGATGCTGCATCGAATTCCCTGGAAACCATTTCGCCGGCTCGCGCTCGAGGAAGCCGAGCGCTGGATGATGGAGCGCATCGGCGATGGCAGCGATGGCCTGGCCACCGTTTACCCGGCAATGCTCAATGCGCTCATTGCCCTGCACGCCCTCGGTTATCCGAACAGCCATCCGGCCTTGGCAAAGGCGCAAAAGGATTTCGAAGGATTGTTCGTCAACGATCCGGAAGATTTTCGGATTCAGCCCTGTCTTTCGCCGGTTTGGGACACCGCCATTAATATCATCGCCTTGGCGGAAAGCGGCCTACCTGCCGAGCACCCTTCTTTGCAGAAAGCGGCTGCATGGTTGTCGAACAAAGAAGTTCGAATCCGGGGGGATTGGGCGAAGAACAATCCTCATCCCGAAGCCAGCGGTTGGGCCTTTGAATATAATAATGTTTATTATCCGGATACCGACGACACTGCGATGGTGCTGATGGCGCTCCGCCTGGTTCATCCGAAGGATAAAAACGGCTACGAAGATTTGTTCCAGCGTGCTCTGGCCTGGCAACTGAGCTTTCAATGTCGCGATGGCGGCTGGGCCGCTTTCGATAAGGATGTGATTGATGGTTGGCTTGAAAATATGCCCTTCGCCGATCACAACGCGATTCTGGATCCGACTTGCAGCGATCTGACGGCGCGGACACTTGAGCTTTTCGGTTACATCAACTTCAACCAGCACAATGCGAGCGTAGAGAGCGCGATTCGGTATTTGATCGCCACCCAGGAAGACGATGGCTCGTGGTATGGACGCTGGGGCGTGAATTATATTTATGGCACCTGGCAGGTCCTGCGCGGGCTGCGCGCCATTGGACAGGACATGACACAGGACTGGATTCTGCGCGGACGCGATTGGCTCGAAAGTTGTCAGAACGACGACGGTGGCTGGGGCGAAACGTGTGCCACCTACGAAGATCCTTCGGCCAAAGGAAAAGGCGAAAGCACTGCTTCGCAAACGGCCTGGGCAATCATGGGTATTTGCGCGTGTGGCGATCTTAACCGGCTGAGCGTGCAACGCGGATTGCGTTATCTTCTTTCGACCCAGCAGGCAGACGGGTCGTGGAACGAACCGCAAATCACCGGTACCGGTTTCCCCGGCGTGTTTTACTTAAAATACGACATGTACCGGCAAAATTTCCCGCTCCTCGCGCTCGCCACCTACGTGAATTACCGCCGCGGCTTGGGTCATCCGCCGAGCTTTTTCCGCTGCAACTGACCGACCGTCGTCCCGAGCGCAGCCGAGGGATCCCGTTGCGAAAGCTTTAAACTAACTTCCACGGGATCCCTCGACTACGCTCGGGATGACAGACATAATTGACGCGCCGCCGTTCGCGCCGAAGAGTCTTTATTATGGCTTACGAATTACCAAAACTTCCCTACGCATACGACGCGCTCGAACCGCACATCGACGCGCGCACGATGGAAATTCATCACACCAAGCATCATCAGGCTTACATCACCAACGTTAACAACGCGCTCAAGGATCAACCTGAGCTGGCTAAGAAATCCGTTGAAGATTTGATTCGCGATTTGAATGCCGTGCCCGAAACCATGCGCACCGCCGTCCGTAACAACGGTGGCGGCCACGCCAATCATTCTTTCTTCTGGAAGATCATGGGTCCCGGAAAAGGGGGCGAGCCAAAAGGGAAGCTCGCCGATGACATTAAATCAACCTTCGGCAGCTTCGATCAGTTCAAGGAGAAATTTGCTGCCGCGGGCGTCGGCCGTTTTGGCAGCGGTTGGGCATGGTTGATCAAAAACAAGAGCGGTAAACTCGAAGTGATTTCGACGCCGAACCAGGATTCACCGTTAATGGACGGCAACATGCCGATTCTGGGCGTCGACGTTTGGGAACATGCCTACTACTTAAACTATCAAAACCGTCGTCCCGATTACATCAAAGCCTGGTGGAACGTGGTGAACTGGGACGAAGTGGCGAAGAATTACGGATCGTAGTGGAAAACAATCGCGCGTTTGTCTCGCGATTGCCATTTTTGGTCGTCCTGGTGATTCTCGCCTTGGCCACGATT
>Ga0209056_10006144_pt1 | contig 12423 bp, 15 predicted proteins | sample GraSoiAngelo_114_FD_185876 | JGI IMG/M metagenome (GOLD analysis project Ga0209056, IMG submission 185876) | Grasslands soil microbial communities from the Angelo Coastal Reserve, California, USA - 14_0903_13_40cm (SPAdes) (version 2) | ecosystem: Environmental > Terrestrial > Soil > Grasslands... | reverse complement strand
TGCTGGAGCATCGTCGCCATGCACCCGAGCTCGCTCCCCGCCCTGTTGCCCAAGCTTCGGCCCGGTGGACTCCTCTTCGCCAACGAGACGCTGGTTCAGGTGGCTCCGCCCGCCCGGGTGACGGACATCCCCGTCCCCGCCACCCGCCTGGCCGAGCAGGCCGGTAACCTCATGGGCGCCGGCATGATCATGCTCGGCGCCTTCGTCGCTCACACCGGAGTTGTCCCTCTGGGTCGCGCCGTCGCCGCCATGCGCGCCGCGCTGCCGGCGCACCGCACGCGCATGGCCGATGCCAACGCGGCGCTCCTGGAGTGCGGCGCGGGCTGGGTCAACGAGGCGCGACACCCCGGAGCCGCCTGAATGCGCGCGACGGTCACCATCGACCAGGAGCTCTGCAAAGGTTGCCTGCTCTGCGTTCCCGTCTGCCCGCCCAGGGTGCTGGTGATGTCCGAGGCGGTGAACCGCAAAGGCTACCGCTATCCGCTCCTGTTCGACGGCTGCACCGGCTGTGAGCTCTGTGCCAAGGTGTGCCCGGACTTCTGCTTCGAGGTGTACCGGGAGCCGAATCCGCGAGCAGCATCGAGGGGAGAGCGCGTGGCATGAGCGAGCGGGCGCTCATGGAAGGCTCGGCCGCGATGGCGGAGTCGGCCGTGCGCGCGGGGTGCCGGTTCTACGCCGGCTACCCGATCACGCCGTCGACGGAGATCCTCGAGTACATGTCGGTCCGCCTCCCGCAGGTGGGCGGCACGTGCATGAACGCGGAGAGCGAGATCGAGGCGATCGGCATGGTGTGGGGCGCCGCCGGCTGCGGGGTGCGCGCGATGATCGCGTCGACGGGGCAGGGCATCAGCCTCATGCAGGAGAGCTTCGCCGAGCTGGCGAACGCGCAGATCCCCGTCCTCGCCGTCAACATGTGCCGCGGCCAGGGCGACTACTTCCAGGCGACGCGCGGCGGCGGGCACGGCGACTACCGCTTCATCGTGCTGGCCCCGGCGTCGGCGCAGGAAGCCGTCGACCTGGCGCAGCTCGCCTTCCACCTCGCGGACAAGTGGCGCAACCCGGTCATGATCATGGGCGACTTCCTCCTCTCCCACACCTCGGAGCTCGTGGAGTTCCGTCCGCCGGCCTTCCCCGAGCTGCCGCCCAAGACGTGGGCGATCACGGGCGCCAACGGCCGGCGCGGGATCACGCTCTCCCCGCTGGGACCGCCGGAGAAGCTCTCGACCGACATCGCCGCGGCCCTGGCCGCCGCGACAGCGAAGCACGTGGCCATCAAAGCCGAGGAGGTGCGCGCGGAGACGGGCTACCTCGACGGCGCCGAGCTGGTCGTCGTGGCCTTCGGCTTTCCCGGGCGCTTCGCGAAGTACGCCGTCCGGCTGGCGCGGGAGCGCGGTCTGCGCGTGGGCTTCGTGCGTCCCATCAGCCTGTGGCCGTTCCCGAGCGACGTGATCGCCAGGGCAGCCGAGCGCGCGCGGGCCGTCGCCGTGTTCGAGCTGAATGCCGGCCAGATGGTGGAGGACGTCGAGCTGGCGGTCCGCGGCCGCGCGCCCGTGCACTCGATCGGCGGCATCAGCCACGACCACTCGGGCTTCGGCGTCGGCCCGTTGCTGAACGTCGAGTACATTCTGCAGCGGATCGAAGATACCTACTATAGGACGGCAGGCGTATGACGGACGTCCCCGCTTCTTTCGAAAAGGTCCTCGAAGCGCCCGATCTCCTGCTCCGGACGGAGCATTCGCTCTGCCCCGGCTGCGGTGAGCCGGTCGCGCTGCGCACGATCCTCGAGCTGATCCGCGACCTCGGGCTGCGCGAGCGTACGATCTGTGTGGCGGGGATCGGCTGCTACACCGCCTTCCCGATGATCATGGACGTCGACGTCATGCAGGCGCTGCACGGGCGCGCGCCCTCGGTGGCGACGGGCGTCAAGCGCGTGCGCCCCGACGCCTTCGTGTTCACCATGCAGGGCGACGGCGACATGGTGTCGGAGGGACTGCAGGAGGTGCTCCACGCCGCGGCGCGCGGCGAGAAGTTCACCGCCGTCGTGTTCAACAACGCCGTGTTCGGGGAGACGGGCGGCCACATGACCGCCGCGACGGTCCTCGGGCAGCACACGAAAACCACGGTCGGCGGGCGCGACCGCGAGCGCCATGGAAGCCCCATCAAGATCTGTGAGCTGATCGCCCAGCTCGACGGCACGGCCTACGTTGCGCGGGCAGCGGCGCACACCCCCTCGGCCATCAAGCTCGCGCAGCAGTATCTGCACGACGCGTTCCGCGCCCAGCTCGACGGCCGGGGGTTCTCGCTGGTCGAGATCCTCACGATGTGCCCGACCGACTGGTTCGTGACGCCCGATCAGGGCCCGGCCTTCCTCGAGAAGCACCTCGTGCCCACGTACCCGCTCGGCGTCATCAAGGGGTGACCAGAGAGACGGAGCGGCGCTCCGACACTCTCGCGCATGACGGCGAGATAGCGACCAGCCTTTCAGCGGCGGCCGGTTCCGCCGGCCGGCCGCCGGACCGGCAACCTCGTCCTTCGTCACTCGCACTTCGCCGATAAGGGGGTCAGCGCCCGCCGCAGTGGTCATACCATGCCTCCATGATCTGCTCGCGGCAGGCTGCTGACGCCAGAGCTGACCTACGAGGGTTCGAAGCCTGGGTATACATGGAACTGCGGCAGATCGTCGGTGATTTCGAACCAAGTGGCCCTCGAATCTACGAATACGTGCCGGTTAGGTCGGACGCCCGCGTCGGAGTCAATTGTGCCGAGCGTGACAATGATAGTTCCGGGATCATCGAGACGTCGGATCACAAGGTGGGAGCCACAAGTGCTGCAGAAGCATTTTCGGCGTTGTGCCGATGATGCGAATTCCGAGAGAAGTTCAGAACCCGCGACCCAGCGGAAATCGACCGCCGCAACCTCCGCGTTGCTCGAAAACGCCGAGCCACTTGCCTTGCGGCACATGCTGCAGTGACAATACTCGGCAGCGCGGACCGGACCGCTGATCTCGTACCGAACAGCGCCACATAAACAGCCGCCCGTCTTCACCACGAAGTCGGCAACTCGGCGCTCCTGCCACTCAGACTCCGGCCAGCCGGGGGATTTCCCCCGGGCCGTGTTTACGCTCGCCATGTAGTTGAGCACTTCGTCCTGAGCCATTCCGAGGGCTGCAAGGGCACATGCGATCACCGTTCCGGTGCGTCCGGTTCCGCCGGCGCAATGAACGACCACCCCTTTTCCGGACCGTAGCTCAGCGACAGTAGCCTGAACGACGTCGCGAAGCATTGCGGCTTCGCGTTGGGGGTCCTCAGGCTGACCGCCACCAACGAGGTCTTTGAACGTGGCCGCTCGGAGGACACGGAGCGGCGACGGGTCGTACGGAGGAATGTTGTCAGTCAGACACACGATCGATTCGAATCCGGCAGCCGCGACTAACTTCCAAGGCGGTCGGTTAGGGAACGACATGCCCGCGAGGGGTGCCGGCGCCCGGAGCACCTGATAAAAGCGCTGCGGGGTATCGAGTCCTGAAACTGACTGCAACGCTTCGGGCAGAATCGGTTCGACGCTCATCAGTCTCTCCGCATTCCCGAGACCGCATAACGACCTGCCGATAAGCTGCGGGCGCAGCAGGCGACGGCAGCTTCATCGGCTGGTTAGGGCTGCGTAGCCTACCGCTCAGGAATTGGTCTGCAACCTGCCGCCTCACACACTCTGGCTGTCCTTTCAGCTCCCGCCGAATCAATCACGATGACGGTTCGCTCAGCCTCGAGCCAATTCAGAACCTGATTCGCAGCGCCCTCCAACACATCCCTGGGAACGCCGCGACCGTCCACCGTTGGGAACTCGACGATCACAAACCGCCGACCGTATCGGCTGTCGAGCCAATCCTCGAACACGGGCCGCGAGCCCGCTTCAGTGGATGACCGAAACCGATAGTAGTCAAACTCAGAGAAACCGGTAGTCTTCTGGCCGAGCAAGGAGACGATGTGAAGAACGTCCGCCTGCGGCAATCCGCGCGCCCACCGATCGAGGATCTCCACAAGTGGACAGACCTTCGCCCGTCCGAAGGTTGCCCTGCCCGGGCGTCCACATGTGAAAAGCCGCCCAGTCCGACCAGAGGGCTGGGGTGCCGTCCACTCCCGCAGATTGATTGGCTCGGTCGCCACGATCCTGCGTCTCGCCGGAGAGATCCTCTGTGTCGACAGCGACGGCCGGCCGCTCAGCGGCGGGCCGAAGGCCCGCCCGCTGCAGCGGCGGGTTGGGCAGCCACCTTCTCGTAGTGATACTCGGGCGCAAGGTCCGCCCCGGTCTCCCACGTGATCGTGCTCAGCTCGGTATCAACTCGGAAGCGGCGAAAGACGGAAGGGTCCTTGAGGGGCTCGAATACCTCTCCCCACAGTTCATCCGCTAGGTCGATCTTGCCTTGACGGCCATCGGCGAACCGCAGCCGGATTCGGTAGTCGGCCACGTACTCGGCGCTCTCCAGCTTCGGGGTCATGTCCTACTCCAGTGGCTCGATCTTCTGCAGGGGCGCGCGGGATCGAGCCCGAAGCAGGAAAGCCTTGCGTCCTGCAGCACGCCGGCGTAGCTCCACGCGCGTTTGAGATGCGTCCATGATGGGATCTCGCCCCGGCCTATTCGCCGTACATCTCCGTGATGACACGGCGCAGGGCCGCCGCTTCGTCCTTGCGGAGTGAGCCGATCTTGTCACCGAGCCGGATCTTGCTCACGGTACGGATCTGGTCCACCGCGACGTCCGCGGGACGACCGCCACAGTGCACCTGCAATCGCGACCGCCAGGTGGGATGCAACTCACTCGTCAACGGGCACACCGTCACCGTCTGCAAGCGTCGGTTCAAGGCGTCCAGGCTGACGATCACCGCTGGACGGGTCTTCGCCATCTCGGCGCCCCGCGTGGGGTCGAGAGCCGTCCAACGAATCTCGTAGCGCTTCATCGCCGCTTGCCCGGGCCCGGTCTCGCCCGGTAGCGGGTCGCTGGCTCTGCGACTCGGCCCTTCATGTCGGCCCGCCAGGGCAGATCGTCCAGCCCGTCGGCGGCCGTCGTGTCCCACGCGCCCCAGTCTTCACGGCTCGCGGCCATTTCGCGCGCGGTATCTTCCCACGAGAGCTTCTCCACCACCGGTCCGGTCGGCCGCAGCAGGATGCCCTCGCTCCTCTCCTCCATCAGGACAGTTTCGCCGATGCGATAGCGCCGCAACGACGTGGCGGGCAGGCGCACGCCGCGCGAATTGCCAATCCGCGAGACCTTCAGTTTCATGGTCGCCATGTGCTCACTGTAATAACATCGGCGTCGCGACCGCAAGTTCAGCAGTTCGGGGGCCGGCTCGTTGTTCGGGTGTCGGCAGCGTGGCCCTCCCGGCACCGTTCACCCGAACACTCGCTGCCGCGCCGCTTCGGAGATCGCGACCACCGCGGGATGCTTCAGCCGGCGCTCGCCCGAGATGGCGTAGAAGCGCTCGCAGACGGCGTCCAGCCGCCCGACCACCACGACGCCGTACTGGCTGCGCACTTGCCGCTCGATGGCGGACGGTGCGGGGAAGAGGCCCATCCCCGCCTGACCGAACGCCATCAGCAGCGCGCTGTCCTCGAACTCGCTCATCACCCGCGGACGGACGTCCTCGCTCTCGAACCAGTCGTCGAGCGACCGTCGCAGCGCCGTGTTGTCGGTCGGCAGCAGCACGGGTGCGTCGCCGAGCGAACGCGGAAAGCCTCGCCGGCAGGTTCGCGCCAGCGCCGGGGTCCCGAAGAAGGTTACCCCGCACTCGCCGAGCAGGTGGTTGAAGGCGCGGACCTTGGTCGTCGGTCCGATCGGCGCATCGCTGAGCACGAGGTCCAGCTCGTGGATGGCGAGCTCGGCGAGCAGGCGGTCCGGTTTGTCCTCGCGGCAGATGATGCGCACCGGCTCGGCGACCGCGAGCGCCGGCCGAAGCAACCGGTACGCGATCAGCTTGGGCACCGCATCGGCGATGCCCACCGTGAGGCGCATCGGCTGCCCGGTCGGCCGGCCCTTCACCGTCTCGAGCAATTCCCGTCCGAGACCGAAGATCTCGTCGGCGTAGCGAAAGACCAGCCGGCCCACGTCGGTCAGCACGAGCCGCCGTCCGGTGCGTGCGAAGAGCTTCTCGCCGAGCATGTTCTCGAGCGTGCGCAGCTGGGTGCTGACCGTTGGCTGGGCCAGCCGCAGCTCCGCCGCGGCGCGCGTCACGCTCCCATGACACGCCACGACCCAGAAGTAGAGGAGGTGGTGGTAGTTGAGCCACTCCATGGCGCCACCCTCCATGCCAGCGCCGCCTCTCGCCGGCAACAGCCACGCGGGGATCGGTTCGAAAAAATCGAACGATTAGCACGAAATTATCTACTTGCTCCATATGCAGCCCGGTCCTATGTCAGCGGCGCCCCCGACACTCACGACCGGCTCGCGACGAGACAGCGGAGCGTCGGGGGTGTCGGTGCGTCCCCGTCACCGGTCCCGTGCAGAGGGGAGGATGATCATGCGGTCCATCCGTGGGGCAATTCGCTCGGGAGCGCTGTGGCTCGGCGTCGCGGCAACGATCCTCAGTCCTGCGCAGGCACGGAGGGCGCCCGCGACGATCGCCCACCGCAGCAGCGGCTCGACCCGTGTTTCGGCCCGGGACCCCGAGGGCGAGACGCCTCAAGCCGGCATCGAGGCCGAGCTGCGGACGCTGGTGACGGACGTGCTCGGTGTCGATCCCCGTGAGCTGGTCCCCGAGGCGTCGCTGATCGACGACCTCGCCGCGGACTCCCTCGACCTGGCGGAGCTCGCCATCGTCCTCGAGTCGACGTTCGAGATCACCTTGACTCGGCACCGGATGGACGAGGTGCGAAGCTATCGGGACCTCCTGGACGTGGTCATGACGGCACCGGTCGAGCGCCGCCGGACGCGCGAGCTCGTGCTGACGCCGGGGCTCGACGTCAAGTCGCGGCTCGTTCCGCGCGGTGCCAGCGAGGCGACCCTGGAGCGTGCGGACGAGCTCACCGCGTATGCGATCGAGACGATCCGTGAGGACGCCCTGAGCGCCGGACCAGGGACGCACCTGGAAGTGACGCTCCCGGCGCAGGCCGGCATGGCGGACCTGGCGAGCGTGCGGAATGCGCTCGCCAGGCTCGACCGGCACGGGATCGCGGTGAGCGTCCGGCGCGACGTCCCCACGCCCGTCGTGATTCCGGCCCCACCCGGGACACGGAGCGATCGCGGGGTGACCTGACCCGCTTCAGTCCGCGGAGTCGCCTGACGCCGACGATCTGCTCCACGTGGCTCTTCTACTCCGGTGTCAGATTGAGCTGTGGAGTCCGGGGTGGCCTCGTGCGGTGCCGCGCGGGTCAACCGAATCGCGGCTTCCTTCGTTCAAAGCCTGAACGACATGCACCTGAGCGGGCTCGAAACGCACGGGGGGGGCGGATCGACCAACGGGGGGAGGAGGAGACGGACCCGTGACGAAGCCGAAGACGAAGAGCATCCTCGCTGCCGGCGCGCTCGCGCTGGCCGTTACCGCTAGCCCTGCTGCTCAGGCGCCGCCCGCAGCCATCGCGCCGGCAGCGTGGTCGTCGGAGCCGGCGTCGGCCGCGCAGTCGCCGATGGACGACGGGGAGGCACCCGCTTCCGCCTGCCCGTCGAGTCTCGCCGGCGGCCGAGCTGCCCCCCGGGACGACGATCCGAACTCCGGGGACGGCGGCGAGAGCGACGGGAGCGGTGACGACGACCGGTGGGAGTGAGAATTGACCCATGACAAGAAGGAGATGATGCCATGACGAAGACCATTCTCGGCGCAGGCGTGCTCGCGCTCGCCGTCGCCGGCAGCTCATTCGCGTTCGGACACGCCGCGGGCGGCGACCGCGGCTGCGGCCACGACATGTTGGTGGGCGGGGGACGCATCCTTCACACGCTCGACCTGAGCGACGATCAGAAGCAGAAGGTGAAGGACATCCTCACGGCGCACCGGCCGAAGCTCCGCCAGCTCGTCGCAAACGAGAAGGCGGCCGACCAGACGCTCGCCGACAAGTTGTTCGGGACGGGCGTCGTCACCCAGCAGGACCTCGACGCCCTGCTGCAGCGAGAATCTCAGGCCCGTAACGAACTGACGCGTGAGCGCCTCGCCGCCGCCCTCGAGGTGCGGGATGTCCTCACCTCCGCGCAGATCCAGAAGGCGGCGGCGATCCGGACCGGCATGAAACAGCTCCATGCGGAGATGCGCCAGCTGCTCGGCGATCAGGGTACGGACTGAAGGCGAGTGCAGCGATGCGGCGCGTGATCACAGAGGTCATGTCGTGGGCGGTCCTGGCCGTCTCCGTCGGCTCGATGGTCGCAACGCTCGGGCTCGTCTCGGGTCTCACCTATGCATCCCGATTGTGGCTGGGCACGCGGGGGCCGATGGACTCTCGTGGGGCGCCTTGACCCAGCCGGTCGCAGGCGTATTTATGAAACCGACCGGTCCGGAAACAAATGTCGGCGCCCCTCGTCCAGCCCGTGTCGCTTCGTCCCCGTCGCGGTCGTCCGCCGACTCCGGGCCTCCGGGACAGGATCCTGCGCGCCGCGGAAGCGATCTTCGCCCGGCACGATTACCACGAGGTCCAGATGGACGACGTGGTCGAGGCGTGCGGGGTCGGCAAAGGCACCCTCTACCGGTACTTTCCGAGCAAGCAGCAGCTGTACTTCGCGGTCATGTTCGACGGCATCCAGCGGCTGCGCGGCGAGCTCGAGGCCGCCGTGGGAACCCGGGAGCCGCCCGCCCAGAACATCCACCGCATCGTCCATCGCACGCTGGCGTTCTTCTGGGATCGGCGTTTCTTCTTCTCGCTGATCCACCGGAGCGAGCACAAGGTGACCGGCGAGGCGCGGGAGTGGCTCCGCTACCGCGCTGCTCTCTCGCGCGTCATTCGCGAGACGCTGGAGGCCGCCGTGGCGGCCGGCCATATCCGCCGCATCGACACGCGGATCGCCACGGAGATGCTCCTCGGTATGATGCGGGGCGTGAACCGCTATCGCGCCGACGGCGACCGGCTCGGCGACCTCGTCGCGGCGGTGGTCGACGTCTTCATGCGCGGCGTGGGCACGCCGGCGGGCCGGCGGATCGTCGCCCTGCGACGGCCGGCGTGAACATGAACCGGCCGAGAACGACCGTGCCATTGGAATTGCAGCGCCGCTGGTGGCCGTGGCTGCTCGCCCTGCTCGCGCTGGCCGGAGGCGCGTACTGGCTCCGAGCCACGCTCGGAGGGCGCGCGACGGCCGCCGTCGAGTCGGCGAAGCGACCGGCGGTGCCGGTGGTGGTGGCGACGGCACGAGCCGGCGACTTCCCCGTCTATCTGACCGGCCTCGGGTCGGTCACCGCCTTCAACACCGTGACGGTGAAGAGCCGGGTCGACGGCCAGCTCATCAGCGTGGCCTTCCGGGAGGGCCAGCTCGTTCACGAGGGCGACCTCCTCGCCGAGGTCGACCCGCGGCCGTTCCAGGTGCAGCTCGAGCAGGCCGAGGGGCAGCTGGCGCGCGATCGGGCGCAGCTCGAGGACGCCAGGCTGACGCTGGCGCGCTACCGGGAGCTGCGTACCCAGGGGGTCGTCTCGCAGCAGGAGCTCGACGACCAGGCCTCCAGGTTCGGCCAGTTCGAGGGAGCGATCAAGGCCGACCAGGCGGCGATCGACAACGCCCGCCTGCAGCTCACCTATGCGCGCATCACCGCGCCGATCAGCGGCCGCACCGGCCTGCGGCTCATGGACGCGGGCAACATCGTGCACGCCAACGATCAGAACGGCGTGGTGGTCGTCACGCAGCTCCAGCCGATCGCCGTGCTGTTCACGATCCCGGAGGACAACCTCCCGCCGGTCATGAAGAAGCTGACTGCCGGCGAGGACCTGAAGGCGGACGCCTACGATCGGAGCGATCAGCACCGGATCGCCTCCGGCTCGCTGCTGACCGTCGACAACCAGATCGATCAGAGCACGGGGACCGTGCGGCTGAAGGCGGTCTTCCAGAACGACGACGGCGCGCTCTTCCCCAATCAGTTCGTCAACGTGCACCTGCTGCTCGACGTGAAGCACGCGGCGATCATCGTGCCGGTCGCCGCGATCCAGCGCGGCCCGCGCGGCACCTTCGTCTACCTGGTGAAGCCCGACCACACGGTGACGGTCCGGCCAGTCGGCGTCGGGCCCACGGGACGCACCGACGCGTCGATCGAGTCAGGGGTGTCCGCCGACGAGGTGCTCGTGGTGGCGGCTGTTCATCCTGCGACCGGTCGCCACCTCGCTGCTGATGGTGGCGATCATGCTGGCCGGCGTCATCGCGTACCACGAGCTGCCGGTGTCCGCCCTGCCGCAGGTGGACTACCCGACCATCCAGGTGCTCACCTTCTATCCGGGCGCCGGTCCCGACGTCATGGCGTCGTCCGTGACGGCACCGCTCGAGCGGCAGTTCGGGCAGATGCCGGGGCTCAAGGAGATGCTGTCGACGAGCTCCTTCGGCAGCTCCGTGATCACGCTCCAGTTCGCGCTCGAGCTGAACCTCGACGTCGCCGAGCAGGAGGTGCAGGCCGCGATCAACGCGGCCGCGACGTACCTGCCGCGCGACCTCCCCAACCCGCCGATCTACAGCAAGACGAACCCCGCCGATGCGCCGGTCCTGACCCTCGCGCTGACCTCCGACGTGCTGCCGCTGTCCAAGGTTCAGGACCTCGCCGACACGCGCCTGGCGCAGAAGATCTCGCAGCTGTCCGGGGTGGGCCTCGTGAGCCTCAGCGGCGGGCAGAAGCCGGCCGTCCGCATCCAGGTGAACCCCACCGCGCTCGCCGCCTACGACCTCGGCCTCGAGGACCTCCGCGCCGCCGTCGCGCAGGCGAACGTGAACCAGGCCAAGGGGAACTTCGAGGGCACGACGCAGGCGTACACCATCGGCGCCAACGACCAGCTGCTCTCGAGCGATGACTACCGGAGCCTGGTGGTCGCCTACCGCAACGGCGCGCCCGTCCGCCTCTCGGACGTGGCCGACGTGAAGGACGACGCCGAGAACGTGAAGCAGGCGGCCTGGATGGACGGCGACCCCGCCGTCATCATGAACATCCAGCGGCAGCCGGGCGCCAACATCATCGGCGTCGTCGACCGCATCGAACGCCTCCTGCCGCAGCTCGCCACGGCGCTGCCGCCGTCGGTGAAGGTCACCGTGCTGACCGACCGCACCACGACCATCCGGGCGTCGGTGGGCGACGTGGAGTTCGAGCTGATGCTCACCGTCGGCCTGGTCGTGATGGTGCTCTTCCTCTTCCTGCGCAGCCCCTCGGCCACCGTCATCCCGAGCGTCGCGGTGCCGCTCTCCATCGTGGGCACCTTCGGCGTGATGTACCTGCTCGGTTACAGCCTCGACAACCTGTCGTTGATGGCGCTCACCATCTCGACCGGCTTCGTGGTGGACGACGCGATCGTGATGATCGAGAACATCGCTCGCTACATCGAGGACGGCGCTCCGCCGCTCCAGGCCGCGCTCGAGGGGTCCGCGCAGATCGGCTTCACGATCCTCTCGCTCACGGTGTCGCTCATCGCCGTGCTCATCCCGCTCCTCTTCATGGGCGACGTGGTCGGGCGGCTGTTCCGGGAGTTCGCGGTCACGCTCAGCGTGGCGATCCTGGTTTCGGCCGTCGTCTCGCTGACGCTGACGCCCATGATGAGCGCCCGGCTGCTCCGCAGCGCCTCGGAGCAGGGCAGGTTCTATCGCGCGTCGGACCGCTTCTTCAAAGCCGCCACGCTCGCCGGCACGATCCTCCTCTACGTGTTCGTGCCCAAGGGGTTCTTCCCGGTCCAGGACACGGGCGTCATCCTGGGCGTGTCCGAGGCGCCGCCGACCGTGTCCTTCCCCGCCATGGCTGACCGCCAGCAGGAGCTCGCGCGCGTCATCCTCCGCGATCCCGCCGTCCAGAGCCTGTCCTCCTTCATCGGCGTCGACGGCATCAACACCACGGCCAACAGCGGCCGCATCCAGATCAACCTGAAGCCGCTCGGCGAGCGCGGGGTCACCGCCAGCGACGTCATCCGCCGCCTGCAGCCGGAGCTCGCTGCGGTGCACGGCATCACCCTCTTCATGCAACCCGTCCAGGACCTCACGGTGGAGGACCGGGTGAGCCGCACGCAGTACCAGTACACGATCGAGTCGGCGGATGCGGACGAGCTCGATTCCTGGGCGCCACACCTGCTCGAGAAGCTCCGGGCGCTCCCCGAGCTCCGCGACACGGCGAGCGACCAGCAGAACGGCGGCCTCGAGGTCTCGCTGGCGATCGACCGCGACACGGCGTCGCGCCTCGGGATCACGCCGCAGGCGATCGACGACACCCTCTATGACGCCTTCGGCCAGCGCCAGGTGTCGACGATCTTCACCCAGCTGAACCAGTACCACGTCGTGCTCGAGGT
>Ga0209056_10006139_pt1 | contig 12434 bp, 10 predicted proteins | sample GraSoiAngelo_114_FD_185876 | JGI IMG/M metagenome (GOLD analysis project Ga0209056, IMG submission 185876) | Grasslands soil microbial communities from the Angelo Coastal Reserve, California, USA - 14_0903_13_40cm (SPAdes) (version 2) | ecosystem: Environmental > Terrestrial > Soil > Grasslands... | reverse complement strand
AAAATCAATGCCATCTATAACCAGTTGCACGTCAATAGTATTCCCGATTTAGTCCAAGCATGCGAGGAGAACAAAGTAGCAGCTCTACCAGGTTTTGGCAAGAAGACTCAGGACAAGATTGTGCAGGGTATCGCATTTCTTGCTCAACATGCTGGCCGTTTCCTCTATCCTGTGGCAGAAGAGGAAGCTTCACATATGTACACAGTACTGAAAGAACTGCCTGAGATTGTGCGTCTACAAGTAGCGGGCAGTCTGCGCCGTCGCCGTGAGACAATAGGAGATATTGATATGGTTGTGAGCGTTGCCGATTCCGCGAGTGAAGACGTCAGGCGCAAGATCATGGATGTTTTCACGAGTCAGCCATCGGTCCAGGCCATCACGGGGAAAGGCGAAACAAAATCTAGTGTTGTGCTGAGCACTGGTATCAACATGGATTTACGTGTTGTCAACGATAGCCAGTTCCCATATACTCTCCATCACTTTACAGGCTCCAAAGAGCACCATATTCCTTTGCGCAGGCGCGCACTCAGCATGAACATGACGATTAACGATTATGGGCTTTTTAAAGGAAAAGAACCGCACTTAGAACTCGTTCCCTGTAAAGATGAAACAGATATTTATGCCGCTCTTGGCATGGCCTATATCGAACCAGAGTTACGTGAGGACATGGGTGAGATCGAGGCAGCCGTTAATGGCACTCTACCAGCATTGGTGCAGGAGAGTGATTTACAGGGTGTATTGCATGTGCATTCAACATGGAGCGATGGGCAAAATACGATACGTGAAATGGCAGAAGCATGTATTGTGCGTGGTTTGACCTATCTAGGCCTCACGGACCATAGTAAAACAGCAGCTTATGCTGGAGGATTGAATGAGGAAGACCTGCGTCGCCAGCACGAAGAGATCGATCTGCTGAATAAGGAATACGCTGGCCGTTTACATATCCTCAAGGGGATTGAATGTGACATTCTACGTGACGGAGCACTTGATTTCGCTGATGATGTACTGGCAACGCTGGATTTCGTAGTCGCCTCTATTCATAGCCTGTTCAATCTTTCACTCGAAGAACAGACCCAGCGTATGTTACGCGCTATCTCTAATCGCTATGTCGATATCATTGGACATCCTACTGGCCGCATTCTACTTGGTAGAGAAGGGTATGCTCTGGATTTAGATGTGGTGATTGATGCAGCTGCTGAGCATGGCGTTTGTATTGAGATTAACGCACACCCATCGCGCCTTGATCTGGATTGGCGTTACCTGCATCGCGCAAGAGACAAAGGGATCAAGATACCGATTGATCCCGATGCGCATGTCATCAGTGGTTTGGATGATATGCGTTTTGGCATTGGTATTGCGCGCAAAGGCTGGTTACGAGCCAGCGATGTACTCAATACCATGACAACCGACGACTTGCTTGATTTCTTCGGCAGTAGAAGGAGCAGGTAGAATTAGTAACTGTGTAGCAGAGATCCCCAATTTGGAGTGTAGAGGACGGAGTCCTTTGCTGGGGTGTGGGGCCCGCGCATCTGGGGGATGCAATAGCGGACTCCCACTTACCTTTCTCATCCGCCGCCGCAGGCGGCACCGAGAAAAGAAACCCGAATAATTACCAGGTTTGTTACCATAAAGGACACAGGGACGTAGTACCATTATGGTAAAATAAGCAGAGATGTTACTAACATATGCGATAATGAGAAGTGTGAAATAGGCAAGGTAGAGTAGAGGTGCATATAGGAAGCGCACCCACGTAAAGAAAGAGTTCTCTATAATGACACAACAAATGGTATTACAAATTAGTCCACGTGAAGTTACAGGAAAGGCTACGAAGCGGTTACGCAAGTCAGGCATTATTCCGGCCAATATTTCTGGTCATAAGGAAGAGTCACAGAGTGTTCAAGTTGAAGTCCTTGCCTTTGAAGCGCTGAAGCGAGCGCATGGCGCAACAGGCCTCATTACATTGCGTTTGTCAGGTAGCAAGCGCGATCAGACAGCACTGGTACGTCGCGTGCAACGCGATCCTCGTTCGGGTAAAATTCTGCATATAGACTTCTCGCGCGTAAGCTTAACCGAACGCATTACAATGAAAGTGCCCCTGCGCTTCGTTGGCGAAGCTCCAGGTGTAAAAGACGAGGGTGGAGTCTTGCTTCACCTCCTGGATACCCTTGAAGTGGAATGTACCGCGAGTGATATTGTTGACTACTTCGAAGTCGATATCTCCTCGCTCACTGATATAGACTCCATGTTGCATGCCGAGGATGTCCAGCTACCACCGAATTTCACGCTCATTACCGACCCTAAAGAAAGCATAGCAAAGGTCGCAGCCACACGAGCTGAGAAGGCTGAGGAAGCTGCAGAAGGGGCGGAAGAAACTGCTGTTCCTGCTGAAGCTGAAACGAGCGAAGAGACTACAGCGGAATAACAGGGATTGGTGATTAACGAGCGATAAACATGCGTATAATGATCGTTACTGATCAGTATCCTCCAATGGTCGGTGGTGTTCCAACGGTCACCCAGGGACTTGCGGTTGATTTTGCTAATCGCGGAGACCAGGTATGGGTCGTCGCGCCTAGCTATGGTCAGCGAGATGTTCATCGCCTTGAGCAGAAGGTGCATGTTTATCGCTTCTCTTCATTTGAATGGCCCACTTATGAAGATCTTCGCATCCCATTCTTGCCAATTCTCCCCTTTCGCAGGCTCTTGAAAAAGATTGACCCTGATATTATTCATATTCACTCGCCGATCGTGCTGGGCAATATTGCTCAAATTGTGGCTGGTAGTTTACGTAAACCTGTTATTGTCACAAATCACTATTTGCCTGTTAATTTGGGACCCTTTCTTGCTTCGGATCCATTATTCGGCAAGCCTTTTATGACTGCAACGTACAGTTATCTGGTGCATTTTTGTAATCGTTGCGAATATGTGACGGCCCCAACAATGACGGCTCTGAATCTGCTTTATGAACGTGGACTGCGCGCCCCTGCTCAGGCCATCTCTAACGGTGTAGATTTGAAGAAGTTTTCGCCGGGCGAACGTGATAAGCGATTACGGCAACACTTCAATCTTCCGCAAGATCGCCCGCTTATACTTTCTGTCAATCGCCTGAGCCAGGAAAAACGGATTGATGTACTCATTGACGCTGTCGCAAAGATGACGCGAGATGCACACTTCGCTATTGCAAGTACTGGTCCTGCTGAAGCAGCTTTACGCGCGAGAGTCGAAGAACTGAACTTGACGGATAGAGTGTCATTTCTGGGATTTATACATGACAAGGACCTCGCTCCTCTTTATCGCCTCGCAAATGTCTTTGCTATTCCCTCGGAAGCGGAATTACAAAGTCTGGCAACGATGGAGGCGATGGCATGTGGTCTACCCGTAGTTGCCGCCGATGCATACGCACTACCGGAACTGGTGCATCATGAAATAAATGGATTTTTGTTCCAGCGAGGAAACAGCGAAGAGATGGCGCAATATCTCGATTTGCTTGTCAGTGAAAAAGGGCTAAGTAAGCAAATGGGGGCAAAAAGTCTTGAAATAATAGCCAAACATGATCGCACACAGGTGCTTGATCAGTGGGAGGCGCTCTACCGTCGCCTTTCAAATGAATTTCTTGAAGCCAAAGAGCGTAGATTGCGGCATCACCGAGAGCGGAAAAAAGCTGGCCACGTACGATATAGGCAGACTAGGCCACGAATGGTCCGTACAGGTGATTTAGCAATCGATCAGCGATTTGCTACGGAAGAGTAGCTTTATCCACCCCAGCGTCGATTGAAGAGTCGAGCAAGACGGCGTTCGATATCCCATCGCCACTGGATGCTGTGGTATTCTACCCACATTCTGAAGCGCAACCACCATGTAACAGATTGTTGGAACACGCGTGATTGCTTGCGCTCATCATGAGAATGGACAAATACAAATGACAGGGAAGGTCGGGATTCTGGTTTCTTTGCTTTTGTCTCTCCCATGCAGAAAAACTCTCCTTGAAACAGACTCTTACAGTGACTTGTTTCTAGTATAGACACTGGGCAATCATTTGTCCAGTGGAGGAAAAGTTCTATGCCGAATAGTGTTCCATTTCTACAGAAGCTTTTTGCAACTATCGACGAACTGGAAGACAGCAATGAGCTTTTCAAGCACTCTATTGATGAGCTTGCATGCGTGCTAGCAGCAGAGGCCGATATCGAAGCGTTCGCATGTTCCAACCAACATTCCGGCCACAAAGATCCACTGAGCAACCTTCACGAGAAGTTTTTAGAGCAGTACAATCCTCAGTTGCGTGAATTGCGTGGTGTTTACTATACTCCTGACCCTGTTGTGTCCTATATAGTGCGCTCCATAGACTTCCTACTTCGCTCCCACTTTAAACGCCAGAATGGGTTGGCTGAGATCTCAGATGATATGATGCTACTTGATCCTGCATGTGGAACAGGAATTTTTTTACAGGCAGTAATAGAGCACATTCGCAATAAGTTCCAAGAAACGAGTGAACCTGAGAGATGGCGGGATTACGTTCATATCTATTTACTACCCCGCCTTTTTGGTTTTGAATTACTCTCCGTTCCGTATGTAATTGCTCACCTTAAACTCGCTATGCAACTAGCCGCTTTAGATTTACCAGAACCAGAACGGCAGAGGTGGGCCTATCACTTTGGGGATGACGAGCAGCCGAATATCTACCTGACCAACACATTGGAAGAGGTGAAAGAAACGCTTATAGGGAAGGGGCAAGAGAAGGCCAATCAGATATTGGTAGTGCTGGGTAATCCACCTTTTGCCGGACATTCGTCCAACAAAGGCCAATGGATCACCACGTTGATCGAGACCTACAAAGATGGTTGCCCAGAATTGAAGAAACCTGCTCAGGCAAAATGGCTGAGTGATGACTACGTAAAATTTATGCGTTTTGCTCAATGGCATATTGAGCAGGTGGGTTATGGCATTATGGCCTTCATCACTAATCATAGTTATCTGGATAACCCCACCTTTCGGGGCATGCGCCGCAGTCTGTTGCAGAGTTTCGATGATATCTATATCCTTGATCTGCATGGCAATAGGAAAAAGCATGAACAAGCCCCCGATGGTGCGAAAGACGAGAATGTTTTCGACATTCAACAAGGTGTGGCTATTAGTATTTTCGTAAAATGGCGAGATTTCGAATCTTTTGCTACCGTTCACCATGCTGATCTGTGGGGCTTGCGTGAAGTCTATCGATTTGACACTCATGGACAAGCTGCTTTAAGCGATGGTAAATACGCGTGGCTCGCTGAGCACAATCTTGCCAGTACGCAATGGATAGTGCTCAACCCACAGGCTCCATTCTATCTCTTCTCGCCACAAGAGAGTCGCTATTTAGCAGAATATCAAACTGGATGGAGCGTAGCCGATATTTTCCGACCAAACGGCGACCCTGCTCCTGGAGTTGTGACCTGTCACGATCAGTTTGCTATTTCCTGGACTCAAAATGAGGCATGTGCCAAAATCGAGCGCTTTCTATCGACTGAGACTGAAGAAGAAGCGCGACAGCTCTTCCGTCTTTGCTCTCAGAATCAATGGCAGTATCACATAGCAAAAAGTCAATTGCAGCAAAACGCGTGGCATCAAGATATTACAGAGATTCTTTACCGTCCTTTTGACAGGCGTTGGACAATCTTCAACCGCTATGTCGCAGTGCACAAGCGCGAGCGGGTAATGCGGCATATGTTGGATAGGACAAATATTGGACTGGCTATTGGCCGGGCTGGACATGTAATCGATCAAGATGAGTGGGATATTGCATTTTGTACACGTTATATCACTGACTTCAACCTGTACAGGCGAGGCGGAAATAACCTCTTTCCGCTCTATCTTTATGACAATACCGCTACAAGTACTCGCAAAGCGAACCTGGCCGTCAATTTCATCGTGGATTGCGCCGAGCGATTAGGAATCAAGTGGATACCGAATGGTCATGGTGATCTCCAGCATACCCTTGGCCCTGAAGATATCTTCACCTATATGTACGCGCTTTTCTATTCTCCAACCTATCGCAAGCGTTATGCACCTTTTCTCAAGATTGACTTTCCACGCCTGCCTCTAACTTCAAATGTCGCACTCTTTCGTGCATTATGCTCTCTGGGGGATAGGTTGGTTAGCCTGCATTTGATGGAGCAGCATACGCATCCGATTTCAGCTTTTCCTATTCCAGGGATTAATAATGTAGTCGAAGTATGCTATAAAACGCAAAGCCAGGATAAAGATAACGGACAGGTATGGATCAATGCGACGCAATACTTTGATGGCGTACCGTCAGAAGCCTGGAACTTCTCAATTGGCGGTTACCAGATGTGTAAGAAATGGTTGAAAGATCGTAAAGGTCATAAGCTGAGTGGTGACGAAGTGGCTCATTATCAACAAATAGTTGCCATACTGGCAGAGACAAGCTACGTGATGAACGAAATCGATGCAGTGATTGAGAAATATGGTGGATGGCCGCTTTAAGATTATTTAATCACGTCAGACTGCTATACTCTCTTAAAAAGACCTGGGTAATCAATCACTAATCCTTCGCTATCGACTGGCAATTCCGTGCTAAACCCGCTCTCCAGACCCTCGTACTTGTACAACCCTCTATCAGTATTCCATTCTAAACAAGTGTAACGCTGCCTTTCAGGCTTTAGTTCTATTTCGGGAATCGAGGCATAAGCAACGAGTAGTTCAGCCGATTGGCCAGGACTGAGAGCAAGTCGACGAATTGGGAGTGTATTTGTGAAAGGTGTGGCGGAGATATCAACATCAATGCAGCCTTCAAGCGATGGGACACGGTCACCTGTATGTGTGGACCAGTGGCCCTGCCCATCTGTCTGTATCTTAATACTCTCACGGTTGCCACTCAAAAGTGTCAGACCCAGTTCCTTGACTTTCCAGTTTGAATCGCAAGTTATTTCGTAGTGTAGACGAAACGGCAAGCGATTACTGACTCCTACAATGATGCTATCTGCAAGAATATTTCCGTCCTGCTGCAGCAAATGCAGGTGCTCCAGACCCGGCTCACTCCAAGGTGTCCACATGATGTTACGTTCCATAACAGAACCTCGCAATTGTAGCGGAGTGCAGCAGGACATTCATCTCAGTACAGAACCTGCGAATAGTGCCCTGCATTCAAAGTTTATGAAGATAGTTCTACTACGCCGCCGGACAGGTAATTTTCACCTGGTGCGCATTCCTATCGTATACAAACGAGCACGTTTGGCCATTGATAGTGGACGTACCAGAACATCCTACCATTACAGTGCCATTAATGGAGCAGTCAACCGGTGTGAAAATCGTCGTACCATTGATAGTTGCATTAACAGCCACCCCATCTCCGTCCGTCTTCACTTGAATAGGATCAGGCTGCCCCAACAATTTCATACAATTGAGGCCATTAGCTTCATAGCTGAAGACAAAACGCTGTGCCAGGAAGGTGAAGAGCGTATTTGCTGCTGCCGGATCGGGTGAAGATAGTGCTTTCGTGAAGCGAGCATCAAGCATCAAACGCTGTGGCGCGACAGCAAGCAGATTTGTGCAATAATTCCTTGTCCCGGCAGAATTCAGACTTTGCACTACTGGCTGATCTACTCCCACACGGTAGGAATTAAGCTTATCCAGATTGCCATTATTGCTTACCAGGACCATCGGATCTCGGCTCGGTACCAATGCTACTGGAGCAGCTTGGTGTGCGGCTGCTTGTATTTCGTTGAGCGGCAAAGCCGTCGCCAACTGGCCTGGGTTAGCAAGGTCGGGAACCATCCATGGCGTGCAGCCCAGTGCGCCATCCACTACTGTGAGCAGGCGCTCATCGCTACCATTTTTCGCTACCTGATCTTGACCCTGGAGGGCTGCAGCATTAGCCTGGGTGTCTTGGGCGACCTTGCCTGAAGCGGTAACGAGATAGAAGGTAGTTACATTATCGCTCTGATCCTGGTCGACGATTGAAAAGTCACGCGAAGTTGGACAGGTGAGTCCATCTTTGGCTTTACCTATTGGTGGAGGAACGAGTTTACCTGCTTGAATCGCCTGATTTGCAGCCTGAAAGAAGGCTGGAGCATTACAGTAGGAGAACTGCCCAAAGATAGAGCCAGCAACGCCTTTGACACAATTGCCATCCTGAAGGCTATTATTTGTATCCTGCAAGGTTAAGGTATTGCCATTAGAGCCAAACCAGATGCCCACTATTCCACCATTGGGCAGCGTCGGCACTACAGGAGGCATAGCTGGCTGTGTACCCTGGTCAACTACCAATGGATCATAAACAGCGATTTTCCCTGTAGCGGGATCGATTATTGCCGCCTGCACAAAGGCTGATTGAGCAGCATTGGCCTCATTACATGGACCATTAGCAGGATCTGTTGCCACCAATTGATATGGTGTTGCCAGACCTTGAGCCGTAAGTGGCTGTGCCGGCACAACCAACATACAATCTCCATTTACTGTGTCTGCCGCATGCGATCCTAGATGTGGAAGCACGAAGACCCCTACTCCTATGAGAGCTATCGCAAGAGACACAACAACACCAACCAGTATTAATGGCGAGAACCGCCTGCGATGTGTCGATCGTGTGCTGAACGGACTACGTCGATGCTTACGCATAATTACCTACCTATTCCTTTTCCTTAAAATCCACGCGTGCTATGTGGTACAAGTACCGAAAACTCCCTTTTTTAGGCATAGCAATGCTAAGCTCACCACAATTGTGGAAGCATTTCGTTAACTGTTGTCGAAACTTGCGCGTAACACCCCTAAAAAGGTCCCTGTTCTTTTTGCTTCACCTGGATACATCCAGGAAGCGCTCGCTTATCCTGTTGCAGGCCATTAGCAGAGCATGCATGCAAGACAAACAAGATCAGTTCCCTGACATCGCGCCTATTATATTGATAGAGAGGCAGCTACAGATGAAATACTGTAGACTGATATGAAACATTTTGATATTTATTGAATAGTTAGTTCGGTTGCGATATTACCACAACGTAACCAGTTCATTTGCATACTATGCTCGGTTTGTAGCAGTAAAGTACCAAATTCAGGTTAAGAATTCTTAACTTGAATTTCATGTTTTCTGGAGCGAGGATAATGCTCAGACTCTTCTTTTTATTCAGGATATTGTAAGGGATATACTGTTTTCATCAAAGCAATCGTAATGTGAAGGATGTATTCTCTCATCATAGGGTACACATACATAAAAGCGCGTAGTATGACAATTCGCACCAACTATGAAGAGGTTGAAATGCTTCGAGGAATAAAGCATACCGTACTCCTGATTGAAGCCGATAGATCATTGCGGCGATTGATTACACTTGGTTTACAGTATCGTGGTATGTATGTTATCGAAGCCAGTTCTCCTACAAGTATACCTACCCTCCAATCGCAACTCCCTGATGTTGTAGTGCTTGATATTGACAGTGAAGTGGGAAGCAACCACACTCTACTTTCAACTTTTCAGTCACATCCGTACTTTTCTACCATACCTCTGGTCATCCTGGCCTGGGACTGTCTGGTAGCAAGGGGCAGCCACCAGAATAGTTCGCAGACATCCATAACTTGCCTGGCCAAGCCATTTGATGCACGTACTCTACATACGACTATTGAGCAGATACAAGACACAAGTAAAGTAACCAGCGCTCCTTCCAGGCAGGAACTACAGCTTGCTAATCGCTCAGTAACTCCGACTCCAAGTATCTGGCCTCTTATCACTGCTGCTGGCCTGGTCCTCTCATTGATTGGCCTGATGACGCAAATCACCATTAGCGCGTTGGGTCTACTCATTATACTTATTGCCTTATTATGGTGGGCACTCGGCACAAAGGCGGAGCCTGAGTCGTTAGCCGTTTAAATGAGTATAGCGAGCTTCTCTGAATATTCAGGTTCTTGTAAGGAATGCTTCCCAGGCTGCAAGTCAGATATCAGGCCAACGCACAATAATCAGACTGGTATCGTCTAACCTCTAGGAAACAATGAAGAAGCATGGATGCCAATAGTACGGAACCTGTAATTTTAGAAGCGGAAAAACAAATACCAGTTCCCAAAAGAAAGAGTTCACGGAAGCGCAGCATTACAATATTTACCCTTGTAACGTTGCTTAACGTCGCGGTGCTTGCTTTTCTTTGGACACAATTGCTGACGCCTGCCCAATATACTACTCAAGGCTCGAGTCAGACAAATACCAATGATCCGCTGATAGGACATCCCGCACCGAATTTTACGTTGGATGCGCTAAACCTGCACTCAGATGCGCCAATATCTCTGGCTAGCTTCAAGGGGAAGCCGGTCATACTGAACGTCTGGAACTCGACTTGCTTGCCGTGTATGGATGAAGCGCATCTCTTGCAATCCCTTTGGCAAAGAGTTAAGTCTCAAGGTGTTGTCTTTATTGGAATCGATTTTCAGGATTTGAAGGGCGATGGGTTGAGTTTTATTAAGAAGTATAGTGTCACTTACCCAAACGTTTTAGATGTGAGTGGCTCAACTGCAATTAGCTATGGAGTAACAGCTACACCCGAAACCCTTTTTATCAGCCGTCAGGGAGTGGTTGTCAGTAGAGTAATATCCGAGCTTACCGAGCAGTCATTTCAGAGCAACTTGCAATTGATTACCCGGTAATTGGGAAATGTAGGGGTAGGGCTTGCCCCGCCCTGGAAAGACTTACCGAGCAGACATTTCAGAGCAACCTGCAATTGATTACCCGGTAATTGGGAAATGTAGGGGTGGGGCTTGCCCCGCCCTGGAAAGGCCGCGCACAATTCCTTAAGTACACGCCCAAAGGGTCGTGTTTCTAAAAAACTCGTCGCCAGGTAACTTGATGTTTGAAATTCGTTTGATAGTTCGGACGGCTCATTTACTGGCCGCGGCTGCCTGGGTTGGTGGCAGTATCTTATACCTTGTGGTAATCTTGCCCGCATTGCGTATTGGAGGTTCTGCGCCTGAAGTATACTCACAGATTGCTACGCTCTTCCGGCGTATGGTCAATATTTGTGTGGGAGTGCTTTTACTAAGTGGCGCCTATCTGATGTTTGACCGCCTGACAACAACATCTCTGGGTTGGCCTTATCTAACGGCCTTAGGCATTAAGATTATTGCTGCGCTGGGTATGTTTGTGTTAGCAATCTATCTTGGACAGAGTAATATACGTAGGCTGGCAAAGCGTACGACGCGTTTTTCAAAGGCCGCGCCGCAACTAATGCTAGCCCTGGGAATACTGGTTTTTTTACTAGGTGCACTCCTCAACGGAATGTTTGAGGCAACTATAGCACCAACCTAGGGGCCGATTTATCGGCCAAACGTAGAGCTCGATTAGGAAGGTCCTAACATGCAAACTGCTGTGAGTATATCACAGGAAGAAGAGAAGCCATTGCCGCGTCGGCGCAGACGGCTGCCGATCAGCTTCATCCTGGGCGGACTTGCTATCCTGGGAGCGGTGATCTATCTTGTGTATGCTAATACCCAGGCTAATGCTGTTTACTATTTTACCGTCTCTGAATTGAAGAATTGTTCCATCTGTAGTACGCAATCGGTTCGTGTAGCTGGCGCTGTTCAGGCGGGATCGATTATGCACAATGATCAACAGCAACAGATGAGTTTTGTAATTTCAGATGGTGGACATACGCTCCCTGTTGTCTATAGCGGTATTGTGCCCGATATCTTTCGCCCTGGCATTACGGTAGTTGTAGAAGGCCATTATACAGGTCAGGGCCCATTTCAGGCTCAAACGCTACTTGCGAAATGCCCATCAAAGTTTCAGGCTGCGACACCGGGGCCGTAGGGGCGAGGTTTATCCTCGCCCGGTAGTAAGGTTTTATCGTGTATTTCTCCGATATAGGCATCATCTCGCTCATACTTGCTTTAGGATTTGCCGTCTTCACGATGGTCGTTGCTACATTGGGTGCGTTGCGCGGACTACCTCAACTCGTAGCCAGCGCCAAACGAAGTGTTCTGACTGTTGCTTTTTTTCTGATACTGGCTTCAGTCGCTTTGATTGCTTCATTTCTCACACATGACTTTGGTGTGAGCTACGTCGCGCAACATTCGAATCTAGCTATGCCCTGGTACTACACCGCCTCGGCTTTTTATGGTGGACAAGAAGGTTCTCTGTTGTACTGGGCGTTAATGCTGTCCATCTTCTCCGCAATATTTGTCTTTACTGCAAAACGTGCTCCTGCTGTACTTCTACCCTACGTGATTGCAACCCTGATGGGTATAGAGACCTTCCTCTTGATCGTCCTTACGACTGTTAGCAGTCCTTTTGTGCGTCTGCCTGTGCCTTTAGCAGATGGGGTGGGATTGAATCCGCTCTTGATGGATCCAGGCATGCTGATTCATCCTCCGATGCTATTGATGGGCTATATGAGCTTTTCAGTACCCTTTGCTCTCGCTGTTGCTGCCATGATAACCGGCAAACTCGATTTCGAGTGGTTACGCTCTAT
>Ga0209056_10006138_pt1 | contig 12434 bp, 13 predicted proteins | sample GraSoiAngelo_114_FD_185876 | JGI IMG/M metagenome (GOLD analysis project Ga0209056, IMG submission 185876) | Grasslands soil microbial communities from the Angelo Coastal Reserve, California, USA - 14_0903_13_40cm (SPAdes) (version 2) | ecosystem: Environmental > Terrestrial > Soil > Grasslands... | reverse complement strand
GCCCGAGATTCGCACTGTCGTCGAGAGGGATGCGATTACCGGCCCACGCTCGAGCACTACACCGGCACTCGCGTCGGTGAACCAAGCGTCCAGGAAACGCGTCGGCTCGACGGTAAGCTGCCAGTCGGTGCGCCCCGGCCCCCCGCCGCCACCGGGGCGCCACCAAGCGCGAGCGCGGGTGTGCAGCGCTGCGACCGACCCCTGGTTTGCGATCCATCCGCTGGAGGGCCCGGCACCGAGGCCGAACCCCCACCCAGGTCGGGACCACAGCAGCTCGCCGAGGCCGTGGGCGGCCGTGGTCCAGCCGCCGTCCGTCCGGCTCGTGCCTGCGAGAATGCCTTCCGCTCCGACGCGCCAGGCGCCGACGAGCGGGGGCGACGTCACCCAGAGGTCACCCCGACCCTGGCTCGACCAGACCCCGTCGGGGAGTGAGGCGAAGGAGCCCGAGGCGTCGGCCGCCACGGTGGCCGATCCGTATTGCAGCCCGGGGGAGAACGACGCGGAGCTGAAGCTGGTGCCGCCGCTGTAACGCACCGTCCCGGCGCCGACGCCGAACGACGCCCGCGCCTGACCGCCCGCGGGCCCAACGCCGAGGCCGGCGGCAAGCACGATCAGCAAGGGCCATCTCACCGGGACAAACCTAGCCCGCGGCGGTGGCGCGAGGGAGCGGGGTCGATGTCAAGACGAGTAGGGGCGCAGCGTGCGCCGCGCCCCTACATCACTTCAATTCCCGGTGTCCCGTCCGACCGCTTACGGTCGGTGACTGCCGGATTGGCCGGGGCTTGCGGGCTTCCGCGGCGGCTGCGCGGGTACGGCTTTGAACGGTGGACTGCCGCTTGGCGGAGCGACTGGTTTCACGCCTCCGCCCACCCGTCCGACCGGTGGAACCGCGACCCAGTCCGGCCGGTGAGCGAGCCCTCCTGCCACCTCGCCCCGCCGATGCGTAGCCCGGTGCTGGGCCCCCTGGGAGTGCGCCGTAGCCATGGCCCTCCCCTGCGGTGACGCGTGGGCGTTGGGAATCGTGGGCGTCTGGGCGGCCAACATGCTCGGCAACAAAACGGCGGCCGCGAGCCCGAGAACCTTGCGAATCATAAAGCTCCTCCATCCGCACGTTGGGGGGGCAGGCTGCCGACCCCCATTGGGTCCGAACTTCCTCGCCCTGAAGAGGGCGGCCGGGAGCCCCAGGTAACGCCCTGGCCAGAAGTCACAGCGGGACCGTGCGTTACCGCCGTCTCACAGGGCGACTCTTTAGGCTGGAGCCGGTTGCCGCGGCCCCAGCGGACGTCTAGCATCCTCTGCGTACTCTGGCGGCCGAGGTGCTCGGTTGGGGCAGCGGGAACAGGCGACGGACGGAGAAGTCGTGGGCGCCGTGCTGGCGGGGGACGTGGAGCAGTACGCGGTGCTGGTGCACCGCTACCGCGACCGCTATGCGCGATTTGCCGCCCGGATGCTCGGCTCGCTCGACGCAGCCGAGGATGCGGTCCAAGATGCCTTCGTGCGGGCCTTCGATCAGCTGGCGCAGTGCCGCGAACCCGCCAAGTTTGCGGGATGGCTGTTTCTGATTCTGCGGAACCGCTGCTTCGCCGAGCAGCGTCGTCGGACCCGGGAGGGGCGGCCGCTCGAGGTGATGGACGAAGCGATCGCCGGGCCCGATCGGCCCGACGGGAATGTGGAGCAGATGGAGCAGGCGCACGCGCTCGAACGGGCGCTGGTTGGTCTGACGCCGGAGCAGCGTGAAGTGTTCGTGCTGAAGCATGTAGAAGGGCTGGCGTACGAAGAGATCGCGGGGATGACGGGCGCCACCGTCGCCTCGCTCAAGATGCGCATGCATCGGGCGTATGACCGGTTGCGCGAGCTGTTGAAGGAGCACTCATGACCGAGACATTTCATTCATTGGTCAAGCGGTTGCTGGACGGTGAGCTGTCGCTCAGCGATCTGCCCCCCGAGCTGCGCGGCGAGGGTGCGGAGGCGCTGCGCCTGCTCGGCGCGGTGGATCGGGCACCGGTGGCGCTCTCGGCCGAGTTCGAGACTCGTGTAATGGCCGAGGTGCGGCGGCGCGCGCGCTCGCCGATCCGGCGCGTCTGGCGCGGGCTGGTGGAGCCGCGGGACATCGAGCTGCGGTTGCGGGTGCGACCCTGGGTCGTCTGGGGCGCCGCGCTCGCCGCCGCAGCGGCCGTCGCCTTGCTCCTCACCCGGCCGCCCCAAGCGTCGGAAGGCGCGCGGCCGATGCGCGTCGCCGCCGGTGACAGCGTGTACGTCCGGTTCGTGCTGTACGCCCCGACCGCGCGGCGGGTGGCGGTCGCCGGAACCTTCAACCAATGGGATCAGACCGCGTCCCCGCTGGCGCGCGTGGGAGCGGGGGGCGTCTGGGCGATCACGCTCGCGCTGCCCCAGGGGCATCACCAGTACGCCTTCGTCGTGGACGGGGCGCAGTGGGTTCCCGACCCCGCCGCGCCCGGCGTCGACGACGGCTTCGGGCGCCGCAACAGCATGGTTGCCGTGACCGCTCGCGGAGCGCGGATCCTGTGAAGCAAGTGGTCGTCACGCTCGCGCTGACAGCGCTGGTAGCGCTGCCGCTCGCCGCGCAGGCGCCGGACGTGGCGGCGCGACTAACCGGCCGGGTGCCACCGGAGGTGGTGAGCGCCGTCGCCGGGATCGCGGCGTCGGCCGCCGGCCGGGGCCTCCCGGTCGAGCCGCTCGTGCAAAAGGCGATCGAAGGCGGCGCGAAAGGGAAGCCGGCCGACCGCGTGATCGCGGCGGTGCGGGCCCTGTCCGACCAGCTCGCCGCCGCCGCGGACGCGTTGCGTTCGGGGGGGGGCCGCGTGGACGCGGACGTGGTGGAGGGCGGGGCCTACGCGCTCGGGGCCGGACTCGGCGTCAAGCAGGTCCAGCAGCTGGCGCGTGCGAGCCACCCGCCTTACGACGCGGCGTTGACGTTGCGCGTGGCGGCGACGCTGGCGGCGCTCGGAGTCCCCCCGAAGAACACGGTCGACCTGCTCGAGGGCGTGATCAGTGCCGGGCGCTCGCCCAGCGAGCTCCTCGATCTTCCCAGCGAGGTCCAGGCGGGAGTCGCTCAAGGCGCGACACCGGCTCAGGCGGCGCAGGGACTGGGCCGCGGCGCGGCGCACGCACCGCCCGGACAACCCGGGCGGCCGCCGGGCTGGGCCCCGCCCGGGCAACAGAAGCCCCCGAACCCCCACAAACCCTGAAGCTCCGCGCCGGGTCGATCGAGTCGACCCGGCGCGCTCGTTTTCCGCTTGGCTCGCGGGTAGATTCCTGTTCTTATGCCCATCGCCCACAATCTCGGCTTCCCACCCCTTGGTCCGAATCGCGAGCTGAAGCGCGCCACCGAGGGATACTGGAACGGCAAAGTCTCCCGCGCGAACTTGCTCTCGACCGGCGCCGGCTTGCGCGCCGCGCACTGGCGGCTGCAGCGCGACGCCGGCCTCGATCTCATTCCGTCGAACGATTTCTCGTACTACGACCGGGTGCTCGACACGTGCGCGATGGTGGGCGCCGTGCCCACGCGGTATGGGTGGTCGGGTGGTCCGGTCGACCTCGACACGTACTTCGCGATGGCGCGGGGCGTGCAGGCCGGCGGGCGTGACGTCACCGCCATGGAAATGACGAAGTGGTTCGACACGAACTACCACTACATCGTCCCCGAGTTCGATCGGGGGCAGAGCTTCCGCCTCGCCTCGCCCAAGCCGGTCGACGAATTCCAGGAGGCGAAGGCGCTCGGGTTTCACACCAAACCCGTGCTGATCGGTCCGGTCACGTTTGTGCTGCTCGGGAAGAGCCGGGCGGCGGCGTTCGATCGTCTGGAGCTGCTCGACGCGCTGCTGCCGGTGTACGGCGAGGTCCTGGCGCGGCTCGCCGCGGCCGGAGCCACGTGGGTCCAGCTCGACGAGCCGTCCCTCGCGCTCGACCGCGCGCCGCAGGAGCTCGCGGCGTACGGCCGGGTGTATCGCTTCCTCGCCGAGCGCGCACCGCAGCTCAAGCTCCTCGTCGCGACGTATTTCGCGGGGCTCGAGGACGGCTTGGCGACGGCGCGGGAGCTGCCGGTGGCGGGTTTGCACGTCGATCTTGTGCGGGCGCCGCAGCAGCTCGATCAGCTGCTCACGGCGTGGCCCAAAGGTCGGGTGCTGTCGCTGGGCGTGATCGACGGTCGCAACGTGTGGCGCGCCGATCTCGCGGCGGCGCTCGGATTGGTCGAGCGCGCGCGCGAGCGGATCGGCCCCGACGAGCTCTGGGTGGCGCCGTCGTGCTCGCTGCTGCACGTGCCGGTCGATCTCGAGCTCGAGCGCCGGCTCGACCCGGACTTGAAGGGGTGGCTCGCGTTTGCGAAGCAGAAGCTCGCCGAGGTCGTCACACTGACGCGCGCGGTGCGCGACGGTCGCCAGGCGGTGGCCGCAGAGCTCGAGGCGAACGCGCGGGCGATCGCCGCCCGCCGCTCGTCACGGCGGATCCACGATCCGGCCGTGAAGCAGCGCGCCGGCGCCGTGGGCGAGCGCGACCTGCGACGCACCTCGCCCCACGCGGCGCGGCGCAAGCAACAGCTCCGCCTGCCGCTGTTTCCGACGACCACGATCGGGTCGTTCCCCCAGACGGCGGAGGTGCGGGCCGCGCGCAAGCAGCTGCACGACGGGAAGCTGACGCCGCACGAGTACGACGCGTTCATCGCCGATCAGATCGCGCGCACGCTCAGGCTGCAGGAGGAGCTGGGGCTCGACGTGCTGGTGCATGGGGAGTTCGAGCGCAACGACATGGTCGAGTACTTCGGCGAGCAGCTCGCGGGGTTCGCCTTCACCGAGCACGGCTGGGTGCAGTCGTACGGCACGCGGTACGTGAAGCCGCCCCTCATCTATGGGGACGTGTCGCGCCCCAAGCCGATGACTGTCCGCTGGAGCACCTATGCGCAGTCGCGGACCGCGAAGCCCGTGAAGGGGATGCTCACCGGTCCGGTGACCATCCTGCAGTGGTCGTTCGTGCGCGACGACCAGCCGCGCGCCGAGACCGCGAAGCAGCTGGCGCTGGCGATCCGCGACGAGGTGAAGGACCTCGAAGCAGCCGGGATCCGGGTGATCCAGATCGACGAACCCGCCTTACGGGAAGGCCTGCCGCTCAAGCGGGCGGAATGGCCGGCGTACCTCGAGTGGGCGGTGAGCGCGTTCCGGCTCGCCACGAGCAGCGTGTCGGACGCGACCCAGATCCACACGCACATGTGTTACAGCGAGTTCAACGACGTCATCCGCGTGATCGAGAAGATGGACGCGGACGTCATCTCGATCGAGAACGCGCGCTCGGGGTCCGAGCTGCTGGAGGCGTTCCGCGAGTACAAATACCCCAACGAGATCGGGCCGGGCGTGTACGACATCCACTCGCCGCGCGTCCCGAGCGCGGCCGAGATCGTCGCCGCCTTGAAGCGCATGCAGGGCGTGCTGCACGACCGGCAGATTTGGGTAAACCCCGACTGCGGCCTGAAGACGCGGGGCTGGGACGAGACGCTCGCGGCGCTGCGCAACATGGTGCAGGCGGCCCGGCAGCTGCGGCCGGTTCCCGCGCCCGCCTCGGCACCGGCGGGCAGATGATCGGAGCAGGTCGCCGGCCGGGCCGTTGACCCCTCACGCCGGCGACCGCATACTTCGTTTCATGAGCAGCGCCGAAATCCGCATCACCGCCGAGCCGATCGACGACGCCCGCTGCAAGTTCCTGGTGAGCGAGCCGGTACACGACGGCGGGGTGCGGCGGTTTGCGTCGCCCGACGAGGCGAACGGCTCGCCCCTGGTCGAGGCGATCTTCGCGATCCCCGGGGCCGACGTGACCGAGGTGATCGTGTCCGGCAATCTCGTCACGGTGGTCAAGCGGAGCGCGGCGCCGTGGCAGGTGATCGGCAAGTCGGTGGGCGGGGCGATCCGCGCCGCGCTGGCGGGCGCCCGGCCGGCCATCGCACCGAAGCCGGCGGCACCGGTCGCGGCGGGCGGTACCGATGACGATACCCTGTACGACCGGGTTGCCGAGCTGTTCGACGCCCAGGTCAACCCGATGGTGGCGCGACACGGCGGCCGGGTGGAGCTGATCGACGTGCAAGACGCGGTCGTGATGCTGCGGATGGCCGGCGGGTGTCAGGGCTGCGGCATGGCGGACGTGACTCTGCGGCAGGGTATCGAGGCGATGCTGCAGCAGGCCGTTCCGGAAGTCAAAGGGATCGTCGACATCACCGATCACACCGCCGGCGCCAACCCCTACTTCGCCGCCTCCAAGAAGTAGGGGCGCAGCATGCTGCGCCCCTCCACAGGCCGGCTGCTGCTGCTGCTGCCCACCGCCACGTACCGGGCCACCGCGTTCGTGGAGGCGGCGCGCCGGTTGGGCGTCGCGCTGACCGTCGCGTCCGAGCTCCCCAGCACCTTCGAGCAGGCCCAACCCGACGCACTCGTAACGCTCGACTTCTCCGACCCGGAGCGAGCAGCGCTGCAGGCCACCGAGTTCGCCCGACGCTATCCGATTGCGGGGGTCATCGGCGTGGACGACGATGGCGCCGTCGTGGCCGCCGCTATCGCCGGGCGACTGGGGCTCAAGGGTAATCCGCCGGCGGCCGCGCTCGCCGCCCGCGACAAGCACGTGCAGCGGCGGGAGCTCGCACGCCACGGCGTGCCGGTGCCGCGATTCGAGCTGCACAGACTCGACGAGGACGTGATGCAGCTCGCCGCGCGTGTGCACTACCCCTGCGTGCTGAAGCCGCTGCGACTCGCGGCCTCGCGCGGCGTGATCCGCGCCGACGACGCGCCGGGATTCGCAGCAGCGTTCGCGCGCGTGAAGGGAATCCTCGAGCAGGCGGGATGCGAGAGGTCTATCCTCGTCGAAGACTTCGTACCGGGGCCCGAGGTGGCGCTCGAAGGACTGGTGATCGATGGCCGGCTCGCGCTGCTCGGGCTGTTCGACAAGCCCGACCCGCTCGACGGCCCGTTCTTCGAGGAAACCATCTACGTGACGCCGTCCCGCCTGCCGGCGCCGGCGCAGCTGGAGCTCGCGCGCTGCGGGGAGGCGGCGGTGGCGGCGCTGGGGGTGCGGGAGGGACCGATCCACGCCGAGCTGCGCCACAACGCGCGAGGGCCGTGGCTGATCGAGCTCGCGGCGCGGCCGATCGGGGGGCGGTGCAGTGCCGTACTCCGGTTTACGGCCGGGGAAGAGGGAAGGGAGAAAGGGGAAACGTACTCCCTGGAGGAGCTCATCATCCGGCACGCGCTGGGGATGCCGCTCCCGGTGCTCGAGCGGGAGCAGCGGGCCGCGGGTGTCATGATGATCCCGGTGCCGGGCGCCGGAGTGCTGCGGGAAGTGCGGGGGATCGCCGAGGCGCGGGCCGTGCCGCTGGTCGAAGACGTGGCGATCACGGCGCACCCGGGCGAGGCGCTCGTGCCCTGGCCCGAAGGCTCGCGCTACCCGGGGTTCATCTTCGCACGGGGCGAAACGCCGGAGGCGGTCGAGGGGGCGCTGCGCGCCGCCCACGGCCGCCTCACGTTCGTCTTGCAGTAGGGGCGCAGCATGCTGCGCCCCTACATCAAACCGCGGTGGCCACGCACTCGAGCCAGTTGCGCGGCACGCTCTGGAAGCCCGTCTCATCCATGGCGCGCCGCAGCCCCTCCTGGAGCGCCTTCGAGCCTTCCTCGAGCGGCACCCCCGGCAGCGCCCCCTCGATGAAGAGCGAGAACCGGCCGATGTCCTGGATGCTTTCCGGCGTCATCTCGATGCGCACCAGCTCGACGCTGGGCCGCGAGAAGCCGGCGTGCACGCACAGGTCTGAGTACTCGTCGGCGGAAAGGAACTGACGCGCCACCGCCGTCGCGGTGTGCTGCACGTTGAGGCCACGCTCCCGCAGCACCTGCACCGCCCGCACGACCCAGCGCCGCCAGAAACCCGAGGTCCCCTCGACGTAGGCGCCGTTGAAGAACGTCGTGTTGAATGCGAACACGCCGCCCTTGTTCAGGACTTTGCGAATCTCCGCCATGACCAGCGCTTTGTCCGGGACGAGATGGATCGCGTTGAGGAACACCACGGCGTCGGCGGACGACACGAGACGCGATACCCACTCCGCGCTCCCCTGCATGAACTCGACGACTTTGGAGTGAATCGCAGCCCGGGCTTTGGCGAGCGCGGACGGCGACGGGTCGATCCCGATCACCGTCGCGTTGCGGGCGTCGTCCAGCCGCTCCAGAATCAGCTTCGTCACGGCCCCGGGCCCGCACCCCAGATCGACGATCTTGCGTCGCCCGGGGCACATCACTCGCTCCACGATCCAGCGGTTGACCTCGGTGAAGAACGGATGGCGCGTGAACGCTTCGAACGAGAAGCGTTCAGATTCATCCACGGTGCGACTGACCATGCGACCTCCCGTTCCTACAGCTTATGGATTGCGAGCGCGCTCAAGTGTACGTCGAGATTGTGATTCACGCGATAGCCCGCAATACCCTTGGTATCGAGTCCGGATGCGTCGGCGGTGTAGACTTCCTTGCCGTTCACCTGGAAGCTGACTTTCCCGCCGCGCACCATGATGCTCAGCTCGTTCACGGCCTTGCCGGCCGAGTCGGCCTTCACGACCGCGTCGTTGTCGGTCCAGTTGGGCGTCACCGCGGTGGTCGAGTCACCCGCGACGCGCCGTTTCACCAGGAACTTGCCGTCGCCCCGCACCAGGAAGTAGGTGTAGCGGTTCTGCGCGTCCGCGAGGTGGCTGCCGCCGACGAACAAACCGTACCCCTCCGGGTGACGCGGATTCACGGTCTGCGTGAACGTCGCGACGACGCGATAGTTGCCTGCGCCCAGATCCCGGTCCCGCCACAGGATGACCGCGGGTCCGAGCGTCGCATGCAGGCCGGTTCCCATCGTTTGGATCTTCGCGTCGGCGAGCGGCCGATTCTTGTCGGTCCTGGCGCGCCAGCCTGTGGGGACCGTCCCGCCGCCGGCGATCTTCGCGTCGGGATCGTGGTCCTGTGCGGCCGCCCCTGCGGCGGCACCGAACCACAGCAGTGTACAGATGGCGGCGACGGAAAACCGGGTGGCGGGCATTGTACAGACGCCTCGATGCTTCGGGACATGGGGCTGGACTCACCCCCGAACGATGCTACTATGCCAATCTAACGAAAATCTAAGTGATCCAGCCAAAACGTCTTAGTCAAGAGGTGGAGCGAACGCTGGTTCGGCGCTTGAGGGCGCGGGACGAGCGGGCGCTGGGCGAGTTGTACGACGTGCTGGCGCCGTGGGTGCTCGGCCTCGCCTGCCGCATTCTGCACGATGAAGCTGAGGCGGAGGAGGTCGTGGGAGATGTGTTCGCGCAGGTGTGGCGCCATGTCCACAGGCACGATGCACGACGCGGCCCGCTCGTGCCGTGGATTCTCGCCATTGCTCGCAACCGCGCGTTGGATGCGCTGCGGCGGCGCCGGCGCTGGTGGCGCAAGGCCGAGCGGTGGGAGCAGGCGCTCGCTGCGGGGCAGGACGTCGACGCCCCGACCGGCCCCGACGAGGCGTCGGTGCCGGGATGGCCGTTGCACCGCGAGGTGCACGCGGCGCTCGCGGCGTTGCCCGAGGAGCAGCGGCGGGTCGTGCTGCTGGCGTATTTCGAAGGGTTGACGCACAGCGAGATCGCTCGGCGGCTCGACCAGCCGCTCGGCACGGTGAAGACGCGGCTGCGGATCGCGCACCAGAAACTGGGCGCGACACTCGATCACTTGAGGGACTGGTTGGCATGACGGACTGGCTGGGCATGGCGGCGCCTCCGAGGAGCCCGCACCCCGAGCTGAAGGCGCGGGTTCTGGCGCGCGCGCTCGAGCGGCGGCGCTGGATCTCGCCGCTCGCGGCGGCGGCGGCGCTCCTCGTGGTCCTCGCCGGGGCCGGCAGCGCGTACTGGGCCTCGCGTACGATCGGCGCCTTGAAAGCGGAGCGGGATACGCTGTCAGCGCGCCTCGCGGCACTCGAGGATACGGTCAACAGCTTCATTTACGGGACTGCGACGCGGCTCGTGCAGGTGCCGGTGTCGACCGGCGGCCGGCTCGGCGCGGTCACCATCTTCGCCGACGGGGCGCACCACCGCTGGCTGGTGCGCTGCGACGGGCTGGCGCCGAACGAGCCCGACCAGGCGTACCAACTGTGGTTCATCACGGACAAGGGGATGAGGACCGCGGCGATCATGCCCATGGACCAGGATCGCTCCATGGTCATGGCGCTGGAGATGCCGGCCGGCGACGCGCACGTGATGGGAGCCGCGATGACCATCGAGCCGCGGGCGGGCTCGGCCGAGCCGCGCGGTCCGATGGTGTTCCACCAGCTGCTCTAGACTCGCTTCTCCGCGAGGTCGTGCACCGTCTCGAGCTCGACGATCTTGAGACGCCGCTTCCCCAGCGGCAGCGTGATCCCCACCGTCTGACCGACCTTGCCGCCCAGCAGCGCCTTGCCGAGGGGTGAGGCCATGGAAACGGGCAGCTCCGCGGGGTCGTCGTCGCCCTCGATGAACTCGCCGAGCGTGAGGGCGTATGTCTCGCGCTTCTTCGTGTCCACATCCAGCACCGTGACCCGCGAGCCGAACCCCACGCGGTCGCGCGGGATGTCGTCTTCCTTCACGCTCGAGAGTTTGGAGAGCCGCAGGCGCAGGTGCGACGCGCGCGCCTGGGCGAACTGCTGTCGCTCGAGCGCCGCCTTGTATTCCGAGTTCTCCCGCAGGTCGCCGTGGGCGCGCGCCTTCTCGATCTCTTTGGGAAGCACGAAGTTGATCTCGTGGTTCAGGCGCTCGACCTCGGCCTGCAGCTTGTCTCTGAGTTCAGCGAGCATGGGACGAGAAATCTAGACGGGTAGACGGTTGGACGGGTAGCAGGGTGGCGCGACACCGGCGGCGTTGCGCTTTCTACCCGTCTAGCCGTCTACCCGTCTCGCCGTCTAGTATTCTCTCGTGCCTCTCAACATCCGGACCTACCACGACCTCACCGAGCCCGACCGCTCCGGCTTGGCCGGCCAGATCGGGGCTCAGCGGCGGCGTGTGGCCGAGCGGCTGGCGACGGTCGCCCGGGTCGGGGCGGTGATGAGCGGCAAAGGGGGAGTCGGCAAGAGCTTCGTGACGGCGCATCTGGCCCGTGCCCTCGCCCGGGCCGGACGGGCCGTGGGCGTGCTCGACGCAGACCTGAACGGCCCCACCGCTCCCCAACTGCTCCGTCTCCCCGTTGCCGGTTGCACGTCGCACGACGGGGCGATCGAGCCTGCGGTGAGCCCGGAGGGCGTTCGCTGCTTTTCGATGGCGTTGCTGCTCGAGGACGGCCGTCCGCTGGCGTTCCGCGGCCCCGAGGCGGAGAGCTTCGTGTGGCGCGGCACGCTCGAGGCGGCGGCGCTGCGCGAGTTTCTGGCGGACGTGGCATGGGGCCGGCTGGACCTGCTGCTCGTCGATTTGCCGCCCGGGATGCAGCGTTTCGCCGAGCTCGCCGAGCTCTTGCCCGAGCCGCCACCTGTCATCGCCGTCACCATTCCGACCCAACAATCCGAGGATGCCGTGCGCCGCGCCTTGCACGCGGCGCGCGACCGCGGCGCGCCGTGCCTCGGAGTCATCGAGAACATGGCGGGCGGCCCGTTCGCGGGGGACGCAGCCGACGCGCTGGCTGGGGAGTTCGGGATCCCCGTATTGGCGCGCGTCCCGTTCCATCCGACGGACGACGTCTGGGATGCCCTCGTTCCCAAAGTCGAGAGTTCGCTATGAGAGATTCCGCAATCCGCACTCCGCCATCCGTCATCACATGAAGTTCCTGTGCGTCGAGTGCGACCGCCAAATGGCGTTCGAAGAGCGCCAGCTTCCTGGTGACGGCACGCTCGCTGCCGCGTTTCGCTGCCCGCAGTGCGGCCGGGTGGTCGCGCTGCTCACGAACCCGATGGAGACCCAGCTGGTCGCTTCGCTGGGCGTGAAGATCGGTGGCGCGACGCTGCCGCCCCAACCCCTGGAAATGGTGCGCGGGATGGTCACCACGGGGAGGGAGGACGTGTTCGCGGACGACGCGAAGGGGGAAGGGGGAACGGGGAAGGGCCCCCACCCCATCTGGTCTCTCGCGGCCGAGGAGCGCCTCGCGCGCGTCCCCGGGTTCGTGCGCGGGATGGTGAAGCGGATCTACGCCGACTACGCGAAAGACCGGGGGATCGCCGAGATCACCCCGACGGTGATGGACACGGCGCGCAACGAGCTTGGCCTCGAGGGGATGTGAAGGGGCTGGATGAGCGGCGGGTCCATGGGCTGCGCGTGGTAATCGACCGGGATCAGTGCGTCGGGTTCGGGGACTGCGTGAAGGAGGCTCCGGAGGGTTTCAAACTGGACGAGGAGACCGTGGCGGTGTTCCTGGATCCGGAGGCCGTAGAGCGGGAGCGGCTGCTGCGGGCGTGCGATGCGTGCCCGGTGGATGCGATAACAGTGTGGG
>Ga0209056_10006137_pt1 | contig 12435 bp, 9 predicted proteins | sample GraSoiAngelo_114_FD_185876 | JGI IMG/M metagenome (GOLD analysis project Ga0209056, IMG submission 185876) | Grasslands soil microbial communities from the Angelo Coastal Reserve, California, USA - 14_0903_13_40cm (SPAdes) (version 2) | ecosystem: Environmental > Terrestrial > Soil > Grasslands ... | reverse complement strand
CCGCCTGGGGCGGATGGAAGAATCATGAGACAACTCATCGGCATATTGGTGATCCTCGGCGCCATCTGGGGCTGCAAGGAGCTTTACAGGTACTGGGAGGAGGTGAAGGCCAGGAAAGAAGCCGAAGATCGCGGCGGCAGGCCGCCGCCGACCTCGGAGGTCGCCACACCAACAGCGTTGCCGGGATTGCCGGCCAATCTTGAGCCCTCGCTCCAGGCGGCGCAAAAGCAGGGAGCCGCCGGCCTGAAAAACTGGCTCAAACTTTATCGCCCTTACGTGAGCGATCCGCGGCTGGCCGCCATTGAACTGGACTACATCGTGTTGATCAGCTCAAGCAACCCGCAGGAGGCCCGTCAGCTTTTTGCCGCGGTCAAACAACGCACGCCCACCAACTCGCCGATTTTTCCTAGAGTTCGCGCCGGCAAAGTCCTATTTTCGGGCAGATTCAACTCCGATCTCGAGGTCGTTATGGATGTGACGTTTGTTTGTCCCAACTGCAGGCAGGAACTGGAAGCCGATGCGACTCTGGCCGGGACGCAAATCCAATGCCCTGCCTGCGGCCATAGGATCACCATTCCCGAACCTGACCCGGCGACCGTCAAGGTAATAAATCCCATCGCCTCCTCTGCCGCCGCACGCGAGGAAAAGCATTTCTCCGTGCCGGTGCACGACACCCCCACGGAGGCGCTGATTCAAAAACCGCCGCCGCCGCTCGAAGTCACCGCCAAGGATACCGAGAAAAAAATGCGCGTCAGAACGATCCGGCGAACGGATTGCATGGAGCTGGGGCACGATAACTTCGACAAAGTCGTCAGTGAGTTCCTCGCCAAAATCGGCCAGGAAAACATCATCAGCATCAACACATTCGCCTACACCCATCTGGACATCGGCTCGCAGAAATTGCTGACCGATTTCGGCGTGATGATCGTTTTCAAAGGTTGAGGATGCGCCACGGCGCCCCTGCCGCTCTCCGCGACTGCTATACAGGTTGCCAAAAGTAATTTCCGAAATGGTGGGGCAAACCTGCCGGTTTGCCGCGACGACCCGCAGGTCGTCGCCCACCTTTTCGGAAATTTATTTTGGCAATTGCTCTAATCGCCTGTCCGGCGGCGAAACAAAAGGCGCCGTTCAGAGAAGCCTTTCGATCCCGCTGGAAAAGCGTTTCACTTGATCCGCGTCAGCCGAAGGGAGAGCCGCGATTTCTTGCGGCTGGCGTTGTTCGGATGCAGCACGCCGCTCTTGGCCGCCTTGTCGAAGGCCGCCGCGACCGTTCGGAGGGCCGCGGACGCCTCGTTTTTGTTCCCCGCCGTCACCAGGGCGAGGTATGCTTTCTCCAGCGTCTTGAGGCGAGACTTGATGCTCTGGTTGTGGAGGTGCCGGCGCGTGCTGTTACGCAGGCGGCGTTCGGCGGACTTGGTATTCGGCATAAAATCAAGTTTTCTTTAAGAATGAGGCAGCCACGCTAGCGGAATGACGGGCCTTGTCAACGGCGTGTCAGCCGCCTTGGGCCTCAGGCAGCAACGGTTCGACCCGTTGCCAAACGGCGGCCTTCACTACTTCCAACGGCCGGGTCGAGTCAATCACACATACGCGCCGCGGCTCAGCGGCGGCAATGGTTTTGTAGCCATGCTCAACCCGCTCAAAGAAGCCGCGGTCGGCCTCTTCCATTCGGTCGCGCAACGGCTCGTTAAAAGGCAATTTCGCGTGACCCTCCGACTTTTTGGCACGAACTGGCACGTCGAGTAACATGGTTTGTTGTCGAGCCAGGCGCCGCGTCTCACTGACTTCTATGGGCACCGAGAGAAGGAGGGTCAGGTCGGGGCGCGTCTCCCCAACCGCAAATTCTATGACCGCCCGCACCAGGTTCAGGTCAAGCTGGCGACCGTAACCTTGATACGCAATCGTTGAGTCGTAAAAGCGGTCGCACAAAACCACTTCACCCGCCGCCAAGGCCGGCCGAATCACCTGACGCACAAGCTGCGCGCGACTGGCGCTCATCAGCAGCAGTTCGGCCTCTGCTGTCATCGCATGATTCTGCTGACTGTGCTTGAGCGTGTGGCGGATTTCCTCGCCAATCGGCGTGCCGCCAGGTTCGCGCAGCACGCGGACGGTTCGATTCATCGTGCGCAGCCGTTCCGCGAGCAACTGGATGTGGGTGGATTTGCCGCTTCCCTCCGTGCCTTCGAATGTAATGAAGAGGCCTTTCATCTCAGGCGACGCTGTGCGCGCCGGAAAGGAAGACGCGGCAACGGGACCTCATTCCGAGGCGGGCAGCTTCGACGCGGGAGCAGCGGGGGCAGCAGCCGGTCGCGAAGGGATGTGTTCCACCAGGTAGTCCACCAGCGAATTGATTTGCTCGTCGCCCAGCGGACCGCCTTCCGCTTTGGCGAACGCCGGCATCAACGTTCCGGCTTTGCCGTGCGTGACCCAGGTCTTCCAATGCTCGCGGTCGGTCGGATGGTTCAACGCGTGCAAGTTCGGGACCATTGAAGCGCGATGCTCCGAGTCGTGGCAATTGGCGCAGGCCGCCAGGTAAAGCGCTTCGCCATTCTTGCCTAGCGCGGGTTCGGCGTGGCATTGGGCGCAATCGTTTCTGAAAACCGCCTGCCGGTCGGCCGTCGCGACCTGGATGTTCTTGGCGCGGTCGGCCATGGCGCCGGGCGGAACGTCGGGAATGTTCACTTTCACCGTGAGCGTTTTGGTGCCGGTTGCGCCGTAAACGTAAACCAGCTTGGTGATCTGACCGCGCTTGCCGCGGAGATCGACTGTCACGTGGACCTGGCCGTTGGTGCCCGGCTCGATTACCCACGGCCGGCTTGGCAGCTTCGCCACCGTGCAGGAGCACGACGCGCGCACGTCGTTGATCGTCACTGCATTCGTCGAGGGGTTGGTCAGAGTGAAAGTAAATTGGGCGTTCGTTTCGCCGGGTTTGGCCGTGTACTCCTTTACGTCGGCGTCCGCGACCAGCGGCAAGGGTTGCGCCACGACCGGCACGGGCCGATTGGCCAGCGGCGAAACCGGAAACGACGGCGGCCGCGCTGGCTGCGCGGTGAAGTTCGTGATACGGGCTACGGCGGTCACGCCTGTGGCGTTGGTCGCCCCCTGAATTGCCTGCAGGCGCCGCTGCTGGTTCGTGATTTGCCTGGCACGGATGATTTGCTGAAAATTGGTCGGTAATTGAAGTGCCGGCGGCAGCGGCGGCAAAGCAGGCGGTGTGCGTAAGGCTGGTGCATTGGTGGAGGCAGGGGGTTCGGTCTGTCCAAAAGCAAGCGGCGGTGCTGCGACCGACCAGCCGACGAGAAAAGCGAGGAATTTGGAGCGAACATTCATATCAAACTTTGAGAGTCTAGCGTGCGCGCCGCGTTTTGACGAGGAAATTTGCTGACTCTTGGAGAGACCTTGATCAGCGACGGCTCAGAGCCGCTTCAATCTCGACCCCTTTGGTGTGTCCTCAATCGCCCAACCTTTGGCCTTCAACTCGTTGCGAATCGCATCGGCGCGCTTGAAGTCTCTCTGAATTTTAGCTCTGTGCCGCTCCAAGACCAGGTCGGCGATGTCTTGCGACAGATTCTCGGTTGATACGTCCTGGATGGGGATAGTGAGATGACCCGGGCTCGACGACACAGCTTCGGCCAAAACTTTTGAAGAACGTTTTCCTGCTTGCAAGCCCCAAACTTCCCGCATTTTGTACCAGGTTGCCAGAGCAGTCTTCGCCCCGCCCAGCGATAATGTGTCCGCAGCCAAAGCTTTATTGGTTGCTTTGACCCAGTCAAACACCACACGCCAACCGGAAGAAACGTTAAGATCGTCGTCGAGCGCCGCCATAAATTCTTCAATAACGGTTCGGTCGGCAAGGGAGATGGTATCGCCGGTAAGTTCCTGAAGTTTTCCCACGCACTCATCAATCCGCGCCAGCGCCGTGCGCGCGCTTTGCAAGCCGTCGAGCGTGAAGTTGAACGACTCGCGGTAATGCGCCTGAAGCAACAAATAACGCACCTCGCGTCCGGTGAACTTTTTTTTCTCAATCAATTCGCGCAGGGTGAAAAAATTCCCCAACGACTTGCTCATCTTCTTCCCCTCGACCATCAGATGCGCGCCGTGCAGCCAGTATTTCACGAACCGTTCCCCCGCCCTCTGCACGCCTGCGCCCTCACTCTGGGCGATTTCATCCTCGTGATGCGGAAAAATCAGGTCCTCGCCGCCGAGGTGCAGGTCAAAGCTCGGCCCAAGGATCTTCATGCTCATCGCGCTGCACTCGATGTGCCAGCCCGGCCGGCCCTCGCCCCAGGGACTCGGCCAGAACACCTGGCCATCCTCCGGCGCGCGCGCTTTCCAGAGGGCGAAATCGGCGATGGATTCCTTCGCGTATTCGTCGCTGCTCACGCGTTCGCCCGGTCGCATTTCATCGAAATTCAGCTTCACCAACTGCCCGTACTGGCAGCCGCAGCCGCGATACTTTTCGATGCTGAAATAGACCGAACCGTCCGCAGCTTTGTAGGCAGTGCCGCGGGCGATCAATTTATCGATCAGCGAAATGATGTCGCCGATGTGCCCGGTCGCGCGCGGGGTGTGCTGCGGACGGCTGCAGCCGAGCGCGTCGAAGTCTTTGAAAAATTCCGCCTCGTATCCGGCCGTGTATTCCTCGCGCGAGCTGCCGGACTCGCGGACGCGCTTGATGATTTTGTCCTCCACATCCGTGATGTTCATCACGTGGGTGAGGATGTAACCCTTGAATTCCAGATAGCGCCTGACCAGGTCGGCGAAGACGAACGTCCGGAAATTGCCGATGTGCGCGAAGTCGTGCACCGTCGGCCCGCAGCAGTACATGCCGACTTTTTTGCCGGCCGGGTCGAGCGGCGCGAATTCCTCGACCGCACGCGTCAAGGTGTTGAAAAATCGCAAACCCATGTTGCCCAATGGCGCGGTAGCGTAAGGCGACTGGCGCGAAAGAAAAGAGAATTTGCCGGTGCCTCGTTGGATCATTTGGGCCGGCGTGGTTCCGCCCGCGCCCGCCTGGTATTCGGAGTCAGCGTGGAGGTGGAACTCCGCCCGACCGAGGCGGGTCGGCGCATCGGTTGCAAAACCAAACCACGCTCCCGCTCGTTCAAAATCCTCCATTTGCCCGTCGTCAAATCGTTCAACCTGAAATCGCCGATTTGCACCCGTAGGAGCCGCAGCGTCGGATGTCCGACAGCCCCGGTCATCCGCCGCACTTGCCGGTTTTTCCCTTCGACCAGTTCCAAACCTATCCAGCAAGTGGGAACTGTCTTGCGAAAGCGGATCGGCGGATCGCGGGGAGGCAGTTCCGGCTGCGGTTTCAGCAACCACACGCGACACGGCAAAGTTTTTCGTCCTTGAATCAAGATGCCGCGTTCCAGTTTGCCCAGGCTCTCCCCCGTCGGAACTCGTTCCACCTGCGCCCAGTAAACCCGGCGATGCCGGCGCCGCGGGTGGATCAGACGTTCATTCAACCCGGCTTCATCGCTCAGCAGCAGCAATCCTTCACTGTCGGCGTCCAGCCGGCCGATTGGATACACGCGCGGCGGGAAACCGAATTCAGCCAATGTGCGCAATCCGGAGTCGTCCGGCGTAAATTGCGAAATCACACCGTAAGGTTTGTGGAAGGCGATGAGCATCTGACGCGGCACTGGCCTTGCCGCTTCATGACGTTCCAACTTCACGCGCTTCCACTTGAAACGGCTCCAGCGGCATTGGCTGATCGTGATCGAGGAAGTCCTCACAGACGCGGAAGAACTCCGCCCGGGTCGTCACACGACGGATTTGGTGCAGAAACTGTCCGGTCGGCTCCACGCCCGCGCCGAGGTAGTTCATGTATTTCTTCATCTTCTGCACGTGCGAAATCTCGCGCGCGTCCGGCGGGCAAACCGCATGGTAGAGCGCCCGCACGTACGCCAGGGCGTCATGGCCGGTGGGAACAAACACGGTCTCTCCGCGCCGATGCTGGCGGATCTGGTGAAACAGCCAGGGATTGCGAATCGCGCCGCGGCCGATCATCAACCCTTTTGCGCCGGTGAGTCGCAGCACCTGGTCCGCTTTTTGCGCGGAATAAACATTGCCGTTGGCCAGCACGGGAAACGGCAACTGCGCCACTGCCCGGCTGATGTGATCGTAATGCACTTCGCTGCCATACATCTCGGCGACCGTTCGGCCATGCACGGTCAGCAAATCAATCGCGTGCCTCGCGAAAATCGATAGCAACTCGTCAAACACCTCCGGCGAATCAAAGCCGATGCGCGTCTTGACGGTGAACCTGATGGAAACCGCCTCGCGCAAAGCGCCGAGGATGGCATCGACGCGTTGCGGTTCGCGCAGCAGACCGCCGCCGGCGCACTTGCGATACACCACCGGCGCGGGACAGCCGAGATTCAAGTCAACGGCGGCAATCGGATACTGCTGCAGTTCGCGCGCCGTGCGCACCAGCGCCGGGATGTCGTTGCCAATCATCTGCGCGATGACCGGTCGGCCCGTGGGATTCCCGGTAATCGACTTCAGAATCCATTTTTCGAGATTCGAGGTGGGATGAACGCGAAAATATTCCGTGAAATACACGTCCGCGCCGCCATAGTCCGTCATCAATTTCCAGAACGGCAGATCGGTCACGTCCTGCATCGGCGCCAAAGCAAGGATCGGCGCTGAATTGTCCAACAATTGCTGAAATTGTAGCTTTAAATCCATTTCAAGAGAAAAGTCGCACGGCAATGACGCTACCTGAACTGCAGGTGGTTCTGCAACTTTTCCCACCTCTCCGGCGAAAGGCGCGCCTTTTTATAGACCGGTTCATGCAACGGTTCGGCGCAGTCGGAGCGACGCGCGCGTTGCAGCCATTTCCGGTTGAGCGGCTCGTCAATCAGCTCAAGGCTGTTGGCGGCGATGGTGGTTTCCTCTTTCTCGCCGGACGCGTGGCCGGCACCCACGTAAAAGCCCGCCAGCAGCAGCGTCACTCGCAGCATCGTGCTGCGGGAGTAGGTCGCCAACGCGCACGGCCGCGCAGAGTCGAGCAGACGAAACAAATTCGTGAACAACGGCAGCGTCCACATTCCTGGATTATTCGCCGGCGAGAAAGGGTCGAACAGAATCGCATCCGGCCTGGCCAACGCGGCGGCTCCGGGTCCGGAGAGCAACGAAGGAAAATCTGCCAGCACCACTTTCCACTCGACCGGCTGCGCTCCATTGTCGAACGCAATCCGGCCGTGCGGCACGAGGTGCTGCGCGCAGCGGAGGTAACCGGAAAAGTAAGCAAGCGGTTCAGCGTTCTGCAGCGCGAACACCAACGGTTCGACGGTGTTGTCGAAGCTGACGAGCCGGATCGAGCAGGCGAGGTCACGCGTGGCTCGCAACACGGTCAGCGCGTTGGCCGCCGCGCCCAGGCCGACGTCCCAAATGACAAACTCCCCGGCATGCCGGCGAATTCGTTCCGCCAGGCGCAGTTGTTTGACGTAGAGCGCCTCGGCTTCGGCCACCGGGCCGATGACCGGGTGAAAGGTTTCCCGATGAGCGAGCGAATGCACGCTGTGAACCCCGTTCGCGAGCCGGACGATTTTGTAGCCAATGGAGGTCACGAGCGAGTTTAGCGGCAACCAGGGGCAAAAGTAAAATGAGCGCGAAAGGCCGGCGCATCGTTTTGCAGGCGTAGCCGGACGCAGGTTGATACTGCCACCATAAGTGAGCCGGTAATATTTCCTTCTCCCCACGACAAAGGAGTGCGGAGAGGGGAAATCCAATGCCCAATAGCTCTGTTCTAACAGCCCCTCTCCCCGCTCGTCCCTCGCGGGGAGAGGGAGAGCAGCCGTGCCATGGTGGTAGTGCCAAGATACGCCCGGCGTAGCCGCCGGCTCGACCGTGGACTTGACGCGTGTTCGCTACAAACCTAGGCTTCCACGCTCACGGCTCCGCGGCGCCCAGGTCCCAAACAGCACGGATGCGGGGCTTTTGCATCGAAAGGATTGATTGTGAATGTGTCGGTCGAAAATTTGGGCCCGTGCAAGAAGTTGTTGCGGGTGGAAGTGGACGCGCCGGCGGTGGACGCCGCGCTTGAGGAGATCACGCTGGATTTTCAGAAGCAGGTCCGCCTGCCCGGCTTTCGTCCCGGCAAAGCGCCGCGGCACCTGGTGGTCAAAGCGTACGCGCCGCAGATCGACGAAGAAGCGAAGCGCAAGCTGGTTGCCGAAGGGTATCGCAAAGCCATCTCCGACCAAAAACTGCGCGTCGTCGGCCAGCCGGACATTGAGGAAATCCAATTCTCCAAAGGCCGGCCGTTTCAGTTCGCCGTCACGCTCGAGACCGCGCCTGATTTTGAGTTGCCTGAATACAAAGGACTGCCCGTCAAACGCGAGATGGCGGTGGTGACTGAAGAAGACCTCGAACGCGCGCTGAACGTCTTGCGCGAACAACGCGCTGTTTACATGGACGAGGCGCGCGAGGTTAAAGAGGGTGATTTTGTCGTGGTCAATTACACCGGCACTTGCGAAGGCAAGCCGATCACGGACACGGCCTCGACCGCGCGCGGGTTGACCGAGAAGAAAGACTTTTGGCTGCACGTGACGAAGGATTCGTTCATTCCCGGTTTCACCGAACAACTGGTCGGGGCGAAAGCGGGAGAGAAACGCACGGTGAACGTTGATTTTCCCGCTGAATTTGCCGCCAGGGAATTATCGGGCAAGAAAGGCGTTTACGAAGTCGAGGTGGTACAGGTGAAGGAAAAGGTTTTGCCGGAACTGGACGACGCGTTCGCCAAATCCTACGGCGCCGAGGACATGGCGAAGCTGCGCGCGGGTGTGCGCACCGACCTGCAAAACGAGCTGAACTACAAGATCAAACGCAACGTCCGCGACCAGCTTGTTCGCGAGTTGCTCAAGCGAGTGAACTGCGAATTACCGGAGTCAATCGTGCTGAGCGAGACGCGCAACGTCGTTTACGACATCGTCCGCGAAAACCAGCAGCGTGGCGTATCGAAGGAGACCATCGAACAACAGAAGGACCAGATTTTTTCCGTGGCCAATAACAGCGCAAAGGACCGCATCAAAGCGGCATTTGTTCTGGGCCGCGTCGCGGAGCAGGAAGGCATCAAAGCCGATCAGAAGGAAGTCACCCAGCGCATTCTGATGCTGGCGCAGCAATATCAGATCAAGCCCGAGCAGATGGTCAAACAGTTGCGCGACCGAAATGGCTTCGCGGAAATCGAGGAGCAGATCATTTCGGCGAAGGTGCTCGATTTTCTGGAGTTGAACGCGAAGGTCGAGGAAGTTCTGCCGACGGCGAACACCCTGGCGCAACCAGCGTGAGTTTCGTCATTGCGTTCGCCCGAATTTCTTCTCCAGCTCGCGGTAGTTCATTTCGATGAGTGTCGGGCGGCCGTGCGGGCAGGTGTAGGGCATCGCGCAGTTGCGCAGGTCGTTCAGGAGGTTTTCCAGTTCCGGCCCGGCCAGCGGATCGTTCGCTTTCACGGCGTGACGGCAGACGGTCTTGGCGACAGTCTGCTCGCCGAGTCGGAACGAATTCACCTCCCGACCGGCGGCGACCAATTCGTCAATCAACTCGAGAACAAAGCGGCGCGCATCAGACACCTTCACGAAGGGAGGAAGCGCATCGAGCAGAAAGGTGCGCTCGCCGAATTCGCCCAGACCCACCCCCAACCGGCCCAAAACGGGCAAGTGCTCGCGCAGAAACTGCGCGTCGCGCGGTGATAACTCAACGGTCTCGGGCAGCAGCAAACGTTGCGACGGCGCATCGCCCTGCTCCAAACGGCGGAGCATTTGCTCGTAGAGAATCCGCTCGTGCGCCGCGTGCTGATCCATCAGCACCAGGCCGCGGTCGGATTCGAGCACGACGTAGAGCCGGCCAACCACGCCGACCAGACGCAGAGGCACCTTGAGCAGCGGCACGACGGCGCTGGAAACGGGCGGAGCAGGCGAATGCGAAACGCGCACCGCGGACCGAGGAGTTTCGATGGTCGGTTGCCGATGGCCAATGGCCGGTGGCGCAGCCGAGGGAGCGTCGGTGGTGTGTCCTGGCGAGGGCGACGCCCGGTTTGGGATTGGTCTGGCCGGCGGCGGCGGCAGAAGCTGCGGCAGCTCTTTTGCCGTTGGGACGGCAACGGCCGGTTGAATCGACTTGCCCGTCTGAATCGGCGGGATTCCAGGTGCCGCGGCCCGCTCAACTTTCAACTTTGAACTTTCAATTTCGATCTGAGCTTCGCCCGGCGCGGTGTGAAAATTCAGCAATGTCCGCCGCACCGCTTCGGCGGCGTGGCGGCGCACCGCTTTTTCGCGACGAAACTTCACTTCGCGTTTGGATGGATGAATGTTCACGTCCACTTCAGCGGGATCCAGTTCGAGGAACAGACAGCAGACCGGATAGCGTCCCTTCATCAGCGCAGTGTGGTACCCTTCCAGCAACGCAAAGTTGAGCGCGCGGTTTTCGACGGGCCGGCGGTTGACGAACAGGTGCTGGTCCTCCCGCGTCGCCCGCGAAACGCCCGGCGCGCCGAGGAAGCCCCAGATGCGAAGCGTCGAAGGCCGAGTGTCGGGCGACGAGGGCCGCGAGATATCGCCCGGCTCATCCAGCTCGCCAATTTCCGTGAAATAATCGACCGGCAACAGCTTCGCTTCGGCCCCGAGCAGAGCGCGCAAACGTTCCTGAAGCGCGGCCTGTTTGGAGGCGAGCGGGCCGTCACTCCTGAGCGGCGGCAGCTGCCAGACGGGGCGCTGGTCCTGCAAAAAGGTGAATCCGACCTCGGGAAAAGCCAGCGCCGCCAGCGTCAGGTAATGTTGGACGTGGGCGCGCTCGGTTTCCTCGCTCCGAAGAAATTTTCGTCGCGCCGGCAGGTTGTAAAACAGTTGACGCACTTCGACGTCCGTGCCCGGCGCGTGGCCGGCTGATTTGACCTCGAGAATTTTGCCGCCGTGGACGACGACCTGCGTGCCTTCCGGCGTGTCGCCGTTGCGTTCGCGTGTCGTAAGCGTGAATCGGCTGACGCTGGCGATACTCGGCAGCGCTTCGCCCCGAAAGCCCATCGTCGTGATGGCCGCAAGGTCCTCGGCCTTTTGAATCTTGCTGGTGGCATGGCGTTCCAGGCAAAGGAGCGCGTCGTCCCGGTTCATACCGACGCCGTCATCGGTGACGCGAACCAGGCTGCGCCCGCCCGCCTGAATTTCCACCGTGATGCGGCTGACCTGCGCGTCGAGCGCGTTTTCGACGAGTTCCTTGACGACACTCGCCGGACGTTCAACCACTTCGCCGGCGGCGATCTGGTTGGCGACCTGTTCAGGCAGGAGGCGAATCCGGTTCATGCCGATAAGCTAAAACCAACTCGCGGAAAATCGAATGGAAATTTGCAGCCGCCCTGAGGAAGGAAAACCGGCGGGCAAGTGGGGAAGGCGGTTTCCAACTAACGGCCTTCGCCCTTCTGGCCTTCTTCCCGTCGAATCGGCAGGCTGAAGGAAAATATGGCGCCCCGACCCGGCTCGCTGCGGGCGCTGATTTTGCCGTAATGATCCTCGACGATCTTTTTGCAGATCGAAAGGCCCAAACCCGTGCCCTGCGATTTGCCATAAGTCGCGAACGCTTCGAACAGACGCGGAGCGATTTCCGGCGCGATGCCCTTGCCGGTGTCCTCGATTTCAGTCACCACTTCCTTTTCATTCTGCTTGAAACGGATTTTGACTTTTCCGCCCTCCGTCATCGCGTCGCAGGCGTTGTTGATGATGTTGTAAAATACGTGGGGCAGACGCGTCGGGTCCAGCAGCAGAGCAGTCACGGGCGGTTCGTTTTCCAGCTCGAGCTTGACGGACTTCGCGTCAACTTCGGGGCGGATGTCTTCGACGAGTTGTTTGACGAAATCCGCGTAATCGGTGCGCGCCAGCACGACGGTGGAGGCTGACCCACGCGTGAATTCTCAACCGGTCAATCTGTTTCCGGATGCGGTTTTTGGCGGCCTGGCGCATCTCCGGCGTGGAATTGTCCATCGCGGCCATTTCCGACGAGATGCCGATGATGTTAAGCGGGTTCTTGAAATCGTGGACGACCGAGCGGGCAAAGCGACCGACCAGCGTGAGGCGTTCGGCCTGCAGAACTTCCTGGGTGTAATGATGATTGAAATCGCGCATGCGCAGACTGAATTCCTTCACCAAACTGATGGCCACACCCGGCGATCGCGCCAGGATTTTGAGCAGGTCGTCGCGCAGGATGAAATAGACCTGGGTGTCGATTTCGGCCGTCGCCGTCGCTGACCGCGGCTGGTTGTCCAACACGGCCATTTCGCCAAAGAAATCGCCGGCCCCAAGGCGGGAAAGCACGCGCCGCTGGTCCTGCCCAACCAGGCAGGTGATTTGCACCTTGCCCTCGACGATGATGTAGAGGCCATCGCCCGGATCGCCCTCTTGAAAGACGTGGCGTCCGGCCTTGTACGTGTTGAGC
>Ga0209056_10006135_pt1 | contig 12437 bp, 6 predicted proteins | sample GraSoiAngelo_114_FD_185876 | JGI IMG/M metagenome (GOLD analysis project Ga0209056, IMG submission 185876) | Grasslands soil microbial communities from the Angelo Coastal Reserve, California, USA - 14_0903_13_40cm (SPAdes) (version 2) | ecosystem: Environmental > Terrestrial > Soil > Grasslands ... | reverse complement strand
GACCTCGATGCGACGATTCAGGACTGGATGGAACTGGTTAAGCACGACCAAGAGCTCACTTGTATCCCGCTGAGCTTTGAGGACCGCACCGGTCACCTTCCCCATCTGCTCGCTGAGTTGATTTACCGCCTGCGGCTTCCTCCGGCGTCGAAAGCCAACATCTCCATCCCCGCACGCCAGCATGGAGATCTGCGGCGAAAACAAGGCTACACCCCCGCCATGGTGGTGGAGGAATCGCGAATCTTGCAGGTCAGTATCTTTAACACCCTTCAAAACAATCTGCGGAGAGTGGATTTCAGCAAGGTCCTGCTCGATGTAATCACTATCGCAGACGAAGTGGATTCGCAATTGAAGCAGGCCATGCTCAGCTACGTCGAATCCCGACCCTCCTGGTCGGCAGCGTAAATTGTTCTTTTGCAGGGCCGGGCGCTCATAGGTTGTGGTCCTAATGGGGTTCGATCGGGCGGCGCTGTGCGGAAGCTGGGAATAGACTTGTATCTATGAACAAAGGCGAGCAGACAACAGCACTTATTAGAGACTTACTAAGTCTCAACGAAGAGGAGTGCAGTCCTCTTTCCGGTTGAGCGTAGTTCGGCCACTGGCGGGTTGATCCGGCACGTAGTACCCCTGTCCTTCGAGGGGATACGAGCTGCGCTCGTCCGGGCCGATCGTCGTTATGCGATCACTGCCGTTTACGACACGGTAGAGAGTGCGCAAAAGCGTCGGCGTAGGTACCGTTGAGTGGGAAACAACTGGCGGAGGGGTACTCCTTCCGCCCCCACAGCTAGACTCCAGGACAGCCAGTATCAGAAGCCAACAAACCAGCGTGAGCCGCATTCGCTACCCCATTATTTACTGAACCGTGAGGGGGATCGAAACCGAGTGCTGAATCGACCCGGAGGTCCCCGCGATTGTCACAGTGTAATTTCCGCGTGGTGTTCCGCCAACCAGCTGCATTGATCCGCTGCTCTGACCAGCTCCTCCGCATGAGGTTGCAGAAACTGCCATAGCACAGATGACTGTGCAGAGCGCCAGGGAGAGCATTTTCCCTGTTCTTCTGCAACCGATTGCGACCAATGTTATGCCGGCAACTGGGAACAAGAACGCATAGAGAACTGATGCTCCGTTTGGAGGCCGCGCAACGGCCGCATGCGGTGCCGTAGTCGCAATCGTGAGATTTGATGCCACGGCATTCTGATCGGGAATACTCACAGAGCCAGGCGAAAAGCTGCACGTCGGGGCCGGCGAGGCGCCCTGGACCGAACACGTGAGTGCGATCGAGTTATTGAATGATGCTCCCTCGGCAACCAGCTCAACTCCGACAGTGCTGGACTTTCCCTCTTGCACAGACATACTGAGAAACCCCAGCCAGAAGGTAAAATTTGGGAGTGGGTCAAATTCGGCCGTGACGGTCTGGTCCGCGCTCATGGTGATGTCACAACCAGGCGCGGCAAACTCCTGCGCGCACGCCCCGCCCCAGCCTCCAAAGCCAGAGTTGGAGCCTGGCGTGACCTGTAAGTTAGTAGTTGTCTGAGTTGGCAAGCTCACGGTGCAAGTCTGGCCGCAATTGATGCCGCCGCCTGCTACCGTTCCAGTGCCGGTGCCAGACTTCGTAATTGTCAATTTGAACATCGGATCGACTCGGGTCGAATGAGTGGCGCTGTTGTTCGCTGTATCGGGATCCGACTCGTCCGCAGACACATTGAGCGTGTCACTAATCGTTCCGGTTGTGGTTGGAGTGACCACAATCGTAGCGATCGCCGTATCGCCAGAGACAAGTTTTGATATGTTGCAGACCACCATCTGCTGGGCTTCTGTGCAATTGCCATGATCGATGCTGGCAGAACCAAAACTTACATTCGGCGGCAGATTGTCCGTGAACACTACGTTGCTCGCATCCTGCGGCCCGCGGTTTTGCAAAACTGTGCTGTAGGTCAGCTTCTGGGAAACCGAAACCGGCTCCGGAGACACGCTAAGCTGTACTGCCAAATCAGAGCCGGTTGCAGGGAAAGTATTGAGAATGACGCTTATGGTGTCATCATTCAGATTAGCTGTGACCAGGTCAGCTTTGCCGTCGTTGTTGAGATCAGCGACTACAAAGCTGTCTTCGCCTGAACCCGAGTCGAACGTCAATAGAGTGGGTAGCGTCCCATCCCCTTTCGCTAGTAGAAAGCTGACGGCGGAGGTCCCGAAGTTGATGTATGCAACATCCAAGTTGCCATCGCCGTTGAAATCTCCCGGCGCAATTTCGCTAATAGGTGTACCGCTACCGTTGTCTGATACGTATCCGCCGGGCGGAAAAAGTTTTGCGGGTTGAAATGTTCCGTCGCCATTGCCAAGACGAACGCCAACATAACTCGTGGATGTTTCGCAGAAGAGCGTGTTGCAGAAAATCACGACTTTTTGAGCTTGATCCTGTATCTGATCGTTATTGAAATCCCCAAATGCCAGAAGGCCAGCATTGTTTTCTGGGCCTGAAGCAAACGGCTTATATCTGCCGTTTCCCAGTCCGAGAAATAGGTTCAGTTCTCGCGACACATCAGCTAAATCGGGAATCCCATCTCCATTCACATCCAGAGGACTGCCAGAGATTTGTTTTTCTGCCTGAAACGTTCCATCGCCGTTACCGAGAAATACGCTGAACCCTTCCTTTTCACAAAAATCAGCGTTCTGCGGAAACCGAAAAACGACAAGATCCGGCTTTCCGTCCGCATTGAGATCGCCTGCGGTGACCAAGTTGTTAATCAGGTTTACTGATACGGCTTGCTGTGGCGTTTGAAATGTCCCGTCTCCATTTCCCAGCAGGATGTTTACGGCGCTTGCACCACAGGTAGGCTGCCCCGGGATCTGAAATCCTCCGATAGCCAGGTCGAGTTTTCCGTCCCCGTTGAAATCAGCGAAACCGATAGACGTTGGGTTCACACCTCCGGAACTGAAAGTGTGGGCCGTCTGAAATGTGCCATCGCCATTCCCAAGGAGAATGCTGACAGTCCCATCGTTCACAGTCCCATCGCCCACATTCAGTACCGCTAAATCCAGCTTGCCGTCCTTATTAAAATCGTGGACAAAAACACGCGTCGGCATGTGCCCGACAGGGTAATCTCTAGAGCTAAAGTCGGCGGCGCTGACTTCGACCGAAAAAATTAAGCCGCAGGCTAGAGTAAGTAAGCAAATGCTCTCGTGGCGCAGCTTTCTATTTGGAGGTTTCATAGTCCGCCATTTCTTTTTTTGCTTCGGTACGCCAACCTTTGGCGACCTGATTTCGATCTGACAGTTACCTTGGCAAAATGCTGGATCGCTCCCCACATGACGTGATCGGGACGTTGTAGTTCGGCGATCAAAAGCTTTTTAAAAACGCGAACAGGAGTCCGGGTATGCAATCCCCTCACTGGGGGCACGGGTCCTACTTCGCATCGATCTGCGTCACTCGCTCTTTCCCGAAAACACTTTCTGCGCTTCGATCGCCAGCACTGCAGGCAGGCTTGCGCCGTTTGGCAGAACCAGAGATTTGAAGATCGCCCTGGCAGCCCTGCCATTGTCGTCATAGACAAGGTTCAGCATTGTTGTCCGGACCAGCACGCCCGATTCGAAAACCTGGATGACGTCCGTACCAGTACAATCCGGATTGACAATCGCGTTGCCTGTAAAAGTCTCATCCGCGACATCTCCATTCAGGCTGCGGGTCTGGGTGCCGGCGAGATTGCCAGAGGCATCTTCATTAAGATCCCGACAGCAGAAACGGGGCCGATTCCTGGAATAGAGCCCGTGGTCGTGAATGCCCACTTGCCTGAAAGAAGAGCGAGCGAGCACTGGCGGCCGGCGGTGAGCCGTTCTCGTGTGGTGCCCGTGTCATTGTGCGTGTCCCTGAACACGATTTGCATCAACAGTCAACACTGAACCGAGACTTACTCCATTGGCCAACACGACCGTCTCGAAAATTGCGCGAATCTGTTTTCCGTTATTGACGAGTACACCATCGATCGTCGATGTACGCACCAAGTTGCCAGAGCTGTCGAAGACGTTTGCGAGCAGGCTTATGGTGCAATCACGGTTTACGGTGAGCGTGCCAGTGATCGTTTCATGGGCAAAGATGCCGCCCACACTTCTGTCTTGGCTTCCCGACACATCCCCGTTCAGCTGGAACGTGATTAAACCCACTGCTCCGACCGGCACAGGCCCACTGGGCAGGATGAGAGTTCCAGTGGTTGTGAAGCCGAAAGTGCCGGCTGCTGTGGCACTGGTGCATGCGGCATGAAGACTTGGCCCTGCAAGAAGCAGGAACAGGCCTATCGCTCGGAAGACTCTTGCTGGTTTCATATTTCCTCCATTGGTGGGCACCGCCGCTGCTGGGTGCGGCGCCTAAGGCTTGATTTCTACCTGCTGCTTGCAGCCAAAGTCATGAGGAAGGAGTGAAATTACGGTGAAGTTTCGGCGAGGACACTGCGGCAATTTAGGATGTGGCTCCGCCACAAGCAGGTATATAATGCCGCTACTTAGGTTTACTGGAGGAGGTCGTGAGTAACGGCTTCCGAGTAGGGCTTTGGCTGGTTCAACCCAGCCTGAACACCATCTCCCAGAACGGTACCTCCAATCGCTTGGAACCCAAGGTGATGGAGGTGCTGGTGTGCCTCTCCCGTCGCGCGGGCGAGGCCATTCCCAAAGAAGAGCTGTTGCAGACAGTTTGGCCGGACACGTTCGTCTCCGACGACGTTCTCAAACGCTCGATTTCCGAGCTGCGCCGCGTGTTTCAGGACGATGCCCGCCAATCGAGAATTATAGAGACCATCCCTAAGAGAGGTTACCGGCTCGTTGCGCATGTTGAGCCGATGAACGGCGCCGCGGCCAGTATTGCTACGAGCACAGACCAAGTAAGAAAATTGGATGTCTCAGGACGCGGTCTGCGGATCGGCATTGCGATTGGAATTGCAGCCGCAGCTCTGCTTGTAGCGCTCGTCGGTTTGGTGCCCGCCGACATTTGGCGAAAACTCCCTGGGAAGGGAATCGTTCCTCAGATACGATCTGTCGCAGTATTGCCGCTGAAGAATCTTTCGGGTGACCCGGAACAGAAATACTTTGCCGAAGGGATGACCGAAGAATTGATCACTGACCTCTCCCAGATCAGCGCTCTGAAGGTCATTTCCCGCACTTCATCAGAAGTTTACGAGGACACTCACAAAAGCTTGCCGGAAATCGCCCGCGAGCTGAATGTGGATGCGGTGATCGAAGGATCGGTCGAGCGCTCCAGCAATCACGTTCGCATCACTGCCCAACTGATCTACGCGGCTCAGGACAAAAACTTGTGGGCCCGAAGTTACGACCGAGATTTGCAGGACGCGCTTGCCGTGCAGGGCACGCTTGCCAACACGATCGCGGATGAAATCCGCGTTCAGCTTTCTGCCAGCGAGAAGGTACGTTTGCGTACACCCCGCCGGGTGAATGTGATTGCGCTTGATTACTATCTCCAAGGCAATTACCACTTGCACCGCCTACGCCGAGGATCTGTTGACGAAGAGGCTCATAAAGCAGCAGAGAATTTTCAACGCGCCATTGACCAGGACCCAGACTTTGCACCTGCATACCTGGGCTTGGCCTACGCTCATGCCCCCGTCCTCTTCGGATCCGGCCTCATGAATCCGTCTCCGCGCGATTACGAGATAAGGAAGGCAGCGGCCAAAAAGGCGGCGGCGCTTGATCCGGACTCGTCCGCGACGCACGATCTTCTTGCCAGCATCGACTGTGAGGATTGGAAGTGGCGTGACGCCGAAGAAGAACTGCGTCGGGCTATTGCGCTAAGTCCCAATAACGCCGAAGCTCATGATGTTTTCGGAACGTTTCTGTTTGCTATGGGGCGCGGGGAAGAAGGCGAAAAAGAGCAAGAACTTGCGCAGGCGCTCGATCCAAATGTGGACCACCTGTCGGGTTCTCTCGCCAATTTGGATAAGTACGACCAAGCCATTCAATTGTTGCTGCGCGACCTAGAACGTCAGCCTGACGACGGTCAGACCCACTTTGACCTTTTCACGACCTATGCGCATGCCGGAAGGTACCCGGAGGCGATAAAACAGCTGGATGAAGCGGCAAGGCTTTTCGGATTTGCCGATCTAGCAGCTCCTTTGGAGCATACTTTCCTGAATGCAGGATTTCAACCTGCAATTCGGTTCTCAGCTCAGAGCATTGAGAAATTACAGAGCGAACGCAAGGTTTACATGCCGGGTGTTCTGGCGTCGTTTTACAGCCTCGTGGGAGATAAAGACCGTGCCTTTTACTGGCTTGAAGATGCGTATCGGCACAAGCACAGCACCGGAGCGGACGGTGGACTGATGTGGCTGAAGACCTACGCGCCGCTGCGCTCCGATCCAAGGTTCGCAGACCTGGTCCGCCGCGTCGGGCTACCGCAATAGTTTGGTTTCAAGTTTTACGTTCGCGTTGGAGAGGACGTGGATAACAAGTTCCAAGTCGGCGACTGGCGGGTTAATCCCGGACTGAATAGCGTTTCGTCGAACGGCACCACCGTTCGCTTGGAACCCAAGGTGATGGAGGTGCTGGTGTGCCTCTCCCATCGCGCGGGCGAGGCCATTCCCAAAGAAGAGCTGTTGCAGACAGTTTGGCCGAACACGTTCGTCTGCGATGACGTTCTCAAACGCTCGATTTCCGAGCTCCGCCGCGTCTTTGAGGACAACGCTCACCAATCGAGAATTATCGAGACCATCCCTAAGAGAGGTTACCGGCTGGTCGCACCGGTGGAGCGGGTTAACGGCTCTGCTCAAGTCCCCAGCTCGACAGTAAGTGTTGCCGGTCGCGACAATGAAACCCGAACGGTCCATCGTCGCAGCGTCTGGACATTCGTAGCGGTATCTCTAGGCTGCCTGCTACTGGCCTTCGGCTTCATGTTCAATCTGGACGTGGGGGGACTCCGCGATCGGTTGCTGGGAAACAAGAATCCGAGCATCCACTCGATCGCGGTATTGCCCCTGCAAAGCCTCTCGGACGATCCGAAACAGGAGTATTTTGCCGAGGGCGTCACCGATGCTCTCATCACTGATCTGGCGCAAATCAGTGCCTTGAAAGTCGTCTCCCGGACGACGGTAATGGGCTACGGCCGCCCGGACAAAGCTTTGCCGCAAATTGCCCGCGAACTCAACGTAGATGGAATCGTGGAAGGGACGGTTCAGCGCTCAGGGGATCGAGTGCGGATTACCGCACAGCTCATCTATGGGCCTGCCGACCGGCATCTGTGGGCAAAAGGCTATGAGCGTGACGTAAAGGACATGCTGGAGCTGGAGAACACTGTCGCCAGCGAGATTGCCCGCGAAATACAGGTGAAGGTCACACCAGAAGAACAAGCCAACCTGAGAAACGTTCGGCCGTTGAACCCGAAAGCGCTGGACGCATACGTGGAGGCCAGCTTCCACTTCGATCAAGCTGGCAAGCTTGAATACTACAAAGGCAAGCGCGAACAGCAAAAGGACGAATTCCGCAAGGCGGTTTCCTACCTCGACCGCGCCATTCAGCAGGATCCGGATTATATACCGGCTTACGTTGGATATTTCGATGCCCTTAATGCGGAGAATACTTCCCAGATCGAGGTTTGGTCGAAAGCCAAGACCGCTCTTGCGAAAGCCCTGGACCTGGAGGAGAGCAACGAGGTAGCGCGTTCGGCGTGGGCCAGGATGTTGATGCAATTCGAATACGATTGGCCCGGCGCTGAAAGAGAATACAACCGTTCCGTGGAACTCAGCCCAAACTCAGGCGACGCGCACTTCCAATACTCGGAGTACCTGAAGAACGCAGGACAGAAGACAAAGGGCGACAAAGAATTTGAGATTGCCCAAGCGCTCAATCCGGCTCATGACTACCTTGCGGACGCAGCCACAGAGGTTGAGCGGGCCCGAACCTTGGAGCAACAACGACAGGCACTTGAGGAACAAGCACCCAACGATCCATTCAGCCTCGCTGTATTGGGGAAAAACTATGCTATGGCTGGCAGGTTCAAGGAATCGGTCGAAATGTGGGAGCGGTGCCTCACATTGTATGGCTGGGACGATTTCGTTAACGTTCTCAAGCGTGCCGACGCGAGAGACGGTCCTGAATTTGCGCTTGAAGAGTGGATGCGAGCGGGCGAAGAATACTCAAGAACACACAACGACTGGAGCGTCGTTCCAATGGCGTTCACCTACACCAGTCTAGGGAACAAAGACCGCGCCTTCGCCTGGCTGGATAAAGCAGTCGAACAGCGGAGCTGGATAATCATTTACCTCAAACGCGATAAGGTGTGGGAGCCGCTCCGCTCCGATCCCAGGTTTACTTCTTTGTTGAGACGGGTGGGGTTGCCGCAGTAAAGATTGAACATTTAGCAACCTGATGACGATGCACCTGTAACATGCTCCTTCGTGGACCTTCCGTGTTCTTCGTGGCAAATAGGTTTCTCAACCACAAAGGGCACGAAGGTACACGAAGGACCAGCACACCAATGATTGTTGGGGAAATCACGTAACCATCCTGAGGCGCAAAGGATGCAAATGTATGTTTGGCCGCAGTATTTCGGTGCTCTTGGTCGCCGGCATCTCCCTGGTGCTGGCGGTCCATGCCTCAAGTCAGACCCAGACCACGGGCCGCATCACTGGCACGGTTAAAGATGCCCAGGGCGCGGTGATTGTCGGGGCACAGGCAAGCGTCGAAAATCCTGCTACGGGCGACAGGCATTCGGCGGTAACCGATAGTTCCGGCACCTACTCCATTCTTCAGCTTCCGCCGGCGACTTACGTCGTCAACATACGCGCTCGCGGGTTCAGCCCGGCGGTCTTTCAGGATGTTGCAGTCGGTCTGGCGCAGACCAGCAAGATCAACGCAAGTTTAACAGTGGCGCAGAGCAGCGTGGAAATAACCGTGAACGGTGCGCCGCCGCCGGTACGCAGCGACAGCTCCGCGCTTGCCTCCACCATCGACTCGCGCACCCTGGAATCCCTGCCCCTTCCCACTCGCAATTTCCTGCAATTGCTGACGCTCGCCCCCGGTGTTACCGCTCCGCTCACTAACAACAGCGCCATCGGACGCAATTCGCCAAACGTCTCCGTCAATGGCTCGCGGATGACGCAGAACAGGTACCAGATCAATGGGGTTGACGCCAACGATATTTCCCTGCACGAACTCACAGACGTTGCGGTTCCTGCGCCAGAGAGCATCAGCGAAGTGAACGTCGAGACCTCGCTGTATGATTCGTCGGTCGCGGGCGCGGGCGGCAGCGTGCAGGTCGTAACCAAGGGCGGCAGCAACTTCCTACATGCAAATGTCTACGAATACTTTCGCAACGAGGCGTTCAATGCCGATGACGCCAACCTGAAAGCAGTCGGCGAAGGCCGTCCGGAGATGCGACGCAATGTGTACGGAGCTGCACTCGGCGGACCACTTCGAAAGAACAAGGCATTTTTCTTTGTCTCTTATCAAGGTACGCGAGAAGCCAACGGCGCCACCGATCAGAGCTTGTACAAGAGCATTCTGATCGAGCCCGGACTCACTAATGACCGCTCAACAGCAACTCTGATGAAGATATTCGGAGTGCCCTCAATCGACCCGATTTCGCTGCAGCTGCTTAACCTAAAATTCCCAAACGGACAGTTTCTGATTCCCACCCCCCAGAATGCGGAGGGCAGAGTCACCGGAACGGCCCTCTCCACTTACCATGAAGAACAGTTCAATGCCAATCTCGACTACCACGCGGGTACACGAGATTCCCTGATTGGTAAATTCTTCTCCGCACACGCTCCGGTGTTCACCGCTCTCTCTGGATCGTACTTCGGCACACCCGCCAGCTTGCCCGGCTTCGGCACGCAGATAACGATTGACAACCGCGTGCTTTCCTTAGAAGAGATCCACACCTTCAGCCCGACCGCAGTGAACGAATTACGGTTCGGCTATAGTTTGATCCGTCATGACGAACTGCCGCAGGAATCTGTGAAAGACAGTTCTCTTGGAATTCAGCGCTCGACGGCAAACCAATATCCCGGCTTGCCATTGATTCTGCTGGCCCGCGACCAGGGTGGTGCTTCCATCGGAACCTCTGACATTACCTATCGCGGCAGCACGCCATCTGTATCGATTGGCGACGTTCTCTCCCTGCAGCGAGGAAAGCAGAGTCTTCGCTTCGGCGGCGAGATCCTGCATTCCGAATGGCGGGTACACGCGGCCGTGTTTTCGTACGGAGAGATTGATTTCCCAACATTTAACGACTTCCTCGTTGGAAACACCGCTGCCTCACAATTTCCGGGTGGGAGCTTCGGGTTTGCGCACCTCGGCACGGGGTTAACTGATCGCGACTTCATCACGACTGACTACCACTTATTTGTGCAAGATGACTGGAAACTCTCCTCCAAGGTCACTCTAAACTTGGGATTGCGATACGAGCTGGATATGCCGCCATACGATTCTCAAGGCCGTATCGGCGGCTTCGACCCCGCGCTTTACCAGCCGCGCATGCAAGTCGATGACAATGGATTCCCATTGGGCCCCCCTGCAGCCGGCATCATTGAAGCGGGAAATGCACTTCCTCAATACAGCTTGCCCGGTGTGACCAGAGTTGGGAAACGCATCGTGAAGAGCATTGACCCGAATAATTTCGGCCCACGGGTCGGGCTGGCGTGGTCCCCACTGAGTTCTGGACGACTCGCCATTCGTGCTGGCTACGGCATCTTCTACTCGCGCCCCTCATTCTTCTATCTGGCGCTCGGATATTTTTCGCCGCCATTTTTCCTGGATACCGATACTTCCGGACAGCCATTCAGCAATCCCTTTGCTACTGCACCTCCGGAAAAGAGCTTTCCTCTGATTCAACCCGGTAGTTCGGTTGCCGCCACTGTAATTGATCGTAATGCGCGGACTCCGTACACCCAGCAATTCAATACGAGCGTGCAATACGAGTTGCCGCGCACAACACTGCAGGTCGCTTACGCCGGCTCGCATGGCGTGAAATTGTTTCGCGGTGTCGCTGTGAACCAAGCGCAGATCGCGAGCCTGAATCATCCCATCACAAATACAGTGACCGGCCAAGTAATCACGGACGATTCAATTGAAAACGCGTCGCTGCGCGCGCCATTGCAGGGAGTGAGTTCTGCGTTTTTCCTGCTGAACGAGTCGAATGCGCAATCTACCTATCATTCCCTCCAGACAAGTCTGAACCGGCGGTTTTCCCGCGGGCTGCAATTCTCCGCCTCTTACACATTCTCTAAGTCCATCGACAATGCTTCAAACCCGGGCGGGGGCGCAAATTCCAACGGCTCACTGGATCTCGGCGGCGGACTTGACACGGCGAACGCGTGGGGCAATCAGTTGAATCCACGCGCAAATCGTGGACTCTCTGACTTCGATCGCACTCATTATTTTGTACTTAGCTCCGTTTGGAACTTGCCCGAACCATCGTTTTCTCGTGGTTCAATGGCGACACGGCTCTGGTTCTCGAATTGGCAGGTGTCGGGCATCGTAACCGCGATGTCAGGTCTGCCGGTAGATATCTTTGACCCAACCGGAGGTCTCCTTTACGGATTGTTTGGCGCGCGTCCGAACTGGATTCCAGCAGCAAACGCGAAAACTGCGAAGAACAGTGTGCCCGCCGGGTATTATTTCAATCCCTCAGCTTTCTCCCAGGCCATCGTGCAGCCAGGTGAGCCGATTCCCAGTGTGCATGATCCGACGGCGATCGTGCACCCGGCCGCCGAAGCTGCTACCGACATCGGCAACGTGGGTCGCAATGTGCTGCGCGGACCCAGTCAGAGCAATTTGGATTTTTCTGTGGGGAAGCGGTTCCCACTGGCTGAATCGAAGGCCCTCGAGTTCCATGCCGACTTCTTCAACCTATTGAACCATCCGAATCGGGACAACCCTGTCAGCGACATCACCACTGCCGATTTCGGCAAAGTTTTGAGCTTCAGCTCCAGTCCCCGAATCGTTCAAGTTGCGCTGAAGTTTACCTTCTGATATCAGCGCGCTCTTAGAGCTGGCAGTCCACAAGACATCGCTTCGGCCTGGTCCCGGAACTGGCCCTCGCTTCCTGACAATTGGCCTCGATAAAGGTTTTGTTAGACAGTTAACCGGCCATCCTGAGCTAAATGGCAAGGAACTCTGCGTTATTCTTTTCTGAGTTGAGAGTGTGCAGGAAGGAGCGGAAGGCTCTCTTCTGGGCGCAGATCTCTGGAAAGGTCCGCTCAGTGGGAGAGCCTCCCATGCAGTACGATTCTCTTTATCCCACTTTGTTCGGATCATTGCAACCCTGTCTTGGACTGGGCGGCGGCCTGCGCACAACTGATTCTTCGCTGCTGTCCGAAGTGTTTGCGCGATTCGATAATCGGTCATGGCTGGCGGCGCAAACAAGCGCATGACGAGAGTCACGACTGGATCAAGGTTCACCGCGGCATCTGCAAACTGTGCCGGCTGACCTTCACCTTCCT
>Ga0209056_10006133_pt1 | contig 12437 bp, 15 predicted proteins | sample GraSoiAngelo_114_FD_185876 | JGI IMG/M metagenome (GOLD analysis project Ga0209056, IMG submission 185876) | Grasslands soil microbial communities from the Angelo Coastal Reserve, California, USA - 14_0903_13_40cm (SPAdes) (version 2) | ecosystem: Environmental > Terrestrial > Soil > Grasslands... | reverse complement strand
GCCTTGAGCGGCACCGAGTACGTCATGTCGCGCTCGATGCACTCTTCGACCGTGTACTTCGGCTCCCCGAGCGCGTACTTCACGAACTCGAGCGAGTAGTTGCCGTTCACGTCCTGGATCGGGAACAGGTCCTTGAAGACCCGCTCCAGTCCGACGTCGGCGCGCGCGCCATCCTTGCCGTCCGGCTGCAACAGCGACTGGAACGCGCGCGTCTGGATGTCGAGGAGATGGGGCATCGGCATCCCCGTCGCCAGTTTTGCGAACGAAAGCAGCGGTAACGTCTTAGTGGTCATTCGAACCCTCAAGTAATGCAAAAGGCCCTACCGCCCCCGTACCCGGCTGCGGTCCGGGGGAGGATCCTAGGGCTCGGAAAAGCGAGCAGGTTGTAGTTAATCCGCGCATGTCGTAGACCGAAGCGAGACTCGGATTGGCCGCTGGGCCCCCGTGGCCCAGGGCTCACTCGAGGCTACTTCAGTTCGACGACGGCGCCCTGCGCTTCGAGCTTCTTTTTGATTTCTTCGGCTTCCTGCTTGTTCACGCCTTCTTTCACGGTTCCGGGCGCGCCTTCGACGAGATCCTTCGCCTCTTTCAGGCCGAGGCTGGTGATCGCGCGAATCTCCTTGATCACTTGAATCTTCTTCTCGCCGCCCGCCTTCAGGACGACCGTGAATTCGGTCTTCTCCTCGGCCGCGGGCGCGGCGGCTGCGGCTCCCGGAGCGGCGCCTGCTGGGGCTGCTGCCGGAGCCGCTATCGTCACGCCGAAGCGGCCCTTAAACGCCTCGATCAGCTCCGCCAGCTCGAATACCGACATGTTGCCGATGGCTTCGAGGATGTCGTCCTTACTCATGGTCTGAGTTGCCATTTATTGTTCTCCTGCCCGTTTAGTTTTGAGAGCCTCGAGGGCGCCAACCATCGAATACAGCACTCCGTTCAGCACTCCCAGGAATCCGGCCATCGGCGCCTGCAGCGCGCCGCCCAGCTGAGCCAGCAGCTGCATCTTGGAGGGCAGCGAAGCCAGGTGCTTCACCTGCGCCTGGGTGACCGGCTTGCCCTCGACCAGTCCGACTTTGATCGACGGCTTCTCGAATTCCCTGGCGAAGTCGGTCAGCACCTTCGCGGCGCCAACCGGATCCGCGCCCGCCAACACCAGCGCCGTCGGACCGGCGAGGAACGACTCCAGCCCGCCGTCTTTCAGCTGTTTCTCGGTCAGCGCGCGCCGGGCCAGCGTGTTCTTGACCACCACGTACTCGACGCCGACCGCCCGGAGGCGGCGGCGCAGGTCCGTGATGTGCGCCACGTTGAGACCTGTGAAATCGGTGACGTAGATCGTCGGCGACCCGGCGACCTGCGTCGCCAGGGCCGTCACCATCTCCTGTTTCTGCGCCTTGGTGCGGTTCATTGATGATACCCCGCCGGATCGACCCGCACGCCCGGTCCCATCGTGGTCGAGACCGTCACTGAACGGATGTAGTGCCCCTTCGCCGCCGATGGCTTCGCCTTGACGATCGCATCCATGAACGCCTGCAGATTGTCGGCGAGCTGCTGGGCGGTGAACGACTTCTTGCCGACGGCCGCGTGTACGATGCCGCTCTTATCCACGCGGAATTCGATTTTGCCCGCCTTCAGCTCTTTCACCGCTTTCGACACGTCCATCGTGACGGTGCCCGACTTCGGGTTCGGCATCAGCCCGCGCGGCCCGAGGATCTTACCGAGCGCGCCCAGCTGCCCCATCACGTCGGGTGTGGCCACGATGACGTCGGTGTCCATCCAGCCTTCCTTGATCTTCTGCACGTACTCGACGCCCACGAAATCGGCGCCGGCCGCTTCGGCCTCCTTGATCTTCTCCCCCTGCGCGATCACGAGCACGCGGATCGTCTTCCCCGTGCCGTGCGGCATGGACACCGTGCCGCGCACGATCTGATCGGCGTGCTTGGGATCGACGCCCAGGCGCACGGCGACGTCCACCGACTCGTCGAACTTCGCGTACGCGGTCTGCTTCACCTGCTCGACCGCGACGGCGGGCGCGTACAGTTTGCGCGGCTCCAGCGTGGCGACCGCAGCCCGGTATTTCTTGCCGTGGGTGCGCATCAGCCCTCCACCACCAGGCCCATGGAGCGCGCCGTGCCGGCGATCATGTTGATCGCGCCTTCGAGGTCGGTCGCGTTCAGGTCCTGCATCTTGATCTCGGCGATCTTTTTGAGCTGGGCCCGCGTGACCTTGCCGACCTTCTCCCGGTTGGAGGTCGCCGAGCCCTTCTCGATGCCCGCTTCCTTCTTGAGCAAGACCGCGGCAGGCGGGGTCTTGGTCACAAAGGTGAACGTGCGGTCCTTGTAGATCGTCACGACGACGGGCGTCACCATGCCCTGGGCGCTACCGGTTTTCGCGTTGAACTGCTTCACGAACTCCATGATATTGACGCCGTGCGGGCCGAGGGCCGTGCCCACCGGAGGAGCCGGTGTGGCCTGGCCGGCCGGCACTTGGAGCTTGACGATTGCGGTAACTGGTTTCGCCATCGGATCCTGATCCCTAGTGAGCCTTGAGCTGCAAGTAATCCAACTCCACCGACGTCGGTCGTCCAAACAACGCGACCGAAACGCGAACCTTGCCCTTGTCCGGCAACACCTCCTGCACCGTTCCGCTGAAATCGGAGAACGGCCCTTCCGTGATCTCCACGACCTGGCCCACGAGGAACGGAATCGCTTCCGCGGGCTCTTCTTCCTTGACCGCCTCTTCGACGCCCAGCAGCCGGTTGACCTCGTCCGGGCGCAACGGCATCGGCAGCCGGCCGGTTCCCACGAACTTGATCACGCCCTGGACGCCGTTGATCGTGTGGATGGTCTCCTGATTCAGGTCCATCTCCACGAGCACGTACCCGGGATAGATCTTGCGCTCGACGTTCACCTTCTTGCCGTTCTTGATCTCCACGACTTCCTGCGTGGGGACCAGGGCCTGACGGATCGGCTTCTCCGCCTCGGGCCGGGTATCTTCGCTGATGCGGCGCGCGATCAGCGAGCGCACCTTGTTCTCATGCCCCGCCGTCGTCTGAATCGCGTACCACCGCAGCTCGGGGGCCGGCATCAGAAAAACCTCGCCACCAGCTTCACGAACACGAACTGGAAGAACGAGTCCATCAGCCCGATCGCGATGCCCAGCACGGCGACGAAAATGACGATCACCGTCGTCGCCTTCTTCAGCTCGTCGAACGTCGGCCACGTGACTTTGCGCAGCTCGTTGCGCACGTCGCGCAGGAACTGGATGAACCGGGCGACGCGGCCGGCGGGGCGAAGCTCGGGACTCCCCCCGCCACCCGTCATGACCTCCGTGGCCATTACTTCGATTCCTTGTGCGCCTGCTGCTTATTGCACTTCGGGCAGTACTTCTTCCACTCCGCCCGCTCCGGGTGCTTCCGCCTGTTTTTGGTCGTGAAATAATTCCGACTCTTACAGATCGTGCACTCCATGATGATGTTTTCTCTTGGCATCTATTGTCCTCAGTTATCGGTCATCGGTCATCAGTCAGATGACTGACGATCGACGACCGATGACTACTTCAAGATCTTGGTGACGACACCTGCGCCAACCGTTCTTCCACCTTCTCGGATAGCAAAGCGCAGCTGTTCCTCCATCGCGATCGGCGTAATCAGCTCGATCGTCATCTTCGTGTTGTCGCCCGGCATCACCATCTCCACGCCGGCCGGCAGCTCGACACTCCCCGTCACGTCCGTCGTGCGGAAATAGAACTGCGGCCGATACCCCTTGAAGAACGGCGTATGCCGGCCGCCTTCTTCTTTCGTGAGCACGTAGACTTCCGCCTCGAATTGCGTGTGCGGCTTGATCGAGCCCGGCTTCGCGAGAACCATCCCGCGCTCGATCTGGTCTTTATCAATGCCGCGCAAGAGCAGGCCCACGTTGTCTCCCGCCTGGCCGTCCTCCAACAACTTGCGGAACATCTCGACACCGGTGACGACCGTCTTCTTGTCGGTTCCGAAGCCCACCATCTCCACTTCCTCACCGACCTTGATCTTGCCGCGATCGATTCTGCCGGTCGCGACCGTGCCACGGCCTGTGATCGAGAAAACGTCTTCGACCGGCATCAGGAACGGCTTGTCGACCTCGCGCTTGGGGACGGGAATGCTCTTATCGAGCGCCGCGAGCAGCTCCTCGACCTTCCCGGTCCACTGCTTGTCTCCTTCGATGGCCTTCAGGGCGGCGCCTCGGATCACCGGGACGTCATCGCCCGGGAACTGGTACTTGCTCAGGAGCTCCCGCACTTCGAGCTCGACCAGGTCGAGCAGCTCGGGGTCGTCCACCAGATCGCACTTGTTCAAAAAGACGACGACGGCCGGCACGTTCACCTGCCGGGCGAGCAGAATGTGTTCGCGCGTCTGCGGCATCGGGCCATCCACCGCCGACACCACCAGAATCGCGCCGTCCATCTGCGCCGCGCCCGTGATCATGTTCTTCACATAGTCGGCATGCCCCGGGCAGTCGACGTGCGCATAGTGGCGCGCCGGCGTCGAGTACTCCACGTGGCTCGTCGCAATCGTCAGAATCTTCGTCGCGTCCCGCCGCCCTTGAGATTCGGAAGCTTTGGCGACCTGATCATAACTCACGTAGGTCCCCAGGCCTTTGTCGGCCGAGACCTTCGTCAGCGCCGCCGTCAGCGTCGTCTTGCCATGGTCCACGTGCCCAATCGTGCCCACGTTCACATGCGGTTTGGTGCGTTCGAATTTTGCTTTTGCCATGATCTCCTCGTTAGAACCGAATGAACATCGTCAAAAACAAATTCGTCAAAAATAAAACCGTCAAAAACAAAACCGTGTTACGAAGTTCTTTTTTGACGTCTCTCTTCTTGACGCTTCTCTTTTTGACGCCTCTTTTTTTGACGTCCTTAGTTTTCAGTTCAGAGCTCGCGACCGGGATTGAACCGGTGACCTCGTCCTTACCAAGGACGCGCTCTACCGACTGAGCTACGCGAGCCTTTGCTCAGATCCCTCGGTCCCTTCGGGACCTCGGGACAAGGAGCGGGCGACGGGGCTCGAACCCGTGACCCTCAGCTTGGAAGGCTGATGCTCTACCAACTGAGCTACGCCCGCGCGCGCCCGCGCGCCGCGCGCCACAAAGTGGTGGGGGAAGGATTCGAACCTTCGTAGCGCTAAGCGCGGCAGATTTACAGTCTGCTCCCTTTGGCCGCTCGGGCACCCCACCGCGCCCTCGCCCTCGACGCTTCCCCTGACAACAGACCCCGCGTTTCGCTGCGCGCGGGGTTTGTTGGTTCCTCAGACTCGGGTTTGAGCTGACGAAGGGACTCGAACCCTTAACCTGCTGATTACAAATCAGCTGCTCTACCAGTTGAGCTACGTCAGCTGGTCAAGGCTGAATCCGACAGACCCGTATTTTAGACAGGCTTGGCAGCTATGGCAAGGGATGGACGTCGAACGACTTAGGCCGCGTCAGCGGAGTCGCCACTTGGTGCCCTGGGGCGTGTCTTCGATGTCGATTCCCCTGGCGGCGAGCTCGGCCCGGATCGCGTCGGCGGCCTTGAAATCCTTGGACTTACGGGCCCCGGCCCGCGCCGCGATGCGCTCCTCGACCCAGCTCGCGAGCGCCGAGTCCGCGGTTCGAGCGGTCGGCAGCACGTCCAGGACGTTGGCCACGCGCTCGAAGGCGGCGAGCGCGCGCGCCGTTCCGCCGGGGACGACCGGCTTGTCCAGCTCGCGATTGGCGGCGCGGACGAAGTCGAACAGCGCGGCAACGGCGCGCGGGGCGTTGAGATCGTCGTTCAATGCGGTTGCGACATCCGCTTCCAATTTCTCGGCGAGCGTGTCGAGCTCTGCTCCCCGCTCCCTGCTCCCCGCTCCGCGCAGTCGTTGATGAAATTCGCCGAGCCGCCGCACGCCCTCCTTTGCGGCCTCGAGCGCTTCGTCGGTGAAGTCCACCGGTTGGCGGTAGTGCGTCTGAAAAAACAGGAGCCGCACTGCCGCCGCATCCACGCCCTGCTCGCGCAGATCGCGCGCGGTGAGAAAGTTTCCGTGCCGCTTGGACATCTTGGTGCCGCGCACGTTGAGGAATTCGCCGTGCACCCAATGGCGCGCGAACGGCTGGCCCGTCGCTCCCTCGGACTGCGCGATTTCGTTTTCGTGATGCGGAAAAATCAAATCAATCCCGCCGGCGTGAATGTCGAGCGTCTGAATCTTGAAACGCTTGCCTATTTCTTCCAATGACATCGCCGAGCACTCCAGGTGCCATCCGGGCCGGCCGCGGCCAAATGGCGCATCCCATGCCGCACCGACCGCCTCATCCTCGGCGTCCGCTTTCTTCCATAATGCGAAGTCGCTCGGATCGCCCTTCGCGTACTCGTCGCTCACCACCCGCGCGCCGACTTTGATCTCGCGTTTGTCGAGCTGTGACAGCCGGCCGTAGGTGGGAAACTTCGCGATCGCGAAGTAGACCGAGCCGTCCTCTCCTTTATATGCCACACCTCGTTCGAGCAGCCGCGAGACCAAGGCGATCATTTGCGGCATGTACGCGGTCGCCGCGGGGTACACGTGCGCCGGCTTGATGCGCAGATAGTCGCGATCTTCGAAGAACGCCTTCGTGAACGGCGCGGTGTGCTCGGTGAGCGGCTTCCCGGCCGCTCGCGCCGCCTTGATCGTGCGGTCGTCCACGTCAGTGAGATTCATGATCTGGAAGACGTCGTAGCCGGAGTGCTCCAGCCAGCGACGCAGCAAGTCTTCGAACAGAAAAGTGCGGAAGTTGCCGATGTGCGCGTAGTTCCAGACCGTCGGACCGCAGGTGTAGAGCGTGACGCGCGGCGGCGCGAGCGGCTTGAGCGGCTCGACGCGACGGGTGAGGGTGTTGAAGAGGGAAACCGGCGCCGCGGTCATTGCGGCGAAACGTACTAAGGAAAGTCTGTAGTAGTCAGGTCAGGCTGAGATGAGGGTTAGGGCGCACACGCGATGGCGCACGGCGGGCACATGAACCTGGGCGTCGATGAATCGGAGTGTTCATGTGCCGCCGAACGCGCCATCGCGTGAAGCGCCCGTCACCCTCATCCCAGCCTGACCTGACTCGTGCAGACTTTGCTCAATGCGCGTCGTGGGTTTCCAGCACGACCTCTTCGAGGGATTTCACGCGGACCCGCGACGCGCGCACCGGCAGGCGATGTGCGCGGCACAGCGCCAACGCCGCTTCAACGGTCCTTCCGGCCAGCGGCGCTTCCAGGCCCGTTTCCGTAACGCGGAAGCCGGGCGGTGGCTCGGCTGGCGGCGCGTCCAGGATCACTTCGAGTACGCGTTCGCCGAGCAGTGTCGCCAGGGGACCGGCGCGCACGATGCGTCCTTGGCGCATGACGAGAACGCGAGCCGCCAGTCGCTCCAGGACCGCCGGATCGCGCGAGGTGATCAGCACGGCGACGCCCTCGGCCGCGAGTCGAGCGATCCGGCCCCGTAGATCACGACGCGCAAAGGCGTCGAGTCCGGACAACGTCTCATCGAGCAGGAGCACTCGCCGTCCACCCATGGCGGCCTGCGCGAAGCTGAGACGGTGCAGATCCGCCCGCCCCAGTCCCTCTGCGCGCAGCTCGGCGGCCGCCGTCAACCCGGCGATCTCGAGGGCTTCCCGGACCAAGCCACGGGGCCCACGCTCGTTACTCACCGCGCAATGCAGGCGCGCGTAGTACATCAACGCTTCCCGAACGGTCAGCGCGTGTGGAAATGCCGGGTTGTCGCTCACGTATCCGACGAGCTGTCGCGCCGCGGGATTCGTGACCCGCATTCCCCAGACTCGCGCCTCGCCGGTCCTGAGCCTCGACGCGCCCGCCGCCACTCGCAGCAGCGTCGTCTTCCCGGCCCCCGCGGGCCCGACCAGCCCCGCGATCTCGCCAGGCAGGAGTGCGAGCGAGGCTGGGCCGAGCCCGCGCCTCGTGACGTCGCAGAGCGTGAGGGCGTAATCGGTCATCGGTCGTCAGTCATCAGTGGAAAACCGCGCGGCACCGGGCCACAAATCCGCCCGCGAGCAGAATCCCCAACCCGGTCCAGGCAATCGCATGGAGGATGGCGCCCAGATCGCCCGCGGCGATGTCGCGATAATGCCAGAGCGCGGGGCCGAGCTCCAGGGCGCTCGCCGTCGCCAAGCGCGCCAGACCTGGATGGGCCATATCGACGAGGCGTTCGGGCGTTACCGCGCCCGCGATCGCCATAAAGAGGAAGAGCGCAAGCGCCGCGCTGCTTCCGAGCGGGAGCACGACGGCCATCGCGCAGCTGCCGACCGCAGCGGCGGCCATCACGCCCGCCAGCGCGACGCTGGTATGCCAACCAAGCGCTGTCGTGCACGCTACCGAGAGCACCGACGCCGGCAGGACGATGGCCAGCCAGCGTCCTGTCGCCACAGCCAGCGATGTCGTGGGATGGGTCAGGGCGGTTGTGAGCGCAGCGCGGTCCCCTTCATTTCCCACGATCGCTGACGCGGCGAGGATCGCTCCGAGCGCGCCCGCCTGTAACGTGACCGTGAGCGCGTCGAACCCACGGACACCGAGCCAGACGAGCGTGGCGCCCAGGGCCAGCAGTGAAATGCCGAGCCGAGTCCGAGTGAGTCGCGGAGCGACGAGCAGGAATTCGGCGTGCACGCAGCGCAGGAATCGCATGGCGGCACGATAGGGAATGAATAGGCGGGGACTGGTATCCAATCGCCGCCGCAGAGATCAAAACGTCGCGGACCGTAGGGGCGCAGCATGCTGCGCCCCTACACCGCGGGCTATCCTGCTACGGTGGCTTCCCGCACAATCGCATCAACCAGCGGCGCCGCATCAAATCGCACGGGATCCGTAGCGGGCAGCCCCGTCTCCTCCGCAGCCTTGGTAACCGCTTCACGCGCCGCCGTCTCATCCATGTCATAGGTGTTGAGACAGAGCCCGATCACCTTCGTTGGATGCACGGGCTGCGCCGCACGCTCGTGGATTTCGATTAGTTCCGAGTACGATGGGATCTTCACCCACGGCTCGCGGCCGTGATAGTCGCCGATGTAATCGCGCGTCACCTGATGGCAGAGAATCAACGCATCGGGACAGGAGCCATGCAGCAGGCCGAGCGTAACGCCCGAGTACCCGGGATGAATGAGGCTGCCCTGCCCCTCCACCAGCACGATGTCGTTGTCCTTCGCACCTTGGAGCACGAGCTGCTCGGCGGCGCCCGCAACGAAGTCGGCCACGACGGCGTCTACCGCGATACCCCATCCTTCGATGAAGATGCCCGTCTGCCCTGTCGCCACGAAACTGGTCCGGTGCCCGCGTTTGACGAGCGCATCGCGCAGCTGCAGCTGCGCGGTCATTTTGCCGACGTTGCAGTCGGATCCTACGGCGAGCACGACGAGCGCGTCGACGTCGGCGGCGCGGCCGTCGGCGATCGGCAGATTGGGCGGCGGCCGGCGCGCGTCGAGAATGCGAACGCCGCGAGCCTTCGCGAGCGGGCCCAATTCCGGATCGTCGCCGATGAAAGTGTGCAGCCCGCTCCAGATCTCGAGCTTGCGCTCGATCGCGGTGCGCAGCCACGCCTTCCATTCGTCGGGCAGGCGGCCGCCCAGGGGCGCAATGCCGATCAGGATCGCGGTCGCGCCCTTCCCCTGCGCGATGCCACGCTCAAAATCCCCGACGACAGGAATCTTGCCGCCGAATCCGAGCACATCCTGCGCGGTCTTCCCGGCCTGCTTGCGATCGAGGACCGCCACGATGCGGTCGGGGAAGTAGCGAATGCAGGAGTTGGCGGTCTTGGAGGTGAGTGGACCGAATTCACCATCCGCGATGATCAGAAAGCGGTGCTGCGGCGTCGTCATTTGGCGGAACCGGCGACTTGCCGGCGCTCAACCCCCGTCCACGACTCGGTGGGACGAAGCACGGCTGTCTTGAAGCGACCCGTCTCGCCGTAGATCTCGCCGTGCAGAATGTGGCGGATCAGGACCATCGACACGCACAACAGCGGGACCGCGACGATCAGCCCGATCGCGCCCAACAGCGTGCCCATGATCAGCACGCTCGCAATCGTCAGCACCGGAGGCAGATCGACTTTGCGCTGCATGATGCGGGGCACGACGACGTTGGCCTCGAAGACGTGCACGAGCACGCCCAGCAGGAGGACGAGCAGCACTTTGAGCCAATCGCCGGTTGCGACGACGAACAAGGCGGGCAGCAACGTCGAAACGAGGGTGCCGAAGAACGGAACGATCGCTACCAACCCGGTGAAAATGCCGAACGCCAGCCAGTACGGTACACCCAGGATCCACAGGCCCAGCGCGGTCAGCAACGCCAGCACGGACATCGCGATGAGCTGGCCGACGACCCACGCTCGCAGCGTTTGGGCAGCGTCGTCAAAAATATTGTTCGCGATCTCCCGGTGGTGCGGCGTGAACAGCGAGATCAGGCCGTCGCGATACAGCGTCGGCTGACGGGCCAGATAGAGCGCCATGACGACGACGCTCGCGCCCTCGATGAACAGCACGCCGCCGCCGCGCACGTAGCCGAGCGCCGAGCCGCTCAGGAATCCCACCGCGTCGGTGACGAGGCCCGACACGACTCCCGACGATGGATTCGCCAGCTCGGTCTGGTCGAGCACGGGATACTGGCTGGCCCAGCGCGCGAGCACGCTCTGAATGTTCGTGAGTGTCTGCGGCAGCCCGCCGATCAGTGCGCGCGTTTGCTCGACCACAGGGGGGGCCAGCAGCGCGGCCACGCTTGCGACCGCGGCAAGGGTGGCCAACACCGCGACGGTCAGTCCAAGCCAGCGGCGTAACCGGAATCGATGCTCGAGCCAATCGGTGATTGCCGAGAGATAGACGGCCAGCAGAATCGCGAGAAAGACGAGCAGCAGGACATCGATGACCTTGAGGATGAACCAGACGACGAGGGCCGCAACAAAGAGCGCCACAAACGTGGCGCTCGACAATCTATTAGAGGAAGGAGCCTCGGACCCGTTCAGCTCTTCTGCTCCGCGTCGTCATCCTCGAGCAACTCCGCCTCCTTCGCGCCCTTGCCGAGCGCTTTGGCCTGCTCCTGGGTCCCTCCGGGCAGCAATCCCATCTTGCGCTTCAGCGCGAGCAGCTGCTCGTCGGCGTCGGCCTTCACCTCGAGCCCCTGGAACTGCTTGATCAGCGAATCGCCGGACAGGTCTTCGTTGACCTCGGCGGCCGCGATGAGCTTGCGCTCCTCGTGCTCGATCTGCTCGGCCATCCGCTCGAACGTCTCGAACGCGCTCTTGTCGGAGATCGCCCCCATCGTCTCCTGAATGCGCTTGTGGGCCTCGGCCCGCTTCTGGCGCGCGATCAGGATGTTCTTCTTGCGCTTTGCTTCTTCGATCTTGTCGTTGAGCTGGCGCAGCGACGCCTTGAGCCGCTCGGTCTCCTCGCGATGCTTGACCCACGTCTCCTGCAGCTGGACGGCGCCCTGCACGTGCTCGTTGTAGCGCAGCAGTGCCTGCTTGGCCAGATCGTCGCGGCCTTCCTGCACCGCGAGCACCGCCCGCTTCTCCCAGTCTTCGGAGAGCTTCTTCTCCTGCTCGGCCTGCGCGGAGAGCCGCTTTTCGTCGGCGATGGCGGCGGCGACCTGCTGCTTGGCCTTGGCCAGCTGGTTGCGCATGTCGATGATGAGCTGCTCAAGAACCTTCTGCGGGTTCTCGGCGCGCGAGATCAGATCGTTGATGTTCGACCGGATCAGCGTGGACAGACGATCAATGATCCCCATGGCTTCCTAGGCTCCTGGCAATGATCGCTCGCGCTTCTGCGCGAGCAGCCGCTCCGCAAAATCCAGCCGCTCGGCCATCTCGGCTATTTGTCCCTGCATATCCGTCACGCGCTGCTCAAGCTCGGCAACGTGATCCGCATCCGCGAGACCCTCGGTGGGTGTGTCGGACCACTCCCCGCCGAACCCCTTCCAGCGCTTCTTCCGATGAATGCCGGCGCGAATCCGCTCGGCGATCGCGGCCGCCATGTCTGACGCAAAAAACCGCCACAAGAACAGGCCGGCGATCAACATCCCGCCGATCATGCCGACCAGCGGAATGAGCTGATTCGGGTCGATCGGAGGCAGCGGCGGCGGCGGCGTAGCTTGCAGAATCACGTGCTCTCCTACGCCGCTCGCCGACGGCCCGTTTCAGCGGGCAACATCATGGCCTCGGTTTCTCAAGCTGCCCGCCAACACGCTGTTGACCCAGCAGCCGTTCCGTAAAATCTAATCGTTCCGCCAGTTCCGCCACTTCCCGGCGCAATTGCTCCACGGCTTCGACTAACTCCCCCTGGTCCTCGGTAGTTCCGCCCCTCGCCGGCCCGTGCTTGAGGCGTTCCGCGAATGCTTTCCCGACCGGCGACAACGCGATCATCCAGGCGAAGAAGCCGCCGACCGCCACGATGGGAATAAATAGCGCCAGGATGTCTTCCATCACCCGTCCCGTGGCT
>Ga0209056_10006130_pt1 | contig 12442 bp, 10 predicted proteins | sample GraSoiAngelo_114_FD_185876 | JGI IMG/M metagenome (GOLD analysis project Ga0209056, IMG submission 185876) | Grasslands soil microbial communities from the Angelo Coastal Reserve, California, USA - 14_0903_13_40cm (SPAdes) (version 2) | ecosystem: Environmental > Terrestrial > Soil > Grasslands... | reverse complement strand
GCCTGGAGGAGCTCCTGGCAAAGACGAGGTGAGCGACATGACCAAGAAAGCGAGTACGACCACATCTGCTAACGTGTCGAGACCGAAGATCAACCTCGAGCGCACCTTGCGTGCGTCCGTGGAGGATGTCTGGGAGGCTTGGACGACCAAGAAGGGGTTGGAAGCGTGGTGGGGACCGGAAGGCTTCACGACGACCGTCCGGAAGCTCGACTTGCGCCCGGGCGGCAAATTCGAGTACGCGATGACCGCGACCAGCCCGGCCGCGATGGAGGCGATGAAGTCCGCCGGCCTGGACCTCACGAGCGTCGCCGGCGGGGCGTACAGCGAGGTGACCCCGCGTCGCCGGCTCGTCTACACGACGTTGGCCGACTTCATCCCTGGCGTCACTCCGTACGAGGTCGTGGCGGTGGTCGAGATCCAGCCCACGGCCGGAGGCGTCCGACTCGTTGTGACCGAGGATGCGATGCACGACGATCTGTGGACGGAGCGGTCGACGATGGGGATGGACAGCTCGCTCGACCGACTCGTGAAGTTCCTGGACGCGCGCCCCGGCAGGCGACAGACCGCGAGGTGAACGGAGCCCGGTCTCCAGCCCGCACTCCTACCGACGGCCGGTCACGACGGTACCGCCCCATTCCTCCGGGGCGTGATTGGCGGCGGACGGGAAGACGTCCAGACGTGACCGCCGAGGCCCTCGGTCGAGTCCGGACTCGTTCCGCGAATCCGAAGACATCGCACAACCAACCCACCACTACACGAGGTCCGGGTGGACGAGCACCGGGCTGAGAGTGGACATGCGCATCGATCGGTTCTCAATCACGGGTTCGTGATTGACCCGGCGCTCCTTAAACGACTTCATCGCGAGCGATGCAAAGGGGGCGAACCGTCGTCACGCAAAAGATTTTCGGGAATTCCGCGGTTCAGCTTGTCCGGTACGATTCAGGGGAGAACAACATGTGTCGGAACATCAAGACGCTCTTCAACTTCGAACCTCCTGCCACCGATGACGAAGTGGGAGAAGCCTCGGTCCAGTTCGTGCGGAAGCTCTCCGGCTTCAGCAAGCCGTCGCGGGCCAACGAGGCGGCGTTTCAGCGCGCCGTGCGAGAAATGACCGCAGCCGCCCGGAAATTGCTGGATTCTCTGGTGACCGATGCGGAGCCGCGCAATCGCGAAGTGGAAGCCGCGCGGGCTCGCGCTAGAGCCGCGGAAAGATTCGGCACCCCCTGAACGCCCGCGGTCTCGGTTTGCTGCCGACCTGAATTCGTCGTGGGGAATCCACATGATGTCGTGATAGCGAGGCCCCAGGATTGATTACGGTTGAGCTTCTTCGACGCCAGACACACATGGGACCACGCGGAGCCGCGGTGCCGTCCTCCTTTTCCGTTGGACTCGTTCTCATCCTCGTCGCGCTGACCGCGCTCGCTTCCCTGGTTCCGTCCTTCGTGGCTCCAGGAATCGAGCGCAACGAGACCGGGTCGATCCCGGGGACCGGGAGCCCCAAGGTCGCGACGAGCCCATCCCTTGGGATAAACGGCGCCCTACCGACGATGGGCTGGAACAGTTGGAACGCGTTCGGGTGTCGCGGCCTGACTGAGACGCTCGTCCGCCAGACGGCGGATGCGATGGTCAGCAGCGGGCTCCTCGCCGCGGGCTACAATACCGTGACGCTCGACGATTGCTGGTCTGCGGTCTCGCGCGATGCCTCGGGCAACCTGACGAACGACCCCGCGAAATTCCCGAGCGGGATGAAGGCCCTCGGCGACTACATTCATAGCCGCGGCCTGAAGTACGGAATCTATGCGTCGATCGGCACGGCCACATGTACGGGAGGAACCGCCGGCAGCCTGGACCATGAATTCCAGGATGTAGCAGAGTTCGCGGCCTGGGGCGTCGACTACATCAAGGCGGATCGGTGCGACGCGAACGGCCTGGTGATGAAAGACATCTACGCCCGATGGCGCGATGCGATCGTCGCCTCGGGCCGCCCGATCGTGCTGAGCGCGAGCGACAACACGCCGACGGACGAGCCGTGGGCATGGGGACCTGTGACGGCGCATCAGTGGCGCATGTCGGGCGACATCTCGGACGACTGGGGGACGATGCTGTCCATCGTCGACCGCAACGTCGCACACGCCGCGGCAACGGCCCCGGGGACGTACAACGATCCCGATATGCTCGAGGTCGGCAACGGCGGCATGACGGACGGCGAATATCGAACGCACCTCGGGATGTGGGCTCTCATGTCCGCCCCACTCATCGCGGGCAACGACGTGCGCAGCATGTCCGACGCGACGCGCACGATCCTCTCGAACCCCGACGTGATTGCGGTCGACCAAGACGCGCTCGGATTCCAGGCGACCCTCGCCGCGGACCTTGGGAATGGCGTACAAGTCTGGTCGAAACCCCTCGCGGCAAGCGGCGCGCGGGCGGTCGGACTCCTGAACCGCGGCAATGCCGCGACGACGATCAAGGTCGAGTGGCAGTCGATCAACCTCACCCCTGGGACCGCGACGGTCCGGGATTTGTGGACTCGGGCCGACCGCGGATCATTTCAGAACAACTATAGCACGATCGTGCCCGCACATGAGATGGCGCTCCTCGAGGTGGTCGGCGTCGATCCGCCGGTTCCCAGCGGATCGTTGAGCGGCCAATCGTGGACGTACACGGCGAACGAGCAAGCCCCGGTCGAACGGAATTCGAGTTTCGGCGGGCATCCGCTCGGGCTAGACGGGACCCACTACGCCGAGGGATTCGGCACGCAGGCCCCGTCGGCGATCGAGTTCCGCCCGGACGTCTCCTGCCAAAGGTTCGCGTCGGACATCGGGGTCGATGACGAGGTCGGGAACCTCGGGAGCGTGATCTTTCAGGTTTGGGGCGACGGCGTGAAGCTCTACGACAGCGGCGTGATGACCGGGGCGACGTCCACCGCGACCGTCAATGTGAGCATCGCCGGCGTCCGGAGCGTGCGGCTCCAGGTCGTGGCCGTGGACTCCACGAGTGACGATCACGCGGATTGGGCGAATCCCCAGGTCACCTGCGACACCGGACCATGGCCGAATCAGCCGCCCCAGGCGCGATTCACGGCGACCCAGTCCCGGACCGTCCCGTGGAACCCGGTGACGTTCGACGCCGGCTCTTCGACGGACCCCGATGGGACGATTGTCTCCTACTCCTGGGACTTCGGCGACGGGTTCCGCGGGACCGGGGTCGTTGTCGGCCACGCGTTTGTTGCTTCGGGACGCTTCTCGGTCGTCCTGACCGTCACGGACAATCGCCAGACCTCGAACGCGGTGTCTTCGGACATCACGGTGGACTTCCCTCCGATCGCCGCGCTTTCGTCGAATCGGACCACGGCAAGGCCGGGTGTGCCGATCCAGTTCGCCGCATTCGCCTCGACGGATTCGGACGGCACGATCGTATCGTATGACTGGGACTTTGGCGACGGCCAGACGGCGCCAGGGATCTCGGCGACGCATGCTTACACGAACAACGGGACGTTCACCGTGCGCCTGACTGTGACGGACGATCTCGGTGGGCTCGACACGACATCGGTCACGATCCACATCGGAAACCGGGCTCCCAAGATCATCGCCGCGACTCCCCACGCGGGCTTCGTCCTGGCGCTCCATGGGACGCAGACGCTCGTCGTTGTGGCGTCGGATCCCGACGGCGACCCGCTGACGTACTCATGGACCGTCGACGGGCTTCCCGCGAACGGCGCAACGTCGTCGTACGAGTTCGTGGGATCGAACATCGGGAGCCACATCGTTCGGGTCCTCGTTTCCGACGGATTCGCCCACGTGGGTTTTGCGTGGTCGATCGAAGTCCAGACGCCTCCTCAACCGGCTCAGCTGCCCGTTGTCCCGTTCCAGGTTGCTCCGTACCTCCAGACGTTTGCCGCGGGCGCGCTCATCTCGCTCGGTATCGCCCTCCTCGTGCAGTCCCTCCGTCGCCTCAGGCATTGAAACGATTCGCGTCATTGTCGACGGCACGATCCGATCGACTTGATTCCCGCGAGTTCGACGTGTTCGAGCCGGCACCCGTGTTATCCATACCGATTATCGGAACATGCCGGTCGGGAGAATAGTAACATGACCGGGACTCCTGATGTTGTGGGCCTCCGGGAAAACACGCAATGGATCGCTCGAAGCACGTGTTTGCTGCCCTTACGGCCTCCGCCCTCGTACTCCTTCTGAGCCTTACCGTCGTCGGTTCGAACGCGCCCGCGAATTGGCCGGTCGCTCAAGCCGGTACCGTCATCGTCCCGGCTGCGACGAACAACTTCGATCAGTTCGTAATCGTCCTCATGGAGAACCACGATCTTTCGGACATCTACGGCCCCGCCCCGTACATGACTCAACTGGCCGACCAATACTCGTTCTCACAGCACTGGGCGAGCATCACGAATCCGTCCCAGCCGAACTACATCGCCCTGATCGGCGGGAGCACCTTCGGCGTCTCGGGCGACGGGAACCATCCGAACCTGAACCATCCGACAATCGTCGATATCATCGAGAACTCGGGCCACACGTGGAATGCGATTGCGGAAGGGAGCGGCTCCGGTTGTTCCATCAACCCGGATCGAGGCGAGGACCACTTCCCGTTCCTGTCCTATACGACGATCACAGGCAATGCCGCGCGATGCGCGAACCTGCACTCCGGCGGCCCGACGGACGTCGTCACGGCCCTGAACGCGGGGACGAACTTCATCTGGTTCACGCCAAACGACGGCCACAACATGCACGATAACTCTGTGTCGTCGGGCGATTCGTGGGTGCAAAGCTGGGTGCCCGGGCTCCTGAGCGGGATGGCCGGAAAGCACGCTGCGCTCCTCCTTACCTACGACGAGGGGTATGCGAGCCCGCCGCTGGTCTACTCCGGATTCAGCGGCCCGGCCGCGAAGCTCGCATACAAATCCACGACGTCGTACACCCACTACTCCCTGCTGAAACTGATTGAGGACGTCTGGGGTGGCGGGAGCCTCGGCCAAGGCGATGTCAACGCCGCGTCTCCGCTCGAATTCTTCGGGGCGGGCGGTCCGCCGGTTCCGGACTTCTCCATCGCGGCGAACCCCGGAAGCGTTTCGTTCATCCCGAGCCAATCCGCGACCTCGACGATCACGCTCACCTCGACGGGCGGCTTCGCGGGGACCGTGGTGCTAACCGTGACATCTGTCCCGGCGGGAGTGACCGGCTCCTGCTTGCCCTCGTCCTTCAGCGGGAGCCAATCCTCCGCGTGCACGTTGACCGGCACGACTGCCGGATCCTACACGATCACGGTGACGGGCACCAGCGGCTCGCTCGTCCACACGACATCGATCTCGGCGACGGTCAGCTCGAACCCGCCGCCGCCCGGAGGGGCCCCGCCCGGCGGCCGCGACCCGCTCCTCTGGCCCTTTTCGCGGGACAGCATCTGGAATCTCCCAATCGGAGCCTCGGCCGTGTATGTCCCCGCGAGCATCCAACAACCCACCCAACGCGGGATGACGACCGACCCGGACGTGATCATCCTGAACCCGAACGACACGATGACCGCGGTCTACTACAACTCGGACGGATGGTCCGGAGGTAGCCGATGCAGCCCGCAAGGGAACGTCCTCTTCAACGCGCCGATCCCGGACAGCTTCGTGGTCCCGGGCGCCGGATCCACGAATCCGGACGGGACGACGCCGAACTATGCAACGGCGATCCTGATGCCGGACGGCCACACGCTGACCCAGGGACAGCCGTTCGCGCGGTGCACCGCAGGCGGCCCCGCGACGATGTGGTGGTCCGTGACGAACGACCTCTACGGGACCGGAATCGACGGGGGCCACGGCGGCTCCGGCCTATCGAGCCTCGGTGGGACGATCCGGCTCGGGGAACTCGTGCCCGGGGGCGTCATCCGGCATGTGATGAAGATTAACTTGTACGGCCTCAACAACTATTACTACGACGGCACGGCGCAGGGGTACCGGTGGCCCGCGAGTCAGGCGGACGGCTGCGCCTCCTCGTGTTACGGAGGCACGACGCCCGCGCTCCGAATGGGGTCGCTCCTCGCGATCCCCGCGTCGGTCAACGTCGACAGCCTCGGCCTCGAGACGGAACCGGCGAAGATCCTCGCGCGCGCGCTCCAGGACTACGGCGCGTACACGGTCGATGACACCGCCTGGTCGGTCTACGCGATCGCAACCGAGTTCAGCCCACAAGGTCGGGTCGACGACGAATTCACCTCAGCGTGGGGTTTCCCGATCAACGCCGCGACGAAAACGGTGCCGTGGGCGCGAGACATGGACCGCCTCTTCGGCGCCTTGAATGTCGTCGATAACTGGGACCAGGCCGCGTGGCAAACCGTGTCCGCGTCGAATGGGGCCCAGGGGTCCGGCGGTGGCGCTCCCCTCGTCGCGTGGTCTCCGGATTTCGGCACGGGCAGCGGAACCCCGGGCCCGACGAGCCCGGGTCCGACTCAGCCGGCTGCCCCGTTGCCTTCGCTTCCGTCCCTGCCCTCCGATTGGGTTCCCTTGCTGGTGGGCCCCGGGGCCGCCCTGGGCCTGCTCCTCGTCGCGTTCGCGGTCTCCCGTCGTTCGACCAGAAGCCGAAACCGGGCATCGTCGCGAAGGAGTGGGAGGCCGAGCCGCAACCGGTCGGGCGTGACGTCGGCTTCAGCGAACCCACGTCCCACGAGCCGCCCCCGAAGGTACATCCCACCGGATCAATTCGAAGACGAAACGTCAGAATTCTGAGTCCAATCATGCAGGTAGTTCCTGAGGGGAAACTCGCATCTGGCCGTCTGGCTAGTCCGGCCTGAGCCCAGTCTATATGGTGGGTCGGCTTTCCGAGGCCGTGCCTCGTCGCGACCGGAGCGCGTGGCTCGCCGATCCGGCACAGCCGGCCGCCCGATACCGGTACCTCGTCGAGGTCGAAGGCGTCCCGCCCGAATCCGAGCCGGCCCGGACCGCCCTCCGACAGATCCCGCGCCGCGGTTGGGCCGCGGACATCCTCCGGAAACAAGACCCGCGCGGCTTCTGGGTGCACCGCAAGACGCTGTATCGGCCGAAATATGTGGCGACCAACTGGCGTCTGCTGGTCCTCGCCGACCTCGGCCTGACCGTCCGTACCCCGGGAGTTCGACGTGGAGTCGACCTCATGCTCGAGGACTACGGCGGATCCGACGGCCCGTTCAGTCGGCGCGGTGGCGAGCCTCACTTCTGCTTCGTCGGCAACACCGCGCGGATGATGATCCTCTTCGGCCTGGGCGACGACCGGCGGGTGACGAGCTCGCTCGACTGGCTCGCCGACCAACAGCGGGAAGACGGCGGCTGGGACTGCTTCGGTCGTCCGAACGGCACGCTCGATTGCTGGGAAGCGCTCGCGGCGTACGCCGCCATGGGGTCGCGTCGGTGGACCCGCAAATGGAAGGCCGCGGTGGATCGAGGGGCCGAGTTTTACCTCGAGCGCAGGCTGCTCCGAGAAGGCCGTCGTCGATACGCCGCCTGGGAGAGGCTGCACAATCCGGTCCACTATTATTACGACGTCTTGGTCGGCCTCGAGACGCTCGTGCAGCTCGGCTACGAGGACGATGCGCGCCTGAAGCCCGCGCGCGCCGACCTGAAGCGGAAGATGCGGCCGGACGGAACCTGGAGCGCGGACGCCGTCCATCCGGATCTGGCGCGCGGTTCGAACTATTCCCGTGAACCGGGGACGCGTCCGTTCGTCCTCGAACGGGTGCGTGCCCCGAGCAAATGGATCACATTGCGGGCCCTCAAGGTGCTCGGCGAAGACTAGCTCGTCCGAGCCTCGAAGCGTCCGCCCAAGTCATGCTTGGGGATTCCACCGAAAAGTTTCTACACTCGGAAAGCCCGCTAGAATCTACGGGGAGGCCCGAACGGATTGGGAAAATGCGAACGCTGCGGACATCATGGGTGGCGGCTTACCCGCTCTCGTTGCATGGTCTGCGGCGTGGTCCTGTGCGAAAACTGTCAGATGGTCGCCGGCTACGCCCAATCTCACCTCCCATCGCCGAGATCTTCGGACTCGAGCTTGCTATACTCGACCATTCCTCCATACCACGTCGTGTGCTCTTGGGAATGCTTCGATCGGTGGGCCTGGACGTTCGTCTCCCGCGGACACGCACCCGTCATGCTCGGCCAGACCTACGTTCTCGGGGGAGTCCGACTTCACCCCGGGACCGCGGGACGGGCCGTCGCGATGGCCGATGACCACCGACGCGGCCAGCTCCTCGAACAGGCGCGACACCTGATCGAGGCGGAAGACCACGAGTCGGCGGCGGGGATCTACCAGTCGCTCGGGATGTGGAAGGAAGCGGGCGAAATCCGCCGAAACGGCCGACGCCAGATCGTGACGCAGGTCCACGTGAACGTAAACGATCTCGTGGAGCAGGTGAGAAAGGCCGGCATCGCGACGGACTACACGTGTCCGGCGTGCCGGGGCCACATCCGCATCACCGGCGACACAACCCTTGCGACGCTCCGGAACTGCCAATATTGCGGATCGGTCGTCCAGACCACCGATCTGGTCGACTTCCTCACGAAGGTGGTCGGCTACCCGTAGACCGACGATTCTCCGCGGGTGTCCTTGATCGCCGCGGTCACGAACCAGTTCTCCGCGTTTTCGATCAACGGCGCCGGATCCGGTGTCATCGTCTTCCGATCCGGGGAATCGTAGTATGCGGCATCCCGCGCTTCGAACCCGTCCGGTCCGTCGTAAGAGAGGATCCAGATGAACCGGTTGGCGTCCGGAACGACCCATGCCCCGTCGATCCGGAAGCCGAACTTCCGACGGAGGGGAAGGACTCGACGAGTCCATCCGTCGAGCCACTCGGCCATCTTCCCTTCTCGGATCGTGTACATCCGGAGCTGCAAGACCGCGTCCACGAGAATCCGATACGGCGCACCGTGCCACGGCTTCATGAAGACAGCGGTACGCCACAGTTCGAAAGCATTCCGAGACGCGACAAAGATATCGATGATGTTCGGTCGCGCACTCCTCGAGTCGATTAGCCTCGAGGGACGTCGTCGGAAACGATCCGTCGTGTCGACGTCACTTGGAGGACCTCGAGCGCCGCCGGGACGACGTCATACTCGCCCAACTCGCGAAGAGGAATGAGCCGCGCGTTCTCCGCGTCCGTCGCCGGGAACGGGTCCCCCCGGACGTATTCGCAAAGGACATCGATCAGAACGTAGTGCCAGCGGACCTCGCCGTCCTTCCGTTCGATGAAGTTGCAGACGTCGAGGACGCGCAGGGGCTGCACGTCGACCCCGGTCTCCTCGCGAGTCTCCCGGACCGCTCCCGCCTCGACCGTCTCACCGATCTCCAGGGACCCGCCCGGCAGGCTCCAACGGCCGCGGTTGGGCTCGGCGCCCCGTTTCACAAGGAGCACCGCGCCATCCCGGAATACGATCGCGCCGACGGCGGGCACGGGGCGCTTCGGGAATTCGTGTTGGGATGACACAATCCAGGAACTCAGTGAGGGGCATCAAGCCTACGTCGATGCAGCGGGATGTGCGAAGAGATCGAAATCATCGAACGTCCGCTGATGCAGCACGTACTGGAGCACTTCGCTCGTTCGCACGTAGCGGGACATCGGGATGTCGAGCCGGGTCTGGAGATACTCGAGGGTGTCGGCCACCGACGGAAACAAGTGCGGAGGACGGCGGAGCGCCTCCCGGACGTGCTCGCGGACGTTCCACACGCCGACCGGCATGATGTATCCCGGATGCGTCTCCCGCAGGATGACGGTCGCGGCCTGCCGCCGCTGCCGGACCAACGCCTCGCCGACCGCGAGGCGCGCCGCGTAGTAACACCCGCCGATGCTCGCGTACGTCTTCCGGCCCTCGAATCCCTCGTGATCCCCGAACACTACGATGTCGCGACCCAACGGATTCCACAGCGTGTTCGGATACCACGCTTCGATCAACTCGTACCGCCAGGGACGCGGGATCATTACCACGAGGAAGCGGTCGTCGAAGCCGATCGCCTCGTGCACCCGGATCTCGTTGATCGGCGGGAAGGTCTTGACCTGTTCCCGGAGATCCTTCCCGATTGTGTCGTCGACCGCCGTGATCGACCATCGGGTCGGCACGAACTTGCGGTTCTTCTCGATCCCGAACGCGCCCACGCTGAAGGCCCGCTGAATCTTCGAGACCGGCGTGCGCCGTTCGTACAGGTCGATGACGGCCTCTTTGGCCCGAAGGTCCGTGTCCGAAAACGCCCGGTCCAGGTTTCGGTCGACCTTCAGTGTACCGAGATCGAAACGGCTCAGCGGTGCGGACGGCCCGAACGGCTGGACGTTGTCGTCGAGGACGACCCGACCGTGGGGCTTTCGCGCGAATCCGACTTCGACGTCCGCAGGCGAGGTCCCCAGGGCGAGCTCGCGCGTCTGATCGACGATGCGACCGCCGCCGTCCACATCCTGCACATGGACGCGGTGCATCCCGCGGACCAGCTGCGACCGGAAGTGGACGATGTCCTCCATTGGATGCCCGATCCATTCCTCGGGGGAATCGAGGATCTGCGTGTCGCCGTGGACCGGCGGAACGAGCGGCCCGACGTACACCTTCGGATAGCCGAATCGGCCGACGAAGACGCCGGGCGGGGACGACCCGTCCATGTCGATCCGATCGATCATCGGGGCGGTCTTCATCATCGAGTCCCATCGGACGAGGATCGGGCAGCGCGCCTTGCCGCAGAGCAACTTCGCGCCGCGGCATTGGATGCACAAGCCGCTCGCGATCGCCGCCCGGGTGTCCGCGTCGAAGATCGCCGCGAACGAGGCGGGCGCAGGCTGGACCGGGAGGGAGAGCATCGCCGCCTTCGCCACCGAAGAGGCCCTTAAGAAGATGGCTCCAAGGTGGGCGAATCGGTCACGCGAAGGATTATCCGTGCCGCGGGGGGTGCCCGGGCCGTGAAGGAGGGCTCACCTCTCGCGCTGACGACGGAGGAGCGAATTCTCCTGTACTTTTCCGACTTCCGGAACATGGAGGAGCGGTACGTCCTGCCGCAGGCGCTCACGCAAAAGGCGATCGCCTTCGCGGCAGGGATCCAGCGGAAGCATCTGTCTCGCTACCTCGACGAAATGGTGCGGGACGGCTTCCTCACCGAGACGAAGGCGCACATCGAGGGCGAGAAGCAACGGATGCTCGCGTACTACCTCGCGCCGCGCGGTTGGGAGCGCGCCATGGGCATCAAGGAGCGCCTGTCGAAGGTCCGGGTACCCGTGAAAGTTGCGGGCGCGACGAAGGAGATGAGCGTCGAGGAGATCGACCGCGTGACGTCGGTGCACTTGACCCTCTCCGACATCGTGCGGGAAGCGATGAACGTCGACGAGCTCGATCTGGAGTCCCTGGAAGGGATCGATGACCGCCGCAAACGCGCGATGGACGAACGGGTGAAACGCCTCGAGGACTACACCCGGGCCGTCATGACCGCGTGGAAGGACGGCCGCGTCACGGCGACGGAGCGCCTCCTCGTAGAGCAGCTGCGGGAGAACCTCGGCATCTCGCGGGAGGAACAGGAGCGCATCGAGAGTGAGGTCCTGGAGGAAGTCATCGAGAACCGCGCCGGAATCTACCGCGCGGTCGCCGCCCAGGCGCTGGAGGACGGCCCGGTGACCGAGGATGTCCGCGAACTCCTCGAAGCCTTGCGCAAGAAGCTCGGTCTGTCCTCGCACGATTGCCGAGAGATCGAAACCGGCCTCATGAAATCGGCGACCTAAAAGATGGCCAACATAGATGTGGAGGGGGCCTTGACGGCAACTCGAGGTCGAACGTATTCGCCCGAAGGGCGAAGGGGCTATCTCGTTTCGTTTCTCGCGTTCTTCGTGGCGGGGCTCTCTGTGTTTCTCTCTGTGAATCTCGGAGAAGGACGGTTCATGCCCTACGCTTGGTACGTCATTCCAGTCGGCGTTGCTGCAGGAGCGGCAATCTTCTTCCTCCTTCGTGCTAAGGAACGGTAGGCTGGTTCAAGGTGGACACAGCCAAGTTGTGATTTGCCTGCGCGTTATGGTGGGCGGCAGCAACCCGATTTTTTGGCATACGCGCAAGCTTTCCTCGCCACGAGAAACAATTGTTGGCCGAAGGCCTGCCGACCGTTTTCTCCCGATGGACGTCTGCACCTAGCGTGCCACGAACAAGCGGTACTTCTGTGTCGGGTCCGAGATCTCCATCTCGATCCGTTTCGCGATGAGCTTCTCAGGGTGGTGGACGCTCGGCACGCGCTGATCGAGATCCTGGAACGACTTGAACGGACCCTTCTTGCGCTCCTCGAGGATCGCCCACATCGTCTTCTTGCCGAGGCCGGGCAACAGTTCGAGCATATGGAACCGAGTCGTGATCGCCTGCGCCCGGTTGAAGAAGTCGACGAACTTTTCCTCTTTCTCCTTGACCGTCTCCGCGATCACGAACGGCAACTCCTTTTGCGCCGCGGTCGTGAGCTCCTCGTATCCG
>Ga0209056_10006127_pt1 | contig 12450 bp, 11 predicted proteins | sample GraSoiAngelo_114_FD_185876 | JGI IMG/M metagenome (GOLD analysis project Ga0209056, IMG submission 185876) | Grasslands soil microbial communities from the Angelo Coastal Reserve, California, USA - 14_0903_13_40cm (SPAdes) (version 2) | ecosystem: Environmental > Terrestrial > Soil > Grasslands... | reverse complement strand
AGGAGTTGTAATCGGGAATCCCGTAATACCGGCTGTCAAGCGTGTAGCCAAGCCGCGCGCTCTGCGTCTGAGTCAGGATATTTGCGTATTTCGTGAGGAATTCGCGCGTCGTTTCGAATGCTTCCTGTGAAAGCCCGTCGCGAAGGAGTTTGTCGTACTCGTATAAGGCTGCGCGCAAGGCGAAGAGGCCGTTTTGCGCTTCGACCGGACGTATCCAGATCTGAAAAATCTGTTGCTGCCGCGCGAGATTGGGATCCGGCGTCATTTGAAACATTCCGCGGGGAAAATATTCCACGTACGCATAATCTCCGTAATTGAGTCCCCTCGCTTCGCGCAGCCGTTGATAAAGGTAACTGTTCGATGAGCGATGCTGGCCGAAGTACGACGCAACCACCGCGAGCGCCGGCCAGTCTTTCGATCCCCGGTTGACGCTGATTGGAAAACCCAGAGAAATGGCTGTAGACCGCGTGTCACGCGCGATGATTTCTATGCGCGTTCCCGGTGACAGCTTCGGATTTTCAAAGCGCCTCTTGTCGGTAGAACCCTGGGGAAGTTTCGCAAAATCGGCCTGTACTGTGTCGGAAAAGTTTTTCGGATAACCACCGGCCAGACCTATCGTCAAACTCGTTCCTTTGTAATAATCGCGATAAAAGCCCCGTACGTCGTCGAGCGTCAACTTTTCAAGACTGCTGATCTTCCCCGTGTTGTGGTGGCCGTATGGATGGCCGGCGTAAATGATGTTGTACAACTCTTCTTTACCAAGCTCTTCATCGTTACTCTCACGCAGCGAGACTTTCAGGAAGTTGATCGCATCGTCGCGTAAGCGGTTGAAGTCTTCCGCACGAAAGCCGGGATCGAGCAACATATCCCGGAGCAAAGCATAGTAATGGTCGAGGTTTTCAATGTGTGTCGTGCCGGTAAATACGGTCATTTCTTTGTCGACTTGCGCATTGACCGAAGATGCTATTGGATAAAGAGCTTGAACGATTTGGTCATAGCTCATCGAGCGCGTACCGCCTTCGGCAAGCATCGACGCTGTCAGTGCGGCAAGTCCTTCTTTGCCGGGTGGATCGAATGCCGAACCGGTCATGAACAGAATGCGAAAAGTCACCAGTGGAGAAGTTCCGGGCAGCAGGACGGTGGGGATTTTGGAGGGGAAAGCTGTTAGAGTTGTTGTAATCCAAAGCAGGAACAGGAGGCCGAACTTTATTCTCCTCCTCGAGTAATTCGAAAGCATCAGTTTGCCCCTCTATTGCTGCTAAGCGTCACGATTGTTCTGTTGTTCTCCGTGAAATATTGCCGCGCGACGGCGCGAATATCTTCGGGCGAGATCTCCCGATATAGTGTAAACAACTTGTTGATGGTTTCCGGCGTCCTTCGCAGCGCAATGTACTGCGCGACGGCATTCGCGATTGCCGAGGAACTGTTCATGCGTAGAGCGAAGCTGTAACGGATTCGGGACCGTGTCGCCTCGAGCCTTCCCGGATCAACGGTTTCTTTCGTGAAACGTTCGAACGTCGCAAGGATTTGATCGCGCACGTAATCGATATCTTTAGGATCTTTGATACGAGCCCAAATGGTAAAGAGTTCGGGATCGGGATGATTGCCGAAGGCGACGTCCAACTCGTCGACCTTTTGTTCCTTCAGCACCAGCCGCTGGTACAACTCGGAATTGGAACCAAATGCCATCGGGGAGAGCAGGTCCAGTGCGGCTTTGTCCTTCTTCTCGTCCGAATATGCAGGACCTTTGAAAGCAACCGCTATCCACGGCAGCGTCGGCGCGGCCCACGCTACGCTCGCATGCCGTGGCTCTGTCTGGGCGGGTTCCAAAGGCATGTTCGCCCTGTAATTTCCGCTCTTCCACTCTCCAAAGTATTTCTTTGTGAGGGCAAGGGCATTGTCATGCGTGACGTCTCCCACCAATGTGATCGTTGTGTGTTCGGGCCGATAAAACCGGTTATAAAACTGGAGGCTGTAGTCGTACTGGTTTGGCATGTCCTGAATGTCTTTTAAGAAGCCCATCGTGGTGTGCCGATACGTGTGCGCTGTGAAGGCAGTCTCGTGCAAAACTTCCTCCAGCTTTTCGGTGGGATCCGCGCTGTTCTTGTTGTATTCGCCCAGAACTGCCAGCGATTCGGTCTTATAAGAGGACTCAGGATATTTCAGCCGTTGAAAACGGTCCGCTTCCAATTTCATGACGGATTCGAGATCCTCCTTTGAGAATGTCTCGTAGTAGGTCGTGCGATCCGCGTTTGTCGTCGCGTTCGATTCCGCCCCGGCCTTCTTTAGGATACGGTCACGCTGTTCGGGGCTATAATTTTCGCTACCGCGAAACATGATGTGCTCGAACAGATGCGCGTAACCGCTCTTGCCCGGCTCGATTTCATTCCGTGAGCCGGCCTGCACGACGATGTACAGGGCGATCATGTTCGGAAAATCCGTCGGAATGGTTACAAGACGAAGGCCGTTGTCCAGGTCGTCAATCGCGTAGTTATACGGAAAGAGATTCCCGTTCTTCTGCTGCGCGGCCGTCGACAACGCTAAAAGAGATACACAAAGAAGCGCGATCAGTTTTCTCATGTCGTAAAATTCTATCGCAATGCGAAAATTTGGTGCATTTCTCCTTGTGCTGTTCGCGCCCGCGGCGGGCCTATGGCTTGCGGCGCAGGCGCCCACACATGTCGTGATCATGCACACGAACGACATTCATGGGCAGCTTCTGCCGCGGGCTGGAATCGGGGGAATGGGGGAAATTGCCGCAATCATTCGACGCGCAAAGCCCGACCTCGTTCTGGATGCCGGCGATTTCAGTACCGGAACTTTTCTTGCCGACGAGTTCCGGGGTGTCCCGACGATCGCGTCCATGAACCAGATCCGATACACATCCGGCACGATAGGCAATCACGAATTCGATTACGGTCAACCTGCGCTTCGCATGCTGATTCGCCAAGCCCGATTTCCTATCTTGTCCGCAAACATAGCAGCGCCTGTTCCTGGAATTAAAAAATACGCAATAATCTCTTCGCAAGGGATTCGATTCGGAATTATTGGCCTCACCACAGAACGAGTTAAAACACTGAGCCATCCAAACGACGTCGTAGGGGTCAAAGTCTTCGATATCGTGAAGAGTGTCGAAACACTCCTGCCGGAAGTTCGAAAGCGATCAGATGTCATTATCGCAACCGTTCATCTCGAGGATGAGGAGGAACAACGGCTCGCGAGCGCTTTTCCGGAGATTCGGCTCATCATCGGCGGCCATAACCATGAAGCGCTTGGCCCAATACGGTTGGGCCAAACTCTGGTCGCGAAAACGGGAGTTGCCGGGCGCAACGTCGGACGGGTTGACCTGGAATTTCAGAATAAAAAACTGGTCCAGATGGATGCCCGACTGATTCCAGTCAAAGATGTTCAGGCTGAGCTCGATGTCGTCAAGATCCTTCAACCGTTTCAAGAAAAAGTGAGCGCGAAGATGGGCGAAATCATCGGCGAAGCCACAGATGATCTGATGTATTCAAGGACCGGAGAGTCAGCGTTGGGAGATCTTGTGGCCGATGCTTTTCGCGAAAAGGGAAAGACTCAAATCGCCCTTCAGAACATTGGAGGTATACGCGCGCGAATCATTAAAGGCTCTGTCACTTGGGGAAACGCTTTCGAAGTTCTGCCGTTCCAAAATACCCTTATTACCTTGAAACTGACGGGAGCTCAGCTTAAAAAGACGCTGGAGCGCGGATTGGTATCTTCAATCGGAATGGTTGCTATCAGCGGGATTCGCGTGCAATTCGATACGAAAAATCCGGCAGGCAATCAGGTCGCTTCACTGCTATTGACTGATGGAACTCCAGTGGATGATTCCAAGCTTTATTCCATCACGACGAATGATTTCGTTTTAGCCGGCGGCGATGGCTTCACCGAATTCGCCAAAGGAACCGATATTAGGGACACCGGCATCTTGCTCCGCGACGTTCTCGTCGACTACATCAAGGCCCGACGCGTTTTATCACCTGTTCTCGATGAGCGGATCATTGTGAAGTAATTATTTGAGCCGCGGTGTAAAAAGTTGCGGTTCAGCCCTTCTTTGCTCATGGATGGTGACGCCCGCCGGCGGAACCCGTAGGGCGCAACCGGTAATAGATGGCCGATACGGCAGCTCATCTGGTGGATTGCGTCTTCCCGCGAGTTCCTGTGGTAACCTTCTCAAAAAAAGCCCCCTCCCGCTTGCGCGGGAGAGGGCAGATGGAGCAATCGTTATACGGCGATACGCGTAACCGACTCGCTCCAGTCGGAGTGACCGGTCTTCGTCACGGCACGAGCCTGAAAAACGTAGCTCGTACCGGGATTCAAACCGGTGATGACCACTGGTGCCTTGACTGTGGTGAAAGCTTTGTTCGTCCATGAGCCGGGAACACCTCCAGCACCCAATGGCGCCCATTGCACTTCGTAGCTACCCGCGTCCGGAACCGGCATGAGAGTCATCTTGAACTCGCCACTCTTCTCCCCGGGTTCGATCTTGCGGATCGATCCGGAAACCGGCGCCGTTTTCTTTTTGGACGAAGACTTCGGCGAAAAACCAAAAGACAGGAACGTCGGCATCTCGCCGTTGCAATTCGCCTCGGCGTAATGCGCGAGTTGTTCCAGGAGACCTGCGACTACTTCCTTCTGATGGTTCTTTTCCGCGATGGCTGTTTTCCCTCCGTCTTTGGCCGCCGCGATCTTGGCCAATAGCAGGTCCGTAGAGGACTTGACCGTAGCCATATCGACCGGAAGCGGTGCCGTGGCGTTAGGATTTTTGTCGAAATGAGCCTGAATAGCTTCGGAGGTGGATACAACGATCTCCGGGCCCATACGACGGAAATTGGTTATCGCTTTTATTCGTTTTTGTTTTGTTGTTGTGGACATGGACACCTCATTCTGGGTTGTGGGGCGCCTAAAATTGGAGCTTTGGACCCCGGTTAACGGTTTATCCGGTGCGTGAAAAAATCAGGGATAACTCAAGAAGGGCATCCGGACCTTCTCCCCTCGACACTTCGCGTTAATGCAGCACGATCTTGTTCCGCTCGGCGGCCTTGCGGACGACGTCGATGATTCCGTTCAAAAACTTGCTGCTCTCGGGATCCGGCGCGTAGGCAAGCGGCGCCGCGCCCTCCAGAATCGGACCTGCGATCATCTTCGCCCGGCGGAAGGTCGAACCCTTTCCCGAAAGGTAGAACGCCTGGCGCCATTGCTGGATCGCTTCCTCCGCCATCCGCCGGGTCACAACCAACAGCAAATTCACACTGACGTCCTCAGCAAACTTCGAGAAGATCCGTTGCTTTTCGTCGTCGGAAGGTACTCCGCGCGTCCATGACAACGGGTTCTGCATGAACCGATAGATGCTTTCCTGCATGGCCTTGTGCAAATCCGCCAGCGGATTCAATCCCAAGTATTCGTCGCCCCATCCTTCGCCCAGACGCCGAGCCAATGCTCTGGTGATCCTCCAATGCACCCTGGTGACTCCCGACTTCGCTTTCAAGCCCATCCTCGCCTGCCAGCCCGAATGAAATTCTTCTGCCGCCTGCCTTGCCGCGAGCACCAGGTTCATTCGGTCGTAGACCGGCCGCGATTCGGCAAGTCCCGGTCTGTCGACAATTTTTTCGACGGCACGAAGCAACTGCTGCAATTGCTCGATCGTCCGCTTTTCGCTCGTGGTGGCCGGAATCAAAGTCCGGTGCAGATCTCCCAGGAAAAACGAAGCGGACCGGAGCCGCTGCCGCAGCCCGCGCTCGGCAAACGAGCCGAGCTGTTCGCCAATCGAGATCAGGGCGCTGTCGGCAGAAGCCAGCACGTGCTGTTGTTTCAGCCTGAACGTCGGAATGTTGTCGCCGGTAACCGCATCGAAATGCGTGAAGCAAAAGATAAGCTTATCGGTCTGACCGCTCGAGGCCAGATTGCGCATTGCGGCGACAGTCGCCGCCTGCATCGGCTGCGTCGCATTATCGACCAGCAGAACTGCATCAATGTGGTCGAACCGCGCGGTGACCGCCGTCGGCAGACTCGCCGCGGGATCGGGCGTGTGGCCGAGACCTTCGCCATCGACCAGCACGAGCTTTGGTTGCCGATCCGTCCACTTCGGCGAGAAAGGCCCCGCGATGCGAATGCCGCTCACCAGAGGCGTCAACAAACTTCCAAAACGCCGGGCGTAGTTGCTGGTAAATCGTGAAATGACTGTCAGGAACGTCTCGCGGTCTTCCGACTCGTAGGCCCATGATCGAGGCCAACCTTGCTTCGTCTTCGCGAGATCGCCGCCCGGAAGCAGGTCGAAGCGGCGTTGAATCTCATCCATGAGGTCCTCGACAAGAATCTGGAACCGGTCATCGCCACGCAGCAGACTATCGAACGAGTCCTCAAACAACTCCTCGCGGACGATTTCGTCGCTTTCGGCCTCGTCCAGCTCTTTGCGCAATCCCGGTGCATGGTCCTGCGCGATCTGCCGAAGCCGCTTCACCGTGGATCGCAGCAGTTGGCGCGTTTCGGTCAAATCATAGTCCCCACGTTCAGCCGGGGACCCTTCCGAAAGTTCGTCGTTATCGGCATCCTCGAAATCGACGGCGCCTAAAACGTAGGAGAGCCGGAACCGCTGACTCACGTGATGCAACAACCGGTCGAGAACGGCTCGTTCGGACTCGCCATCGTAGGCAGCCAATGCCGTCAGCGACATCGATTCCTCCAGATAGTCGCGCACTTCATTGCCCGGAAGGAACGTCACAACGGTGCGGAAAGGACCATTGGCAGTGAGGACAATTTCCATATCCGCCATAGTGGTCCGTGCCGTGGAAGTCGATGGGAATCGCTCGCTTTCAGGATCCGAGCCGATCAGCTGCCGGACCAGCGTTGTCTTGCCACCACCCGTCGAGCCCAGCAGCAGAACCTGCCGATAGTCGGAATCCGATGAGAGCGGAAACGCAAGCGCCGCGTCCCGGATGTTGTAGGCGTTAAAGATGTCCGGAACCATGTCGTGGTAGAAGATGTCCACGACAAGAGGGTTGAATCGGGCCATTGCCCTGGGAATGCTGCTCGGTTCCCAGAACTCCTTATCCGCGAGCAGTTCGTTCAGCTCGGCGACAAGGCGTCCGCCCGCCTTCTGATCTTTGGTACCCAGTCCGCGGCGCACCCGGCGTCCCGGCTTGCCGGTGGTGCGATCGAGCAAGACCGGATGCCTGAAGATGACCGACCAACCTTCTCTGCCTTGGGACTGACTCAATGCTGCCTTGTGAATGCGTTCTGCCATACGGTTCCTTAGTTGTTCTGTGGTTGTTCCAAACAACCGTGCACAGAATAGCGCGGAAAAAAATCTCTTGTCAACAGAAAAAATAACAACACTGGAACAACGGACGCGGGACGTCGCCCGAGGCTTGTACTTCATTGAAACACAAGGTGCTTATGAAATCCGACTCGGGCACATGAGCACGTGGCCTTGCAAATCTGCACGCCGCTTTGCAAATTTGCAGACGGCACTGCATATCAACAAAGGGCTTTTGCACATTTGCAGAGGGCTTTGCACACATGCAGCGGCCCGATGCACATGTGCAAAGCGGCGTGCAGATTTGCAAAACCGTTTGCTGCTATGCAGCGCCGCGCGTTCATGTGCAGCAGCGCGTGCCTATGTGCACGGCCGTCTGTTTATTTGCAGGCCGCGATGCACGTGTGCACAACTCCCTGTTTATTTGCAGCGCGCCCTGCATGTATGCACGGCGCCGTGTTCATTCGCAAAAGGCCGTGTATATGTGCAGAGCGTCATGCTTGTTTGCAGACGTCTGTGCATGTGTGCAGAGCGGCGTGCTTATTTGCACGTCCACATGCACGCGTGCACGCTTCACCGGATCACTTTCAGCGCAAATTGAATCTGCGTGACGACGTTTGGGTGGAGGTGACCTCTCAACACGGATTGCTCCCCGAAACTCACCCCGGGTTTTTTTGAAACGTCGAAATGCCAAAACGTAAACCCTTCGGCGTTTGAGGCGAATAATGGGCGCGGATACCGCAGTCTAGCGGGAATAAGCCCAGAAGAACATCCCGGATCAACAATCCCGTTAACTTCACTGATTCAGGCGGATTTCGGTTATGGTGCTGGGATGGACGTCGAGTTCGAATGTCAAGATTGTGGAATCTTCCGAAGCGGACGGGCCGCTTGAACCCTGAACATGAAGTCATGGCTTTCGACGAGGAATACTTACGTGGACTATGGAATGAGATTTGTTGTGATTAGCGAGAAAGACGAAGTGCTAAGGATCAGTCATGCCGTAATGTCTGAATTGTTCGATCGGAGGTTAGCATTGCCACAGTACGCACGGAAGCGGATCCGCTGGTGTGAAGTCGTGGTTTCCCTTAAAGAGGGCGCTTGTCAATAAGGTTGTGTCTGAAGGCAATTCAGTCCCCCCGGCAGGGCCAAAAGCGCTGGATCACTGGCTCCGGCTTAAACCGGCCCATTGGCTCCGTTTCTCACCGGCACTAACATGCTGTCCTGTTGCTCGGAATTATCACATTAAGTTTGGCACGCCGATGGGGAGCGTAGGCCGCCAGCGTTACAGAGTGATTCGAATACCTAGTATTCCCGCCAGTTCATGGGCACGAGGTATTGGACGGCACGCCTGTTCAGCTGATCCAACAAACGTTCAGCCTCGAGGGCCTGCCTCCGGGCGAAGTCCAGCACCAGTCGCGCATCCTCGATCCCGCCGCCAGCCGTAATATTGGAGCTTTCAATTTCTTTGTTGAACTGCTCCGCGTAGTCGCGCCAGCCGCGGCGCAGGCTTGCTAACTCCTTGAAGTTTGATCGCCACCATTGTTCGTTTCTTTGTCCGTACACTATGGACGTCGGAGCGACATCTTCAAGGATCAGCAGGCGGCGCGCGGGATCAATGTGCGTTACGAAAAGAGAGAGAAAATCCATGCCGATCAGTCCCTCGAATGCAGTCGACACCTCGGGGACGATCGTCGTTGGAAAAAATTGCTGCTCGATATCGCCAACGCGAATGGTGTCGATGATCGTGCGGATTGCCAGAGTGCTTCCGCCGATACCACCGGCCCGAGTCCATACACCGGCGGACGTTTGGTTCATGAGGCCAAGTCGCTCGGCGAGCGCACCGGAAATAAACGTTTTGGGTGCACCCGTATCCACGGCAAGCCGAGCCTGTACCCTGCCGTTCAACGTGACGTTGATGATCACACGCTGCGTCGAGCCTTCGTAGGGATCATACGCAATTTCATGCCGAGCCGTGGCAGCGGCTTTACGGGCAGGCTCGGCGATTGACGGCGGTGGCGTTGCGGGCGAAATTGCCCTAGGGGCATCCTCGTTCGTGAACACGCGGCGGCTTGTTTCGGACTGCTGCTTCGCCCGAGATTCCCGGGCAGTATCGGCCACGCTCTGGGCATGAGAAGTCCCACCGTAAAGCAGCATTGTGACTGCAACAGCGCCAAGCTTCCGGATGAAACATTTTGGGGTCATCGAATTCCTCCGCTTCTTGCAGACGTGTGGCCCATCTAGGTCCAAGAACCCACTTTAGTACGAGGTCGTGCATGAGGATGGGAAAAACAAAAACAAACATGGTGGCCGAGTATCGGTGTCGCATACCTGGCGTTTGGCGCGGGGCCGGCGCGCCGGAGGGGCCGGTTGGCCGGCGGATATAAGCGCTGGAGGCCGAAAACGGCGCTGGAGGCCGAAAACGACGAATTCAGCACGCCGAAAACGACGAATTCAATGCTATGGAAGGCTGGAAACAAGCGGTCTTGGAAGTAAAGTTCATGCCCGCAGGCACACAGGTCCGAGGGGGGTCTAAGAATAATCGAGAGGTGCTTCGGAAACAGCCGGGCTGAGAGGTGGCGCTCTGGAGGGTAAGCCGAGGCAGTCCAGGATTTTTCGCGTGGTATCGGGCGGATGCATGGAGGCAAGAATACGAAGTCTGCCGCCGCACTCACACTGTAGAACGTCTAATTGGAAAACTCTCATCATCAGGCGGGCCCATGTATAGTTCCGGCGCGACTGCGGGCGGTTGGGGGTGGCTTCCTCTGGGATCGAAGCTTCGCTGCCTTCTCCGGACTCGGGCGCAGGAAGGGGCCCGGCGCTCGATAGGATGTCCGGTTCGACGATCGGCGTAGGAATGATCAGCGGTCTCCATTTCGCGGCGGGGGCCAGAATTCCGTGGAATCTGGTGAGGTGAACGCGGGGCGCTGGGACTAAAGCGGCCAGTTTGGCGATGAAGTCCTGCGGCTCGAAAACAAGGTCGGTCGTGCCGTCGCTCCAGGGCCTTTTCAGCCGGTAGACCAATCGCCCGTCCGGAAGTTTCGATAACCGCTCCAGGGCCAACGCGGGACGGGCCGCGTATCGCAGGAGTCTTTGGAGGCGTTCCCGATCTCGCGCTCCGATACTCACGTTTGCATGAAGATTGAATCCACCGGCCGCCGCGCAGCGGGGACTGGACATCGCTTCAAGGCTGTCTCCATCGATGCGGTCTAAGCATAAGCGAAATAAGCGGGTGAGGGTAAGTATCGGCGCGCCGGGAAACCGCAGGACCATGCTGGCAATGTCACAGTTGGGGCATTATGTAAACCGCCGGAACGTTCAGGCGGCGGTTTCCCAGGTTTGGCCTATTTTTTTTCGGGCCCACGAAGAAAGAATCAAATAGCCAAGCGGCGCGTCGATGTATTTTCCGTATCCGCCGCGCAGCACCGTCTTGCCGTCACCGGTAGCGCGCCACGCAAAGCCGACACGCGGGGCGAAGTCTGTCTTTTGCGAATAACGCAATGCATGACGGCGTTTGCCATTGCGTTGGTCTTCCTCATTTGGGCAGCCTTGGGTTACAGCTTCCACCCCGATACCCCTTCGCACGTCATTTCCGAAGCCATCCGGCTGGAATCTCTCGCACCGTTCAGTGAATGGCTGAAATTTTTCGCGCCCTTCAGCCTCGTAAGCATGCTTGTGTTGCTCAATCGCTGAGGGCATTGTTCAAGGGTATCTCCACGGGTTTTCCGATGCCTGTGACAACGTGCGCCAACAGTCACGTTGAGGCTCCACAGATGGAACGGGACTCCAAGCCCTTCGACTGTCGAGACCCCATACCTTTGCTTGTTGCCTTGAAAAATTTCCAGCCCGAATGTGCGCTAGCCACAGGTAAAGCGGTGGGGCTCGTGTCGTGTCTTCCCGTAAATGCGCGCCGGAAGAAGGTTACTATTCGCTCAGTTCACTCCGACGCTGTTCAACCAGTTTCGCTCTGACTCTGTCCATGACTTACATTTTGGAAGGACCCGGCTGACACAAGCATAAGCGAAATAAGCGGGTGTCCGTGAGTATCCCCGCATCGTGGAACCGAACGAACGATCTTGCGAGTGTCGTGTAACGGGGAGCATTTTTAGACGAGCGCCGCGGCGAACCCTGTCGAAGTGGGAGACGAGATGTGGACAGCCGCGGCGCTCGTCTAAAAATGCTCCCCGTTATGCGACGTCCAGGAACCCTCGGAACGGAGCCGCCATACTTGCGGTACCTCGCTTGAATCTTCTATGCGCTTGGGCGAGGAAGTGATCCGCAGTTTGCGGGCGCTTGCACTCTACGTTGAACTCAACTGTAAGGATGATTTGAATACGTTCCTTACCAGTGGGTTTCAGCCACGGTCGAGCACGCGCACGGCGGCGCTACCGCTGGATCAGCCGATCGTCGTTTCGATCGATCAGGGAGTCAGCGGCGAACTGCTGGTTTCGATAAAGTCGGTTCGTAGAGCGAAACACTACGACCTGCGTTGCGGACCAGTGGGGCCCCGCCGGCGCGACGCCCGCTTCATGGTCGATCCAGACGGCGCCCAATGCCAAGACCGCCGCTTCAATCAGCGGACTGACGCCAGGTACGACGTATGCAATTCAGGTACGTGCGTACGGTCAGCTCGGCTTTACTGAGTGGAGCGATTCGGCGACTCGCATGTGCATCTGATCGCCTGGGCCGCCAATTCCGCAAATCAAGCTGATCGTTGGGCGGCGCATTTGCGGAATTGGCGGCTTTTTTTTGCAAGCCCGGCGCGTCATCACCACTTGCGGGGCTGCTGCATACAGGCCGACACTCCGGCGACGTAACCCGCGCGAATCGATTGGATAAACCAGTCTGCTTGCTTGCGATCGGCTTCGGATTGTTCTGCCAGGAAGCCGTTCACGATGGGCTCGAGAAACCGTCCGTACGTTTCAAGCGCCGCGCGGTCCTGGTGCTGGATCGCAGTACGCACTTCATTCTGGGTTGCGGGAGTAATGACTTCCATGCGTCCGACAAATGCACGAGCAACATCGACCGGCCTTGGCTCAATATCCAATGGAAGAATCGAATCGACCGCGTGCTTCGGCATGATGTAGAACACTCGCGTACCCTGCTCGAACCATGAGTCCTTCCATGTTTCAACCATGGCTCGCCCTTCTTGCGGGAACATGCCTTGCGCCTTCAGC